>Ga0209289_100528_pt1 | contig 19406 bp, 15 predicted proteins | sample GXS110809BmetaG_FD_184121 | JGI IMG/M metagenome (GOLD analysis project Ga0209289, IMG submission 184121) | Hot spring microbial communities from Gongxiaoshe hot spring, China to study Microbial Dark Matter (Phase II) - GXS 110809B (SPAdes)... ...
TCTTGACGGTCACCGCATCGCTACTTTTAGCGAAACAACCATGAACCTTGAAGATGTCTTCCTGCAAGTGACGAAGGGCGAAGTGGCGTAAATGGGTGCGGGGTGCGAAGTGCAGCGTGTTGGAAAATTTTTCAAGTCGGTAATTTGGCAAATCAGAAACTGCTTCCAACAAAGGATGTTTTCGGGCAGACTATCGTCTGCCCCTACAAAAATGGCACCAACTGCGTAAGTCCTAACAAATGAAGGTAGCAAACTTTAAGTTCAAACAAACGGGGTGAGGAAGTGATGCGTAAACTTGTGTTGGTTTTGATTTTGGCTTTCATTGGGGTCTCTTTACCTCAGCCACGCAGTCAGGACTTCGTTACGGGGGATGCTTTCCTCAACTTTGATAAAATCCGACAAGGAAGCCAATTCAAAATTGCGCTTTTGGTGAAAATCAAGGAAGGCTACCACATACAAGCGCCGAAACCTCCTGAGGGTTTCATAGCGACGACGCTAACTGTTGAAGCGCCGAAAGGCTTTTCTGTTATCCGAATTTGGTATCCACCGACCGAAGTTAAGGAGATGCTCGGTCAGAAGCTACCCCTTTACGAGGGCACGCAAATTTTTGTGGCGCTATTGAAAGCGGACAAATCCGTCAAAGTAGGCAAAACGAACTTAACGGTCAAACTCCGCTATCAGGCATGTGACGACAAAAGTTGCTATCCACCACGAACACTGACATTGACCCTACCCATTGAGATTGTTTCACCCAGCACGCTTGTCAAGTCTGTCAACGAGGAAGTTTTCAAGAGGTTGCCCAAGGGGTTGAAAAGCACACCGAAAGAGCAAGTTAGCGAAAAGGGAAGCATCGTTAAAAACATCGGTGAGAGAATTGCCAGTGCTCTGAAAAGCGGGAGTAATCTCGTTGCACTCGCACTCGTTTTCGTCGGTGGCTTGCTCATGAACCTTAGCCCTTGCGTCTTCCCAATGATTCCAGTTGTCATCGGCTATTTCGGGCAACAGGCTGAGGGAGAGTTGACAGGGCGAATCTTTTTGGGGACATCTTTTTTGCTCGGTTTAGTTGCAATGTATGCGACTGTCGGTTTAGTTGCTGCCTTGACCAGAACGATGTTCGGCTCGTTCCTGCAAAACCCTTGGGTTTTCCTAACGGTCACAGTTGTGCTGCTTGCACTTTCTTTGAGCATGTTTGGTCTCTTTGAGTTCATGACGCCTCAATCGGCAGCAGCAGGTTTCCAAAAAGGCGTTGAACTCGTCGGTGCGCCAAGGTTTTTGCTCAAACTTGTCGGTGCCTTTTTAATGGGCTTACTCATCGGAGTTGCGGCAGCGCCCTGCGTCGGTCCAGTGGTTGTCGTTTTGCTTGGAGCAGCACCTTTGCTTGACCCACTCACTTTGTTCTTGCTCTTCATCTTCCTCTCTTTGGGACTTGGATTGCCTTACCTGCTATTGGCAATTTTTGTCAGCGCTGCAAGGCGGTTAAGAAGCGGTGCATGGAATTTATGGGTCAACCGCCTTTTCGGTGTGATCCTTTTGGCTGCTGCAATTTACTTTGGCTATCAGACCGCTTACGCTTTCGGTTGGCTGAAAAGCGAACATCCTTGGCAACCTTACTCCCCGCAAGCCTTTAAGGCTGCTGTTAGGGAAGGCAAACCTTTGGTCATTGACTTTTGGGCTACATGGTGTCTCGCTTGCAAGGAACTTGAGCACAAAACTTTCAGCGACCCAAAAGTTAAAGGTAAACTTAGGGAGTTCGTTACCCTCCAAGTTGACATGACGACAAGCAAGAACAAAATCGCCAACGAAGCCTATCGGCGATTCAAAGTTCGTGGCTTGCCAACGGTTGTTTTCATTGGCAGGGACGGCAGAGAGAGACAAGACTTGAGGCTTGAAGGTTTTGAGCCACCGGAAAGTTTCCTTCGTCGCCTTGAGCAAGTGCTTCAGCAGTGAAGTCAAAAGCAAAGTCCCAATGCTCCTTTCAAAGTTAACTTTTCCCGCAGTTTTTTCGTCTCCAAATATGGCGCTGAGCAACCGGATTTGTCTGATGCAGTCAAATTTAGACGATGGCATCGCTTTTGCAGTGGCGATAAGAACTCAGTCGCTCCGAACGAATGCAAGGCAAGGGGAAACGGCTTATGAGCAAATTGGATGAAAAGTTTCAAAGCCGAAAGTCAATTGGTGCTCGCATAGCAGAGTGGTGGAGCCGAAGGAAAAGAGGCACATACGAAAGCAAGCCTCAAAGGCAGGTTGCTATTGTCGGTAGCCCCAATGTGGGCAAGAGCCTTATTTTCAACCGACTGACGGGAATTTACATCACCGTTTCAAACTACCCAGGCACAACTGTGGAAGTTTTCCGAGGTCGCACCTACATTGAAGGAGTGCTCTACGAAATCGTTGACACGCCAGGCATGTATTCGCTTTCGCCAAGTTCAGAAGAGGAGAGGGTCGCCAGAAAGTTGCTGATGGAAGAGCGCCCCGATGTTGTCATTCATGTGGTGGATGCGAAGAATTTGGCGAGAATGCTGCCTTTGACATTGCAATTGATTGAGGCTGGATTTGAAGTGATTTTGGCGCTGAACATGATGGATGAGGCAAACAAATTTGGATTGCGAATTGACACAGAACTTCTCTCCGAAATTTTGTGCATCAAAATTGTTCCAGTGGTCGCCACGACAGGAGAAGGGATAGACGAATTGAGGAGGGCAATTCATGCAACCTCCAAAAGAGACGACGCTAATCAAATACGACGACTTAGAGAACGCAATCGCCCACATAGTGGAACACTTGCACGATGACTACGGTTTGAGCAAAAGAGCAATTGCTTTGCTTTTGCTGCAAGGCGATAACGAAATTTGGGCTTTGGTTGAGGAACAAGAGGGCAAGGAAAAAGTGGAAATCATCAGGCAAATTTTGCGTGAGGTTTATAGGGGCGGTGAAAGGGGACCTGTTTACCGCATAGCCATGAAGAGGCAATGGCTCAGCGATTACATCGTGGACATGGTGGTTGAGCAGGTTTCAAAAAAGCAAAAAACTTTCGCCGAAAAACTCAGCGAGTTACTCATTCACCCGCTTTGGGGCACACTGTTTTTGGCTGCTTTGCTCTACTTCGGGTTTTACCAATTCGTTGGTGTTTTCGCCTCTGGAACTTTAGTAGGTTTTCTTGAGGACAAAGTCTTTGGCAATTACATCCTCCCGCCAATTGAGAAGTTTTTCAACTGGCTTATTCCTTGGGTTTGGTTGTGCGATTTGTTCGTCGGCGAATATGGCATTTTCACCCTCGGCATCCGCTACGCTGTTGCATTGTTGCTGCCTATTGTTACAGCGTTTTTCCTTGTCTTTTCCCTCGTTGAGGACAGTGGCTACTTTCCGAGATTGGCTTTGCTCGTTGATAGGTTGTTCAAGAGGATCGGGCTTTCTGGCAAAGCAGTTATACCGATGGTTCTCGGGTTTGGCTGCGACACAATGGCAACTTTGGTCACGAGAATTTTAGAAACTCGCCGAGAAAGGATAATCGCTACCTTGTTGTTGGCGCTGTCAGTCCCTTGCTCTGCACAACTTGGCGTTATGATGGCTACAGTCTCAAAAGTCAAAGGTGGGATTTTGGTTTGGTCAATTTTCGTTTTCGCTGTTTTCTTGCTTGTGGGCTATTTGACCTCAAGCCTACTTCCAGGCGAGCAACCACGCTTCTTCATTGAGGTTGTGCCTTTGAGGATGCCAAGGCTTGAAAATATCCTCGTCAAAACATGGACGAGGCTGCAATGGTATCTCTTTGAAGTCACTCCCCTTTTCGTTTTGGCAAGTGTGTTGATTTGGCTTGGTCGCATAACCCACATTTTTGACCTCACTATCTCAGCCCTTTCATATCCCGTCCAGTGGGTTGGTCTTCCGAAAGAAATGGCGAAAGTCATTTTGTTTGGTTTCTTCCGAAGGGACTATGGCGCTGCTGGTTTGTTTGACATGATTGAGAAGGGCGATATTGGAGGCATTGAATTGGTGACGACGGCAATCATCTTGACCCTTTTTGTCCCCTGCATCGCTCAGTTCCTGACTATGGTTCGTGAACACGGATGGCGCGCTGCTTTCATAATAGCAGGTTTCATCTTCCCCTTTGCTTTCTTTTGCGGTTTCATTGCGAGGCATTTGCTTTTGCTCCTGAGCGATTTGGGCTTAGTGAGTTGGTGAAGTTAAGTTTGACTCCAATTCGTCCAATGTCTCCGACATCGTTTTTAATGCCCCCTCAATTTCATCGTCGCTGATGATTAATGGTGGAGCGATGCGGACAACCTTTTCGGTGTGAAGCGTTCCTCCGACAATCAAGCCCTTTCCCAAACAACCTTTTATGAAAGCCTTCGTTGCTTCTTTCCTTGCAAACTCAATTCCCAGCATCAAACCTTTCCCTCTGACATCAACGATTTTTGCTCTTTCCGAAAACCTATGGTGGTCAGCAAGTTCTTCCAACCCTTCCTTCAATTTTTCGCCCATCACTTTCGCCCTTTCTGGCAAATTTTCCTGTTCCATGACATTCAAAGCAGCCAAAGCAGCAGCGCAACAAAGAGGGTGACCTCCGAAGGTGGTGACATGGCAAAGGGCTGGATTTTCAGCGAAGGAACGCATGATTTCCCGTCTGGCTAAGAAGCCACTCAAAGGCATCCCTCCCCCCAGTGCCTTGCCGACTGTCAAGATGTCTGGGGCAACTCCCCAATGCTCAAAGGCAAACCACTTACCTGTTCTGCCAAAACCTGTTTGGACTTCATCAATGATGAGTAACGCTCCGATCTCATCGCATTTTTTGCGAAGTGCTGGAAGGAAATTGTCAGGTGGTAAGATTATCCCCGCCTCGCCTTGAATTGGCTCAGTTATGACTGCTGCGACATTTTCGTCAATGAGGTTAAGGGATTTAGTGTCTCCAAAAGGCAAAAACTCAACATCGCCCAGCAAAGGCTCAAAGGGATTTCGGTAAACTTCCCGACCAGTCACCGAAAGCGAACCCATAGTATCGCCGTGAAAACTGTTTTTGAAGGCAACGAATTTTTTTCGCCCAGTGAACTTTCTCGCCAACTTGAGAGCACCTTCGTTTGCTTCAGTTCCGCTGTTGGTTGGATAGTATTGCCATTCACCACCAAAGCCCTTGCAGGCTTTTTGAACAATCGTCACGAGTTTCTCAGCCAAAGCGATTTGGACATCTTGAACAAACTCGCCATAAACCATCGTGTGCAAATATCGGTCAGCCTGTTGCTTTATGGCTCGGACAACTTCAAGGTTCCTGTGCCCGATGTTAGTGACAGCGATGCCCGAAATGAAGTCAAGATAGCGCCTTCCATCCTTAGCGTAAATCCAACAACCCTCAGCCCGTTCAACAACGATGCCCATTGGCTCGTCAGAAGTTTGAGCGAGATAACGAGTGAACTTCCTTTGCAATTCCTCAGGCTCAGACATTTTCTTTTGCCCTCCTTCGGTTGCACAAAATTCAAAAGCCTCCAGCAGTTTCAACGCTTCTGGTGAGCCTGCATCCCAACTTTCCCATTTTTGCACTTTTTGCCTCATTAGGAGTTACGCAGTTGGATGTAGGGGCGGCTGCCAAGCCGCCCGCAAGGGCAGTTTTAACCCCTTATAAAGGATGTTTTCGGGCAGACTATCTTCCGCCCCTACACAAAATAACATCAACTGCGTAAGTCATAAGTGGCTTGGCAATACCTCTTGACACAGCCAAGTTTGATGATTAAACTTATTTATGTCAAAAATTGAGACACTTGAGCATTCTGGAAGGTTCAAAAGGAGGTGTTTTGGCGGTGATAAAAGAGCAATTGCCTCAAATTTTGATTTTGGTTGTAGAGGACGAAGATAAGGTTAATCGCCTTTATGGTCAGGCATTAGAGCAAAGTGGTTTTTCCGTTCATCAGGTTAGGACAGGTGAAGAGGCAATTGAGGTGGCGTTACATCAAACTTTTGATGTCGCTGTCATTGACTTAAGGTTGCCAGGAAAGTTAGATGGGCTAACGACGCTTCGTGTCTTGAAAATCCTCATGCCAGAGTTGAAAGGCATCGTCATTACTGGCTATGGCAACCGAGGTGTCTTGATTGAAGCACTCAAATTGGGCGTTGATGGTTGGTTGGAAAAGCCTGTTACTGTCAATGACTTAGTTGAAGCGGTCAAGGAAGCCGTTAGTTCAGAAAGCCGAGGAATTCATCATCAACAAGAATTGCAAGCCTTATCCTCTTCTGACAAGAGTGCGCTCCTGAAATTGTTTTTGCAAATGCTGATGGCTACCACTGTTTCCAATGTGGGCATTTTGTGGGTGGTTGACAACCTCAGCGGTGTGGTTTTCCCGCAAATTGTGGTTGGTGAGCAAGTTTCCATTATTCCTTCCGTTCCATACAAATCATCAGACGAATGGCTTACAGAGTTGAGGACAAAATTGAGCGAAAGGATAGCAAGTTCATGTCTAATTGTCCCTATCAAATGGCAAAGGGAGACGCTGGGTGCTGTTGGACTTTGCCGTTATCGGCTTCATAACCTCTTTTACAGCCAGTCAGACCTAAACTACTTGGAACGGTTTGCCGAATGGTTAGCGCCAATTTTGTTGAGTTGGCTTTACCCGATGGAAATCCTGACAAACCTTACCACCATTTTGGAAACGATGGCTGGATTATTGCACAGCAAAATTGACCCAACAGAGAAAAACCACCCGAGAAGGTTGCGACTCATTGCTCAGAAATTGGGAAAGGCTTTGAACCTTTCCCTTCATAGGCTCTTTTTGTTGGAATTGGCAGCAACCTTGCATGATGTGGGCAAACTTTACCTGCCATCCCACATTGTCTCAAAGCCAGACAAGTTGACGGATGAAGAGAGGGAACTCATCCGAAAGCATCCACTTTACAGTGAGCAATTGCTCCAAAACTCTGGATTACCCGAAAATATCGCCCTTTGGGTTCGCTGGCACCATGAGCGTTATGATGGCAATGGTTATCCCGACCAAAGGAGTTTTGACGAGATACCTCTTGAGGCGCAAATTATTGCTGTCGCTGAAACTCTTGATACCTTGCTCTCAGAAAGACCATACAAACCACCCCTTTCCTTTGACGAAGCCATAGAAATCATCCGTCAAGAGCGCGGTAAGCAATTTTCCCCCACCGTCATTGATGCCCTTGAAAAAATTACTGACGAACTGATGCAAGCATTACGAACGGATGTCCCCAAATCCGAAGGTTTCATTACCTCAAGCGAGTGAAACAAGTCCCCCCTTCGTCTCGGCTTACAATGCCCGTTAATTGATTGACACAATGAAGCGACATCCCTTGCCCGCAGCAACGACTATAAGGCGAAGGGATGCCAAGGCAATGCTCAGCCAATGTTTTGCCATTGATGTTTTGGGCGACACAACCCGAAGGAACGACGGACAAAGCCTTAGCATGTCCATCAGCGAAACTGACATTGCATTTTCCAAGATGCCTACCCTCAATTGCTGGGGCAAATTGAGCAAAGTTACATTGGTTGCCATTAGCCACATTGCCGTCGTAACCGAAAACCGTTTCTGAGGCAAACCTCAGTTCTGACAATTTAATGGGCTTTTGAGGGAAAAGTTTCAAATGGGGTGCATTGCCCGAAACAAAAACAGCATCGTTTAAGGCGTAACTTCCATAGCCACCCTTGCCTACACCACACTCGCCTCCAGTAATGCCGAGTGCTTCCACATAGTCGCTCGTGTCATAAGCATCGGGATTGGCTGGACAAGCCAAAATTTTCCTGTCGCCCAAATAAGGTGAGATTGATGAACCCATGCTGACGAAACAAGGTCGTCCAAAAGCGTCTATCGTTTCGTAACCGCTCATCGGAAGCATATCTTCCCAATCCTGAGCATATTGAAGGGTCGCTGCTGCTATTTGACGCAAATTGCTTAGACAAGAGGTTTGGCGAGCCTTCTCACGGCTATTGGCGAGAACTGGCAACAGCAAACCAACCAATACAGCGATTATTGCAATGACAACGAGCAATTCAACGATGGTGAAGCCTTTCCTCATCCTTTTCACCAAATGAGATTTTGAAGCGCTATGAACGCATTGTTTTGCCCGCCCACTTACCAAACTATGTCTGCTTGTGGCAAATTCAAATTGCGATGGGAGGTGATTGGAGATGACGAGAACATTGCCCAAGTTTTGCGAGGGCTTTATCTTGCCAAGAGAGGAATTTGAGCCAGTCTACCTTGAGACATACCGCAGCGGTCGTATTTGGGAGAAAGTTGATGCTGCAAGGGAGATGCTGAAAGAGTGCAGAGTTTGTCCTCGCCAATGCCTCGCCAACCGCTGGGACGGTGAGTTGGGAACTTGCGCAGTGGGGAGATATGCTGAGGTCAGCAGTTACGGTCCACACCTTGGCGAAGAAGATTGCCTTAGAGGTTGGCGTGGTAGTGGGACGATTTTCTTCTCTCGGTGCAACTTGCTTTGCGTTTTCTGCCAGAACTTCAGCATAAGTCACACAGCCATTGAACGGGAGAAATTAACCCCTGAGCAATTGGCGAACATAATGCTTTACCTGCAAAACATCGGCTGCCACAACATTAACTTCGTCACACCATCGCACATCGTCCCTCAAATTGTTGAGGCTTTGGCTATTGCCATTGAGGGAGGCTTGAGAATTCCCCTCGTTTACAACACGAGCGCCTACGATAGCCTTGAATCGCTGAATTTGATGGAGGGGCTTGTTGACATTTACATGCCTGACTTCAAGTTTTGGAGCGAGGAAAAATCAATGCGCTACCTTAGAGTGCCCGATTATCCTGAAGTTGCACGAGAAGCCATCAAGGAAATGCACAGACAAGTCGGTTATTTGACCTTTGATGAGAACGGGTTGGCTTTGAGGGGCGTTTTGATTCGCCACCTTGTCATGCCAAGTGCCTTGGAAGAGACAAGGGAAATCCTTCGTTGGATCGCAACCGAACTTGGTGTTGACACTTATGTCAACATCATGGAGCAGTATTACCCAGCAGGTTTAGTTAACCGAGAACGCTACTCGGAAATCAACAGGCGCATCACTGACGATGAATATGAGCAAGCATTGGCTTTCGCCAAAGAGTTTGGGTTGTGGCGACTTGATTACCGATGGCGACGATTTGTCCTCTGGTAGCGATATTGGAGGTGTTTCCGTTGAAGCAGAGGTCAAGGCTTTTTGCCTTTATCGGCTTAATTTCCCTTTCTGCCATTTTCTCAATTGCTCAAGATTGGCAAATTGTTGACAGCCAGACAATTGCTCCAAAAGTTTTCTTCCAAGCACTTCAACGAACCAATCCGCCAACCTGGGTCGGGGTTGTCAGGATACCCCTTCCGTTGTTGAAAGAGTTATCGCTGACGCCTGCACTGGGAGATAGCGAGGGATTAAACAGGCGACCATTGTCGCAAATTGCTGATTTTGTTCAAAGGAGCAAAGGCTATGTCACAGCAGGGATTAATGCCGACTACTTCAACATGAACTTTTCGCCCTATTCTGGCGACCCTTTGGGTTTGCACATTCAGGAAGGCGAACTGGTAAGTTTGCCTTGGGTTAACCGTTCTGTGCTCTTAGGCTTAGCCAACGGACAGGTTCTTATCGCTCGCTTTCGGTTTTGGGCGCGACTTAAATTTCCCGACGGTTCAGAATTTTCCCTTGACGGTCTCAATCAAAGTCCTCCTCAAGATGGCTTCTGTCTCTTCACGCCCATTTTCGGCAAGACAACAAAAACAAAGTTGGGAACGGTTGAAGTTATTGCATCAGCCAATTTGCCACTCAAGCCAAACACAATTTTGCTTCTGACAGTCAATCAAATCTCCGAAACAGGCAACAGCCAAATTCCTCACGACGGCGTTGTCTTAGTGGCAACGGGCAAAATGGCTGAGAAGGCAAAGTCACTCAAACTTGGCGACAGGTTAGAAGTCCTCATAACGATAATACCTTCCGATGCAAACTTTGACCCAAAGGAAATCGTTTGGGCAATTGGTGGTGGACCAAGGTTGTTACGCAACGGGCAAATTTCCATTGAGTGCGAGCAAGAAGGTATTTCCCTTTCCTTTCGCCAGAGGAAGCATCCAAGAACGGCTGTCGGGTTAAAAGACGATGCTTTGATTTGGGTTGTCGTTGATGGAAGGCAACCAGGTTACAGTGAAGGCATGAGCCTTGACGAACTTGCTGATTTTTTGCTCAAATTGGGTTGTAAGGATGCTTTGAACTTGGATGGTGGTGGCTCTTCAACTTTGCTTTTGCGGGGCAAAGTTGTAAACCGACCTTCAGGGGGGCAAGAAAGGGCAATTGCCAACTCCCTTTTGCTCCTTAACCTCTTTCCGCCACAACCTTTCGTCAGAATTTGGGCTTCCGTCCCTGAACTTAACTGGCTTTCAAGAACACCAATCCCTCTCCAAATTTTTGGTGAGGATGCTGCTTACCGCATTTTGCCTCTCAACCCCGACAAAGTTGACTTAAAGGTTGAACCTCAAATTGAGAGATGGCTTTGGGACGGTCAAACTTTTTGGCTGCCAGAAATTCAAGGCGATGAGCCAATCCAATTGACTGTGAATGCAAAACTGAAAGAAGGCAATGCTCTCCCAACTTCCCTTAATCTTCGCATCTATCCTAAGCCTGCAATTTTCGTTGTTCGTCCCGAAACAATCTCCGTTCAACCTGGAAGTCAAGTTCAATTGGAACTCAAGGCACTCGCTCGTGGGCAGGATGGTGGGCTTGTCACTATCCGTTTTGACCCAAAGGAAGTTCAATGGCATGTTGAAGGCAATGTGGGCGAAATCAGGGAAGGAAAATTCATCGCTGCCACAACAACCGAATTTAGGCAGGGAAAGATAGTGGCTAACCTTAGAGGCGTTGAGGCTGTCGTCCCTGTTTCAGTTGGCAAGTTTCAATGGGAAACGATGAACGAGTTTGATGACATGAATGGGTTGCAAATCGTCGGATACCCTGAAACGACTAAAGCGGAAGGGAAAATTGTCAACCACGAAAAACGAAGTGGCTCAGGGGCATTGATGCTGCGCTACGATTTTTCGCAAGGCGGGAAAACGAGAACCGCTTCGGTAGTGTTGAACAAACCCTTACCTGCTAATGCTTGCAAGTTGGCTCTTGATGTTTACGGCGACGGCAACGGTTGCTGGCTGCGGGCGAGGCTTCGTGATGCCACAGGCAAGCCTATCTTCGTTGACCTTGCAAACGCCGTCAACTGGAAAGGCGAATGGCGTCAAGTTGAAACAGTTTTGCCCTTTGGTTTGACTGAACCTGTAACTCTTGAGGCAGTTTACATAGTCGTCATCCGCGACGAGCAAAAGTTTCAAGGAGAAGTCATCTTTGACAACCTGAGAGTTGGCATCAAAACTCTTCCCTGATAAAGACTTTCACCACCAAGCGTCATACATTGGCTTGTGAACGATAATTCCGTAAAGGCTCCAACCGCAAGCGATTAAGCCCTCACCAAAAATCAACCCGACGAAAAAGGGCGTCGCAGATTTGGCTATCCTTGCCCCGCCATAATGCAGCAACAACCACTTGGCGACTGAACTCAAAAGCAGGCAAAGCCAGTAATAGTCAACGGCAAAACTGGTCCCAAGTAAGTAGCCAAGGGGATGCAATTCCCACCAGGGCAAGCGATGGTAAAGGGCGTTGAGCAGCAAAGTGAAACCAAACCCGAATGCAATGAATGACCTTGCCCAATAGTTAGGCGGAGTCGGATTTCCAATCCACGAAGCCAACCTGTTGAAAGTGTCCTGCCCGACCCAGACTACTTCGCCGATGCGTGTTTCCGCACCTTCACGGTAAAACAGGTGCGGATAGAAAGCAAAACAACCACCAACGCTTAAAACGGTCATTAACACCATCAACCAACTGGAACGGGTGAATGAGGCGTTTGCAATTTCTGTCATGCGCCAACCTTCCACAATGACAGGTGCAGGATGATTACGATTGAGGCGATTGAACCAGAAAAACAGTGCCAAAGTTGTCAACTCACGAGGGCGAAATGAGCGAGTCCCGAAAGTTGTCAAAAGCAAGTCTTGCGGGTTTGCGAACAAGAGTGAATGAGAAGGAGGTCCTGCTTCAGCCCTTAAGCGAGCAACTGTCAAAGCGATGAGAAAATGCAAAAGCCAAAACAAAAAGGCAGTGCCAACACCCATGCCTGCCTTGATGGAAATGAGCCAGCAGATAGCCAACGAAATTAGCAAAAGAACTACCGAATTTGCAAACGAGATGGGATGAAGGTTATCTGCTTTGTTGAAGCCCTTCCGAAAGTTCGCTAAGGTGTTTTTGCACCTCCAAAGCAGTAAAAGGGCAATAGCAATGGCTGAGCCTGCCGCTTGCTCGTTTTCGTATGGGAAACGGGGCAAGCGATTCCAACCTCTCCATGCGCCCAAAATTCTCTCAACTTTTCGCAAAAGGTAAAAAAACCAAGCGGAAGTGCAAAGGTCAAGAGGCATCAAATAGCCATAGCCGATGATGAAAGGGTAAAGGGCAAGGGGAGTTGAGCCAATGGCATTGAAGGGATGCTCGGTCAGATACCAAACAAGGTCTCGGTCACGAGCACGAACTTTCAAAAAGGGGATGCGAGGGTAAAGCCAATTGAGGTGGTTAACCATGTCAACAAAAGCAGCAACAAAAAATCCCATCCAAAAAGTTGCTCCCCTCCAACGCAAATTACCTTCAATGATGTCAATAGGCAAACGAAGGATGGGAAAAGCAAGTCTCTCCTCGTGAGCCCAACGCCTGTAAAAAGGAGCAATTATTGCAAGGTAGGCGACAAAAATTGCTGTCAAAAGCAGCGTCCAAAAGATGGCTGGCTTGAACCAAGAAACTTCCAGACCAGACCCATAAAATTTCATTCCGCCCAAGTAAAAATTCCTGACAACCGCTTTGTCGGTGATAACGAACCAATCGGGCAAAGATGGGAAAAGCGTCTCCCAACGGTTGGTTGGATTGCTATACCAAGCAGCAGCAGGAATAACGCCCATCAGGCTAACCATTGAATCGTGCCCGATAAAAACACTTTGAACTGTCAAGGCTATTTGGATGAGAAAAAGTTCATAGGGTTTAAGAGCCAAGGAAGGAAAAACAAACCGAAGGAAGCCGTTGAACCATGTCAAGGCTAAAAGGAGCACCAAGACATTCATGGGCATAGAAAGGGTTGTCATGTGCAAGGCGTGCCAAAGACCTTCGGTAACGCCAATCCAGTATAGGTTCAAGGGCAGCAGAAAAATGCTTAAGATGACAGCACGCCAAGACCAAAGAGTCGGCATTGCCCTTTCAATGGCAGGTGCAGTTACAATTGTCCCCTCAATCGGTTGCCATTCCTTTGTCATGGAGAACCCTCCAAGGGAGAATAGCAAAGCCCACAATGAATGATAGCGACAAGGAGTAAATTTGGCAAGTGAAGGGAAGCCTTTGCTATACCCTCACCTTCTCAATCTTCTCTCATCATCGGGAGAAAACTTTTACCTGAACCTTGCCACTTATTAACTTTAAGCCAGTCAGCAATTGTTGCTGCCACATCGGAAAAAGTTTCGCGAACGCCTAAAGATTTGCCTTTTCGCAAATTTGGTGTCCAGACCAGCAAAGGCACATACTCGCGGCTATGGTCAGTGCTCGGTGTCGTTGGGTCGTTGCCGTGATCGGCGGTGATGAGCAGCAAATCACCTTCCCTCAACTTGGGCAAAAACTTTCCAAGCCAATGGTCAAACTCTTCAAGGGCTTGGGCAAAACCCTGAGAGTTATTGCGGTGACCGTAAACGGTGTCAAAGTCAACGAGGGTGCACCAAAGGAAGTCAAAATCCTCTTCGGTTGCCAACTTTTCAACTTGCGCCATGCCATCTTTGTTGTCAAAAGTGTGATTGGCTTTTGAAATCCCGCGACCAGCGAAAATGTCATCAACCTTTCCAACCGTAACAACCGTCAAGCCACTTTCAGCCAAAACATCAAGCAATGTAGGATAAGGTGGCGGAACGGAGAAATCTTTTCGTCTTGATGTTCGCTTGAAGTTCTTCGGCGTGCCCACGAATGGGCGAGCAATCACCCGAGCGACTTCGTGTTCGCCCTTCAAAATTTCCCGGGCAATTTCGCACCAACGATAAAGGGTCTCAACGGGGACAATTTCTTCGTGGGCAGCAATTTGAAAAACGCTGTCGGCGCTGGTGTAAACGATTGGATTGCCTGTCTGCAGATGCTCTTCGCCCAACTCTTCAATGATAACCGTTCCCGATGCAGGTTTATTGCCCAAAACTTTCCGCCCAATGGCTTTCTCAAAGGCTTCAATGATTTCAGCAGGGAAACCGTTCGGATAGGTTGGGAAAGGTTTCGTCCTGATGACACCAGCGATTTCCCAATGTCCCGTCGTTGAGTCTTTGCCTGCCGAAACTTCACTCATCTTGCCATAGCAAGCAATTGGTTCATCGGTTGGTGGCACACCTTTAATTAAAGCAATGTTTCCCAAACCCATTCGTTGCAATGTCGGCAAACTCAAACCGCCGACGGCTTTTGCTATATTGACAATTGTGTTGCTTCCTTCATCACCGTAATCGGCAGCATCGGGCAATTCTCCAATGCCGACACCATCCAAAACCAGCAAAATGGTTCTTCTTTTGACCATCCCTTTGTCACCTCCCTTGTCTAAATGGCGGAACGAACTTTGCGTGAGATTTCACTTTGATCGCCAGCGCTTTCAAGTGGGTGAGTGCGTAAAACGGCTCGGCTTCCAGTTTGCCAGCAATTTTCCTAAGTTGCGATGCCCAACGAAGGACACTTTTTCGCTCCCACGAAGGCAGATGTTGCGATGATTTGAAAAAATTTTCGGCAGCGAGCATGCAAAACTGACGAGCATCCTTCGTTTCGCCGTTTGTCAGTGTGACTTGGGCAGCAGTGGTGTAGGCTAAACCAGCCCAAAGATACGCTCGCCCAACGAGACAACTTCTGACATTTGAGTTGGCATTGCTCTCTTGCGCTAACTGGCGAAAAACCACAGCATTTTCACTGTGCCTCACTGGTCGCAAAATTTTGTTCAGGTCGTTGCTCAAATTTGCATTTTTGGCTTGCTTGAGTTGCTCAGCGACTTTTTGCCAAGCCAGTGCTTCGTTGACGGCGCGTCTTGCGGGTGAAAAGAACATGCAGCCAGCAAGGCATCCAATGGCAAGGAGAGTGATTGCCAAAAGGCAGGTGCGAAAGTCTCCTTCTCGCATGCAGCCCATCCTTTTTGTCACTTTGATTGTCGCCATCGCTTTTCTCGCGTTTGCCATCTTCCGTCACCGAAGTAGCCAGAACTTTGTCAAGGATAGACCCATCGCTGTCATAGATGCTGGTCACGGTTCGTTCAAATCAGACATCATTGATGTTGGCGCAAGTCACTACGGTTTGGACGAAGCCGACATAGTTTTGGACATTGCCTTGCGAACGCAAAAGCACCTTGAAGCAAAGGGTTGGATTGCTATCACAACCCGCGATGGCGATTGGACGCCTTTCAGCCTTTCCCAACGCTCAAATTTTGCAAGCGATGTTCAAGCCGATGTTTTCGTCTCGCTACACCTTAACAGCCACACCTCTCGGCGCGCTCACGGTTTGATTGTGTTTTACTGGCGACCCGAGGATAAACCTTTTGCTGAATTGCTTCAAAAGCGACTTAGCGAAAAACTCGGCTTGAAAGACAGAGGCATTGAGACCGCTCCGTTCACAGTTTTAGTTTGGTCACCCGTGCCAGCCGTTCTTATTGAATTGGGCTTTCTTTCCAACCGCAGAGAAGCAATGCGGTTAAGTAACCCTCAATTTCGCGAAAGGGCTGCTTCGGTTTTGGCTGAAGCGATAAACGAATGGTGGATGTCGCAAAAGCAAGGAGCAAAAAATCAGCAATAGGAGTTACGCAGTTGATGTCGTTTTGTTGTAGGGGCAGACGATAGTCTGCCCGAAAACATCCTTTATAAGAGGTTAAAACTGCCCTTGCGGGCGGCTTAGCAGACGCCCCTACATCCAACTGCGTAACTCCTAACTGAATTGAAACCTAAAGTGAGAGGAAACGCTATGGCTCACACAGCGAACTTTCATGTCACTTGTGAAGACTCTGGAATTAGGCTTGACAACTTCTTGGTGCGCCAGTTTCCAGAACTTTCAAGGTCGCGGTGTCAGCGACTTATTCAGGAAGGTCTCATCAAGGTGAGCGGAAGGGTCATCCTCAAGCCAAGTCATGTTTTGCGAGAGGGTGACATTGTGGAAGTCACCTTGCCCGAATCAGAACCGACGAATTTGGAACCTGAACCTATACCTTTGCAAGTCCTTTACGAAGATGACGACCTGCTCTTTGTGAACAAGCCTCGCGGCATGGTCGTTCATCCTGGCGCTGGTGTTAGAAGGGGAACTCTTGTCAACGCATTGCTGGCGATGGGCATTCCGCTTTCGGACATAGCAGGGCGAGAGAGGCTCGGCATTGTCCACAGGCTTGACAAAGGCACATCAGGGGTTACGGTCATTGCAAAGACCAACTTTGCCCACTTGCACCTTGCCCGCCAATTTGCTGAACATAAAGTTGATAAGCGTTATTTGGCGATTGTCGTTGGTGAACCTGATTTTGAGCACAAAATTGTCGCTTCACCTTTGATGAAGCATCCAGAAAACCCTGAAAAATTCACGGTTGTCACGGTCGGGAATATGCGAGCATCTCACGCCGTTGATGCAGTGACAGAAATTTGGGTGATAGAGCGGTTCAGAAGTTTTGCATCCCTTGAGGTTAAACCGATAACTGGGCGAACCCATCAAATTCGCGTTCACTTGCAGCACATAGGTTTCCCGATTGTTGGCGACGAAACCTACAATGGTCGCACAAAAGCAATTAAAATCGCCCGCCAACTCAAACGCCAAGACTTGCTTCATGCCGTCCAATCCCTCAACGGTCATGCCTTACACGCTTGGAAGTTGACACTTTTGCATCCGCGAACTGAAAAACCCATCACCATCAAAGCACCCTTGCCCGACGATTTGAAAAATTTGCTACAACTTCTCGCTGCGGAGTAGCATTTTTGAGGCTCTTCTGGCATATTTTGGTCACGACGAAAACCACACACAAAATTCGCCGATAAATTCAGCACTAAAGGCGTTATAATGAAATGTTCATCATCCTTTCAGGAGAGGGATGGAAAATGAGTGGTATGTTGCGAGTTGCTGTTGACCTCATGGGTGCTGACCATTCGCCGATAATTTTAGCAGAAGGAGCGTTCGCTGCTGCCTATGAGCATCCTGACCTTGAAATCGCGCTCATCGCAACTCTTGAAGCAGCGGAGGGAATTACTATCCCTGAAGATTTGAGTGCGAAAGTCAGGTTCATTTTTGCATCACAAGTGATTGGCATGGACGAGCAACCACTGATGTCAGTTCGCAGAAAACCCGATGCAAGTTTGGTTGTTGGCATGAAACTTTTAGGCAGCGGCGAAGTTGACGCTTTTGTGACACCGGGCAATACGGGGGCTGCGCTGGCGGCAGCAACTTTGCATGTTGGCTGTTTGCCTCCAATCACTCGTCCAGCCATCGCCATCATTTTGCCCCACCATCAAGGGCGATTTTTGCTCTTAGATGTCGGTGCAAATGTTGATTGCAAGCCTGAACATTTTTTGCAATTTGCGCTGATGGGTTCTGCCTACGCTGAAGCAGTTATGGGAATTCCTAACCCGCGCGTCGCACTTTTGAACATAGGCGAGGAATCCATCAAGGGGACAAGCGTTGCCAAAGAAGCATTTGCTTTGTTGCAATCGGCACCGTTGAATTTTGTCGGGAATGTTGAAGGTCGCTATTTGCTTGAGGGCGCTGCTGATGTTGTGGTCACTGACGGCTTTGTCGGCAACATCTTGCTCAAAGCAGCGGAAGGAATTGGCTTGTTCATTTGGCGTGAGATCAAAGAACTGATGCTGACCAATTGGCAGACGAAACTTGCGGGATTACTTTTACGCCCTTATTTGAAGGCATTGGGCAAGCGGTTGGATTGGCGCGAGTATGGAGGTGCACCTTTGCTGGGAATCAAAGGTGTGTGTATCATAACTCACGGCGCTTCCGACAACAAAGCCATCGCTAAAGCCATCGCCGTCGCGAGGGAAAATGTCCTTGTTAACGCTGTTGAAAAAGTTGCACAAAAATTGCAAACAATCGTCCCTGCAGGGGCAAAGTGAAACCGCTTACTCGTGCCAAACTTGCTGAGGGAGGCGAAAGTTAGTGCAAGACAGAAGCAATTTGGATGAACTTATCCGAGGGTATGCGGGCAAATTAATGCAGTGCATTCGTGAATTACTCCCCAACCAACCTAATGAAGCCGAATTCCGTCAGCATATTGACCAACTCCTCAGCGAGTTTTGCGAGCATGCTAACTTGAACCCTTTGGCTCACGCCGAATACACAATTGCCACTGGACGCGCCGATGCCGTGTTCAATCGCTTCGTCATTGAGTATGAGCGACCTGGAACGCTCTCAAACAACTTGTCTCACAGAGCAACGGATCATGCTGTCAAGCAAGTCAAAGGCTACATCACGGGTTTGGCGAAAAAGCAAAAGCACGAAATCAACCGCATTGCAGGTATCGCTTTTGACGGGCGCTACATTGTTTTCGTCCGCTACCGAGACGGTGACTTTTCCGTTGAAACTCCAACAACTGTCACTCAACAATCTTTGGAGCGCTTTTTGCGCTGGCTTTCAAGCCTTGCATCAGGAATTGCATTGACAGCAGAGAACCTCAACCGAGATTTCAGCATTGAGCAACTGCGAACTCAAAACATTTTGCGAGCGCTTACTCAAGGGCTTGATGCTTCACTCAATGATTCGTCCCGCATGGTCAAAAATCTCTTTGACCAGTGGCGTCTCTTTTTCAGCCAATCCATTGACTACTCAGAAGCCTTCGGAGGACGAAAGTTAGAAGCACTCAAAAAGTGGGCGCGCAAGGCGGGATTGACCGTCGTTGAAGCCGAAAGAACTTTCTTCTGCCTCCACACTTATTTCGCCTTGCTGGTCAAACTCATCGCTTGGTTGGCGCTCTCTCGCCATCTTGCTGTCAAGTTAGGCGTTCCATCCTTCGGCGAGTTGGTAACTGCCGACAGCGAAACTTTGCGACGGCGCCTCGCCGAAATGGAATCAGGTGGCATTTTCCGAGCCTTCGGCATTACCAACCTGCTTGAGGGCGACTTTTTCGCTTGGTATCTTTACGCATGGAACGAACGCATTGAAGAAGCCATTCGGGAACTGCTTGAGCGATTGGACGAATACGACCCTACAACCCTTAGCGTTGTCCCTGAGGAGAGTCGTGACTTGTTCAAGTTGCTTTACCACTACCTTTTGCCCCGTGAAATTCGCCACAACTTGGGCGAATACTACACGCCCGACTGGCTGGCTCAACGGTTGCTCAACCAAGTTGACAGCGAATTTTTCACTGCCGACCCGCACC
>Ga0209289_100529_pt1 | contig 19370 bp, 20 predicted proteins | sample GXS110809BmetaG_FD_184121 | JGI IMG/M metagenome (GOLD analysis project Ga0209289, IMG submission 184121) | Hot spring microbial communities from Gongxiaoshe hot spring, China to study Microbial Dark Matter (Phase II) - GXS 110809B (SPAdes)... ...
CCAGCAAATTTTCAACGGCTTCGTCCACTGTCTCGCCGAAGGCGAAAGCCCTCAACTCCAAACATTCAGCGATATAGCCTGCGTCTTCGGGATAGTAACGCACTTCCACGGTGAAAGTCAGCGGCGGGTCGGTTTTCACCTGCCGAACGATGCGGAACTCCAAAGTTTGAACCTCCGTCGCCGTCACCATTTTTCTTCACCCCTTTTGAACCCTTTCGCCTACGGGTCTTTCCTCAACCGCTCAAAGTCATCCCTGCTCAAACCCGCTTGGCGAAGCATTCGGGCGAAAATGTTAGGCGGGATGTCTTTCCCATGTTGATGGCTGATGGGAACTTGTCGTTCCCTACCATCAGGCTCCACCCGTCGCCATATTTCGTGTTTGCCCATGCGCTTTAACGCAAATCCCGCTTTTCTCAACACTTCCCGAAACTCCCTATAGGTTGGCATGGCTCACAACCCCAGCACTTTTCTTAGGGCTTCCTCAGTGCCAAGCCGAACAATGAAATGGGCGTGAGGTAACCGAGGGTCGCGCAGGGTGGGATATTCCTTCTGGTCTTCCACCAAGACTTCGGCAAACCCCAACAGGACATCCAGCAAATTTTCAATGGCTTCCTCCATCGTTTCGCCCCAAGCGAATGCCTCCATCTCATAGCAATCGGCAATGTAACCTTTGTCCTCTGGCGAATAACGCACCTCCACGGTGAAAGTCAGCGGCGGGTCGGTTTTCACCTGCCGAACGATGCGGAACTCCAAAGTTTGAACCTCCGTCGCCGTCACCATCTTTCTTCACCCCTTTGGGCTTTTATCACATCCGCATCACGAAGGTTGCCCACGACAAGCCAGCCCCAAAGCCTGTCGCCACAACGATGTCGCCTTCTTTCATGCGACCGCTTCGTTTCGCTTCGTCCATAGCGATGGGAATGGACGCCGCTGATGTGTTGCCATATCGGTCAAGGTTGACGAAGATTTTGTCCATCCCAACTCCTAACCTTCTCGCTGCCGCATCAATGATGCGGATGTTGGCTTGGTGGGGGACAATCAAGGCGACATCATCCATCGTCAAACCCGCTTTTTGGACGGCGGCAAGGGTGCTGTCAGCCATGACCCTCACGGCGAACTTGAAGACTTCGTTGCCGTTCATGTAGATGGTCGGTCGCCCATTGAACCCAACGGTTGACGGCGTCATACAGCAACTTTGCAACGCTTCTGCCTTCAGCAGCGGACCGCCGCTTCCGTCGCTACCCAAGTCAAAGCCAAGCAAACCTCTCCCTTCGGGGACGGGAGCAATCACCGCAGCGCCCGCACCGTCGCCGAACAACACGCAAGTTTTTCGGTCCGTCCAGTCCACGATGCGAGTCAGCATCTCCGAACCGATGACCAGAGCGCAATGGGCAGCGCCCGTTTGCACAAATTGGCAAGCCGTCACGACGCCGTAGACAAACCCTGTGCAACCGACGAGCAAATCAAAGGCGGCTGCCTTTGGTGCGCCGATGGCATGTTGGACTTGGCAGGCTGTTGACGGGAAAAAGTAATCGGGCGTGACGGTGGCGACGATGATGAGGTCAACTTCGTCAGCAGCAACATTAGCGTCAGCCAGCGCCGCTTTCGCCGCCTCAATTGCCATCGTCGTCGTCGTCTCGTGGGCGGCAGCCACCCTTCGCTCCTTGATGCCCGTTCGGGTCGTGATCCATTCATCGTTGGTGTCCACGAGTTTCTCAAGGTCAAAGTTGGTCAGCACCTTTTCAGGCACATACGAACCGAGCCCAACAATCCCAGCCGACCGCATGGACATCACCTCGCCACATAGACTGCCCTTTCACTTTGTCCCTGACGGGACGATGGTTTGAAGTTTTTGGGCGACTTTGTTGACGGCGTTGACGAGGACATTCTCTCTGGCGACGGAAATGGCTTTGGCGATGGCTTTGTCGTCGGAGGCGCCATGGGCGATGATGCAAACGCCTTTGATGCCCAAAAGCGGCGCACCGCCATATTCGCGCCAGTCCAACCGCTTGCCCAACGCCTTCAAATAAGGGCGCAAAAGTAACCCCGCCAGTTTCGTCCGCCAGTTCGTCAGCATCAATTCCTTGATTTCACGCCAGAGGAACAACCCAATCCCTTCAGCGGCTTTGAGCAAAATATTGCCGACAAACCCGTCGGTGACGACGACATCGGCAGCGCCTTCCATCAGGTCGCGCCCTTCTATGTTGCCGACGAAATTCAAGGGAGCAGATTGCAGTAAAGCGAACGCCTCCTTTGCCGTGCTTGTCCCTTTGATGGCTTCCTCGCCGATGTTGAGCAAGGCAACGCGGGGATTAGGGATGCCCATGACGGCTTCGGCGTAAGCGGCGCCCATCAAGGCGAATTGCAAAAAGTGTTCAGGCTTGCAGTCAACATTAGCGCCGACATCCAAAAGCAAAAAACGCCCCGCATGGTGGGGCAGGATGATGGCGATGGCGGGACGGGTGATGGGCGGGAGACAACCGACATGGAGCGCCGCAGCGGCTAAGGCAGCGCCCGTGTTGCCGGGGGTGACGAAAGCGTCCACTTCCCCGTTGCCCAACATTTTCATCCCGACGACCAAACTGGCATCGGGTTTGCGCCGAACCGCCATCAAGGGAGGCTCATCCATGCCGATGATTTGGGAAGTAGGGACAAACCTTAACCGCTCCCGCCATGCCTCGGGGAACGACAGTGCCTTAGCGACCTCGGGTGAGGCGATCAGGCAAAGGGAAAGGTCGGGATGCTCTTTTAGGGCAGCCATCGCCCCCGCTGCTAACAATGAAGGGGGATAGTCAGCGCCCATGATGTCCACCGCAATCTGGATGGCGCTCCCCATCGCTACTGCTCACCTGCGGTGATAGCGAAAGACATTTGGGATGCGAAAGGCAACAACTTGACAAGCCTTGTTGATGCCGCCAAGAGTCAGGCGGTCTCCGTCTGCTCCGCCCGTCGCTTGCGCACCCATGCCACTTTCATCCCCACGCCTTCGTAATAACCGCAGAAAGTGCAAGCATGATGAGGGCGGACAGGTTTTTTGCACTGCGGGCAGAGGTGGAAAGGGATGGGCGTCAGTTTCCAGTGGGTGCGCCGCTTGTCGCGGCGGGTCTTGGAAATTTTGCGCTTAGGCAGTCCCATCTCTGTAAGCCTCCTTTGCGCAATCCGAAATTGTTCAGGCTTTCAGTTGACGCATCAAGGCTTCCAAGGTCGCCCAACGGGGGTCGGTGGGCGGCTGGCAATCGCATTGAGTTTCGTTCAAGTTCGTCCCGCAATAAGGGCAAAGTCCCTTGCAATCGGGACGACATAATGGGCGCATCGGTAAGTGCAAGACGATGGCTTGGCGAGCCAATTCCCAAAGGTCAGCGCTGTTAGCGTCAAAGATCGCCGTGATCTCTTCTCCCTCGGCGACGGGCAGCCCTTCTGCCAGCAAGTGGAAGGTGCGGATGTCACATTGCGCCTCAAAAGGGGCTTCTACGGCTTCCGTAAAGGGCGCTAAACAACGGCTGCACTCCAAGGTCACGATGCCTGTCACTTTGCCCGTGACAAGGACATAGCGACCGTCCACATTGACGCCGACGGCTTCCCCCTCCACTGCCACCCAATCATCGCCGCCGTCGGTCAACAGCACCTCAGTCTCAAATCGGGTGTGCACGCTATAGCCAGGGTGATTGATGACTTTGCGCAAATCCAGTCGCACAAAATGAGGCATCGGTCGGGTCATCGGGCGCATTCGCATCATTGCTCGCCTCACTTCACCCCTGCAACCTACCCCACTTCCTCTCCCGTGCAGGGGTCGGTTGGCGACAAAAACCGTGCGGTGATTATAACCAGCAGCACACGCATCGTCAATGTCCGTTGAGAGGGCTCAGAAAATCACGCCTTGAATAGCCGATGCTCGTCGCAGCGGACTTTGCGATTTCCGAGAAGGTTGGAGGGAGCGTCGGCTTTTCAGCGAAGATGACGGAGGCGTCGGGTTGCTCCTTTTTGTTGGAGTGGCTATCAGCCACGACGAAGCGGCTTTCAAGGGCATCTTTAGGAGGGCGCGGCTAATTACCGAACCCGACGGGTCGGTGTTTAAGGCACGGGTTGCACTTGCGGCGCCGACCAGTTCACGGTGAGGCGACAAAGGATGGCGTGGTCGTGGCGGCGCAAGGCAAAAATCACCGCTTTGCCGTCGCGAGTGACACACGGTGCCATCGCCCAGTAATTGCTTTGGCACTCGGTGAGGGGGAAGGCTTTCCTGTCAGCGACCCGCACCGCCCACAGGTCACGCCGCTCAGGTCGGGTTACTAAAGCCCGTTGGCGGGTGAAGATGACGAACTTGCCGTCGGGCGTCCAACAGGGCATGTCTTCGTCCGTTTCCTCGTCAACGAAGAGAGGGCGAAGGTTCGTCCCGTCGGCGTTCATCAGCCAGACATCTGGGCTGTGCTTGTCGCCACTGATGAAAGCGATGGTCTTACCGTCGGGTGACCAAGCAGGTGAACGCCCCCATCGTCGGCTCAGTTGCCTCAATTGCTTGCGTTGCAGGTCATAGACGCAGATAACGGCGGTGCCCCGTCCCGAACGGGTGAAGGCGATTTTCGTCCCATCAGGCGACCAAGTTGGGCGGGTGTTGAAGTCTGGCGAGTTAGGCGTCAGACAAACCCAGCGGTGAGTCGTCAAGTCCAAGACGATCAGATGGACGCTCCCGCTATCGCTGGGGCTCGTTTTGGTATGGATGGCGCTGAAGGCTAACCGCTTGCCATCGGGCGACCAAGCGGGATGGGCAAAGCCTGTCAAGTCCGTCATGCGGAAAGGGTTGACTTGGCGGGAAGGTAAGTCCAGCAACATCAGCGTCCGAAACCGAACAAAGGCGACCGTTTTGCCGTCGGGCGACGCCGAGGGTTGCATGTCAATGGTGTCCTTTTCGTCGGTCAGAAATTCCAACCTGCCGCCGCCCCACCAACCTGGCAAGGTCATCAGAAAAGCAGCGATGCCCACAAGGGCAAAAAGGACCACCAGCCACCGTCGGTGCATCATGGTGCGTCCCTCCCCTGCCCACAAAATCACCAAAGGCGTTGCCTTTGGCGTGCTAAGATTTTGCTGCCGTTCGTCACGCCCTGTTAAGCCTGTCAAGGAGGCGAATTGCATGACCGCTTTGTGGGAAGCCCTTTGGGCGAGCGACCCAGACATCTTTGAGGCGATCTTGGCGGACATTGAGCGGCAAAACTTTTTTGTCAACCTCATCGCCAGCGAAAACTACACCTCTCCCGCCGTCTTGGCGGCTTTGGCGAACCCGATGCAAAACAAATACGCCGAAGGTTACCCGAACCGCCGCTACTATGGTGGCTGCGATTTTGTGGACATCGCCGAACGGTTGGCGATAGAGCGGGCGAAGCAACTTTTCGGCGCCGACCACGCCAATGTTCAACCCCATGCGGGCGTTCAAGCCAACATGGCGGTCTATTTCGCTTGCTTGCAACCGAACGATGTCATCCTGAGCCCTGCCCTCGCCCATGGCGGTCACCTCTCGCACGGCGCACCCGTCACCGCCGTCGGCAAGTTGTATCGCGTCGTTCATTACGGCGTCCGCAAGGACACCGAAACGATTGACTTTGACCAAGTGCGCCAACTCGCCCGTGAGCATCGCCCCAAACTCATCATCTGCGGTTACTCTGCTTACTCGCGGGTCGTGGAGTTTGACAAGTTCCGTGAAATCGCCGATGAGGTGGGAGCGTTGCTGATGGCGGACATCGCCCACATCGCTGGCTTGGTCGCTGCTGGCGCTCATCCTTCGCCTGTCCCTTATGCCGAGTTTGTGACGACGACGACCCACAAAACTTTGCGGGGTCCTCGCGGGGCGCTGATTTTGTGCAAAGCCGATTGGGCGCAAGCCATTGACCGTGCCGTCTTCCCCGGCAGCCAAGGCGGTCCCTTCATGCATGTCATCGCCGCTAAAGCCGTCTGCTTCAAGGAAGCGATGACGGACGCCTTTCGGCGCGACCAGTTCCAAACGATTGCCAACGCCCAAACCCTTGCCGACGAATTGCAACGGCACGGTTTCCGCATCGTCTCCGGCGGGACGGACAACCATTTGATGCTCGTGGACTTGCGCCCCTTCAACCCTGACTTGACAGGAGCGGACGCAGAGAAACTCCTTCAGCGCGCCCACCTCATCGTCAACAAAAACGCCATCCCCTTTGATGAGCGACCGCCGATGAAAGCGTCGGGCATCCGCATCGGCACGCCCGCTTGCACGACACGAGGGATGCGGGAAGATGAAATGCGCCAGATTGGACGGTGGATCGCCCAAGTCCTTCGCGACCCGTCCGAGGAGACGATTGAACGGGTGCGGGGCGAAGTGATGGAGTTGTGCCAGCAGTTTCCCGTCTACGCTGATTTGTGGGAAGCGATGAAAGCCGTCAAAGCGGAAGTCTCCATCGCCAGTGAATGACGCTTCCGAACTTTGCGGCGAGGGACGAAAGGGCATGGTCTGGTTGATTGCCTTCCTTTGCGGAGCGGTCGTGATGGCGCTGGAGATTTTGGGGGCTCGCATCCTTCAACCCTACTTTGGCAGCGGCATCCTCACTTGGGCGAGTTTAATCGCCGTCTTTCTGGCGGCGATGAGTGGCGGCTACTTTCTGGGCGGTTGGCTCGCCGACCGTTTCCCAACCTTTTCGGGCTTGGGCATTTTGCTGCTTTTGGCAGCCGCCAGCATCCTCTTCATCCTGCCGATGGAACGATGGCTTTTCCCATCGCTGGAGGCGACAAGTGAATTCACCGTCGGCATGGAAAGTCTGCCCGAACGGGTTGCGGGACGCTACGGTGTTTTGCTCACCGCCGCGATGTTTTTCTGGCTGCCTGCCATGTTGCTGGCAACTGTCTCGCCCTATCTAATTCGCCTTGCGTCCAAAAGTGTGGTGACAGCGGGTCGGACAGCAGGAGGCATTTATGCCGTCTCTACGGTCGGCAGCATCGTCGGGACGCTCGGTTGTGCCTTTGTCCTTCTGCCTCAACAGGGGGTGCGAACCGTGCTTTGGGAGTTGGCATTGGTCATCGCTGCCGTTGCTGTCGTTTGCCTGCTAACTTCATTGCGTCCCCGCGACGGGCGTCATTGGCTCACCTTGCTTTTGCTCCCTTTCCTTTTCTCCACTGCTTGGGCGCGGGTGATTTACCAACGCGAAAGCCTCTATCATCGCATCGTCGTGGAAGAGATTGGCAGCATCCGTTACCTGCGTTTTGACGCCAGTTATCAAAGCGGGATGGATTTGCGCGACCCCGACCGTGCCGTTTTCCCTTACACCGACTATTTGCATTTGGGCATTGTCTTCAAGCCCGACGCCCAAAAGGTGTTGTTTGTCGGCTTGGGCGGGGCGACAGCGCCGAAAAAGTTCCGCAAAGACTACCCCTCCATGACCATCCACATCGCCGAGATTGACCCCGCTGTCAAGGAAGTCGCCGAACAATTTTTCGGCTTCCGCGAAGACGAGCGGATGAAAGTGTTCATAGACGACGGGCGGGTCTACCTGCGCAAGACGAAGGAGACTTACGACCTCATCGTGCTGGATGCCTACTTCGGCAGCCGCCACGAAGTGACCCTCCCTTTCCATTTGGTCACACGGGAGTTTTTTGAGTTGGTGAAGGCGCGCCTGAGCGATGAGGGTGTCGTCGTCTTCAATTTGGTCGGTCGGTTGGAAGGACCGCAATCGCGGGTCACCCGCGCCATCCTCAAGACGATGCGGGCGGTTTTCCCCGAACTTTACTTGTTCCCCGTGCAGTATCGGCAATCACCGTTGCTTTTCGGTCGGCGCAACCTTATCGCCATCGCCCCCAAGCGCCCCTTGCGTTGGACGCCCGATGCCATTGTCAACCGCGCAAGGCAACTGGTGCAGGAAGGTAAAGTCAAGGTCGCCCGTTTGTCCGACTTCGCCGCTGACTTGTATCGCAAACCCATCCCCACCGATGATGTGCCCATCCTCACCGACGACTACGCCCCCGTTGAGTTTTTGAACCCGTAAGCGAAGGTCACTTTCAGCGAACTGCCTGCCCGCAACTTTAACGGGCGGGCAAATCCCACGACGAACTCCCCGCCCACCTGCTGACTCTTTACCTTGACCCTTTCGCCATTGAGCGTCACTTGCACCTCCCCACGACCGTTCACCCGCAACCGCAAAGTGCGCAAGGAAAATTCGCCGCCGAGCCATTGAACCGTCGCCAAAAAGAGACGGCGATTTTTCACCTGCCGATAAACGCCCCAACCCACCCCCGCGCTGAAGGGAGCAAGGAAGTCATCACCGTTAAGCGTGGGAGCGAATTTCAGCGTCCCTGATTGGACATCGCAAGCGAACCCGCTCGCCGCTAAGAGCAAACTCCAACTGGAAAGAGCCCGAATGTAGTAATGCCCGCACTCAATCTCCGCAAACGGATTTCGCTTATCGCCCCTGTATCGGTTGCGAGCGCCTCCAACGATTTTCAACGCCTCATCAACCATCCCGTTCCAAAGCAGCAACGCTGCGACCTCGTATTCGTGTCCCGTCCAAACTTCATCGCAGTAAAGGATGGGGCGCTGCGGTCGCCCACCATTCGGCCATGTGCAGACAATCAACCCGCTTTCGTCACCTTCAGCAAAAACCCGCTGGCTGTGTTTGAACCCACGCAAACTTTTCCGCCAGTTGTAGCGGAAGATGCTCCAAAGCGCCGTCTTGACCATCTCCTCTGGCAACAAATAGCCCAAGTCCAAAATGAACGCCCACCATTGACCGAGCAACTGGTCGCTGTGACAACCGATGCCCCAGCAGTTGTTTTGCTCGTAAACTTCGGGTGAAACATTGGGAGCATCGTAGGCGTTGATGAAAAACTCGCCGTTCCAGCACCGTTCAACATAACCTTTGCGACCGAGTTCAAACCGCTTTCGGCATTCTTCCGCCAGCGCTTCCCATTCGCCCGTCCCTCGTCCCGCGCCCCTCGTCCCGATTACTTTCGCCATTCGTTCCACTGCCTTCAACGCCGCCAGATACAGCGTGCCGATGAAGGTGTTGCTTCCGAAGGTGTGGATGTCGTAAGTGTTGGGCTGCTCGCCATCAATGACGCCATCGCCGTCAGGGTCAAATCGCTCAAAAATGTGCTGCATCAATTTGGCGACATGCGGGAACATATCCGCAAGCCAATTGACATCACCGCTCAGGCGAAACTCGCGGCAAGTTTTAAGCACCGCCCCAAGCATTCCGTCAAGGGCAGGACTTCGTGGTCCGCCGATACCTCGTTCCCATAGCCTCGGCAAATCCAGCGGCACGATGACGCGGTGCGGGATGTAACCTTTTTCGGGATGCTGCTGAACTTTCCACTCAACCCATCGCATCGTCCGCTCCAGTTCTGGGAAGACGAAAGCGATGCTCTGGGCGTAGTTGTAAACATGGGTGCAAGTGAGCGGGCAGCAAGAGTCAGCGCCTTCAAACCCGTAAAAGTTTCCGTCTTCAAGCCACATCAAAACCCCGCTTCGCAAAATCGCCAAGTTGGATGCGACGGCATCCTTGATGGCTTCAGGCAACGAATTGTCCCAAAGCGCATCGGCGAAAGTTTTCGTCTCGCGGTAGAGGCGCTCGCGATTGGCAACAAAGTGGCGAACGACATCGCGAGCATCTTTGAACCAAGCGTTGTAGCGATTGCCCAATCGGTAGCGATACTCGTAAGGTGGCGCCCAACCGTAGCGTTCGGTTCGGTAGCGGTTGGGAAAATGCCAAGCCAAAACGAAAGTGACCGAGCGGCGCTCATTCGGCTTCAAGGCAACTTTCGCGCTCACTGCGCCGCAGCAAGTTTTGCCCGGTTCCGTCGGTTCGGGATGCAAAGTGTGGGTTGAAGCGAATGAACCGTCTTTAGCGAAATCTTTCCACATCGCTTGGACATCTTCGTGTTGAGGCAAAGTTGTAATTTGCCAACCTCGCTTATCGCCAGAAACTGCGAGTGCCATCGTCCCAAACGCAGGTGCAGTTTTGCGCCAACCCGTCATCGGTTCATAGCGAATGCCAACCACTTCAGCGATGAGCGTGCCGACGAGCGCTTTTCGCTGCCCGATTTGAGCCCACTCGTAAGGCGAACCAAAAACGACGAGCAAATTGCCCTTGCCCAATTTCGCCCGAACAATCAGCGGGTCGCCGTCGGGAGTTTGAGCCAGAACTTGAACCGACGAATTTGCTTTCCATCCTTCCGCTTTCCAGTAGCGCTTGACAGTTATTGTCCTTTGTGCGCCGTTCACGGTTGCCGAGATATTCTCACCGTTGCGCCATTTCAGCGCATCCCATTTGAACGGCAACCGCTTAATCAATTGCTTTGCTGCTTGCGCATCGGCGAAAGGCGGGATGGGCGAATCGCTGAAAACGATGTGGTCAACGAGGATGTGACCCCATCCGCCAGTTTCCATGTCAACGATTTCCAACTGAGCCTCTTTGCCGATGAATTCGCTCACATCCCATCGTTCGGGAAAGAGTTGCTCGCTGTTTCGTCCCGTCTCAGTCCGAACAACTTTGCCATCAACGAGCAAGTTCAAGCAGCACCGACCCGGATGGTGACCTCCACCGATGAGAAAGTGGATGAAGCGCTTGTTGATTTTGAACGGACGAGAAATCGCTCGCCCTGTTGAGGTGTCATCGGGGTTGAAAGTGTTGACGAAGTATTTGCCACGCCAACCTGAAACGGGTTGTTGCCAGTTAATCTTGCCCGTCGCTGGTCGGTCACCGAAGCAGTTGCCTTCAATCGTCCAACCTTCGTAAGTCCCGCTTTCAAAGTCGGCGAAAACTTCGGCATCCGTCGGCGCTTTCGCCCAAGCGTTCAGCACTGCCAATAGATGACGCTCAGAACCGCAAAGGACGAGGTTAGCACCTTGCTCAACAGCATCCAAAAGTTGAGCAAAATGTTGCTCTGTGAACGCGTCGGGAAAATCGCTCAGCCAAATTGCACAGTTTTGCAATTCGTTGGGCAAAGCAATTTGCACGCTTCGTGACCAATCCCAAAAGCGCACCGTCAAGTTCTCGCTCAACCGCATCAGCCAAGCCGCTTCCCTGTCGGGTGTGAAAAGGTGGATTGGCTTTTCAAAAGCGTCGCCGACACCTTCCTTCGTTTGGCAAACAAGCGTCGTCCAACCGTCAATTTCCTCGTCCTCCCTCCCTCGTCCCGCGTCCCATTGCTCAACGGTGTTGAAGTTGCCGACAAACTCTTCGTGCTGCAAACCATTAAGGGGTCGGTAGCCTTCCCAACCGACGATGTTTTGCAGGTTCATCATCACGGCAACCTCAACGGGATACTTTGTCAGGTTGCGAAGCGTGAAGGTGAAGACAGCGACAGGTGTTGCGCTATCTTTTGCATTGAGCGGGATGAAAGGCGACCACGCCTCAAGTTCAACCTCAACGGGCAAGTCGGTTTCGTAGCGGACGCGCAAGATTGGAAATCGGTTTTGCGCTTTCAGACCCTTAACTGTCGGCAAATCAGCGACGGGGACGGTTTGAAGCAAAGTCGCCTTTGCGTTTCGCCCTTGCCTTGCCCATGCAGCGAAGAAAGTCAGTGGCACAATTGCGCCTGAAACCCCGTGAGCGCCTGAGTTGAAGTTGTTGGCGATTTGCCACGCCACCAATTGCCCCGTTCCCGCAAAACTCAAATTGCCGCTTCCGACACCGCCCAGCGGACACGCAAAAACTCTCAACTTCTCCCCCTCAAACTCCATCGCTATCACCTTGTCGCTCTCGGATTATCGCACGCCGTTGAAGTATATCGCCCCAATCCCTTAACTCGTGGACTCCCTCGCCGCAAACTTCTATCCAACACTGTTAGGTGATTGCTCTGGGGGTGTTGGGATATGGCTAACAAAATTAGGCGGTGTCGTGGGGAGGCGTGTCGTCAGCAGATTTACCAATGGCTGCTGGGTTTGGTAAACAGCCGTGACGACGCCGAGGACCTTTGCCAAGAGATTTGCCTGCGCTGTCTTTTGGGGCAAGCCCACCTGCGCGATGAGGCGAAATTCTCCGCTTGGCTTTGTCGCATTGCCCAGAACACCTTGAAGGGTTTCCTACGGAAGAAGTCGCGCCAAACAGCATGGCTTGAAACGGAGTTGGACGAAGAAGCATTGATGGCGATGCAAGAGGTGCATTTCTGGCAAGCCTTAGCAGAGGCGAAGGAAAAGAGCGCCGTGTGGGAGGCGTTGTCGCGCCTACCTGAGCGCCAAAGGCGGTTGTTGGTCATGAAATATGTTGAGGGCTATTCACACAAGGAAATCGCCGAACACTTCGGGATTACCGAGCAAAGCGCGTGGCAATTCTTACATCGGGCAAAAAGAGCCTTTAAAGAAGCCTACATGGACATCGTTAGCGAAAAGCCTGATGAGCCGCTCAAGACCAAGGGTCGCAAGAGGTGAAGGAAAGTGATTTTCTGCTCCTTCGTCGCCTATAACCCCGACGATCACAGGCGGGAATGGGCAGAGCGTTGCCTTGCGACTTTATCAAAGCAATTGGAAACCGATGATGTGCTTTTTAGGGCGGAAACTTCTGGACGCTCATGGGAGGATTGTTTAGCTTGCAAGGTCAGGCTCGCCTGTTCTGCCCTGGAATTTGCCGATGATTTCGTGTGCTTAGTTGACACGGACATTTTGTTCCGCGATGGCTGGGTCAAAGCCCTTAAGGAATTTTTGTCACCTTACCCTCCAGGGAAACCCATCATCGCGGCTTTGCCTGAATGGACAGCCGATGGGACTTACGACTTCAACGAAGAGTGGGTGATCCGCCAGCAAATTGAGTGGGGCGGTTTGCCCATCAATCAGCCGAGGTTCTACTTGAACGCAGGGATCATCGTGGTCTCTGTGGGAGCAAAAGAGTTCGTCAGGGATTGGATGGCTTGGACTTTGAAGGCGAGTGCCCTTCACGAGCAAACTGCCCTTTGCTACCTGCTCCATCAACGGGGCGAACAGGTGAAGGTCATTTTCCTTCCTGAAACCCTGGCACTATATCCACCCTTTCCTGCCCGACTTTGAAGCCGTCATCCCTTGCCATGTCTTGGCGGTTCACGCCCTGGGGAGCCTGCGGACTTGGCTGTGGAAACAGTTGGCAGAGGGGCAGTTGGAGATTGTCGGTTTGAAAGTGGCTATCGCAGACAAATGGCGATCAAAGAAACGATGCGAAGAAGCGTTGGTAGCCTATCAGGAGGCAATAGAGTGTGGGGAGGATTTACCTCGTGCCTATCTGGGTATCGGGGCATGCCACTTGGCGATGGGAAAAATTGAGGAAGCGATGACAGCCTATCGGCGAGCCTTGCATTTACGCCCTGACTACCCTGAAGCCCTTCGGCAGTTTGGGGAATGCTACGAGCGGAAAGGCAATTACACACACGCCTTTGATTGCTACCGCCGTGCTCGGAAGATAGAGCCGAGCAACGAGGGAAACAAGGTCAAGATTGGTGCTCTCCTGAGAAGGCTTTTGAAGGAAACATGGAAGGTTAAGGGTTAAGATTTCCGGGGGAAGGAGCGTCTTATATAACGGGAGGCGGATAGGATGGAGCAAACGGATATCAGGAAAGGTTAGATTGCAACAAGTTTGACTGCGAAATGGTCTTTACTTGCATCGGAGGCGATTTCGTGTGTGGGGCATTTGATTGCTCTCCATGGAACAGGTTCCGATGCTACGGTTACGCTTGATGAGGGGATTGATCATGCGCGTCAAAGGTTGGACATTAACGGAGTTGCTGGTGGCTATCATGATAATCGGCGTCCTAACGGGATTAATCCTGACAGGGGTCCACAGGGTTAGAGAAAGAGCGAGGCAAACTGCCTGCTTGTCTAGCTTGAGGCAATTAGGGAAAGCCTTTTTGATGTATGCCCAAGACCACGATGGGTTCCTTCCACCTTACCGCAATTGGCCTATCCAGGCTTGGGGCGATGGAGTGACACCTCCAGAGTTGCCGTGGCTGAAAGGATGCAGTTGGGGCGGTGAAAGAGGCACTTTCTATGCTCCCCATCTCCTTTTTGCCTCCGTTAATCCTTACCTGCAAAGCATAGAAGTTTGGTTTTGTCCGTCTGATCCGTATGCAGGTGTCGAAACCTTCTACTGGTGCATTTTCCACAAATACACCAGTTACAACTTCCAAATCAAAAGACCGATCAACTTGAGGGACACAGGCTATTATGGGAAGCATCGCTATGTAGAGCCTTCAGTCTTCTGCTTGGCTGAAGACCCTAACTACAAAGAGGCAGAGAAGACCTGTATCGGGATAGGTGATCCTGAAGAGCACCGTGAATGTGTCAAATGGTGGCATGTAGTCGGTGGGAACCACTTTGAAGGAATAAACCGACTTTTCTTAGATGGACATGTTAAGTGGTCGCCGATTATTCATGTCGTTGAGTGATTTGTTTAAATCTCTTAGGGCAGAAGACCTCTATGGGAGGTTCTGACGATGGTGGAGAAGAAGGAGGGTCAAGTGAAGAGGCGTGAGTGGCTCTTCAAAGCCGCCGAGGCAGCCGCGCTGGCATTGTTTGGGACGATGGGGTTGAAGGAAGTGACGGCAGCCGTTATTGAAAGAGTGCGTGAGAAGATGGAAGAACGAGAAGTGTCCAACCTTGTGGCTCAAGAGTTGTCCGCTTTATCCGAGTTTGTCGGCTTAACTACGGCGTATTACTATGGCTCTTGCGGGAGTCAAAACCAAAGTTGTTCCCAAGCATTTGAATGTGACTTGCAGACGGTGACTTGTGGGAGTTTCGCCTGTGGCAATATCGGTCAACCTTACCACTGCGGACCAAACCGCCAAGACTTTGATTGTTACCAAAGTTTCACCTGCAAAGTTGACTTCGGCTGCCAACCATCAGATGGGAAGTTTGATTGCAATGACCCTGACCAATTTAAATGCAGCAAAACCTTCAACTGTGGCAAGTATGCACAACCCATCGCAGGGGAGGTTTGATTGCAATGATCCTGAATTTAAATGTAGCAAAGCCTCCAACTGTAGTAGATATTCGCAATAGAAAGTTTGGTTTCACTTTAGTGGAGTTATTGGTTGTCATGGGGATCATTGCCTTGTTGATGGGGCTCACCTTTTCTGTTTACTTTCGGGCGAGAGAGAAAGCCCGGCAAACCGCTTGTGCTTCCAACCTCAAGCAGTTGGGCACTGCCTTGTTTTTGTATGCCCAAGACAACGACGGCTATTTCCCTCCCTATCGCAATCACCCCATAAAATGGCCTAATAATGGACCGCAAGAGGTTAAAGGTTGTTACATTTCCACCGACGGAACCAATACAGAGATAATTTTTGCTCCTCATCTTCTTTTCAGCGCTGTTAATCCATATTTAAAAGAGAAACAAGTTTGGTTTTGCCCCAGTGATCCATATGCGGGAACGCCGACTTTCTATTGGTGTGTTTTCCATCAATACTCCAGTTACGCCTTCAAGTTCAAAAACCTCAGGTATTTAAGAGATACCGGTTACTACCCGCGAGACCCAGATCTCACTCGTTTCCCCTACTCGCTGATAAGCGACCCGAATACTCGTAAAAAAAAACCCTTGTGATCCGAACTTACTCCTGCCAGACTATGCTGATTGTGTAAGGTGGAACGAAGTTCGGGGTGGCAATCACCTGGGAGGGTTCAATAACTTTTACCTTGACGGGAGAGTTAAATGGGAGCCTCTTTTCAACGAGTGAGGAGGGGGTCAGCATGACTCTTGTTGATATGGCGCAGAAGGACATTCATGCCCTGGCAAAAGCAATTGCCGCAAGGGTAATTACGAGGATGCTCCCGCCGATTGTGAGGATGGAACTTTTCCTGACGGAAGCGTGCAATTTGCGATGCGACTATTGCTTTGTCGCCACAAAGAAAGCCTATAAGCGGATGAGTAAAGAGGTCGCCCAGAGAGCCATTGATTTCTTGATGCGGGAAAGTCGGGACGAGAAGGAGGTTAATATCACCTTCTTCGGCGATGAACCGCTCCTCGCTTTTCCTATGATGAAGTTCGTCGCTGAATACGCGACGGAGAAGGCAAGCAAGTTAGGCAAGCAGGTTAAGTTCGCCTGCACGACGAACGGGACATTGCTGAGTGAAGAACACCTTCGTTTCGCCCGCCAATATGGCTTCCTTTACCTGATCAGCATAGACGGGGTTGAGGAAGTCCACGACAAATATCGGGTGAAAGCGAACGGGATGGGGAGTTTCAAGGACATTGTGGAACGCTTGCCGATGCTCAAGGAACTGCAGGGTTGGCTGGGGGCGCGCATGACGGTCAATCCCGATACAGTGGATAGACTTAGCGAAAGTGTCCAACGGCTCTTTGAGATGGGCTTCAACCAATTCCTCATCGGCGTCAACAGCGATGTGCCTTGAAGCAAAGAGGCGATGCGGACTTATGCCAGGGAAATGCGAAAAGTGTGGGAGTTTTATCAAAAGAAGAAGCGAGAGGGAGCGCCCATTCGCATCGTAGAATTTGACGAAGACTTAGAGGAGCGGCGAAACAGATTGTGTTCGGTTTGGGGCTGCGATGCGGGGCAGACGAGAGCGGCTGTTTCTACCGACGGGAAACTTTACCCATGCGCTCGGTTTGTCAGCACCTACCCCGACATTGACGGGAAATACTGTCTGGGTGATGTCTGGCGCGGCTGGACGGATTTACGAAAGCGGATGGAGTTTATGGCGGGTTTGAACAAGCGTCTCAAATGCCAAAAGTGCAAATTGGCAGTCTTTTGTGCGGGCGGTTGCCCAGCCGTCAACCTCCACACGACGGGCAACCTTTACGAGCCACCTCCGATGGAGTGTCACATCACTGCCGTTTGCGTCGCCCTTTTGAGACGGGGAACAAAAACCGAAAAGCTAACTTGAGCCCAACGGCAGCGCAGGAAAGTAATGACACTTACCGACGCTATCCGAAGCGCCACTGATGTCTCGGCAGAACCGCTGTCAACCTCATCATCGCTCCCTTAACTGCCCTACCTTGGTGCCTCCATACTTCTTGCAAAATGTGACTTGTTTGCTTTCGGCAAAGGACAGAGGTGATGACGGTGAAAGTGACAGGGGTGCAGGCGTTCAATTTGGCGAACAGAACGGTGTTGGTGAAGGTGACGACGGATGAGGGAATCGTTGGATGGGGCGAATGTTCGCCGATGCAGCCGTCCGTCATCGTCGCCCACATTGAGCACACCCTCAAGCGCTTCGGCATCGGCGAAGACCCGTTTGACCTTGAACGGCTCGTTGAGCGGATGTTCCTTGCGCCTTACAAAATCGCCGGGCAAGCCCTCGCCATCGCTATCAGCGGAATTGAAATTGCCCTCTGGGACATCATCGGCAAAGCGCTTAGTGTGCCTGTCTACAAGTTGCTCGGCGGCGCTTATCGGACGAAAATTCCCGTCTATGCCTCCAGCATGCGGCGGGACATTTCACCGCAAGAGGAAGCAAAGCGGTTAGCGGAGTTGGTTGAGCAATTTGGCTTCCAAGCCGTTAAGGTGCGTGTCGGCAATCGTTTTGGCGCTGACGAAGATGTTTATCCCGGTCGGTCAATGGAAGTTGTTCGGGAAGTGCGCAAGGTGTTGGGCGACGACATCGCCATCATGGTGGATGCCAATTCTGCTTTCACACCCTCCCGCGCCATTGAACTTGGTCGGCGCTTGGAAGAGTTCGGCGTCTTCCACTTTGAAGAGCCCTGTCCCTACACCGACCTTGACGCCAACGCGAAAGTGGCAGCGGCGTTGGATATGCCTGTTGCGTTGGGCGAGCAGGAATGGGATTTGGTGCGGTTTCGGGAGATGATGGTCAAGGGGGCTTGTGACATCGTGCAGCCCGATGTCATCAAGGTTGGCGGTTTTTTGCGGTGCAAGAAAGTCGCTGCGATGGCAGAAGCCTTCAACATCCCTGTCACGCTCCACAACACTCAACCGACCATCGGGACGGTGGCGACTTTGCATTTTGCCGCCAGCACACCAAATTGCCGCTACCCGCAAGAGTTCAACATTGAACCGCACCCTTTTGCCCATCGGCTCGTTGGGGATTTGCCGAAAGTGCAAGACGGTTGCATCGCCGTGCCCGATGCGCCCGGTTTGGGCGTGACGGTCAACGAGGAAGTCGTCGCTGAGTTGAGCCAATAAAGGGTTGTCACAAAACGCCCTTTGTGGATGGGACTTCCTCGGCGAGGCGGTCAACGAGGGCAATGGCTTGGCGCAGGGCGACGGCGCAGGCTTTGAAGGCGGCTTCCAAGATGTGGTGTTTGTTTTCGCCCGACAAAACTTGCAAGTGCAAAGTGAAGCGACCGTTGGCGGCAAAGGCGCGGAAAAATTCGGCGGCTAACTCCACATCAAAAGTGCCGACTTTCCCTTCCCTCGGAAGTTGGACGAAGGCATTGCCCCGCCCGCTAAGGTCAATGGCGCAAAGCACTAAGGCTTCGTCCATCGGGACGAGGGCACTGCCGAACCGCTGGATGCCTTTGCGGTCACCGAGGGCTTTGTCAAGGGTTTGACCCAAGACGATGCCTGTGTCCTCAACGGTGTGGTGGTCATCCACATGGATGTCGCCTTGGGCATCCACCCTCGCATCAAACCAAGCGTGCTTGAGCAAAGCCGTGAGCAAGTGGTCAAAAAAGCCGACACCCGTTCGCACTTGGACTTTGCCCACTCCGTCTAAGTTGAGCCAGATGCGCACTTGGGTTTCCGCCGTCGTTCGTTCCACTTCTGCCATCCGTGCCATGACGCTTCACCGCCCAAATTATGCGTCGGGGAAAAATCGCCGATAAAATTTCGCCCAGTCGTAAGCGACGACAAAGTTAAAGGCGCTTTAGGGTAGGTGTTTCGCATGAGGCGACGAACTTTCCTGCGCACCTTAGGAGGTGCTGTGACGATGGCAGCCGTCGTTGCGCCGACGAAGGAGACAAAAGTGGAGACGCAATCGTGGTGGACGATGTTGGGCGCCACCAACATCCGCGTCCCGCGCCTGTCCATCGGCACGGGAACTTTCGGATGGGGCGGTTCGTCCGCCCAGACGCGGCTGGGTTTTCAAGAGTGCGTTCGGTTGCTTCGGACGGCTTATGATTACGGTGTGACTTGGTTTGACAGCGCCGACCAATACGGCTCGCACCCTCATGTGCGGGAGGCACTGAAGGGCTTGGACCGTGAGACGGTTGTCATCACGACAAAGACGGTCGCCCGAACGGGTGAGCAGGCGCGTAAAGACATCCAACGATTCCTGCGGGAGTTGGGCACTGACTACATTGACATCGTGCTGATGCATTGCCTCGTTGACCCTAACTGGACGAAGACGATGCGCCCCGTCATGGATGCCTTGACGGAAGCGAAGGAGAAGGGCTACATCCGAGCCGTCGGCGTTTCGTGCCACGACCTTCGGGCGTTGAAGGCGGCGACGGAGCATCCTTGGGTGGAAGTCATCTTGGCTCGGC
>Ga0209289_100530_pt1 | contig 19331 bp, 15 predicted proteins | sample GXS110809BmetaG_FD_184121 | JGI IMG/M metagenome (GOLD analysis project Ga0209289, IMG submission 184121) | Hot spring microbial communities from Gongxiaoshe hot spring, China to study Microbial Dark Matter (Phase II) - GXS 110809B (SPAdes)... ...
CCAGCGGCGCTCAGCATCAATGCCAATCCCGCAAAAATCCCGGCGAACACCAAAAACCAACGATGGCGCTTTGCATCCTGCCATCCCCTCTCAGCGAGGGTGACGATGACGGTAGGGTCAAGAGGCATCATCGTCCCCACCTGCCTTTCCCGATGCCAAACTTTTCACCGAAGAGGTGAGCCGCCATGAGCGAAGGGAAAGCGGAAGTGACTTACCGCTATTTGGAGGCGCGCCCCCATCCTTGGCGCAAACAACTGTGCATAAAGGGACGCAACTTGACCGTCTGGCAGTTGCTGACAAGCATGTGGGTGAACGGCGAAACCCCTGAGGAAGCCGCCCGCAACCGAGGGCTGCCTGTGGAAGCCATCTATGAAGCGTTGGACTACTACAAACGCCACCGAGATTTGTTGCTGAAAGAAGCCGAAGAGGAAAGGCGTTGGCTGAAGGAACGAGGTTGGGAGTTGGATTGAGGTGCCTTTGGCGATTTACCTTGACGACAGCCAAGACAATGATTTGCTGATCACCCTCCTGCGGCAGGCAGGGCACACTGTCGTCTCGCCCCGGGAAGTCACCTTGAAGGGCAGTGACGACCTTGACCACTTGGAGTATGCCGCTCAAAACGGTTACGCCTTGTTGACGGCTGATGTTCGGGACTTTGAAACCTTGCACGAACGATGGCAACAGCAAGGGCGACAGCATGCGGGCATCTTGCTCGTCTACTACGAAGGGAATGTGGGCAAGGACGGGACGGCGGCGGACATCGTGGAAGCGATAAGGAAGTTGCTGGCGGCGGGCGTGCCCATCGCCAACCAAGTCCATCGCCTCAATCATTGGCGGTGAGAAAGGCAGCAGCGACGGCATAATTGGTGACGGTGATTGCCATGAGCGAAGGGAAAGCGGAAGTGACTTACCGCTACTTGGAAGCGCGTCCCCATCCTTGGCGCAAACAACTGTGCATAAAGGGACGCAACTTGACCGTCTGGCAATTGCTGACAAGCATGTGGGTGCATCAGATGACCCCTGAGGAAGTGGCTGCTGATTACGGGCTTCCTGTGGAAGCCGTTTATGAAGCGCTGGATTACTACGAGAAACATCGCGAGTTGCTCCACGCCGAAGCCGAAGAGGAGAAGCGCCGATTAATCGCACGGGGATGGAAGTTGGATTGAGATGCCGATGACGATTTACTTGGACGAGAGCATGGACTCCAACCGATTGATTGCCTTTCTTGAACAGGCAGGGCACACTGTTATCTCGCCTCGCACCATCAGGAGCCTCGGTTGGACGGATGAACAGCATTTGGAGTATGCTGCCCAACATGGCTATGTCTTGCTGACAAAAGACCCCGATGACTTTGAAACCTTGCACGAACGATGGCAACAGCAAGGGCGACAGCATGCGGGCATCTTGCTCGTCTACTACGAAGGGAATGTGCGCAAGGACATGACGGCGGCAGACATCGTGGAAGCGATAGAGAAGTTGCTGGCGGCGGGCGTGCCCATCGCCAACCAAGTCCATCGCCTCAATCATTGGCGGTAAAGCGGTTTTCATCCCTGCTCACCCCCTTCGCTCAATTCAAAGTCGGTGACGGGAATGTCGGCGATGGCGAGGGTTCGGATGGGTTCTGCTTTGCGGTCGCTGGGCACAGTGACGAGCAAGTGAACTTCGTTAAAAGCAACGGGAAAGCCGTGTTGGCGCAAGAGGGTGGCAGCAGACAGGCGTTGAGGTTCGGGCACCAGCAATTTCAGAACCACTCGCTCTTGCAACAAAGGCGCTAACTCCTTCGGGCTGCCGACAGCGACGAGGCTTCCTCTCTCCAGCACCAAAACGCGGTCGGCAAGGTGGCGCACTTCGTCGGCGCGATGGGTGCTCAGCACAATCGTTTTGCCTTGCGCCTTCAACCGTGTCAGTGCCGACCAAACTTCGCGGCGCGTTGGAGCATCTAAGTTCGCCGTCGGTTCGTCCAGCAACAAAATGGGCGGGTCAGAAAGCAACGCCAGCGCCAACGCTAACCGCTGACGCATCCCGCCAGACAAATTCCCGACGGGTTTATCAGCGAGGTCATGCAATCGCCATTCCGCCATTAACGCTTTCACCCGTTCCTCTGACACCTTGCGCAAGCGGGCGTAAAAGCGCAGCGTTTCAGCAACCGTCCAATCGGCGTGCAAGCGGATGTCTTGCGGCAAGTAGCCGACCAAACGACGAACCACTTTGCCTTCCCGACGGACATCGTGCCCACCGACGAGGACAGTGCCATCAAACGGCAGCAAACCCAGCAGGCAGCGTAGGATGGTCGTTTTGCCTGCTCCGTTCGGTCCCCAAAGGGCAAGGGCTTCGCCCTGACGGACTTGAAAACTCACGCCCCTGACGGCTACGACAGACCCGAAACGCTTCGTCAAGTCGCTGACGAGGATGGTGGCGTCGTGTTGAAGCGCTGGAGCATTTTCGGCAGGTCGCGGGAAATGGCGTCCGCTCCGAAAAAGGAGCGAGAGGGCAAAGAGCAAAGCCGCTGCGCTGACGGCAAGTCCTGTCAAGGGTTGACGCTTTCCTTTGAAGACAGGCACTGATGGGACGACAGGTTTCATGCGAGGATGGCGGTCGGTCAATTGAGGCTGCGGGGCGAAGACGGGGAAGCATCGGGCGGCAAAGTCAAGGGTTTGAGCGACAGGGCTGAAAGCAAACAAGCGCAACGACGGTTGGCGGTCAGTGAGGCGCTCAAAAAGGCGCTCCGCTTTGTAAGGCACATCGCCAAAACCATCCCCGTCGGCGTCGTAGCCTGCGTAATCGCTCCAAAAGTTGCCTTCCCATCGGTTGGCAGTGGGCATCACAGCGCCTTCCGTGACGACTTGTTCGCCATTGCTCACGAAACTGTTGGCGGTCAACTCGTTGGCGTAGGAGGACGGAAAGAGCAAGATGCCGACATCGTTGTGGGCGAGCAAGTTGCTCTCAAAGCGAGAAAACATCGCCCCCTCGGCAAAAATGCCGGCTCGGTTGGCGGCGATGACATTTTCGGCGATGGTGGCTTGGCGCATGTCTTTCAAGCCAACACCGTAGCCGCTGGGACCGCGATTGTTCACCAACCAGTTGCGCCGCAAAAGAACCCGCTGGCTATACATCAGGTAAGCGCCGACGGCATTTTCGGCAAGGCGGTTGAAAGTCACCTCGGCGCCGTCGCAATACATGAAATGGACGCCGTAACGACCTTGCCGCACTTCGTTGCCTTTCACCGTTAAGCGCTTGGAAAACCACAAGACGACATCGCGCCCGCCGAGAACGGTGTTGCCGAGAATTTGCACGCCATCGCTATACCAGACCTTGATGAGGTCGCCCCGACGGGGAAGCGGCAACTTTTTGCCCCGCAACCGGTTGCGCCGCACGACGCTTGCGGGGGCATGGCGGAGCACGATGCCAAACAACACATCGTCAAGGCGATTGTCTTCCACGACGCATTGGGGGGCTTCAACGGCGATGCCTGCGTCTTCAGTGGTCAGGGTCGCTCCGCTGCCGACGATGGTGAACCCTTTCAGGACGGTGCGGGGCGCTTTTAAGGTGACGACCGTTCCCTTGCCGCCACCATCCAAAATGGGATGATGCACCCCCAAAAGGCGCACTGAACGGGTGACGACGAAGTTACCCCGATGGACGCCACCTTCCACGACGATGGTGTCACCAGTGCGGGCAAGTCGCAGGACTTTTGCGAGAGAAAGATTGCCATCGGGGGCAACTTGCCAAAGGCGAGCATGGCTTGGTGTCCCTGCAAGGGCAAGGAACAAAAGTGTCAAAGCACCAACGGTTGCCTCCATCGGCTCAAGGACAGTCTGACGCTGACGACAACGCAGGACGATGCTGAGGGCAGCAATCAGTGCCGCAAGGCAAGCGAGGAAAAAACCGGCGTGGAAATGAGCGAAGGCTTGAAATTGAGCGATTTTGCCCGAACCAAACAAAGGCGGGACAAAAGGGGGCAACTTCAACGGCGCTTTCGGGTCAAGGTGAGTGCCGTAATGCCAAAGCCACCAGTAAAGGTCAGCGACGAAAGCGACGGGAAAAATCACCGCCGGCAAGCCTAAAAGCCATGCCCATCGTGGAGGCAAAAAAGCGGCAAGGGCAAGCAAAGCGGCGATGAGGAAGGCACTGGGAACGGCGATGCGGCGCTCCGCTTTGGCGGCATCTTTCAACGGCTTCATGCCGATGTAGTGGTTGAGGATGTCCAGTTCCCGCACATCACCTGTCAAGCGGTTGAGGTAAGCCGTCAGGACAAGCCCTTTCGGATACTGGGGCGCCAGCACCCGCACCTGCCAGTAGGGTAGGGCAGTGGACACCAACAGCAATCCCGCACTCAGCAACAACCCAAAGCGAGCCAGCCGTTCCCAGCGCCCTTCAGGTGTTCCCACCTTTGCCGCCTCCTTCGTAACCTTCAAGGCTTGACAATCAGGTAGCCTGTCATCTCCAAGTGCAAAGCGGAGCAGAACTCAGAGCAGTAGAAGGGGAAGACGCCGGGCGTGTCGGCGACGAACTCAATGGTCACCGTTTCGCCGGGCTCTACCGAGGCGTTGATGTTGTAGGGACCGAGGGCAAAGCCATGGGTGGCGTCGCGCGTCCGCTCCAGATTAGTCAGGTGGATGACAACGCGGTCACCCCTGTTGACGACGATGCGGTCGGGCACATATTGGCTGCGGATGGCGGTCATGAAAACTTCCACCGTCTTGCCGTTGCGGACGATGCGCCCTTTCGTCGTCGCTTTGGGATGTTTCGTTTGACGCAGCGGGTCCCAGCCGACTTGGGGGTAAATCTCCCACGCCTTCAATTTGCTCGCTTGGATGATTTGGGCGTAGTGGGGTTCACCGATGCCGATGGGCAAGTCATAGACGACACGGGCAGATTCTCCTGTCGTCCCGATGTCAATGAGTTGGAAGGTTTGAGGCAGCAGCGGACCGACATTGACGAAGTTGTCCACCGTCCATTTGTTCAGCGCCACCAGCCATTTACCCAGCGGGTTGACCGTGTCGCCGTGAACGGCAGCGATGTGCCCGACATTGTATCGGACGGGAATTTTCTGCACCAGCGTCCAGGGTTTTTCGGGGGCTTTGAACTTGCAATCGCCCATCGTCCAACGGGCGACGGCGCTGTCCAAGAAGAGGCTCGTGTAAGCGTAGCCTTGATTATCCCATTGCGTGTGGAGCGGACCCAGCCCGACTTCCACTTGGGCTTCTTTGACGGCATCAAAGCGCAGGATGGGCACGCCGTAAGGGTCACGCCCTTCAAAGTCCTTGCGCTTGACGGCATCCAAGATTTTGCGCATGGAGTAAACGGTCACATGGGGGTCCAACTTGCCACCGACGACGATGTGGTTGCCGCAGGGGCAAACATCCACGCCGTGCGGGCTTTTAGGTTCGGGGGCGAAAAAGAGGATGCCTTCCTCGGCGGCGACTTTCAGCGGGATAACTTTCATGCCGTTGACCGTGACGAACTTGCCCGCTTTAACCAGTTGCTCGGCTTTTCGCCAGTTGACGATGTGCAAATAGTCCATGTCTCGCTGGGCTGTGCCCGCTTCAAAGGGTGGGTTGCCTTCCAGCGTCCCACCTGTCGCCAGTTCCGTGTTGATGGAGTTGCAAAATGCCCAACCGTCGCTGACCAACTTCCCCGCATCGGCGAGGTCTTGCCAGTAAGGCGGCAACTCAATGGCGAAGGATTGTTCGGGCACAAGGCGCCCCTTTTGGCGGTCAAACTTCCAGAAGGTCATCCAGCCCCGATACTCTTCCTTGTAGCGCTCAATGGGAGCGTAACGACCGCCTAAAGGCGCCGCATATTGCGACACTTCCACGACATACTCGGTGTTGGGCGTCACGAAGGCAGCGCCGTGACTGGAGTAGCCCAACGGGTTTTTGACGATTTGCTTCGTCTCAAAGTCCCGCAAGTCAATGACCGCTAACCGTGCCGACGCTTTGTCGCCGATGAAGAGGAACTGACCGTCGTAGTCACCCTTCGTTTCACTGAGGGCGGGATGGTGGGTGTCTCCCCAAGAAATCACCTTGCCGTTGAGCCGAACGCCGTTGAAGGGGTTGCGTCCGTCCAGCAAACTTGCCGTGAAGGCGGTCTCTTGAACGCCGTAGCCGTAACCCTGCCAAGGCTCTGGCGTGAACACAGCGATGGCTTTCAGCAACCGCATGGAGGGAAGACCGACGACCAACACTTGACCGCTGTGACCGCCCGAGGCGAACATGACGAACTCATCGTGCCGACCCGTCGGCAGGTAGGTTTCCAACGCTGCCACCACATCGTTGGGCGTCAGCCTCCGTTCACGGACGAGTTGCAAGGCGTCACGAGGGAGCGAGGCGACGGAAGGTTGCCGAGGCGCTACTGCCCCTTTTTGCCGAACGCCAACGAAGTAGCCGACCAACCCTGCCACCACGACCGCCGCGAGGAGAAGGAGCCAAAAGCGTCGCTCTTTCGCCATCACCATCACCGTCCTTTTTTCGCCGCTTTTCGGAAGCGGCGTTCTGAAAACGCCATTGCAGATTGTGCGGGATAAAAGTCAGGGCGCTGTAAGCCATTTCCCTAAACCGCTGTCAGGGATTTCCCTCACTGCGTCCTTTGTCCTGCGCCTCCAGGGAAGCGGTCACCGTTGAGGTGATGTCGGCGAGGCGAAGGTTGGAGAGGAACTGACGCAGCGGTTGGCGCACTTTCGCCCAGTGGGCATGAAGGGGGCAAGGGTGAAGATCGTCGCATTGGGGCAAGCCCAATACGCAACCGTCCCAACTTTCCGTTCCGTCAACGGACGCAACGATGTCAGCGAGGGTGATGGTGTCGGGCGTTCGGCGCAATCGGAAACCGCCTTTCTGACCCCGTGACGACTCCAGCAAACCTGCCAATGCCAGCCGCTGCAAAACTTTCGCCGCCATCGGCAGGGGCAATCCAATTACATCGGCGATTTCTTTGGCTTTCACCCAGTTACGCTGCCCTTCCATCCATCGCTTCGCCAACACCGCCATGACCCAAACGGCATGTTGACAGGTGCGGGACAACACCATCGCCTCTCACCAAGGCAATCACTGTGCTGAGGAACGAGGTGGTTGCCTATCAGGCGTTGCCCGATGAGTTAGTCGGGTTTTTCCCGACAGCGAAGGACAAAAGAAGCAACGAAACTTGTTTCGCTTCAAAAGCCGAGAAGCCCTGCGAGGTGAAAGGGATGGCGGAAAAGGTGGCGCTGCGCCCGTGCCAAGAGATTGCCCGCGCCATCGCTGAAGCGTTGGCGGCGATGGACAATCAGCCCAGCGACGAACTGGTGCTGAAACGCAACTACATTGAGCGGTTGAAGCGGGAGAAAAATCCTGAAGCCATCGTCGCTGAACTGCCTCAACTTGCCAGTTGTGACTACCAAGCCATTCCCGAAGACGACATCGTTCGGTTGCACTGGTGGGGCATTTTCCACGACAAGCCCAAAGTCGGCTATTTCTGCCTGCGCATCAAATGCCCTGGCGGAATTGTCAAGCCAGCACAATTGCGAGGCGTTGGCGAACTTTCGGTGAGTTACGGGCAAAACTATGTGGAGTTGACGACCCGCCAAAACTTTCAACTGCACCATGTCCACTTGACACAACTTCCCGAAGTTTTTGACCGCATTCACGCTTTGGGTTTGACGACGAAAGGCGGTTGCGGCGACACCGTTCGCAACATAACGGGTTGCCCCGTCGCCGGTCTTGACCCTCACGAACTTTTTGACCCGACACCCATCATCCTTGAAGCGGCTCAACTGTTTGACAGCACGCCCGAATACAGCGATTTGCCCCGCAAGCACAAAATCACCATCAGCACCTGCCCTTTCTGGTGCACAGCGCCTGAAATCAACTGCGTCGCTTTGGTCGGAGCGGCAAAAGATGGACGAAAAGGCTTCACCGTTTTGGTCGGCGGCGGCTTAGCCTCCACGCCGAGATTGGCAAAACCGTTGGGCGTTTTTATTGAGCCGCAAGATGCCATCCCTGTCATGGTCGCTATCTTGGAGTTGTGGCGGACGAACAAACGCTATCGCGTCTCCCGCGTCAAAGCCCGCTTCAAGTTCATGGTGGACGATTACGGACCAGAACGCATCCGCCAAATGATTGAGCAGGCGCTGGGACGCAAACTTGAGGACTACCCTGAAACGCCACGCCCTGTCGGCTTCAACAACCACATGGGGATCCACGAGCAGAAGGGACGCGGGGCGCGGGACGGGGGACGGGTTTATTACATCGGTGTGCCTGTTTTGGCGGGGCAAATGAAGGGGACGGATTTGATGGCGCTGGCGGATTGGCTTGAAAGTTTCGGCGGCGATTTCCGTATCACTCGCCAACAAAACTTCATCTTGACCAATGTGCCAGAAAGCAAACTTGACGACACGATTGCCCTTCTACGAGAACTCGGCTATTCGCCGTTCACTTGCCCGCTCGTCGCCAACGGCATCGCTTGCACGGGCGACCCTTTCTGCAACTATGCGGTGACGAACGCCAAGGGGCATTTGAAGGAAGTCATCGCTCACTTGCGCTCCGTTTTCGGCGATGAAATCTGGAAGCAAATTCGGTTGACCTTGCACATGAATGGCTGCCCTCATGCGTGCGCTCAGCATTGGGTCGGCGACATCGGTTTGCAAGGGACGGCAGCGACGCTGCCCGACGGCACAAAGCAGGAAGGCTTTGACATCATCTTGGGCGGCGGCATCGGCGAACTGCCCCGCATCGGAAGGCAAGTCATTCGGCGCGTTCCCGCTCACGAAGTCAAGTTCGTCGTGGAGCGATTGGTGCAGGCATATTTGCAAGAGCGACAAGACGGCGAAACTTTCCAGCAATGGTGCCTGCGAGTGGGCGACGAACACTTGAGAGCCGTCGCCGCTGCGCCTGTTGCCCTTGCCCATCGCTAATTGCTGCCCTTTCGCTGCGACTGCTCCCTGCTTTTTCCGTCGCGGCTGATAGCCGCTCCAACACTTTTAGCGGCGAACTTCCAACGGGATGCCTTTTTGCCGATGGCAATCGTCGCACTGGCGGGGCTGGTGACAAGTCGCGCAATAGGCAGGAGCGTTGTTGCCGAACTGGCGAAACTCTTTGGCGTGACCGACAGAAGCGTAGTCGGGAGCATCATGGGAGACGGGAGGGGCGTCGGCATGGCATTTGGCGCAGAAGTTTTGGTCGTGGCAATTTTGGCAAGTGGACGGTTGAGCCCTTGTCGCTTCCGTGTGGTGCGTCGCAAAACCTTGCGAATGGGGCATCGGCAAACCGTGACAGCGGTCGCAACCGTTTCGCCCGTGACATGCCGCACATCGTCGGTCATCTTTCGCAAACCGTTTGCCATGCGCCTTCCGAAACTCTGCGGTGTGGTCAGCGGGCAAGATGTCCGAACGCTGATGGCAACGGTCGCAAAGGGCTAACGGCTCTGCTTTCAGCATCCCATCAACCGTCCCGTCGTGGGCGTCGTGGCAAGCGGCGCATTGCGTTTTGTCAAGGGGGTGGTGTTCGCCCTGTCGGGCTTTTGAGGTGATGTCGGCATGACAGCGCAGGCAAAGGGACGAGGAGTTGGCTTTCAACATCCATCGGCGTTGGACGGGCAAGTGCACTTCATGGCAATTGGTGCAAGCGGGCAATCGGCGCTTTTCCTTGCCATTCGCTCCCGTTTCCCACCTGCCTACCTGCCCACTGCCCATTTGCCTACTGCCTATCTGCCCACCGCTATGGGGGCTGGCGTGCCATTTGTCGGCGGTGACCGTTTGGTGGCATTGCAGGCAAATAGCGTTTTGCTCCGCCACCGACAACTTTTCCCACGCCACGATGTAGCCTTTTCGGGCGACGACATGGAGGCTGCCAGGTCCGTGACAGGCTTCGCAACCTTGCAAGTGGGTGGGCAACTTGGCGTCCAACATCCATTGGCTGTGGGGCAAGGAAGCCCAAACGCGGGCAACTTCATGGTGGCACTCCATGCAAACTTGACTACCGACATATCGGGCGTTCCATCGGCGAAGCGATGACGGCACTTTTTGCTCCGCCACCATCACCGCCGTCAACACCAGCGCCAACAATCCCGCCGCGAAGGGTAACCCTTTCGCCCATCTCATCTGTCGCCATTGCTCCTTCATCGTTCGCTGCCCTTTCGTTGCTTTTCTCGCCATGTCGTTTTTTGTCGTGTCACTTTTCTGTCGTGGCTGTTTTTGTTTTGGCTGTTTTCGTCGTGGCTGATAGCCACTCCAACAACTTCCAACCTGCCTACCTGCCCACTGCCTATCTGCCCGCTGTCTTCCGTCGTCCCTGACAGCCGTTTCAGCAAGTTCGTCTGTTGCTAATCGCCCTTCGCTGCTTTTCGGTCGCCGCCGTTTCCCAGCCGTTCCTGCGCTTCCAGCGGGTGCTCTTCCAGCCAGTGGCGCAACGAAATTTTGCCCGTCAGCCATGCAGGGTTCATCGGGAAGATGCCGGGCTTGAAGTGCACATGGTAAAGATGCCAAAGGATGATGGTCAAGAACGCCAACAGCGCCTCGTAACTGTGGACAAGGCGGGCGATGTGCCAGACCCAAAGGGGCAAGAGGGTGAGGGCTTGCGCTTCAAACCAAAGCGCCAAACCTGTCAAGACCATGACCGTCGTGCCCCAAACGACAGCGTAATACTCCAACTTCTCAACCCAGTTGAACCGCCCAAACTTCGGTTTTTCGTCGCTCAACCCAAAGTAGCAGCGAAGCATTTGCCCGATATCGGCAAAATCTTTGCGCGTCCAACGCAGGTGACGCAATTGCTCCCGTCCGCGTGGCGTCAGCAAATAGGCGATATGCCAAACCATTAAGCCCATGAGCAAGATGGCGCCGAAGCGGTGCAAGAGGCTGCGCCATTGGGCGCTGCCGGGAAAACTGAGCAACCATTGCGCCCAACCCGCTTCGGGGTAACGGAGGGGCATCCCTGAGATGACCAATAAGGTGAAGGCAATCACAAGCACAAGGTGTTGCAACCGCTCGTTCAAGGTGAGCCGTTCCACATACTCACGCCCTAACGGGTCGTCCGGACGAAGGCGGGAAACGGCGTGGCTGGGGCGCCCTTTCAGGTAGTTGCGGATGTCCAGAGCGATGTAAAGGGCGAAGAAACTCATCAACCCGACGATGAACCACTGGTAGAGCAACTTGACAAACCAGTAAGCAGGGCTTTCGGTTCGGGTGCCCGCAAAATGCACTTTCCCAAACGCCACGCCCTTGCCGATGCCAGGGTGACAGCGACCGCAAGTTTTGGGCAAGTTGTTGGGGTGAACGGGAGAGCGAGGGTCAGAGGAGGGCAGGATGTTGTGGGCGCCGTGACAGGAAGCGCAATGCGCCACTTCGGTGACGCCGTAGCGGTTGAGGATGCCGTGATAACTGGTGCGGTAAGTGGCAAGGCGTAAGGTCGGCAACCCTAACCGCCGTTGTAAGCGTTGGTTTTCGTGGCATTTAGAGCAAGTGGCGACGATATGTTGCGGGTGAACCAACGAGGTTGGGTCGTGGGGGCTACGGATGGCATGTTCGCCGTGACAATCGGTGCAAACAGGGGCTTCCTTGACACCGCTTGCCCACGCTTGCCCGTGAACGCTTTGTCGCCATTCCCGAAAAATCCGTTGGTGGCATTGACCGCAAGTTTCGGGGACATGAGGGCGGGCGACCTTGGCGTTGGGGTCGGTGGCGGGACGGATGCCATGAACGCCATGACAATCGGTGCAGACGGCAGGCGGTTTGCCCGGCGCCGATTTCCTCCCGACCACGCCTTTGCGTAGCAATTGTCCATGAACGCTCCGCTCGTAGTAAAACAGCGTCTCGCCCTTCGGGATTTGATGCCACTCCACTAACCCTGCATCGCTGTGACAGCGGGAGCAAGTGGACGGGATGTTGCGACGGTTGACATGCGAGCGAGGGTCTCTGGCGGGCAAGATGTCGTGGTGACCGTGACAATCGGCGCAACGAGGCGCATGGGGGTCGCCACGAGCCACCGCCTCGCCGTGAACGCTGTCGGCATACGACTTAAAGAGGGCGACTTGAAAGGGAGGCGCTTGCGGCAATTGACGCTCTAAGTGGCAGCGCCCGCACTGCACTTCCTGCGTGTGGCGCGGGTGGGGCAGTTTCGTCGGGTTGATGTCGCTGTGGCAATGGGTGCAACGGAGTTTGCCGTGCACGGAGCGGCGAAAGGCTTGCTCATCCACAAAGACGCTTCGCTTGCGTCCCCAAAGGTCGTAACCGACAAGGTGCGGGTCAGCATGGCATTTCTGGCATGCCCTCACCTCTTGCTCCCATGCCAACGATGCCGAAGGGAGCCGCCTTTGCGTTTCCCCCGTTGCCGTCACCGCAATGACCCATGCAGCGAGCAGCATCCAAGTCAGCCAGCGACAAAAGCGTCCCATGCCCGTCACCGAAAAACATCACAACGCAACGGGGAAGGAAACGCTGTCATGGAAAACCCTGACACTTCACCTGTCGCCACCCGCCGACTTTGGGCGTTGCGGCTGCCGTTTTGTTCTGTCGCGGCTGATAGCCGCTCCAACAGCGCACCTTTCGCTACTTACTGCTCGCTGCCGTTGTTGATGGGACGGTTTGAGGGATGAAGTCCGTCGGCGCGTTAGGGACGCTATAGTCGTAAGCCCATCGGTAAACCGTCGGCAATTCCGTACCCCAGTTGCCATGAGGAGGCGGGGAACTTGTCTGCCACTCCAAAGTCGTTGCGCCCCAAGGGTTGTCGCTTGCCTTCTCGCCCCGCCACAAACTCCAGAAGAAGTTCACGACGAACAGCAATTGAGCGGCGATGAGGATGAAAGCGGCGACGCTGATGAAGGTATTCAAGGGAAGGAACGGCTTGAGGAACTCCACCTCGGTGAAGGCGTAATAGCGCCGAGGCATCCCCGCCAAACCCAACCAATGCATCGGGATAAAGACGGCGTAAACGCCCAGCAAACTCAGCCAAAAATGCCATTTGCCCAGCCGTTCGTTCATCATCCGACCGAACATTTTCGGAAACCAAAAGTAGGTCGCGGCGTAGATGGCGAAGAGGACGCTGCTGCCCATGATGGTGTGGAAGTGCCCGACGACATAGTAGGTGTCGTGCAAATGTAAATCGTTGGCAGCCACGCCCAAACTCAATCCGCCAAAGCCGCCGACGGTCACCAGCGACAGAAAGCCGAGGGCGAAAAGCATCGGCGTCGTAAACCGAAAACTGCCGCCCCAAAGCGTGCCTGCCAAGCAGAGCAAAATCGTCGCAAAGGGCACGCTGACGAGGATGGTCAACAGGGAGAAGGGCAAGGCAAGGTAAGGGTTCATCCCGCTGACAAATTGATGATGCGCCCAGACGAGGCAACTGAGGAAGGCGAGACCAAGCATCCCAAAGACCGCCAACCGATAAGCGAAGAAAGGTTTTCTGGCAAAGCAGGCGAGGATGTCGCCGACAAACCCCAAAGCGGGCAGGGCGAGGATGTAAACTTCGGGATGACCGAGAAACCAGAAGAAGTGTTGCCAAAGCAACGGGTTACCTCCTTCCCGTCCAACCAACCGTCCCGCCACATGGAGCGTCGGCAGGTAGAAACTGGTGCCCAAATGGCGGTCACAGAGCAGCAAGATGGCACCCGCCGTCAGGACAGGAAAAGTGAGCAAACCTAAGATGGCAGCCAGAAACAACCCCCAAATGGTGAAGGGCAACCGAAACATCGTCATGCCCTTCGTCCGCAAGTTCAACACCGTCGTGATGTAGTTGAGCGAGCCCATCAGCGAACTGACGATGAAAACCGCCATCCCCAAAAGCCAAAGGGTTTGTCCAAAGCCCGAACCTGGGATGAGGTCTTTGAGGGCGCTGAGGGGCGGGTAAGCCGTCCAACCCGCCGCTGCCGCCCCACCTTCCACGAAGAAACTCGCCAACATGATCAAGCACGACAGCAAAAAGACCCAGTAACTCAACCCGTTTAAGAACGGAAACGCCATGTCGCGAGCGCCGATTTGCAACGGGATGAGGAAGTTGCCAAACCCGCCCGTCAAAATCGCCGTCTGGAAAAAGAAGACCATGAAAGTGCCGTGCATCGTGATGAGCGCCAAGTAAAACTCAGGCTTGAGGACGCCTCCTTCTGCCCCGTGCGGAAAGAGCCAACCGAGGAAGGGAAAGGTTTTGCCAGGGAAGCCCAATTGCAACCGCATCAGGAACGCCAAAAAACCTCCGATGGCTGCCATCGCCCATGCCGTGAACATGTATTGCAAACCGATGTCTTTGTGGTCGGTGCTGAAGCGCAAAAGCCGTCGCCACAAGGGCAACTCAACGGCGATGTGTCCGTGAGCGATGTCATGCGCCATCTCCGTTTCCCCCTCGTAGCGCAAGGATTTTTAACCTTCGTCACGGCATCGTCTCGCCAAAGGTCGGTTGCTGCCTCAGCCACTCTTGCACCTTCTCCATCGGCTCCACGACCAAATCGCCTCGCATGCGATAGTGCCCCAAACCACACAACTCGGCACAAGTGAACTCGTAACGCCCCGCTTTGGTCGGGACGAACCAAATCCGCGTCGTCATCCCCGGAACGGCGTCCATCTTGAGGCGGGCGAAGGGAATGAAGAAACTGTGCAAGGTGTCTTTGGAGCGGATGAGGAAAAGGACGGGGCGGTTCAACGGAAGGTGTAACTCGCCTTGTCCTGCCGGGAAAACGATGTCGTCTTTGCTGGCAGGGTCGTTTTTGTCCAGCCCCAGAGGATTGTCGTCGCTGACCAGCCGAACATCGCTGCGACCCAACTTCCCGTCCTTGCCAGGGTAGCGAATGCTCCAAGCGAACTGCTCGCCTGTGATTTCTACGACGAAGGCATCGGGAGGAATGCGGAAAAACACCTTGCCCCACACTTTGTTGCTCTCGTGGTCAAACATCAAGTCAAAGGCAAGCAGGAGAGCGACGATGGCGAGGACGGGAAACCACGAACGGCGCGTGACACCGACAAAGGCTGCCTTTGGATTGCTACGGAAGCGAAGAAGGATGAGGGCAAGGTAAAGGTGGGAGAGGAGCAGGAAGATGGCAGCGACGGAGAGAACGAAAAGGATGATGCCGTCCACTTCGTAAGCGGTGTCGGCGATGCGGGCAGGAAGGTGGTGGCGAACCCACCAAAAAGTGCCTGCGATAACTGCGATGGCGATGAGCAACAAGAGCACAGAGAGCACAATGGCAGAACCTTTTTGCCGCTTCCCAAACCCTCGCACGATGTGAACACCCCTTTGATGGCGGTTGGGTGTTAGGTCGCTGCGGCGACCCCTTTGTAAACCGTCAAAGGTTTGCCCGTTGTCCGTAAAGCGACGATTTGCTCGCCAAACTCTTGAAGGCGCTCCGAAGGCAACGCTTCTGCCAAGAGACTCGTCCCCTCGCAATCAGCGGCGTGTTGCAGGAATTCTCGGATAAACTCGTGAAGAAAGGCACGGTCTTCCTCGGTCAGCGTGTCTTTGCGGGCAATCTCTTTTGCCCGAAGAAGGCTTTCCGCTGCCCCTTGATGGTCGCTGATGAGGGCTTTCACCCGCTCCTCGCCCAGCAATGGGACGAGGGAAGGATAGAGGAAACGCTCTTCAAACTCCATGTGCGGACCGGCGGCTTTGTCTAACGCTTCCAACAACTGGCGGACAGTGGCAAGGTCGTCAGCGTCAACGGCTTTGCGCAAATCCACCAGCGTCCGAAGGACGAAGCGATGGTCGTTGCGGAATTCGGCGAAAAAGTCTGCCATACTCGTCGCCCCCTTCGTTGAAAGCCGTTCCGCTTTCACCTTGACGGGAAAAGGCGAAGATGCTGTCGGGTTTTTCCCTATCGGGTTGTCGGGGTTTTCCCTAATGAGGGCGAAGGCGAGGAGGCGTTCAGAAAGGGCGACCGCGAACGAGCATGACGCCCAACGCGACCATCAGCAACGCCAGCAGTAAGTTGAGCCGACCAAGCCACGCCGCTATTTTCCGCCACCGCTCCACTTCGGGCGACGGGTTGCCGAACTGCTTCGCCAACGCCGTCACCTTCGGACCGACCCAAAAATCGTGCAGGGCACTGACAAGCAAGATGATGCCGAAGGTCGTCAATTTCTCCATCAGCGTCCGACCAAATTCGCCTTCCCAAAGCAAGCCATTGAAGGCATCTTGCAAGGTGAACCCGCGAGCGGCGATATTGTAAAGCCCCGTCAGAAAAAGGGTCGCCAAAGCGAGCCAACCGAGGACGCGGAAGCGCAAGCCGAGGAGGGAGAGCAACCGGGTGCGATGGGGGCTTATTTCAGGGTGGCGCAATAGCGGGACGATGACCAGTGACAAAAACAACATCCCGCCGACCCAAAGGGTGGCAGCAAGGATGTGCAACCAGACCGACAAAAAATACAGCGACCACATCCCTTCGTCACCTCAATGAAAGGGTGTTCGGAAGGTCACCTTTTGAACGCTCCATCAGCACGGTTGAAAATTCACCGCAGTAGTGGTTCGTCACGGCTGGTCGTTGCAATTGGCTGTTTGTCTCGGCTGATAGCCGCTCCAACAAGGGAGGGCGAACCTTTGGCGAACCCAAATTTTTGCCCAACCTGCCGACCTGCCCATCTCCCGATTTGCCGACATCCTTGGCTCGGCAATAGTCTCGCCCTCCCAAAGGGTCATTTTCGGACACCTTCCTCTTGCCATTGACAATTAAACGGAGTGCTAAAGAGGTCGCCTCCCAATTCGTCTTCAACGGTCACGGGCTTTTCGGGTTGAGGCACCTGGTGTGCCAAAGAGCCGACGGGCAGGCTCAGGTGCTCCATCAATCGCTGCCGAGCCACCTCTGCCGCTGAAAGAGGACGCAAAAGAAGTTGTCCGTTGACCACCGTCGCCACCATCGTCTCGTCACCCCTCAACCCCATCGCTTCCAAAAGTTCCTTCGGTAGTGTCAACACACCGTCTCGGAGCACCAACAGGCGGGTCATGTTTCGTCACTCCTTTCAGCCAATAGTTTGGCAGGGACGGACGACCTTCAAAGGTTCATCGCAACTGGTCGCCCAGCAAGTGGCATTTGCGGCAGTAACTAACGGTATGGCAATGGGCACAAAGTTGGCGATGCAGGTTGAGCACTTGCTGGCGCTCATCGCCTTTTCGCTCTTTTGCCAATTGACCGTGCGTGCGGATGAAACCGTCAGGGTGAGGCATCGGCAGGCGGTGGCAATCGGCGCAGGCATTGCGACCGTGACAAACCTGACAACTGGTGCCACCATCGGCAAGCCGTTGCGGATGCGTCTGGCGAAAATCGGCGGTGTGGGATGGCGGGCGCTTGGCGTGGCACTGACGGCAACTCTGTTCGCCCCAATCGTGACAGCGTTGGCAAAGCGGCAAATTGCGACGGGCTTCCTGAATGTGGGTGCGCGTGAAACCTTGCGGATGAGGCATCGGCATCCCGTGACAGTTGGCGCAGAACTTTTGGTCATGGCAATTGGCGCAACTTTGAACGCCCTTTTGCGATGCCTCTAAAGCGTGACCGCTTCTCCCTTGCCCTTTCACGAAATTCGGTTGCTCGTGCGATTTCGGTTTCGCTCCCATGTGGCAGTTGGTGCAAAAGGCTTGGGTGTGGCAGGTGGCGCAAGTTTGGGCATTTGCCTGACGGTTCGCTGTCACAACTGCCTTGTCGCCCGAATTTGCCAACTCGCCGTGTCGTCGCAAAAAATCAGGTGCTTTATGGTTATCAGGCAGAGCGCCTTGGTGGCATTCATCGCACGATTGGCGGGTATGGCATTGATAGCAAAGTTGGTGGAGCGTCATCGTTCCGAAGCGTTTGATTTCTCCGAACTTTGCCAAAGTTGCTCCGTGCTGACGCAGCCATGCGGTGTCGTGGCGGGTGAGGCGATGGCAATCGGCACAATAGTCAGGCGTGTGACAGGTGTCGCAGGTGCGCAATTCGTCGGCGGCGTTGCCGAAATGGAACTTGAGCCAATCGGGGCGCAAGTGAGAGGAAGGGCGGCGTTGTTGGTGGCAGGCTTGACAGAAAAAGGGTTTGTGACAACTCTGGCAACTTTGCGGGTCTTTGCGGACTTCAAACTTGTGGATGATGAGCCAGTTTTCCTCAAAGTGCGACGGCGGTTTTTCGGGCTCAACAGGCGGGATGGGCGGCATCCGTGACTGAGGACCGAGGCTAACGATGTAGGCGACGAGGGCTTTCATGTCGTCGGGAGGCAAGTTGTAAGCGGGCATGACGGTGTGGGCGTTGAAAGCGCCGGGGTTGCGCAAGAGGGCTTCCACTTTTTTCGGGTCGCGCTTTCCGCCCAAGCCCAAATCAGGACCGACAGGACCGCCCCCACCATTGATGCCGTGACAGGAGTAGCAACGCAACTGCACGAACAACTCTTGCCCGCGCCTTTCAAGGGGTGAAAGGTGTTCGGGTTTCGGCAAGGCTTCCATGCCTTTGATGTTCAAGGCGATGATGGCGAACAGGATAGTCAAGCCTGTCGTGATGGCGGGCAAACGCTTGAGTGGATGGCGCTCAGGGCTTTTGTCAAGGAACGGCACCGCAATCAGCAAAAGCACCAACGCCGTCGGCAAAACGAATGAGCCGACGAACTCCCACTTTGGCGGGAAAAGTTTCAGCAACTCGTGCATCCAAAGGACATAGAAGTCAGGGTGGGGCTTGTAGGCAGTGTCTAAAGGGTTGGCGCGTGGTTCAAGGGGAGCAGGATAGCGGGAAGCGAGCCAAAAGAGCAAAGCGGTGAGGACGAGCGCTCCGATAGCGATGCGAAAGGTGTGGTCGGGATGCAACCGTTGCGTTTTGGGCACGGCATCTTCGTCGCCCACCCGCACCCACGCGGGAGCAACGCCGAGGTGATGCACCTGACGGATATGCCAAGCGACGACAAGGAAGGTCAGGATGGGCAGGACGAAAACATGCAGGACATAAAAGCGCATCAAAGTGACGGCGCCCATTTGCTCCCCGCCTCTAAGGAAGTTGGCAATGGCGTGACCGATGAAGGGAATGCCTTCGGCGATTTTGAGCCGCACCGCCGTGCCCCAGTAGCCCTTCTGGTCCCAAGGCAACGCATAACCTGTTAAGCCGAAACCGATGACGCACAGAAGGAGCAAAACACCCGTCACCCAAATCATCTGGCGAGGCTTTTTGTAGGCGCCCCAAAGGAAGGCACGGACGAGGTGGATGATGATCAGCGGGACGATGAGCCGAGCCGCCCAGTAATGCAGTGCCCGAATGAACTTGCCGAAGGGCAAAAAGCGCTCCATGTATTGCACCGAAGGATAGGCTTGGTCGGGCGTCGGGCTGTAGTAGAACATCATCGCCCCACCCGTGACGAAGAGGACGGCGAGACAAAGGAGGGAAAGAGCGCCGAAGATGTGCCCCCAACCGACAGTGGCAGGGAGCGGTTGCGCCCAAAA
>Ga0209289_100531_pt1 | contig 19297 bp, 19 predicted proteins | sample GXS110809BmetaG_FD_184121 | JGI IMG/M metagenome (GOLD analysis project Ga0209289, IMG submission 184121) | Hot spring microbial communities from Gongxiaoshe hot spring, China to study Microbial Dark Matter (Phase II) - GXS 110809B (SPAdes)... ...
GCTGAGAAATGTATTTTATGTGGAGCTTGCACTGATGTTTGTCCTGAATACTGCTTAAAACTTGTCCCCGTTGAAGAGCTTGATATTGATGATGAGATGAGAGAAAAAATTTTGAACCATTATCAATTTGCAGATGGGGTTAGTTTATCTGCGATGATAAAGGATGATGAAAAATGTATAAGGTGTGGGTTATGCGCTATTGTTTGCCCAACGGATGCGATGACGATGGAAAGAATGTATTATGTTGAGCAAGAAATAATTGAAGATTAAAAAACAAAAATAGTTTTGAAAATGAAATTTGATAGGAGAAAATTTTTGAAAAATTTTGGACTTGGTTCACTCCTGTTAACCCTTGCAGGGCAAGTTTATACTTGGTTTAGATCATTGTTTCCAAATGTAAGTTATGAGGGGATAAGACGTGTCAAGTTAGATGAGCCGGATAAAATTCCGGATGGTGTAACCTTTATTGATGACATCAAAACATATATCTTTCGCGAGGGCAAAACATTTTATGCCATTTCGGCTGTTTGCACGCATCTTGGTTGCACTGTTAAATATGTTGGTCTTTCAAAGCCAAAGGTTGTGAAGATTGCTGGAAAAGAAGTTGAGGTTAAGTGGGAGTTTCACTGTCCCTGCCATGGTTCAAAATTTTACGGTGATGGGACAAATTACGCCGGACCTGCGCCAAGACCGCTTGATTGGGTGAAAGTTGAAATCTCACCGGAGGATGGAAAACTTGTAGTTGATCTTAACAAAACGGTTCCCCAGAATTACAAGTTAACTGTATAAAATTAAAAAGGATTTTATATGCCTGAATTTGAAGTTAAACCGAAGAAATTAAATGGAAGAAGCATATTTTGGACCTGGGTTCCTCGGTCGGAAAAAGAAGCTGGTGAATCAATTGTTAGAAACATTTTGCTTCATTGGTTTCCTGCAAAGGTGACATTGCGGAGTTTATCATGGGGATATTCTCTCTGGCTTGGGACTATAACCGCCACATTGTTTTTGATATTGACAATAACTGGTGTGATTTTGATGTTCTTATATGTGCCTTCAGTTGAGAGGGCTTATCATAGTGTTAAGGATATAGAGTATGTTGTCTCGTTTGGTTGGTTTATAAGAGCGATGCACAGGAACGCTGCACATTTAATGGTTGCGTTTGCCTTTCTTCATATGGTGAGGGTATTTTTGACTGGTGCATATAAAAATGGTGTGGGCGTAGGGCAAAACAGACCTTTAAACTGGTTAGTTGGGGTTGTGCTTTTGCTTATAACTCTACTTCTTTCATTTACGGGTTACCTTTTGCCCTGGGATCAGCTTGCGTTCTGGGCTATAACGGTTGGAACTAATATCGCAAAAAATGCTCCCATTGTTGGGAATTGGATCAGGTTTATACTTTTAGGCGGTCACGAAATTGAACAGAATGCTTTGATAAGGTTCTATGTTCTTCATTGTTTCTTTTTGCCCGCGGCTGTTTTGATTTTATTTTCTTATCACATGTGGCGAATTAGGAAAGATGGGGGACTTGCATGTGTTGACAATTTAGTTTTGAGTCAAAAGAAAGAAAAAATCAAGGACGGAATTAAAAGCAAGACATACTCTCTTCTTGGAATAACAACGGGTAGAACTGTTCAAGTTGAGACGACATTGCTTGATGAAGAGAAATACACTGTTAATTCAGTTCCGTTTTTAATCCGTAGAATTGGGCTTGTTATGCTCGGGACATTTGTTTTTGTTGCTTTGATAAGTCTTTTTATTCATGCCCCACTTGAGGAGCCAGCCAATCCCAATGTGACACCTAACCCTGCAAAGGCACCGTGGTATTTCCTTTGGTTGCAAGAACTTGTAGCTATAACGACGATAAGAATTGGAAGTTTTGTGTTAAATGGGGCATTTATCGGTGGAGTTTTAATTCCTGGAATTTTAGTTCTTTTGCTTGCGGTATGGCCGTACTTTGATAAAAGTTCAAATTTAAGCACCGGTGTCTGGTTTAGTAAAGAGCGAATGAAACAAAATATAGTTTTTCTTGTGCTTTGCTTCTTTGTGATAGTTTTGATAATCATTGGAACTTACATGCGTGGACCTAATTGGGAATTTTATTTCCCATGGGAGTCGTGGCCAGAATTACCTAAGAAATTTTAAAAAGAAAACCGAAAGCAGAAGGATGGACAAAAGCAAGTTTAGGAAAGATATAACAGCGGTTTATGTAATTGCTTTAATTGGTTTAATTGTAACCGCTTTCGTTTATGTGGGTTATTTCACGCCAGAGTGGAAAAAATATCAATCAGAATTCAAACAATATGTCAAGGATAAACTTGGTGAGGAAAAAGCGAAAACAGTTGAATTCGGAGTTAAGCAAATTTATGTTAAGGAGCTTAACAGAGTTGATAGATGTATAACCTGTCATATGGGTTATGAGTGGAGGGGACTTGAAAATGCCCCAAATCCTTTTAAAACTCATCCGAAGGAAATCCTTGATAAACATCCCTTACCAAAGTATGGTTGCACGATATGCCATGGTGGGCAAGGATATGCTTTGAATAAAGAAGAAGCACATGGTTTCATTGAACATTGGGAGGAACCGCTCTTGGGAAAAGAGCTTGAAGATATTTATAGACCTCCAGATAAAAAAGTTTTATTACAGATGAATTGTAACATATGTCATCGCTATGATAGTTTAACTCCGGGGGCGGATTACATCAATTATGCTAAAAAACTTATTAAGGAAAAGGGATGTCGTGCATGCCACAAAATTAACGGTCGTGGTGGTGTAATTGGTCCTGATTTGACTTATGAAGGTGATAAATCTCCTGAACAATTTGATTATTCAAGGGTTGGTGGGAAAAAGTCTGTCTTTGCTTGGCATGTTGCTCATTTTAAAAATCCAAAAATGGTCTCGCCTGAAAGTATAATGCCTGAGATGGGATTTACATCAAGAGAGGCTATCGCTTTAACTCTTTTAATGTTAAGTTGGAAGAAGGTTAATCTTCCCCCCGAGTATTATCCGCAATCTTACACTGCTCTTGCTGATTTGCCAACGCCTGAGGAAATTGAAAAGGAAAGGCAAATGAGAGAAGGGGAAGGCGCCTTCTTTGTGAATAAAGGTTGTTTTGTGTGTCATTCAATTTCTGTATTTGGGATTGAATCAGCTGCAAAAATTGGTCCTGACCTTAGCAATGCTGTTGAAGATGTCCCAAGCAGATTTGGGAAAACGCTTGAAAACTTCATTAAGGAACCTACTGGAACGATGTCAATTGTCCTTGGAAGTCAGATTATGCTAAGTGATGAGGAGAAAGCTCAAGTGGTTGAGCTTTTGACAAAAGCGTATGAGAAATATCGCAAACAACAGTTAACATCAAAACCTTAAAAATTAAAGGAGGCGTAAAGCTATGAAAAGGCAAATTCAAGTTGCTCTCGGAATTTTAATTACCTTCATTGCTGTGGCAATTGTTTTCCACAGCTGCAAACCTGGTAAAGAAGCTGTAAAAGGCGAAGCAGCTGAAGCTGCTCTTGCAACTTATGTTCCACCTGGTGATCTTGATGAATTTTATCTTTTCTATTCGGGCGGTCATTCAGGGCAGATTTTCGTTGCAGGAATTCCATCAATGAGACACATTTGCACAATCCCTGTCTTTACACCTTATCCATCTACGGGTTATGGTTTTGACAAGGAAACAAAAGAGATGCTCGGTGGTTACACCTGGGGAGATGCGCACCATCCAGCGTTAAGTGAAACAAACGGAGATTATGACGGGAGATGGTTATTCATCAATGATAATGCAAATAACCGCATTGCGAGAATTGATTTGCGGGATTTCAAAGTAAAGCAAATTCTCGGTCCAATTCCGAATCTTTCAGGTAACCATGGTTCAACATTTGTAACTGAAAACACTGAATATGTTACAATTGCGACAAGATTTTCTGTTCCTGTTCCAAAGGGAACTTATGTTCCAGTTGAAGAATATGCCAAGAAGTATCATGGTATAGTTGCACTTGTTGAGGTTGATCCCAAAACAGGTGAGATGAGAATGGATGAAAAGCATGGATTTCAAGTTTTGATGCCACCATTTAACTTTGACCTTGGCGATGCGGGTAAGGGACCAAGCCATGGTTGGGTTTTCTGGACATGCTACAACTCTGAAAGAGCAACTGGAATACTTGAGATTACGGCTTCTCAGAACGACCGTGATTACATTGCCGCTGTTAATTGGAAGAAAGCCGAGGAATACCTCAAGGCTGGAAAATATAAACTTATCTCCGGTGTTAGAGTTATTGATCCGAAGGAGGCACCAGGTGTTGTTTACCTTATGCCCTGTGCAAAGTCACCGCATGGTGTTGATGTCAGCCCTGATGGAAAGTGGATTGTTGGAAGTGGAAAGTTACAGAGTATAACGACGGTTTATAACTTTGAAAAAATGTTGAAGGCGATTGAAAATAAAGATTTCGTTGGTGAGGAGGATGGAATACCAGTTTTAAGATATGAAAGCGTCCGTGAAGCAGAAGTTCCAGTTGGACTTGGTCCACTTCACACTCAATTTGATGATAAAGGTTATGCTTACACATCACTTTTCGTTGAAAGTGCTATTGCAAAGTGGAAACTTGGAACCTGGGAAGTTGTAGATAAGATCCCTATTGCATATAATATCGGTCATCTTTGCGTCCCAGAGGGAGATACAAAACATCCAGCTGGAAAGTATGTGATTGCTTTAAATAAGCTTTCACACGGAAGACATCTTTCTGTTGGTCCATCACAGCCTGAAGCATCGCAGTTAATTGATATAACCGGTGAGAAGATGAGATTGCTCTATGATGCGTTTACTGAGCCGGAACCACATTATGCACAAGCAATCCGAGCCGACAAACTAAAAGATAAAGTTATTGAGGTTTATCAAAAAGGAATTGACAATAAGGATCCGAATGCGATCTGGGATGAGAAAGATGCAAAAGTGGTAAGAAAAGGGAATACAGTTGAAGTCTGGATGATTGCGGTAAGATCAAGATTCCAGCCGTGGAAGATTGAAGCGAATCAGGGTGATAAAGTTATAATTCACCTGACAAACATTGAACAGACGACAGATGAACTTCACGGATTTGCCATTTGTGAATATGATATAAATGTTGTTGTAGATCCTGGCGAGACGAAGACAATAGAATTTGTTGCAAACAAGCCAGGTGTATTCCCATTCTATTGCACTAACTTCTGTTCCGCGTTGCATCAGGAGATGCAAGGTTATCTGCTTGTTAAGCCAAAGGGTGGCGCTGGTATAGCACAAAAGTAAATTAAACATTTTGGGGTGACCTTTTAAAAGGTCACCCCACTTGATAGAAAATAAAGTGGAACATATAAAAATGAAGGAAATAATTCAAAAATGGGAAAAACTTCAGGACACACCTTTAAACCTTCGTTCAAGGATTTTAGTTTTAATCTCCGTTATATTTTTGGTTTCAGTTTTTATTTTCCCCTTGTGGAGGATGCAATTTTTTGCAACTTTTTATCCGGATGGTTTAAAACTTTACATTTACTCTTACAAGCTTGAAGGTGGGAAAACTGCCGGCAGAGATGATCTCAGGGAGATCAATACCCTTAACCATTACATTGGAATGAAACCGCTATCTCAAAGTGATTTTGCTGAATTTACATATCTTCCATTTGTTTTTGGGGCTCTTGGATTGTTAACATTAAGAGCAGTTGTGCTTGGTAAGGTATCAACCCTTGTTGATTTAATTGTAATGTATTTTTATGTTGGGTTTTTCTCAATTCTTGATTTTTATAACAAATTATACACCTACGGACACAACCTTGCTCCAGATGCACCTATAAAAGTTCAACCATTCACGCCTCCACTTTTTGGGAAAAAATTAATAGCTCAATTTACCGTTTACAGTTATCCGTCTCTTGGGACAATTGGAATGTTTTTGACGATCGTTACGCTTATAATAGCTTTGATTTTAACATCAAAGGAAGTTAAGTCGTGAGGGAATTTTTTAAACATATTTTCTTATTTCTGTTTTCTTTTGGTTTGCTTAACGCTGAAGTTTTAAAAGTTGGGGGAAAATATGATTTTAAAAGCATAAAGGATGCTCTTGCAGTTGCTAAACCACACGACACAATTTATGTTTATCCAGGGGAATACTACGGAAACATATTTATTGATAAACCTATTGTTTTAATTGGGATAGGCAGGCCATGGATAAAGGGTGAAAACTGGGGAAGCACTGTAACAGTTCTTGCTGACTCATGCGTTATCAATGGTTTTAAAATTACTGGTGGTGGAAATCTTCTCCAAAAAGAAGATTCTGGAATTTTGCTCAAATCGGCATCTTATAATAAAGTTGAAAATAATTTGCTTGAAGATGTTTTATTTGGTATTTATTTCTTTGCTTCAAACAACAATGTTGTCAGACATAATACGATAATTGGAAGACCTTATCTTGGGATTGGGGAGCGTGGAAGCGGACTTCATATTTGGAATTCACGAGGTAATCTTATTGAGGAAAATTTCATTACGAAGGTAAGAGATGGGATGTATATTCAGGAAGCGTCAAATAATTTTATAAGGCGAAATTATGCGACCGATTTGAGATATGGAATTCATTATATGTTTTCGGATTCAAATTCATTTGAGGAAAATGTTTTTATAGACAATGTCGTCGGTGGGGCGGTTATGTATTCAAGGCATATTTATTTTAAAAGAAATATCTTTGCGAGAAATAGAGGGTTTAGCTCATACGGGCTTTTGCTTCAATCGTGTGATTATTGCGTTGCTGAAGAAAACTATGTGCTTGATAATTCAATAGGGCTTCACTTTGAGGGCACAAATTACAATGTGATTAGAAGAAATCTAATTCAAAACAATGACCTTGCCATTGTTCTATTTGCAAGCGCAAATTATGATAAAATTTACGAAAACAACTTCATCGGAAATCTCGCTTTGATAAGAACTATAGGAAATCCAAAGACAACTTTATTTAGCTACGAGGGTAAAGGAAATTACTGGGATGGTTATCTTGGCTACGATCTTGATGATGATGGGGTTGGGGATGTAAGGTTCAGATTGACAAATGTTTTTGAATATATTCAGGGTAAGTATCCGATAATTCAACTTTATCTTTCAAGTCCGTCTGCGAAAGCAATTGAACTTGCGGAAAGAGCGATGCCGATTATAAAATCATTCAAAATTTACGATGAACATCCTTTGATGAAAAAAGTTGATCTTCCAGATCTTTCTTATCTTGTCAAAAGGGGAAAAATTGAGAAGTTGGAGAAAGAAAGAATCGCATTTGTGAGTGTTAGTTTCATAACTTTGTGCATTTTCATTCCGTTTTTAACTCTTGTCATGAAATCAAAAAGGTTGAGAAAAATTTATGCTTTCGGTTAAAAATTTAAAAAAGCGTTATAAAGATACTGTTGCGGTAGATGGGGTAAGCTTTAATGTGAATGAAAATGAGACAGTTGTTTTGCTTGGTCCAAATGGAAGCGGGAAAACAACCACACTTAAATCAATAGTTGGGCTTATAATCCCAGATGAAGGTGAGATTTACATAAATGGTGTAAATGTTTTATCCGAGCCGAAAAGAGCGAGAAGTTATTTAAGCTTTCTCCCGCAAAGAATTTCTTTATATGAGAGTTTGAAAGTTATAGAAATACTTGAGTTTTTCAGAAAGTTGAGGGGTTTGCCAGTTAAAAGAGTTGAATATGTGATTGAAATGCTTGATTTGAAAGATTTACTTGGCAAGTATGCTAATGAACTCTCTGGTGGAAATGTTCAGCGTCTTGGGATAGCGCTCGCTATTATGCCCGAAGTTCCAATTTTAATCCTTGATGAGCCAACTTTAAGTCTTGACCCCGAAGGCGTTATGAGGTTTAAATCATTGCTTTCCCAGCTGAAAAAAGATGGGAAGACAATTTTGTTTACAACTCACCTTTTAAACGAAGTTGATGAACTTGCGGATAAAGTTGGAATCCTTGTTAACGGCAGATTGATAACTTTTGAAAGCGCATCGGAGCTTAAAAAGAAATTGAAGTTTGAGTCAAAGGTTTATCTTGTCGTTAAGAATATGGATGATGGGTTTGTAAAGCTTGCTTATGATTCAGGGGCGATTGAGGTCAGCAGAAATGGAACGAGCATGATTATAAAAGCGGAGTCAAATAAAATTCTTGATGTGATTTTCAATCTTTATAAGAGCGGGGCACAAATTGAAAACTTTCAAACATCAAGTCAATCATTTGAGGCGATTTATCAAAAATTAATGGAAGAACATGAGCCCAAAAATTAAGACAATTATCGTTTCAATTTTAGCACTTTTAGTTTACTCCTGTTCAAAGGAGATTAAACCAGAGGAGATTGAGCCACATGATATTTGTTATCTTTGTAAGATGGCTATATCGCAGCTTAATTTTGCTACGGAGATAATCACCCCAGATGGAGAGGTTTATAAGTTTGATGACATTGGTTGTATGATTGAGTTCAAAAAGATGCGTGAATTGCCAAATGGCTCTGTTATGTTTGTGCGTGATTTTTATACAAATGAATGGGTGAGAATTGAAAATGCGTATTTTGTCAGGTCTGAAAAAATCCAAACCCCAATGAATTATTTCATTGTGACATTTAAAACAAGGGAATCGGTTGAAAAATTTTTAAATGAATACGGTGGAGAGGAATTTCCATATGAACAGCTTGAAATCAAAATTTTAAAGTGATATGTCTTGGAACTCAATTTACACAATCGCCGAGTCGGAGATCATCATTGGTGTCAGGAATAAGTGGACGCATATTTTCACGATCATTTTCACGATTCTTGTTTTGGGCATTTCTTATTTTGGTTTAACTGCGAGCGGTTATACTGGGAGTATGCAAGATTTTTCAAGGACGACATTGAGTTTGCTTAATCTTGTTTTGTATATCATTCCGCTTATTTCTCTTATCATTGGCGTTATGAGTTTTTCGGGTGATGGGAGGTTGAATGAGCTAATTTTTGCACAGCCATTAAATCGTTGGGAAATTTACCTTGGGAAATTGCTTGGTCTATTGGTTGTTATTTTTACATCAACATCGCTGGGGTTTGGGATAAGTGGTTTCATAATTTTGATGAGGGTTGGTTCCGATGGTGTGTTTAGGTATCTTGTTTTTGTTTTGTTGTCAAATTTTCTTGCTTTTATCTTTATTGGGATTTCATCTTTAATTTCTGTGATCGCAAGACAGCGTGGGCGAGCTTTTGGGATCTCTGTCCTCGCTTGGTTTATCTTTCTAATTTTCTATGATCTTGTGATAATTGGTGCAACAACACTTTTAAGGGGTAAAGTTGCAGCAACCTTTGCTATGTTATCTCTTCTTGGTAATCCAGTTGATATTGTTCGTGTGTTAAGTTTGATAACTTTGAATCAACCGGAAATTTTTGGTCCAGCTGGTGCAGCATTTTTGAAATTTCTTGGCGGAAGTTTGCAAACTTACACTGTTTTAATCCTTGATTTGATGTTATGGTTTGTTTTTTCTGTCTTTTTATCAATTAAAATTTTTTCAAAACAGGACATAACTTAAACAAAACCGGAGGAAGGAAAAATGAAGAAGGCGACTTTTATCTTGACAAGTTTAATTTTAATTCTTACAATTTCACTCGCACAGGGACAAAAAGACTGGAAAACAACCTGTGAAAAGCAGTATAATGACAACATCGCTGTAAAAAATGTGGTTTTAAATCTTCTTGAACAGGTGAAAAAATCAGAGCAAACGGAGGTTGTAAAGAAAGATTTAATAGATGCTCAATACTGGATCAATCTTGGTGATGAGATAATGAATAAGCAAAAAGCAAGGATGGACAAGGGTGAATATAACGAGGATGTTTTCCTACAGCTTGGTTATGCTTGGAGATATTATGTTGAAGCTGGGACAAAATTAACAGTTGCTTTAAATAGTTTGGCTGTAAAAGTTAAAAAGAAAGGAAGTTAAACGCTTTAAGTTAAAAGCTCACCCCCTGTCCTTTAACAAGGATAAAGTTGGCAAGTGAGGGGGTGGGCGTGAAATGATGAAAGTTAGCGCAATATATGAGAAGGAAACTTAGCAAAATATTCTCCGTTTTGATCGTTTTCGTTATATCTTTGAATTACATTGTGGTGATAATTCCAAGAGTTGAGCATCATAGTCGTGGTGTTTGTCATTGTAGTGAAAATTGTGGATGTGGTTGTAAAGGTAAGGTAAGTTTTAATTTTATGAGCTCTGTTTGCATTGATGCGGAGGGATGTATGTGTAAGAAAGGAAAGAATAACTCTGAACTTCCTATAAAAGAGGGAATCGTTACTGTTGAGGGAATTTATATATATTTCCCGGCTTATTTCCTTCCAAGTTTTCATGATAACCTAAATCAGCCTCTAAATCAGGTTTGCGTATTTCACCCTCCTGAAGATTTGAGCCCGACATATTCTGTATCTTGAGATTTTTTTTAAAATTAAAAAACAAAACTTCAGGAGGGTTTTGCTATGAAGATCAAAGTTTTAACTCTCGTGGTGTTAATTTTTGCGCTTGTATCTAATAATTTTTCGCAGGAGAAGGGAATAATCCGTGGGTATGTTTATGATGCAAAGGCTAAATATCCACTTGTAAATGCAAATATCTGGCTTGAAGGGACAAACCGTGGCGATGTTTCTGATTTCAAGGGTTACTTTGAAATTAAAAATCTTAAATCAGGAAATTATACAGTTGTTGTTTCATATATCGGCTACAGACAAAAAAAGGAATTGGTCTCGCTTGCACCTGATGAAGTAAAAACGATTGAGGTTTATCTTGAAGAATTACCTTATTTCTCCGTTGAAGAAATTGTGGTTTTTGGGAAGCCAAGCGAGACATATAATCAGGTTGAAGTTGGTGGCAAAGAAATAACAAAACAAATTCCCCGTGACATTGGTGATTTCATAAGGAATTTTTCAAACTCATCTGCGATAAAGAAAGGTGGATACGCGCTTGACCCTGTTATGAGGGGTGTAAAATATGATCAAATTAATGTTCAAATTGATAACGGTGTGAAGATTGAACCCGCTTGCCCAAATAGGATGGATCCACCAACTTCGCATGTCCAGGCAGAAGAACTTGAAAAAGTTGAAATCTTGAAAGGTCCTTATGCCTTACGCTATGGACCGAATTTCGGTGGCGTTTTGAATTTTGTGATGGCGAAACCAGAAAGATTTGAAGGATTTACAGTCGTTGGAAGGGTTGAAAGTGGATATGAAAGCAATTGGAATGGCAAGTTTGGGAGATTAACAGTTTCGGGAGGTCAAAAATTATTTGATTTTAGAATATCTGGAGGGGTGAAAGATTACAAAAATTATAAAGATGGGGCAGGAAATGAAGTTCAGTCAAGCTTTAAAATAAAAGATTGGAGCGGTAAATTTGGGTTTAATCCTGTGGAAAATCATAGATTTCAGATTTCAATTCGTGAGGTATATGCCCGGGATGTTCTTTATCCAGCGCTACCGATGGATGGGAGAAAAGATGACTCAAGAGTGGTTTCTCTTGATTACCTTGGGAAAAACCTGAATGGATTGATAAATAGTGTTAATTTAAAGGCATATTATTCAAAGGTTTATCATCTAATGGATAACGCATTTAAACCAACCATGGCAATGGTTGATGCTGCTACAGATGCTAACACTAAAACTTACGGCGGGAGAAGTGAGATCGGATTAATTGTCGGAGAAAATGTTTTATTTGTTGGATTTGATTATTCAAGGATTGAGAAAGATGGATTCAGGACCAGAAAAATGAAAACTGGTCCAATGGCTGGAAAGACATTTATTGATACGGTATGGCAAAATTCCTATGTTTCAAATTTAGGGGTATTTTCTGAGTTGAGAACTGGACTTGAAGGATTTAATATCATGCTTTCCGCAAGATATGATATTAATTATGCGGGTGCTATAACCCCGGCGCCGTCTTTTGCGAGATTGTTTGGAGGGCTTTCATCAAAACATCATAATTTTAGTTTAAGTGCTGGGGTTGATAAAGTTTTGACTTCAAATTTACAAGTCACTTTGCTTTTTGCCACAAGCAAGAGAAGCCCAAATATAAGTGAGAGGTTTATAAACTTCTTGCCCATCGGGATTGATAATTATGACTATGTCGGAAATCCTTCTTTGAAGCCAGAGGTGAACAACAGCGTTGATTTAATCGTGAAGAGCAAACTTCTCGGTGGAATTTTTAAGGGTGATGTTTTCTATTATTATGTTAAGGATTTCATTTCGGCAAAAATTAGAAGCGATTTGATGCCTAAAAATATGGGGGTTCTTGGAGTAAAACAATTTGTGAATATAGAAACTGTTAAATTTATCGGATTTGAGCTTGGATATGTGTCTACATTTAGTAAAAATTTTGGCTTTAAAGTTGATCTAAGCAAAACCAAAGCGTGGGATGCTGTAACAGGTGAGCCATTACCGCAGATTCCGCCTTTTGAGGCAAGGTCAACATTTTACTATCGTTTGTTTAATGGTGGGGTAACGCCTGAACTGACGATAAGAGCGGTTTCAAGAAAAAGTGATGTCTCAACAAGCTATGGAGAAACACCAACGCCGGGATTTGCGGTTGTCAACCTCATGATAAGCGTTAACTATTTCAAGTTTGCAGATATATCAATTGGTGTGAACAACTTGTTTAATAAAGTCTATTATGAACATCTCAACAGACGTGTGAGGACGACAGGGATTCCGATATATGAACCCGGCAGAAGTTTCTTTATAAACTTAATAATGAAAGTTGGTGAATAGCAATGATGATGAAAATTTCAAAAATTCTTGCTTTAATTATTATCTTGTCGGTTTCACTTTTTTCTCAATCTGCGATGGATATGTTGAAGCCTGAGCTTGGGCAAAAGCTGGGAGTGTGTAGCGTTTGTAATATGGATGTTTTTGAGAAGATGATGACAAGGGTTGAAATTTCGGTTGATGATACAATTTATCACGCTTGCGGTATCGGTTGCGCAACCGCGATAATGGAGGGGAAAAATGTAAAAGATATTAAGGTGATTGATTTTAAAACTTTTAGATTAATTGATGCTAAAAAAGCGTGGTTTGTCACCGGTAGTGTGATATTGCCAGCGAGAGCTATGTTACCTGAATTCTCATTTTCAAGTGAGAGTGAGGCTAAAAGTTTTGTGCGAATTTATGGCGGTTATGTTTTTGACTATCCTGAGATTGTTTCTCTGGCGAAGAAGATTCGGGAGGAGAGAAAGAAAAATTAAAATTGGGGCGGGCTTTGCCCGCCCACTATGCTTTAATAATAACGCTCAAGCTCACGGCTTAAATACTTAACAACCATCGCTACAATTCCTATATCGTCAAGAAAACCGACAATTGGTGATAAATCTGGAATTGAATCTATCGGGAGTATAAAATACAGGAGCGCTGATATTGCTATTGCTTTCTTAAAGAATGAAACAGCAGGGTCTTTCATAAATTTATAAAGCGCGATCAAATCACGCTTGAAATTGATATTGCCTTTTAATCTGGCAAGTTTTTGCCAAAAATTTTGCTCAACATATTCAACTTCTCTATCCGTTATATTTTCAGATATTTTTTCAAGCTCATTTATTGTGCTCTTCTGAGGTATGTAAATGCTTGCATCTTCGCCGATTTGTTCATAGTTTCTCATGGCTGTTTGAAATTTTATTTTTGGTTAATCACATGTAACCGTCATCTCCGATACAAGAATTGAGGGTGAAGCGATATTACTGAAGAAAATGAGATCATTCCCGATTGAGGTGATATTTCTCAATATATTTTTTAGGTTATCTGCTATTGTGATCTTATCAACTGGGAAGGATATTTCCCCGTTTTTAATCCATAATCCACTCGCTCCTTTTGAGAAATTTCCAGAAACAATATCAACCCCGAATCCAATAAGTTTCGTGATGAGCAAACCTTCATTGATTTCAGATATCATTTCCTCAAGTGTTTTATAGCCAGGTTGAATGTAAAAGTTTAATGGTGATGGTGCAGGGATTGTATTATATTTTCTGTGTGCGTTTCCAGTTGGCGGGAGTGAAAACTTTTTGGCGATGATTGAATCAAGAAGGAACATTTTCAAGATTCCGTTTTCAATGACCGCTTTTTCCTTTGTTTGAATCCCTTCATCATCAAATGGTTTTGAACCAATCCCAAATTCAAGGCATCCATCATCAACTATTGTTAAAATTTCGCTTCCAACCCTTTCGCCTATTTTATCAGATAGAAAACTCATTTTTCTATAAGCGTTTTTGCCATTTACTGCCGTTGCGATGTAACTTACTATAGCGGATGCGGTCATGGGATCAAAGATCACGGGGTATTTCCCGGTTTTAATCTTTTTGGGATTTAATAGCTGAAGTGCTCGGATGCTTGCATTTTTTGCTACATGTTCGGGCGTTTGCAATCTTTCAAAAAGTCTGCTCACCGATGAATAATAGCCCGTTTGACTTTCGGCGTTATCCGAGGCGATGGCGGAGCAATAAATTTCAAAAATTGTCCCCTCATACTCACCGAAAAATTCGTTTGAGTTTGCGATTACCCTTCTTTGAATCAAGTTTCCAAATCCTGTTGATTCAACCTTTATCTTTGGGTTGAAGGCTTTTGCAATTTCTTCTATCTCTTTTGCAATTTTTATTTTCTGTTCAACGCTTATTGAAAAAACATCAGGGTCAAAAATTTTGACCTGCGTTTGGGCATGGCTATATATTTGTGGAAGTTGGTTATCTGGTTCTGGGGTTGAATTTTTAGCAAGTGAGATCGCCTCATCTATTGTCTTTTGAATTATATGGGATGAAAAATTAGTTGTATATGCAAAACCTATTTTTCTGTCCTTGAAAATTCTTATCCCGAGCCCATGGGTTACCGCTTGCTTAAGGGATTCAACTTCGCTGTCTTTTATCGTTGCAGAAAATTCTTCATCTATTGAGATAAACACATCACATTCATCAGCACCGCTTTGAATTGCCTTAGAGATAATTGATTTTGCGATTTTTTCCATATCCATTTGACATTTATAGCTTAAGTGTTGAATAAAACCTTAGCTTCACCTTTCTAAATTTAGAAATTTTGCGCAAAACTTTGAAATTTGTCACCAAAAGGTTAAATTTTTACAAAATCAGCGGATGAAAATAAAAACGGAAGAAAATGAGCAAAAAGAACACAGTCGCATCTTCACAGACGCAATTGATGGATAAGCTCGTTTCGCTTTGTAAGAGGAGAGGATTCATCTTTCAATCAAGTGAGATTTATGGGGGTATTAATGCATGTTGGGATTATGGTCCGCTTGGGGTTGAACTTAAAAATAACATAAAGCAGGCGTGGTGGAAGGCGATGGTTTATGAAAGGGACGATATTGAAGGGCTTGACGCTGCAATTTTGATGCATCCGAAAGTTTGGGAAGCTTCAGGACATGTAGAAAACTTCACAGATCCACTCGTTGATTGTAAATCTTGTAAACTTCGCTTTAGAGCGGATCAGATCCCAGAAGAGAATTTAAAATTGAAAAAATGCCCTGAATGTGGTGGTGAATTAACAGAGCCGAGAAAATTTAATCTGATGTTTAAAACATTTATGGGTCCCGTGGAAGATGAAGCTCATATTGTTTACCTTAGACCTGAAACAGCGCAGGGAATTTATGTCAATTTTGAAAATGTATATGTCTCAATGAGAAGAAAGATCCCCTTTGGAATTGCCCAAATAGGGAAAGCATTTAGAAACGAGATAACCCCGGGGAATTTCATTTTCAGAACAAGGGAATTTGAACAAATGGAAATGCAATACTTTGTCCGCCCCGGCACGGATATGGAGTGGTTTGAGAGATGGCGTGAGGAAAGATTTAAATGGTATTTGAGGATTGGAATAAAGCCCGAAAAACTTCGTTTCCATCAGCATGGTCCTGATGAACTTGCTCATTATGCAACTGCTGCGTATGATATCCAGTTTGAATTTCCATTTGGATGGCAAGAACTTGAAGGGATTCATAACAGAACGAATTATGATTTGTCAAGGCATCAACAGTTTTCGGGGAAAGATTTAAGCTATTATGATGACGAGATAGGGCAAAAATATATCCCATATATAATTGAAACATCTGCTGGATGCGATAGAACTTTGCTTGCAGTTCTTGTTAATGCTTACGATGAGGAAGATACAGGTAAAGAAATAAGAACGGTTCTTCGTCTGCATCCATTTCTTGCCCCGATAAAAGCAGCTGTTTTACCTCTTGTCAACAGAGAAAATATGCCAGAGATCGCATTTGAAATTTATAAATCGTTGAAACCACACTTTAAAGTTTTCTATGATGACAGTGGTTCAATTGGGAGAAGATATAGAAGGCAAGATGAAATTGGAACTCCCTTCTGTTTCACAGTTGATTCGCAAACACTTCAAGATGGAACTGTAACAGTAAGGGACAGAGATACAATGAAACAGGAAAGAATTCATAAAAATGAAGTGCTTGACTTTTTAAGGGAGAAAATCGTTTTCTAAAACTTAAATTTGGGTTAAAATGAGCAAGACTATTACAATTGCTGGAGGCACGGGATTTATCGGAAGTTATGTTGCAAATTTCCTTTCAAAAGATGGACATAAAATTTTAATCTCAAGCAGAAACCCCGAAAGATTAAAAGCCTTTGAAGGTTTCAGCTGGAATCCAGATTTTGAAGATTTCCCCGTTGATGTAGCTCAACGTTCAGATGTTATCATAAATTTGGTTGGAGAGACCATTTCACAAAGATGGACAAAAAGGGTTAAAGAAAGATTGAGAAGTTCACGAATAAACTCAACCAGAAAAATAGTTGATGCGTTTTCAAAGATAAATCCTGCGGGGAAAATTTTTATATCTGCATCTGCAATTGGTTTTTATGGGAGTAAAAGAGATGAAATTTTGACGGAAAATTCAGAAGCGGGGGATGATTTTTTAGCACAGCTATGCAAAGATTGGGAAGGTGAAGCTAAAAAAGCAGAGGAATTTGGAGTAAGAACTATAATTTTAAGGATTGGGATTGTCATAGGGGAAGGAGGTGGATTTCTTGCTAGATTAACGCCGTTATTTAAGCTTGGACTTGGTGGAAAGATTGCTGATGGAAGGATGTGGATGTCTTGGGTTCATATTGAAGACCTTGCCCGTGTTGTTAAATTTGGAATTGAAAATGAAAATGTGCGTGGTATTTATAATGTCGTCTCTCCGAATCCAGTTACGAATGAAGAATTCACAAAAACATTTGCAAAGGTTTTAAATCGTCCCTCGTTTTTTCCAGTTCCAAAATTTGGTTTGAAAATTTTATTTGGCAAGGAGCTGACCGAAATTGCTCTTACAGCAAGCCAGAGGGTTAAACCGGAAAGGTTGATTGAAGCTGGGTTTGAGTTTAAGTATTCAGATATTGAGACTGCTTTAAAAAGTTTATTTGAAAAATAAAAATCTCTTAAGTTAGCCATGTGGTGGGGTAGAGGTAAAGGATTTGGGCGTAGATTCGGAGGATTTTGGTTTGGATTTGGTTTTCCCCCGTTTGAGACATTTTGGACGGGATTCCGCCCATATATAACTCGTGAAGAATATATTGAGATGCTTGAAGATTACAAAAAACAGCTTGAAGAAGAGCTTGAAGAAGTTAACAGAGAAATTGATAGGTTGAAAAGAGAAGGTGAAAAATGATTTTAATTCATAACGCTAATCAAGTTGTCACAGTCGCATCATTTGGGAAAAGATTTAAACGCGGGGAAAAACAAAGTGAAATTTTCGTCGTTGAAAAGGGGAGTGTTTTAATTAAAGATGGTAAAATTGAATGGGTTGGGAGAGCTGTTGATTTTAATTTTGGTTTATATGGCGAAGTTGAAATCATTGACGCTACTGGAAAAGTTGTTCTGCCTGGATTTGTTGACTCACATACACATCTTGTATTTGGGGGAACGCGTGAGGATGAGTTTAATTTAAGGATAAAGGGTTTTACATATCAGCAAATTGCTGAGATGGGCGGTGGGATTTTAAGCACCGTTCAAAAGACGAGAAATTTATCAAAGGATGAACTTTTAAAAATTTCTCAAATTTATGCAACCAAAGCTCTTGCAAATGGAACAACAACCATAGAGATAAAAAGTGGGTATGGATTGAATCTTGAAGATGAGATCAAAGTTCTTGAGGTTGTAAATGAATTGAATGAAAAACCTATCTTCACGGTTCCAACTTTCCTTGGAGCTCATGCAGTACCACCAGAGTTTAAGGATAGAAAAGATGATTATGTTAAGTTTTTAGTAGATAAGCTTATCCCAGAGATATCAAAAAGGAAACTTGCAAAATTTTGCGATGTGTTTTGTGAAATAGGATATTTTACTGCCGAGGATTCTGAAAAAATTTTAACCGCAGGTAAAAGCTATGGACTCCTGCCTAAAATTCATGCGGAGCAATTTTCAAATTATGGCGGTGTTAAGGTTGGAGTTAAAGTTGGGGCTATTTCAATTGATCACCTTGAAAATATAAATGATGAAGATATTGATCTTTTATCAAGGACAGATTCAATAGCGGTTTTACTCCCCGGGGTTTCTTTCTTTTTAAACTATAAGTATCCACCCGCAAGAAAATTAATTGACTCAGGTGTCCCTGTTGCAATTGCAACGGATTTTAACCCGGGATCGTGTATGAGTTTAAATATGCAACTTATGATGACAATCGCCTGCACTCAAATGAGGATGACGATAGAGGAAGCAATAACTGCATCAACATTAAACTCAGCTGGCGCAATTGGGATTTCAGATATAACAGGAAGTATTGAGGTGGGTAAAAGGGCGGATCTCGTAATTTTTGATGTCCCAGATTATAGAATGATACCATATTTTTTCGGTGAAAATCATACTTGGATTGTTTTTGGCGGGGGCATTTTAAAGTACAGGAAAATGTGACATGAATCACTTTGACCTTTACTTAAAATACTTAACTTATGATGTGAATTAAGAATTAATTTTGGAGGGAATCATGCGCTGGCTAATTTTTTTATCAATTTTGGTTTTCATCTTTACAACTTTAGTATATTCACAAGGCTTTCAAGTAAAAAGTTCATACCCAAATAATGGGGATTATAATGTTCCTTCATTACCAACTCCCGTTTTAATTAAGTTTGTGTTTTCTGATCAAGTTGATGTAAATCGTAATTTTGGTGAAGCGGGTTCCTTTCTCCCATTTTTAAGTTTTTTAGCGTTTGACCCACGCGATTCAATTCAATTTGTTCAGCCATATGTCCCTTTACGTACGGATACCATTGGAGCGTGGTTTACACTTGCTCCAAATACGGATTATTGTATTATTTTATTTGGTGC
>Ga0209289_100532_pt1 | contig 19293 bp, 19 predicted proteins | sample GXS110809BmetaG_FD_184121 | JGI IMG/M metagenome (GOLD analysis project Ga0209289, IMG submission 184121) | Hot spring microbial communities from Gongxiaoshe hot spring, China to study Microbial Dark Matter (Phase II) - GXS 110809B (SPAdes)... ...
CCCAGATCGCGGCTTCTGGGGTCTGCGCGGGCGTTTCAGGGGGAAATGCGCCCGCGTCCTTGGCGAATGTCCAGCCTGGTGATTTCTTCGGCGTGGAACCGTTGTAGCCGCGTGCGCACGGTCGTGCAGCTGCGGGGGCGGAGCAGTCCTGCACGGGCGACCACGCCGAGGGCGTGTCCGTCGGCGAGTTTGAGCGGGGCTGCGGCGCGCTCGGGGATATATGGCTTCGGATGGGTATCGCGGGGGCGTTGGAGTTGGGCGCGTTGCTCCGCGTTGGGCGAGAGCAAAGTGTTGTCCGTTTCAAGATTATGCCTCACGATGAGAATACCCAAACTGGTCAACTATCTATTCAAACCCCATTAGTCGCCTGTGGCTCTTTGGTTCCGTCGGCAGGGACGCCGACACTAAGATTGGGGCGCAATCGGTAGTAGTTTGGATTACTCTTGGGGCGTTGCGCGACGCAGGGAGTTAGCGATGCGTCCTAGTTCGGCTTGGGGTAGGTCACCCACCAAGCCAAAAGCGTAGTCACCTTCGCGCCAAAAAAGGGTGTTGAGGCGTTGATGCGGCTTGCGCGGTTTCCACGGGCTTAGCTCGCCCCTTTGGCGGGCTTGGAACAGGCTAAAACGCGCAGTGGGCGTGCGGTAGTGCAAAATGACCAGCGGCGTTTCTTGCATCGGGCGATAGCGCACCAAGACGCGCTCTAAAGTGGTATTTGGGGGCAGATAAGTAGGTGTGCGGATAGGGAACGGCACAGCGCGCTGCGCTTCTTCCACAGTTTTGTAGTCGCCCTCCAGGGGGCGCACAACGACGCCAGCGGGCAGTGTGAACAGCTCAGGCGACAGGCGCGGGTTCAGGTCCAGTTGCGTAATCTCGACGCGCATCGCGGGCGTGCTGGGGCGCATCGCTAACTCGCGGCGCAGGATTAGCCCTGTCTCCTTGTCCAGCCACAGCGTGACGGCAAACGGGAACGCAGGGCGTTTGTCAGAGGCGGCAGGTCGCGTAAGTGTTGGTCGAGTAAGACGCAGGCGCACTTCCACACAGGTGCGCCCAGCTACGCTCGACTCGCCTCCCAGCTCCGCCAGCACAATGCCTTTTTGTGCTAACTCAATAGCCAGCTGAATCAGTTGCGTGCTTTGCAAAGGCACACGCGGTAGTTCGTAGGCTTGTTTTGCTGCTGGGCGATAAACCACCCACCGCCCGTCGCGCAACAGCAGCACGTCTCCTTGCCGCGCAGCGGGGGCAACGATTTCGATGCGTTCGGCGCGTGCGCCCTGACGCCAGAACCGCTCCTCAATCCGCTGCCAAGTGCGCCCTACTTGTAGCTCTACCACGCGTACGCCTGCCACTGCACGTTGGCTTTCGGCTTGTTGGGCGCGCTGCAACCACTGAAGCGGCGATTCCTGCGCCGCGCCTGAAACCACTGCCAGAGCCACTGCATAAATCAGGCTCCAGTACCTCATCGCGAATGCCCCGTGAAAAGGAAGTAATCAGGCGTGGGTGTGGGCGACCACTCCGCCACTTCCAGCTGTTGGTGCAGTTCAATCCAATGTTCGGTTTCGTTAACGGCAGCCGTCGTGGGGGTATCAGGCGTGTAGGAATGTTGTTGCCAGCCCCACCAGCCAAGCGCGAGCAATAGCCCCAGCGCGGGCGCAAGCGCAACACGGCGCCAGCGTTGCCACCATGCAGGTTGTGCTGGGGCTTGGAGGCGCGCTTTCACTTGGGCAAGCGCGTGCTCAGGCGCACGGTAGCGCGGCAGCATGCTCAGCGCACGGTAGGTGGCATGCACAACCTCGCGCTGGCGTTGGCAGTGCACACAAGTGCGCAGGTGTGCCTGCAATGCCTGCGCCTCTGCAGGGCTAAGCTGCCCCTCCGCCTCTGCCCACAATAGCTGCTCATACTGCTTGCAGTTCATTTCGTCTCACCTCGCAAGTATGCCTCAACTTGGCGCTGGATTCGCGTGCGTGCGTGATTGAGCCGCGACTTGACAGTGCCCATCGGTATGCGCAACGCCTGCGCAATCTCCTCGTAAGATAAACCTTCCACATCATATAGCAGCAACACGGCTCTGAGCTTGGGCGAGAGTGACTGGATCGCCTGCTCGACCACCTGTTGAAGCTCTTTGTGCATGAGGGCTTCCAGCGGGTCGGGCGCGTTGGGGTCGGCGAATTCCCACTCCGTTGGCTCGCCCTCGTCATCCTCCTGGGCAGAGTAAGAGACCGTCGTCACGCGCCGTGCCCGTCGGCGTTGGTGGTCGATGCACAGGTTCGTTGCAATGCGGTAGAGCCACGTGCTGAGGCTGGCACGCCCGTCAAAGCTCGGCAGCCCCTGATACGCCCGCAAAAACACCTCTTGCAGCAGGTCTTCCGCATCGGTGGGGTTGCCCACCATGCGTACCAAGTAGTTATACAGCTTGTCGGCGTGCAGGCGCATCAGCTGTTCAAACGCCGCCTCGTCGCGTGCTTGAGCGCGTTGAATAAGCCATGCCTCAGCCGATATGCTCTCCACCACGATACCTCGCCCACCATAGGATACCGTATCGCAGCCCATCATCAGAAGTAGACGCCACCTACGCACGCAAGTTCGGTAGATACCAGCAGGTACAATCGCACCGATGCAAAGCAGTCGCTGGCGCATTCCGCTGATTTTAGCAATCACGGTGTTCGTGCACTACATCGACCGCAACAACCTGCCGATTGTGCTGCCCCAGATTGCGTGCGAGTTCGGCTGGAGCAACCGCGAGTTGGGCGTTTACGGCAACTATTTGCTGGGGGCGTTTTATCTAACCTTTGGCGTGGCACAAGTAGTGCTTAGCCCCCTTGCCGAGCGGTTTGGCATCAAGCGCAGCCTAATGCTTTCCATTGTGGGGTTTTCGGTGTGCACGATGTTGTTTTATCCGCTGGGGCACTCGCTGATGGCGCTCATTGGGCTGCGATTGCTGCTGGGGGTTGCAGAGAGCGTGCACATGCCGATGAATAGCGCACTGGTGAGCCGTTGGTTTCCGCCGCACGAGCGCGGGCGTGCCAACTCAATCTATGTGGCAGGCATTTTGGTGGCGTTGGCAGTTGCGCCGTTGCTGATTGTGCCTCTTGCGGAGCGGTATGGTTGGCGATTGGCTTTTGCGCTGCTGGGGCTGGCGGGGCTGTTGATAAGCTTACCGCTGGTGGCATGGTTCGTGAGTGATGTGCCCGACGCGCGTCACGCGGATAAACAGCGTCCCCTCTCGTCGAAGGGGGTAGGCATAGGCGCAGCGCTGCGCGTACCGAAAAGCGTCTTAGCCCTCTACATCGTGGCGGGGGCAGGCAACGCTTTCTGTGTTTTTGGCGTGCTGAACTGGCTGCCCAGCTATTTGAACCGCACGCGCGGTATTGAGTTTGGCGAGTTGAGCCTGCCCTTGTTTGCGGTGTTCGTGGCGGGTATAGTAGGCGTGTTTGCGTGGGCGTATGTGGGCGACCGCACAGGCAAGCGCACTGCCTACGCCAGTCTCGGCTTGCTGTTGGCGGGCGTGTGCGTCGTGCTGACCGCATTTGCCCCCACAAACGCGCTGGCAGTGGCGTTGCTGGCTGCGGGCGTGTTTTTGCAAAGCAGCTTCAACGCACAGGAGTTCGCCACGCTGCAGCAGATGGCCTCGCCAGAGCGCGTGGGAGCTATCACAGGGCTGTATAACGGCACAACGGTGTTGGTAGGGGGCGTGGGTGGCTCGTTTATTCCGGGCACGCTTACCGCGCTCACGGGCGATTTTCGAGCGGGGCTACTCAGCATCGCCTGTGGCGCGTGCGTGGTGAGTTTGTTGATGGCTTGGCTAACCTATCGCCTACGCGCCTATGCCCCGGCAGGGCAGGTATAATCCCTGCGATGCTAAGTCGCGACTCGTTCAAGATGTGGGGCGGGCGGTTCGAAGGCAAGCTTTCGCCCGAAGCAGAAGCCTATTCCTACTCGCTCCAGCACGATGTGCGTCTGTGGAAGCAAGAGTTGCAAGCCAACGCCGCCTACGCCCGCATGCTGGGCATTACGGGGCTACTCAGCGCCAGCGAAGCCAACCGCCTCATTGATGCGCTGCTGGAAATCCAAGCCGAAATCGAGGAAGGCGAATGGTTTCCCTCCGATGAGTATGAGGATATCCACACGGCGATTGAGGCACGCCTGTACGAGAAAGTAGGTGCCCTAGCTGGCAAGCTGCACACTGGGCGCAGTCGGAACGACCTCGTCGCCACCGAAGTGCGGATGTGGTTACGCGAACGCACAGTGAGCCTTGCTCGCGCCTTGTTTGAACTCTGCCACCAGCTGATGCAGCTGGCTGAGCAGCACAAGGAAACGCTCATGCCTGGGCTCACGCACCAACAGCACGCGCAGCCCGTCACTTTGGGTCACCACTTGATGGCCCACTGTTGGGCGTTTATTCGCGATTTGTCGCGCCTTGCCCACGCAGGCGACCGTATGAACCTCTGTCCCTTGGGCGCAGGCGCGCTCGCAGGCACAAGCTTTCCGATTGACCGCGAACTACTCAGCGCGGAGCTGGGCTTTGCGATGCCCACCCCCAACAGCATGGATGCGGTTTCCGACCGCGACTTCATCGCAGAATACCTGTTTGTGGGTGCGCTGCTGATGGTGCACCTGAGCCGCCTTGCGCAAGAGTTGATTCTGTGGAGCACGCCCGAATACGGCTATGTGGAACTTTCGGATGCCCACACCACGGGCAGCAGCCTGATGCCCCAGAAAAAGAACCCCGATATCGCCGAGTTGATTCGGGGGCGTAGCGCACTGGTGATGGGCAACCTGATGGGCATGCTCGCCCTCCTCAAGGGGCTCCCGTTGACCTACAACCGCGATCTGCAAGACGATAAGCCGTTGCTGTTTGCGACGATTGACACAGTGGTGCCCTCCGTGCGCCTGATGACCGAAATGCTTAGTCAAGCGCACTGGAACACCGAGCGGATGCGTGCTGCGCTGCAGGGCGATTTCTCCACTGCCACCGAGCTGGCGGATTATCTAGTGCGCAAGGGGGTGCCGTTCCGCGAGGCGCATCACTTGGTGGGGCGGATCGTGCGTGAGTGTCTCGAGCAGGGCATCGGTTTGGAGCGGTTGACGCTGGAGCAGCTGCAGCGTCACCATCCGCGTTTTGAGGCGGACGCTTTAGAAGTGATAGACCCCGAGCGTGCCGTGCGCACCCGCACCTTGCTTGGGGGTACCGCCCCAGAGTCAGTGGCTAAGCAGATTGAACAAGCCAAGCAGTGGTTGGCAGTGATTGAACATCAGCTCAACGAGCTGCTGAACCCGAACTGATGAGGGCGTGGTTGCAGAACGAGGCGTGGCGACTGCGCTGGCTGCCCCTGCTGATGGGAATCGCAGGCGTGATTGCGCTCTACCTACTGCAGGAGGTACCGCTCCTGCGTCGCCATGCGCTTTTGGTGGCGCTTTTGGCAGGTTTAGGTTTCTTCGTGCCCGGAGTTCGTCATCGGCTGCTGATTTTGTTCGCCTACGGCTTGGGGCTGTACTTTGTCACAAAGGCGATCGCTACTTGGCTGGGGCTGCCGCTGGGAGGCTTAGGTGCCGTAGAGCAGGTGCTGTGGCTCATTCTGGGGCTGATGTGCGTTGTGAGCGCGATAGGCATGGGGCGTCGTCAGCCTCCCGAGTGGGCTGTTTCACTGTTGATGGTTACGCTTGGGCTCTACTTTGCGAACTTCACCTACGCGCATTATCAGAAAAACAACTGGCTTCAAGTGATGGCGGGACTTGGGTTGATGGGGGCAGCGTTTTGGCATGCTGCAACGGTATGGGTAGAGGCAGAGCACCACCCTAAAGCACCTGAAAAGCAAGAGGAAAGATTATAAGCTTTAGGCAAACACCTACTTGGTAGTGGTTCGCCCCTCGTCAATCTTTGGAACCCCCTCCTTTAGGTTCCCCCTACTGCGTAGGGGGAACCGAGTAGGGGCAAGGATTCCCCCGCTGCGCGAGGGGAACCTCAAGGAGGGGGCAGAACACCCATAATCACGAGAGGCAAAACAGTAGTTCACAGAAGTTGCCCCTGTACGATGTTTAGAAAATCAAAAGGAGGGAAGCGGTATAGCCTCCCTCCCTCTCGTGGTAAGGCTCTTAGCGACCGCTTTCGGCGCCAGCAGCATCCCCTTCGCCACCCTCAGGCTGCGCAGGGGTGGGGGTTTCTGTTGCAGGTGCGGCTTCACCCTCTTGGGGTTGGGTAGCGGTTGTACCCGCTTCACCGCCGCCTGCTTGCTCTTTCGGGGCGCAGGCGTTCAGCGCCAGCGTTGCGGTCAGCGCCAACAGCGACAGACCCAACAACAGCCACTTCTTCATGCTTGCCTCCTCTGAACGTAGTGTGCGCTTATTGCGCGTTTGAAGTATACCCCGTGCCAGCTAGGCAATTTCAAGGGTCTGCTCAGAACGGTTGTGCTTGAATGCCTGTGGTCGGCTGGCTCTGCTGGGGTGCGCTCTCGGGAGGCTGTCCGGGTACCATCGGACGCAGCTCCTGTACCTGCGCGCCCGAAGGTGGTGCACCGGGCTGGTAGGTCTCTTTGCGATTGAAGAACAGCCAGTAAGCGCCAACCACGATGAGCAAGAGCACCACTATGATGCCCACTGCCACAGGTGTTGGGATTTCAGATTTCATGGTAGCCACCTCCTAATGTAAAGCGGGGAAAGGCATTCGCCTTTCCCCGCTGAACCATTTTTTACCACACTTGCTCAGTGAACTCGCCATCAGGTCGGAACAAGAATGCATGCCCACAGTAGTCTGCCCAGTAGGTTGCGCCAGGGCGTCCCGTCGACATGTCGTAGGTTGGGAATGGGTCAACCCACGGACTGGTTTGTGCTCCGCCGCCCATGCGGCGCCACTTCGCGTGCCCATCGGTATAGAGCCAAATCATACCGTTGCTGTGAATCCACATCGAGGGAGGTGGAATTTCGGCTACGATAAACGAGCCCTGTGGATAAACCGTGCGCGGGGTCTGACAGGTGCCTTGGAAGCGGCAGGGCGGATTGTTGGGATCGTTCGAGGTTTGGTCGCAACGAAGCTGCGGCGTGCTGCCGCCGAAACCTGCAAACTTAATCTTACCCCAACCTTCCCAAAACATCGGCACCTGCGAAGGCTTGCGAATACCCGCCATAGAGTAGGTATGCAAGTAGCCGTTGTACGCCACCGAGATATTCGCCCATGGCTTGTTCTGGGGGTTAGCGTAGTCTACACCGCTCAACCGATACTCAGGGCACGAGGGGCAGTCATACAGACCGTAGTTCTTCATGTAGGGTTGCAGAGTGAAGCCCCAATATTGCGAGCGGATAGCAATCGCAGCCGGGGACGAGCCGGCACGCCAGTCAGGTGGTGTGGCGTAGATAACAGCAAAGCCTCACTGGTTGCCGTGCCAAGCAACTGCCAGCGGGAACTGCTCGTCGTAGTCGTTGATATAGGCGAGCGCGGCTAACCCAATCTGCTTATAGTTGCTCGTACAAGTGGTTTGACGCGCCTTCTCACGCGCCTGCGCAAACACTGGGAACAAAATCGCCGCCAAAATGGCGATAATTGCGATGACGACCAGCAACTCGATTAGCGTAAACCCAGTCCGTCGCTTTACCATCAGAGAACCTCCTCATCAATGCCGTAATCACTGGATGCCCTCAATTAGGGCATGCCTGCATTATACCCTACTTTCGACTAAGGATGCAAGTGTGAGGTTCCAACGGATGGGTCAAAACCTACCTCATGTTCAAAAACGCGGGGGAAAAGCCCCCCGCGTGGTCGTTGTCGTCTTTGAGACTGCCTACTTCGGGACTACGTTCCGCGCCTGCAAGCCCTTCGGACCTTGCACAATCTCAAACTGCACGGACTGCCCTTCATACAAGGTACGATGCCCTTGCATGCTAATCGCAGTGTAATGCACAAAGACTTCCCGACCGTCATCGGCTACGATGAACCCGTAGCCCTTCTGGTCATTGAACCACTTAACCTTACCCGTGTTCATGACTAACCTCCTTCTTCAGGGCTGTGCAGACGGGCTGACCACACACCCCCGATGATGCTGATGGTAGTATACCTAAGGGCAGTGTAGGAAATTGCAAGGGCGTGGCTTGCCTTGGGCATTGCTGCGCTATGGGAACATAAGCGATTGCTGCTGCTCTACGTGGGCTTAGGTACGCCCCAAGCGACTGCCCATCCGCTTTGAGGGGAAGCATTTTCTCGCCGCGCTTGGAATGACGGAGGGTTTCTGCAAAGAATGAACTTATCATTCCGAGCCGCAGGCGAGGAATCTCAGCAGACCGACACTGTCATTCCGAGCCGCAGGCGAGGAATCTCTAACAGGGCACAGCCGAGACCTCCTCGCTGCGCTCGGGGTGACAAATCAGGGCACGCTGGAGACCCCTCGCTGCGCTCGGGGTGACAGACAACTTGGCTATGAGCCAACCTTCATCATTCCAAGCCAAAGGCGAGGAATCTTCTAGTAGGCAGCAACTTCGGTTAGGTATATTACTCGCTATGGAGCCAAAGCCCGCAGATGCTCAAACGCAAAACGGCGCGCCGTCGGTTAAACCAACGCAAATCGATTTCGAGGATATTCATCTACGCGTACTCACCGTGCCGCTGCCCGCCGGCATTTACGGACAGGTAGCGGGGCTGAATAAACGGCGCGTGCTGGTGACGCAGTTCCCCGTAGAAGGCATTTTGGACAAAAGCTGGCTTTCCGATGAGGAGGAGCCGAACGGCACCCTGCTGATATACGATTTTGTAAACGCCAAGACCGAAACACTCGCTACCAAGGTGAGTGACTTCCGGCTTTCGCGCGATCATAAGACGCTGGCGTACCGCTCGGGCAAGCGGTTGCGCGTGATTCCTGCAGGGCACAAGCCCGATGAGAAGCATGAGCAAGCCCCACCCTCACGCGAAAGCGGCTGGATTGACCTCAGTCGCGTGCGCTGTGCGGTGGTGCCCACACGCGAGTGGCAACAGATGTATCGCGAAGCGTGGCGCCTGCAACGCGAGTTCTTCTGGAGCGCGGATATGTCGGGTGTCGACTGGCAAAAGGTCTACGACCGTTATTATCCGCTGCTGGAGCGCATCGCCACGCGCGGCGAGTTCTCCGACTTGATGTGGGAGATGCAAGGAGAGTTGGGCACCTCGCACTGCTACGAGTTTGGAGGTGACTACCGCCAGCCACCCCGCTATAGTGTGGGTTTTCTCGGCGCGCAGTTCGAGTGGGATGAATCCGCAGGTGGCTATCGTATCACGCATATCCTCACAGGCGATCCGTGGTTGGAAGATGTCGACTCGCCCCTCAACGAGCCGGGGGTGAACGCACGGGTGGGCGAAGTGTTGCTCGCCATCAACGGGCGGCGCCTCACGCGCGCTTTCACGCCTCACGAAGCGTTGTTGCATCACGCGGGAGTGCCCGTAGAGCTCACCTTGCAAGGGCTGGATGGAAGCGTCCGCACGGTAGTTACCAAAACGCTGTCGGATGAGGCGAAGTTGCGTTATCGGGCGTGGGTGCGTCGCAACCGCGAGTATGTTCATCAGCGCACAAACGGGCAGGTGGGCTATGTGCACATCCCCGATATGGGCGCGTGGGGCTTTTCAGAGTTCCATCGGGGCTTTATGGCGGAGATTGCCCGCCCTGCGTTGATTGTAGATGTGCGTGCTAACGGCGGCGGCAGCGTGTCGCCTCTGCTGCTGGAAAAGCTCGCCCGCAAACGCTTGGGCTACGATGTGCCCCGCTGGGGCAAGCCAACCCCCTATCCCTACGACTCGGTGATGGGTCCTATCGTTGCCATCACTGATGAGCGCGCAGGCTCCGACGGTGATATGTTCAGCCACGCTTTCAAACTGATGAAAATCGGTGTGCTCATCGGCAAGCGCACTTGGGGCGGCGTCATCGGCATTTGGCCCAAGTCGGTGTTCGTAGATCAGGGGCTGACCACGCAACCCGAGTATGCTTTCTGGTTTTATGATGTGGGCTGGCGCGTGGAAAACTACGGCACCGACCCCGATATTGAGGTCGACTATGCTCCGCAAGACTATGCAGCAGGGCGCGACCCGCAACTGGAACGGGCAGTTGAGGAAATCCTCAAGCAAATTGAAGTCAACCCGCCTCGTTTGCCCGACTTTGAGCCGCGCCCGAAGCTGCCCCTGCCTGCAGGGTTGCCAAAGTAGCGTCAACAGAGAATACATAACTTGAATGAATACCTATTCGCGGCAAGAATTTCGCCGTGTTCGGAATGACGGACTCATCTTTGCGAAAGCGAACTTGTAATTCCAAGCCGAAGGCGAGGAATCTGCACAAACATTCCGATTGAGCCCCCTCGCTGCGCGAGGGGTGACATTCTGTACTTGCAGTCAAAAGTCCCTGTCATTCCGAGCGAAGCGAGGAATCTCGAACCAAGCCGCTGAGCCCCCTCGCCCCGCTCGGGGTGACAGACGACCTGGCTATGAGCCAACTCTTGTCATTCTGAGCCAAAGGCGAGAAATCTCACCCCAACAAGCGTGCACCGTCCGAGTCCCACCGCGCGCTTCCTGCAACGGATTTTCCAACTCCGGCGCTCTCCTACAGACCCCTCCCCACGGAGCGAGGAGCGCCGAAAATTGGTTCGGTTCCTCTTGCTGCGTAGGGGAACCCGATGAGGATGGTCGGAAAAATCGGTCAACAGTGTCGCCTGAGGAGATAAAGCCCTACACCCGCGTTAGGTATACTTACCCCCCGTCTACTAAGTGAAAAACGGAGGAGGTACATACGATGGCAGCAGCACACCATGTCTGCGGCGGTCTAATTTTGTCGGAAACGCATACCGACGCGGTGATGTACAGCTATCGCGTCAAGCATGTGATCCACATGGAGCGCACCAAGTTCCAAGACGCGATGCTGGTAGAGTTAGCGGGCTATGGAAAGTCGTTGTTTTTAGACAAGAAGATACAATCGGCGCAGTTAGATGAGTACATGTTTCACGAGCCGATGGTACAGCCCGGCATGTTCACGCACCCGAACCCACGGCGCGTGTTGGTGGCAGGTGGCGGCGAGGGCGCGACCTTGCGCGAGGTGCTGCGCCACAACACCGTGCAAGAAGCCGTGATGGTGGATATTGATGAGCAGCTGGTGCGCTTGTGCGAGAAGTGGATGCCCGAATGGCATCAGGGGGCGTTCAGCGACGCCCGAACGCAGCTCGTCTTCGACGACGCCCGCAAAATCATCCCGCAATATCGCAACCACTTCGATGTAATCGTGTCGGATTTGACCGACCCGCTGGAGGCAGGTCCGTCGCAATATCTGTTTACGCGCGAGTTTTATCAGATGATTTATGACGCGCTGACCGACGACGGCGTGCTGACAGTCCAATCGGGTGCGGGCGACCCGCTCTACCCGTACCTGTATGGTTGCATCGTGCGCACGCTGCAAGAGGTGTTCCCGATTGTGCGCCCCTACTGGAGTTTCGTGGCGTCGTTTATGCTGCCGTGGGGCTTCGTACTGGCGTCTAAGAAGTACGACCCGCTGGCGCTCACCCGCGAGGAAGTGGCACAACGCATTGAGGCGCGCAGCGTACAGGGCTTGCGCTACTACGATCCCGATACGCACTTCGCGCTGTTTGCAATCCCGCCCTACTTGCGTGAGGTTATCGCGCAGGGGCGCGTGTTGACCGACGCGGAGCCGTTTGCGTGGGAGGCGTAAGCCGCTCAATCATGCGGGCAACTTTGCGCCGATGTTCGTTCATCGGGCGCGGGTCGTAAGTGAACTCGGTCATACTGGAAACTATCTCGGGAGGCACCCTAAGCAACGCGCGGGCTTGGCGCAACACTTCTGCCGAAACGCCCGCGCGTTCCGCTTGGCGGATCCGCTGCTCCAACAGCACGAAGTACTCGTAATCCTCTGCGCCGTCGCGTAGGCACTCCCAGCGGATGGATGGAATAGGGTCAGTGATCAAAGGCGGAGCGGGCACATTTGGGTCCCGTCGCGGTGGATAAAGCAATCGCCCGTCACCGTTGCCCCAGAACATCCGTGTGCCCGGCTTGAACTCTGCACTCCACACATAGCTCATCGGGTCTGTCCACGGGTTTTGCAAGCGGTCAGGGTAGGCGAACTCGTTGTGCCAGTAGGTGGTTTCCCAGATGAGCACGCCTTGCACGCCATATTTCCAAGTTTGCCACAGCCACAGGCGCATCTCCACGCCGGGGTGGTCAATGAACAAGGTGGCGTAGGGCGCACGCGGACCCGTGCAGACATACCACCAGACCTCCTCGCCAGCGCGGCGTCGCTCGGCAATTGCTTCTGGCGAGACAAATGCCGTCAGGGGGCACCACAAGTCCACCGCGCCGATTAGCGCAGGCTCAGGCTGTTCGGTGAGCATGCGCGTGAGTTCAGGAGCAGCGCGCTTAATCTGCTCATTCACACGGCGCACAAACGGATAATCGCCCTCCTCTGGCTCGTCGAACCAGTAGATGTAGGCTTTACGGAGCCAGCCGTTTTTGCGTAGGTGTGCTTGCAGCTGCCGCATGTAGTCGGTCCAGTAGCGCTCATACTCGGGTGTGCCCTCGCGGAAGCCAAGAAACTCAGCAGGCGAGTAGTGGGGGTAGCGCCCGCCCGGCAGCCCGTAGATGGGCAACACGAAACCGTTGAAGCCGAACTCATCTAAGTAGCGACGCGCCATCGGGTCGAACTTGCTGAAGTCTAAAATCACTCGCCCATTTTCTAAGCGCACTGTGTACGGCTCATAGGTGAAGTGGTAGGGTGCAAGGCGGGCGCGTCGGAACGCCTGCATGTACTTGTCCCATACAGCGCGCTTATCCGTGTCGGTATGTACGTGGTGGTAGCGGAAGATGTTGCCCGGATTGATGCCGAAGCCGCTGCGTAAAGTGGATGTGCGTGGCAAATCGAAGTTATATACCGTGAACTCAAGAGGCACTTTGAGCGCGCCGCGGCTGGTGTGGAGTGTGAGCGTGCCCGTGTAGACGCCTGCGGGGGTGCCGTAGGGCGCGTAGAGAGTGAGCCATAGGGGCTGATTCTGCCCCGCTGGAATGTCCAGCGGTAACTGCAGCGGCGGTAACGGGTCTGGGTAGTCGTCAGGGACACTCATGGAGTCCGTGGGATACTCCACAGGCACATAGGCGACTTCGCGCAGTTCAATGTGGCGTGCTGGAATACGATGGCGCCCAAACTGCAGGTCGCTGACTTCCACTTTGAGCAAGCGTAGCGGCTGGGAGGGGCGCAGAACGAGCTGCACGGGCTCATACTCGCCCCGAGCGGCGCTGAGGCGCACGGCAGGGCGCGTGAGTGCTGGTAGCGGGCGTGTGCGTCCGACTTTCCAGCCCCATTCGCACCACCACAGTCCTGCCCACTCAGGCGCGCCTTCCAACCGATAGCCGTAGTGCGCCCACTCCAGAAAACGCGATTGCATTACCGCGCGCGCCTGCCACACAAGACGCCCTCGCTCGTCCGTCAGCCCCAGCAACTGTTCGGAACTGTTGGGGCGTTCAGGCAGCATGGGGATTGCGATAAGGCGGGGCTGTTGCTGGAGTAGTACGGGTGCCGAGGTCGCAGGCGCAGGCAAGGGATCTTTGGGAAGGCGTTGATACGGGCGTACTTGCAACGGCGCGTCGGTGGCGTGGGCTTCCACAAGTAGCTGCCACGCCCCTGCAGCATCGCGGTGCACCGCAATGGGCTTGACTGCCACGCCACCGCGGCTCGGCTCTGGGTAAAGCACAAGGCTTCTGCCCGCAAGTAGCGTATTGGGCGCACCCTCCAGTTCAGCTTCAAAGATGTATTGGTCGATCTGCAGTGTGCCCGCTTCGCCCCAAAAGCGCACCTCAAGGCTTTTGGCAGGCAGCAAGTGAGCGGGGATTTCAATAGCGTGGCTGCCGCGCCCACGCAGCAGTTGCACGGGTTGCCACTCACCCGCGTCGGGGCGGATGGCCACCTGCACCGCGCCGTTGTCGGCCTCATAGGGTACATGCACCTCAAGGCGCGCTCGGCGAATCGTGTAGGGTGCAAGCGCGTGCCGATACACAACATGCGCCCCCGTGTTGAACACCCAGCGGTTGGTATTGAACGAGGCTGTGAACTCGCGCAAGGGCGACTGTGCGTTCGAGAGTTCGCTGCCGAACAAACTCACGAAGCGATAGCGTCGGTTGCGGATAGTCTCGCCCTCGCCTAAGGTAAGACTACCATACTGCGTGTGCACTACCTGCACGGGGATGAGTTGGGGTTGATCAAACATCAACTCACCACGCCACTGCCAGTGCCCCACGCGGATGAAGGTGGCGTGGGTGTCGGCAGGGGCGCGGAACACATACTCAACCGTTTGCCAGCGTTGTGTGGGCAGGAAGTCGCGGTTGACAGTGTTCGCCCCCACAATGGCGCACACACCTGTGCCCTCGCCACGCAAGCGCACGCGAAAGACATAATGGCGGTTTGGCTCCAGCTGCCAATGAGCATGGCGCCAGTAAGTGCTCTCCTCGCCCTTGCCGACCACCACCAACGCCATGCGTTCAATCCGTTGGATAGCGCGGTCGGCTTCCAGTACGATGATGCGCTGTTGGCGGGTCTCGCCCTCACCAACGGGAATCCAGTCGCGCAGCGGCAGCAGTTCAGTTTGCGCAACAAGCAAGCACAACCCGACCAGTCGCATTTGCTTCATCGCAATTCTTGAATTCGTCTTTTAGAAGAGTGTTCCTTGCACAGTCTGGTTTTGCAAAGCCTCTGCCAGTTTGCGTTGAGGGGCGGGTAGCGGGTAGTGTTGCAGTTCCTCAGGAGTGAGCCATGCGACGGCGCGATAAGGGCCGCACTGCGCTTCACCGCTGTGCCACGCGCATAGGTAACCGTACAAGTGGATCTTGGAATAGGTCACCACATGGCGTACTTGTAGGAGTAGTTGTCGCGGCTCTACCTGTATGCCGAGTTGTTCGGCGGCGCGGATGGCGAGTGTTTCAAGGCTCTCGCGGGCGGAGCGTGTGGTGCGTGGGAACTCCCAGAGCCCGCCCCACAAGCCTTCTGGTGGGCGTTGTGCCAATAGAACTCGCCCCTCGCGCTCCACAATAGCTGAAACATCCACCACGGTGCGGGTGGGGATGCGGCGGCTTGGTTCGGGCACGGCGGTAGGTTGCCCCCGCCGATACGCCTCGCATAGGTGGGTCACGGGGCACTCGGGGCAGCGCGGTTGGGTGGGCGTGCACACGGTAGAGCCAAGCTCCATCAGCGCTTGGTTGAATGCGCCTGGGTGGTCGGGGTCTACCAGCTGCTCCGCGAGTTGCCACAGCTGCTTTTGGGCGGCATGGCGTTTGAGGTCGCCTTTGAGCCACAGCAAGCGCGCCAACACTCGTGTCACATTGCCATCCACTACCGGCACGGGCTGCCCGAACGCGATGCTGGCGATCGCGCCCGCAGTGTACGCGCCGATGCCTGGCAGCTCGCGCAGCTGTTCGGCAGTCGTGGGCAGATGCCCGCCGTTTTGAACGATTAGTTGCGCCGCCCGATGCAGATTGCGCGCCCGTGCGTAGTAGCCCAGCCCTTCCCAGTAGCGTAATACCTCCTCGAGCGGGGCAGCTCCCAGCGCGTGCACATCGGGAAAACGCGCAATAAACCGCTCAAAGTATGGGATGACAGTGGCGGTTTGGGTCTGCTGCAGCATTATTTCGGAAACCCACACACGGTAAGGGTCAGGGTTATCGCGCCACGGGGTGGGGCGTTTGTGAAGCTCAAACCAGCGCAGTAGCTGGCGGCGCAACTCAGCGATCCATTCGGGGGTTATGCCCACCGTCGGCATCGTGGGCAGATTGTACCCCACCAACAAAAATGGTGCGCGGTGGTGGACTCGAACCACCGACCCCTTCCACGTCAAGGAAGTGCTCTACCACTGAGCTAACCGCGCACGCATAGGTATGATACCCGATTTGCGTGTGAGAATGCAAGAGCACGAGAGGTATAATCGGGACGCATGGCGGTCAAGGTCTACTTGAGCTTGGGTTCGAACCTTGGTGATCGCCTTCACCACCTGCGCGAGGGCATATGCCGACTGCCTCACTACGGGGTGTACCCTGTTCAAATCTCGCGTGTGTACGAAACGGTGCCCGTTGGTGAGACGCCCGACCCACGCTTGTATCTGAACATAGGCGTGTGGGCGGAGACTTCGCTGGAACCTGAAGCGCTGCTGCGCGCGCTCAAGGCGATTGAGGCGGCGGCTGGACGACGATTTACCGAAGGACGCTGGATGCCCCGCCCGCTGGATATTGACATTATCCTCTACGGGGACTTGGTGTTGAACACGCCCACCCTCACGATTCCCCACCCGCGAATGCGCGAACGAGCGTTCGTGCTAATCCCGCTGGCGGAAATGACGCCCGATTACATCTTGCCCGATGGCATGCCCGTGCAGGAGGTGCTGCGCGACCCTCGAATCCAAGCGCAGGAGGTGCGGCTCTACGATGCCGACCTATCGCTACCATGCGGTTGATGGAGGGGGACGAGCCGTTTCGGGGAAGATAACCGCTGCCGATGTGCGTCAAGCACAGCAGCTGTTGCGTCAGCGTGGGCTAATCGCCACACACCTAACGATTGCCGATACGCCTGATGGTCCACCTTTGGTACCGCAAACGGATGGCGTGGCAAGCGCCGCAGCGTGGGAATACACGCGCGTACCCCCATATGTGATGGCAAGTTGGTTGCAGCAGCTGCGCATGATGCTGAGAGCGGGGATGCAGCCCGCACTTGCGTTTCAAGAGCTAAGCGGGCGGGTTAGATCCCATAAGCTACAACACGCCAGTTTGCAAATCGCGCAGGAGGCTGCACGCGGCATGGCGATTTCGCAGGCGATGGAGCGGTTCCCGCAACTGTTTCCGCGCTTTATGGTGGGCGCGTTCCGCGCAGCGGAAGCAGGCGGCTACTTGCCCGACATGCTGGAGCAACTGGCGGCATACTTCGAGCAGCGTCAGGTGGTGTGTCGCTGGTCGCGGTTGACTTTGGGCTGCTTGGGGAGCACCGTGCTGTTGCTGCCTGTGGTCGGCACAGTGAGCTTGGGGCTGGTCGCTGGGCTTCGTCGCTTTGCGGGGGGCGACACTGGCGCGGCGCTGGTGGCAATCGGCGCTGGTGTTGGCGAATCATTTTCGCGGTTTGGGCTGCCCTTGCTGCTGATTCTGCTCGCGCTGATGGGGCTAGGCTATCTCATTACGAGCTCTGAGCGGCTGGCAGCCCGACTGCACCTGATGGGGGCAGGGTTTAGTACCTATGCAGACTGGGTACGCGCGCAAGCACTTACCCATTACCTCTATCACTTAGGGCGACTGACGCAAGCAGGTATTTCGCCAGCAACAGCACACCAGCTGGCAGCAGGTGCCGTGCCCAATCGCGCACTGGCGGAAACACTCACCAAAATTGACCTAGGGCGAGCCAAGGCAGCAGCCCATGTGGATGCCGCCTTGGAACGCTCAGGGCTGTTCCCGATAGAGGAAGTGATGATGGCGCGCACAGGAGTGCACACAGGGCAACTACCTCAGACGTTGCGGTATCTTGCGGATCGGTACCAAACACACGCCGACGAGCGCGCTCAATCCCTACCCGTGTTCTTCCGCCGCGTGCTCTTTTTGCTTGCACTCCTCTCGATGGCAGCGGGCAGCGCGCTGTTGATGTGGGGATACTACGGGCACATCTTTGAGGCTGTTGACCAGTTTATGGGTGTGAGAGAGTGAACTGGAGGGGCAAGCCGTACCCTGCGCGGCTGGCATCAGTCAAACGGCAACTTCTGTTCAATCCAGCGCAGTTCGGCGACGGGTTTGTAGACACCTTCCTCAGCGTACCAGTGGCACAGGCGCACATGAGGCGAACGTGAGAACGCCATGCCCAACGCCATCCCAACCGAATGCGGCGTCATCAGGCAGATGTCCACCTGCGCGTATCGGTCTACCCACGGCTTGGCAAGCTGCACGAACGCTTGCACATAGGGCAGCCAGTTCTCATTCAGCGGCAGCGATTCGGGGTAGTAAAAACCGATGGAGTCTGCCACAGCATGGTCGGGATGCGCCTCGAACACAGGCGAGTGCCTACCGATACTCAGGTGCAATATTAGCCGTTCGCCGCGCGTTTCGGGCAAGGTCTTTTCGGCAGGTATCTGCTGGATTCCTGAGATTTCGCGTTCAGGTGGTTCCAGTATGCGCCGCGCGTTGCCTGCTAAATCGATCGCAAGGTGATAGTTGCCGGGGCTATTGCGCTGGTAAATCTTCACATCGCGTCGCAGCCCCACCGCCGCGCCCAGATAGAACGCCGCGGGCAACACCACATCGGGGCTGATGTGATACACCACGCCCTGATACCGCCCTGTAATCCATCGCTTGAGGCGTTCGTCCACCTCCTCGTCCCACTCGCGCACGAGTTGCGTGAGCGCGTCGCGCCACACGGTAGGGTCGTTCGTTTGACGCAACAAGCTCGCATTGCGCAGCTGAATGTATAGCTCTTCCTCGCGCACAGCCACAAGCGACTGATCTGAGTCAAGCAGGTTTACAGTACGCTCGGTGCGGGTGTGGAATTCAAACTGCTTAAGTAGCGTGCGTGCCTCGTCGCGTCTTTCCGCCTCAGTGAAAACAACAGGCACCTCCAATCGGCGAGAGCGTTTCCACATGCCCCATCCCAAAACAAACGCAAAAAAACCAAGTCCTATTAACCGAAGACGCCCTGCAACTGCTTCACGCCCCCAATCTGCCAGCATGTCGGCGAGCATCTGTGTTACCCCAAAGATTAGCAAGGAAGAGGGCAATTCGTGCTGTGCAAGCAGACGATAGAAGCGTTCCATCTCAGGTACCTGCTTCGGCAGCGCGTGCCATCCGAATCCCCCATCCCCACGCGCGTGCCTTGTCGATACCGCTAAGTTCACACTTCTTGCCCCACTCTTGCCAAATGCGGTACAGTTCGCGGTAGTAGCCCCGCGTACGGCGGCTGCGGGGCGGGGGGTTGGTCGCCATCTCTTTCAGATAGCGTTCAATTGCCTGATCATCGCAGCTTTTGAACAGGTAGTAGCCGAGCGCCTTTTCGGTTTCGTTGAAGTCGATGTCGGCGCGGCGCAGCAACTGCTCCAGTCGCTTTGCCTCTTTCATAATCGCGTCCCAGTTTGGCATAGGGTTCCTCCTGTCAGTAGGGTTCAGCGGGGGCGGTGTTGTTCAGCCCCTCTTTGGCGTAGACTTCGGCGAGTGCTTTGAGGGCTTGCTCTTCCAGCAACGCTTGCGCTTTGGCGGTGTAGCGCTGGATGAGTTGTCCCAGCGCATCGCCTTGGTGTTCGGTCGCCTGTCCCAGTCGCCCCGTTTGTTGCAGCGCGGCGCGCCCTTGCAGG
>Ga0209289_100534_pt1 | contig 19273 bp, 20 predicted proteins | sample GXS110809BmetaG_FD_184121 | JGI IMG/M metagenome (GOLD analysis project Ga0209289, IMG submission 184121) | Hot spring microbial communities from Gongxiaoshe hot spring, China to study Microbial Dark Matter (Phase II) - GXS 110809B (SPAdes)... ...
AGCCATGTATGTATAGAGGTGCAGGCAGTCCACCTCGCTTCAGCCATAAGGACATGTTCAACTTCTGCCGAAATTGCTTCATCAGGGTTGGGGTCCCTGAGTCTGAGGCGGAGCTTGTCTCAGATCATCTTGTCTCTGCGAGCCTCAGGGGTGTGGACTCGCATGGGGTTATCAGGGTACCATACTATGTCGAAGGGGTGGAGAGGGGGTTTCTCAGGCCTGGAAGTGTGGTCCGGGTGCTGCGGGAGGGGCCGAGCTGGGGCCTGATAGACTGCGGCATGGGTCTGGGGATTGTTGGGGCTGCGAGGGCCTCGGCGATGGTTGTGGAGAAGTCTCTCAGCTCAGGTGTGGCTGTCATCGGTGCGGTGAATCTTGGGCATGTGGGCATGCTGGCCTATTATACGCAGATGCTCGCTGAGAAGGGGCTGATAGGCATAGCCATGGTGAATGGCGTGGCTGAGATGGCTCCGTGGGGAGGAAGGGGGAAGGTCTTCGGCACTAATCCGGTAAGCATGGGGATACCTAGGAGGGATGCGCCGCCCATACTCATAGACATGGCCACGTCTGCCGTCGCCAAGTTTAAAATCCATCTAGCGGCTGCTAGGGGTGAGCTGCTGCCGGAGGGCGCCGCCCTTGACGCTGAGGGGAGGCCGACTAGGGACCCTGCCGCGGCGCTTAAGGGATGCCTACTACCGTTCGGGGGCTATAAGGGGTACGCCCTAGCTCTGTTCATAGAGCTGATGGCCTCCTCGCTCATCGGCGCGCCTAAAAGCGTAGATGTCAAAGACCACCCCTCGCAGCAGGGAGGATTCCTCGCGGCGGCTGTAAACCCGGAAATTTTTGGCGATAGAGGCCAGTTTCTGATGAGGGTTGAGGAGACTATTAAGGCGGTGAAGTCTGTGAAGCCTATAAGCGGCGTGGAGGAGGTACTTCTACCAGGTGAACTTGAGGAAAGAATCTATAAGGAGAGGCTGGCGAAGGGTGTGCCGCTCGACGAGGGCATCGTCAAGAGGTTGAGGGAGCTGGGGGCGCTTCTTAGAGTTCCTTTCCCTGAGCCGCTAGCTTAGGCCTCCTCTACGAAGTCAGAGATCTTCGGCAGTTGTAGAGGCATCCCTTTCCTCTTTCTTATATCCATCACGACCTTCTCCTTAATCGACTCGGGGACGGCCTTCCATGCGTAGAACTCGGTCCCCCAAAAGGCCTTGCCCATCGTGCCGCCTCTCATAAGCTCCGCCAAGTCTGACGCCTCAGCAGCAGGGATCTCGCCGGAGACTACAGATATGTATTCTGATTGGCTGACATCGATTATCCTTCCTCTCTTGGAGCTGATGATTGATGTGACTGCTCCGATGAAATCGGGCGGCACCTTAACCTCAATCTTCAGGATTGGCTCGAGGAGCACGGGGTCTGCCGAGAGCATGCTTGCATAGAGAGATCGCCACGTCGCTGGTGCGATTTGGGCGTAGCCCCTGTGTACAGGGTCCTCGTGAAGGTCGACGTTCACCAGGACAGCCTTGACTCCTCTGACCCTCTCTCCTGCCAGCGGCCCTTCTTGGATAACCCTCTGGAAGCCTCCGATTATCATCATCTTGCTCTCGTGTAGGTACTGAGCACCCTTCGTCATGTCAACCAGTATGTTGCCACCCGAGTCAATCATCCATACACTCCTAGCCTCGTCGGCGTCCCAGCCATAGTCCCTAAGAATCTTAGCGACTTGCTTTCTATCCAACTCGTCGAACAGCTCACCTTTCCTTATAAGCTCCACTACTTGGTCGTCGAGCTTTTCCACGTAGAAGTAGATCCTGTTATGGCGGTTAGGCGACTTCCCCTCGAAGACCTTACCCCTCTGGTTCACGGATTCGCGGTAGAGTATTATTGGGTTGCCTGCCACAACCTCGAGGCCTGCCTTCTGAATCCATGTCAGAGCGATCTCCAAGTGAAGCGTACCCATGCCGCTGATTAGGTACTCGCCGGTCTCGGGGCGGACAACAGTGACAAGCGTCGGATCCTCTATGGTTAGCTTGTTCAGGAAGTCTATGAGCTTGGGTAGGTCCTTGCTGTGTTTGGGCTCGATAGCCACTGTCACGACCGGCTCGGAGACATATCTCAGAGTCTCGAAAGGCACAGTCTCGACGCCCGCGAGAGTATCACCCGCCCTTGCCTCCTCTATTCCTAGGAGGGCTGGGATGTTGCCTGCTGGGAGAGTGTTTACGATCTCTCTGCTCGGACCCATGTAGACCGCGACTTGTTGGACCCTCGCCTCGATGTTTCTCCCTACAACTAGGAGTGGGTCTCCGTCTGTGACTGTGCCGCTGAAGAGCCTGCCTGTAACGACGACTCCGGCCGCGGGGTCCACCTTCACGTCTGTGACAGCCATGACGGGTATGCCCTTCTCATCGCACTCCAGCATGTCTTGACCCACCTCGGACTCGATCGGGCCCCTCCAGATCTTTGGAATCCTATACTTCTGGGCTACGTGTGGTGCTGGATGGTGCGTGATGACCATCTCTAATACTGCCTCGTGGAGGGGGAAGTTCTCTCTGAGCCAGTCTATGTTTGAGTCTGCGAAGGCCTTTAAGACGTCGCTGAATTTCAGGCCCTTCTTCTGGGCCTGGGGGACGGTGAAGCCCCACCTATCCTTCGCGGAGCCCAGCGCTATGCTGCCGTTCTGGAAGCTGACCTTCCACTGCTCCCTCATCCAGGGCTCACCATACATGTCTATCAGCCTGTTAACCTCCGTGGCTATGCGCGCAAGTGTCTCCTGGATCTTCTCTGGCGAGAGTTTAAGCTCCTTGATCAGCCTATCCACCTTGTTGATGTATAGGACGGGTCTGACTCGCTCGGAGAGCGCCTGCCTGACAACGGTCTCGGTCTGCGTCATAACGCCCTCGACGGAGTCCACCACGACCACGGCCCCATCGATAGCCCTCAAGGCCCTCGTAACCCTTCCACTAAAGTCCACGTGGCCGGGAGTGTCTATCATGTTTATGATGTAGGGTTTGTCGAGCTCGTAGTAGAGACTGACGTTGGCGGCCTTGATTGTCATCTGCCGCTGTTGCTCTTCCTCGAGATAGTCTAGTGCCAGGGCCCTCCCCGCGAGTGCCGGGCTGAGGAGGCCAGCCGCGGCCAGAAGACTGTCAGTCGTCGTTGTCTTGCCGTGGTCAACGTGCGCGATTATTCCGATGTTTCTGATGCTGTCCTTCTGCCTAAGTATCTCTAGCACCTCGCTGATCTTCTTTATTCTGCCCAACTTCGACTACGAGTCGGTCATCCGACATATTTAAGGTAAAGCCTCTTCGCACCCCCGGCCACGGGAACAGTATTATAGCGGTGAGCCGCTCCCTATCTCTCGGAATTGTCTCAGGACCTGAGGGTCAGGTTGGCGAGGGAGGACGATAAAGAGCGGATAATCGATCTGATGGTGAGGGCTAAAAGGCTGAACGAGGAGTTCGACCCTCTCCTTTCCCTGTCAGGGAACATTGTGGACACGGTGGAGAGTTACGTGGATGAGTCTCTGAAGTCTCCTAACTCAATGCTGATGGTGGTGGAGCTGGAGGGTAAGCTTGTCGGGGTGTTAAAGGCGGATATTGTTGACCGGGTGTTCTACGAGCCGAGGCTTGAAGGAGTCATTAGAGAACTGTATATCCTCCCAGAGTTTAGGAGGAAGGGTGTGGCGAAGACATTGGTCTCCCAAGCCTCGAAGGCTCTGCGTGAAAGAGGCGCAGGCCTCATAACGGCTGAGTTCCCTTCCCACCACAAAATCGCGGTGGACTTCTATACAAAGATGGGGTTCAGGCCGATCTTCAGCAAATACGCTATTGAGATTGACAAGACGCTGGAGGAGTGAATTCTTGCACTCTATGCAGCCGCTATGAGCGCTGTTGACTGTCAGGGTCTCAGGAAGGTTTTTAGGGCAAGTGTCAGGCGCGGCGTGCTGAGCCGCGAGAACTCCGAGATACTTGCACTCGACGGCGTAAGCCTCAAAGTTGAGCGTGGAGTTATCTTCAGCCTCGTAGGCCCCAACGGCGCGGGCAAGACGACCCTGATCAAGATACTGTCGACGCTTCTCATACCTGACGGCGGTAGCGCCTTTGTCGAGGGGTATGACGTTGTTAAGCAGGCCTCCAAGGTTAGGAGCATAATAGGCCTCGTCCTCGCTCCCGACAAGGGCTTCTACTCCCGACTCTCAGGCCTAGAGAACCTAATCTATTATGGTAGGCTCTACGGTCTCAGTAAGAGTGAGGCAACTAGGCGTGCCAAGGAGCTTCTGGATCTGACGGGTCTCGGAGAGGATGGCTTGAGGCTTTATGAAGAGTATAGCCTCGGTATGCGGGCCAAGCTGAGCATAGCTAAAGCCCTCATCAACGAGCCGGAGATAATATTTCTCGACGAGCCCACAATAGGCATCGACCCTCTCTCCGCCCGGAGAATTAGGCAGCTCATCAAAGACCTAGCCACGGGGGGCCGAACAATTCTCATGACAAGCCACAACATGTGGGAGGTTGAGAGTTTAAGCAACCGGGTGGCCATCATCAATAATGGTAGAATTGTGGCTGAGGGGTCGCCTCAAGAACTGAAGGAGAGGCTTCAGCTAACCTACAGGATAGAGGTGGAGATAATGTGGGCTGAGGCTCCGGACATGGATTTACCGGTCGCGATCGGCGAGAGGGGCTATCCTGTAGTCTCTTTGACGACTAACAGGCCGAGCGAAGACCTAGTCAAGTTGATTGACGAGATCAGGAGCCGAGGGTATAGCATTGGGACTGTGAGGGTGCAGGAGCCCAGCCTAGAGGAGGTCTTGACGCGGGTGCTTTCTGGTTGAGAAGCCTCAACCAGCTGTCGGGGATAGTTGAGGCTGAGTTTAAGGTCTTGAGGAGAGAGGCGGGGATCTTTCTACTCATAATGTCTATGCCCTTTATGTTCTCTCTCCTCTCCTATGGTGTGGGGATAGCGCTTACAGGTGGCCAGGCTCCCCCTACCTTATGGTTTTATCAGCTAATAGGCTTCACAGTGCTGGTCATGGCTCAAGTGATGAGCAGCTCCTCTGCCTGGTATTTTAGGCGGGGAATGATGACCGGGCGGCTTGAATACCTGCTTGCATCTCCCGTCAGCCCTCTCGTGGCCGTCTTCTCCTCAGCACTCGCAAACATGGCATTCAACATCGCTTATTTCATACTAGTGGCCTCGATAGGTGTCGCGCTAGTTTTCGGGGCGCAATATCTTCTAAACGTCCTCGCAGTCATATTATTTCTAGGACTGGCCCTCATACCCGTTGTGGGCTTTAACCTGATAGTCGGCGTCGTAACAATCATATTCAGGGAGCCTGAGCCTGTCTCGAACGTGATAAACTCCATCATCTCCTCGGTCTCAGGATTCACCTATCCTCTCGTCCTCCTGCCAAGGTTTCTCCAAGTAGTGGGGACGGTGCTTCCATACTCTCACATAGTCAACACGGCGAGGGATATTCTCTCAGGCGCATTCCAGCCAGCATCCATCTACCCATTCCCCTTCATGGTTGGCTATCTCATCCTGGGGGTCTTGGTCTATAGGCTGGGTGAGGTGAACTATGCGCGGAAAAGAGGGGTTCATTGGTAGGGCTATGTCTGAGCTGGAGAGAGGCTTAACCACCTACTCGAGATACAGGGTCTGGCTCCTGACAGACCTGATATCGTGGCCTTTCTGGACGCTCTTCTTCTTTCTCTCATTTCTCGTGTATTCACCCACGCTGCTATCATCCCAGTATCACATGAACGCCTTTACATGGTGCTTCTTCGTCTTCGTGTTCGTCTCGTCATTTATGTGGTCTTCGACATCCCTCGCAACTTCCGCTCAGGAAGGTATACTTGAATACGTTCTCCTTACAGGTAGCAGTATCAGGCAACACCTACTGGGCAGGATGGTGATCTCCTTTCTGGATCTTGCCGTGGGGGGTAGCGTGCTTCTCCTCATCTCAGCCCTCGGCTTCGGCACAAGATTAAGCATAGCATCTCCTCTCCTCATGGCCTTAGCGCTCATCCAAGCCGCAGCCTTCTTCTACCTATTCTCATCGATACTGGCTTCGCTCCTCGTTTCACTTAGGTCTCCTTGGGTTGTCATTAATGTGGCGCAGTTTCTAGTGCCATTCACAAGCGGGGCCATACCCATAGAGGTTCTGCCGCCTGAAATTCAGCAAGCCATCATCTACTCTCCTTTCTTCTACATAGTTCACCCAATCATCGCATCCGCAACAGGTGTTTACTACCTGCCGCCAAAGACGATTTTCCTCATAGGTGGGCTGCTGACTCTCTCGCTCTATTTTCTGAGCCGGGTGCTAGAGAACCTGCTGCTGAAGAGGGCGCTGAGACTGGGGAGATTCACCTTCTTCTAGCTATGTCTTTCGAAGGGCGCTGTCTGAGAGATATATGCCGAGGACCGAGGAGGCTAAGGCGAACCCCGATAGCAAGGATAGGTGCCATAGCACTTCTGCGCTGGTGTATGTTGCGCCGAGGATGAGTGTCTGCCTCATTAGCTCTATGCCGTGGGTGAGCGGGTTCACGATAGCGACTGCTCTCAGCCACTCTGGCATGAGCGTGATGGGGTATAGCGCGCTGCTCGTGAACATGAGGGGGAGATTCAGGAGGTTGCTCATCGCTATATGGCTCTCCCAGGACTTGAGCCTAATGGTGACAGAGATTATCAGTGCGGAGAGTGAGGCTCCCAGAAGAGTCATGGCAAGTAAAGCTATTGCGAATTCTACGGGGCCCGCAACCCTCAACTTCATACCTAGCGCCAGACCTATCAGCATGACCAGGAGAGATTGTGCCACCCCACGTATGACCGAGGACGCAACCTTGCCCAAAATGATTGAGCTTCTGTCGATGGGAGCTATGAGAAGCCTGTTCAGGAATCCCAACCTCCTATCCCACGCGACAGACATTCCGCTAAACATGGAGGTGAACAGTAGGACCACGCCCATCATCCCCACAGCAATGTAGGAGAAGAAGTCGATGTCGCTTGCGCCGAAGAATTTTGCAAGAATCTCATTGGCTATCGCGGCGAACTTTGACGTCGTCTCCGGCGGAAGCTGTTCAAGGATGTCGCTAGGTATCCTGAATAGGCCTGTCAAGTTAAAGGCTTTGCCGTAAAGGCTCATCCACAGGAACGGCTGGACTATCGCCATGAAGAGTAGTATAGGCGACCTATACCATTTCTTGATCTCTCGTGAAGTTATCGCGACTATCTCGGATATCCTCACACTAATCATGACCTCATCCTCCTTATTGTCATCCTCCGCCTCATCGCATCCTCCCTGCTCTCCTCAATGTCCCTCAGCTTCTTCCCTGTGAGCTCCAAGAAGACCTCGTCCAGCGTCGGCCTCTTCATCTCAACTCTGCGAACACCGACACCCTGCTTCACCAACTCCGAGACTATCGTTGGAAGTGTCTCCTCCCCCCTTAAAGCCTTCACAACCAACAGATCCTTTCTGGGAACTATGTCGACGACCCCTGGAAGTGCCTTAAGGCTTTGAGCAGAGAAGCCGTCGGGCCCCGAGATCTCAAGCTCAATAATGTCACCGTTCAAGGCGGATTTGAGGTTGTAGGGCGAGTCTATCGCGCGTATCATGCCCCTGTCGATTATCGCTATTCTGTCGCAGAGGGAGTCTGCCTCGTCCATGTAGTGTGTGGTCATGAACACGGTGACGTCTCTCTCCTCTACGAGTCTTTTGATGTAGCTCCAGATGGCTGCTCGGGTCTGGACATCAAGCCCGAGGGTCGGCTCGTCGAGAAAGAGTATCTTAGGGTCGTGGATTAGTGTGCACCCCAGCTCAAGCCTCTTTTTCATTCCTCCAGAATACGTCTCGACCTTCTTGTTTGCAAATCTCTCGAGCTCGAATAACTCAAGTATCTCTCTCGCCCTACGCCTAGCCTCTTCCCTCGGGACATGGTATAGCGCTGCTTGAAGCATTATATTTTCAAGCCCTGTCAACTCGTCATCTACGGTGAGCTCCTGTGGCGCTAAGCCTATTATCTCCCTGACCCTGTCAGGGCTCTCGACCACATCGTACCCACCCACCTCTGCACGACCCGCCGAAGGCCTGGTTAAGGTGGTGAGTATGTTGATAGTAGTGGTTTTTCCCGCCCCATTCGGACCAAGAAATCCGAAAATCTCCTTCTCCTCTACTGCGAAAGAGACGTTGTCGACTGCCACAACCCCGCCGAACACTTTCCTTAATCCTTGGGCCACAATAGCCTTCAAATTCATGCCTTCCCCTGAAGACTCAGAATCTTCCTTCTCGCCTCGTCTAAGATCTTAGTGACTTCAACGAGCTTCTCTGAAGGGTAGTGGATGTAAGCTTGGATGATGGTGTAGCCGAGCTTCTTCGCCGAGTCCAGCAGGTCCAGGCCCTCGACCGATGTTGCTCTTCTACATTTTTCGCGGAAAGCGTTGAGCTGCTCCTCCTTTTCGCTGAGGAATTTGAGGCCGGCCTCAGTTATCTTGTAGACTCTCTTTCCATCACTCGTTACCCCGGACTCAACCAGTCCTTCATCCTCTAGCCACTGAAGTGTGGGATAGACCGCGCCTGGGCTCGGAGTGTACCAACCTCCAAAAAGGTCTCTGATATTTTTGATAACTTCGTAGCCGCGCTTCGGGCCATCCCTTAAAGCCTCTAGAACTATGAGTCTTATGTCGCCGCGACCCATTAGCCTGAGCCCCATTAAGATTGGAGGGGGTAGTCTAGCCCAGCCCCTCATATATCTCGATATATCGTGAATCTACGTGATATATTTACCTTAATTCAATCAACTCCCGCGACCAAAACCGATACCCCGACAGAAGATCTCAACACCGCCCTTTACTCTCCTCTCCACCCTAAATTTGGCGGAGGTAAGCCGGCTCAGAACCTCAATCCCCGTCTCTGTATGGCTTGTCAACGAGCCAACACCTATCCTAGACTCGCCTTTAGCTAGGGCCATCCATATAACCAGCTGGTCGGCGAGGTGCTTGTCTATTGGTGCGCCTGTTGAAAGTTGTGACAGGGCGTCTTCCACAGCTCTCTCTGCGACCACCTCCGCGGGGACACCCTTCTCTCCGAGAGCGTCGAAACCCATAGCTAGGCCGTTATCTAGCCGGGCGACTATCAGAATCCCTGTTCCCGGGTCGGGTGAGGCTTTGGAGTCGCCTAGGCCCAAAACCTCGGTCTTCACAACTATCTCACTATACCCAGCCCTCTTCAGCTCCGACTCGGCTGTCGCAGCCATCCGCCTAACTATGTGGTCTGGGAGATTGCAACTGTAAGCGAAGATCTCAACCTCTCTTACCTCTGCGCCTACCGCCTCAATCGGTCTAATCTCCCTGACTGGCTGTGTCCTAACCTTGATCACCCCTTGACCACGCGGATAGAACCCCCTCCTCACCAGCGTGAGCTCGACCTCCACACCCATTCTCCTGAGTGCCGGAATCAGCACTTCTTGAATGTAGTCGACGGGCGGCGCGAGAGGGTTGTTCGTGCCTCCTCGAATCTCAACATCGCATACTCCGTCAGCAAAGCACAGTACTGGGAGGAGGGATTGGAGGACGAGAGATGTGCTCCCAGCTGTCCCAGTGTCAAAGAGGTACCTGCCTGCGCGCGGACGGGAGGGCCTTAAGGAGATCTTGGAGGAGCCCACCTCAAGCCCCTCAACAACACCTCCACAAACCTCAGCCACAGCCCTTATCGCAGCTATGTGCTGTGGCCGGAGACCTGGTGGCTTCCGCTTAGCCCTCACATTGTAAACCTTAATCTCCTCACCTAGAAGCGCGGCTGCCGAGACGGCGAATCTGAGAACCTGCCCCCCTCCCTCGCCGATGGAGCCGTCAATCTCCTTAACCATCGCCCCTTCTCGTCCATGAGGTATCTAGGTGCGAGACGCTATAAACCGTGGACAGACGTGTTAGGCGGGGAGGCCGAGTAGCCGGAGAAGCGCCAGATGCTCCTCACTCCTCACAGGATAGTAGATGAAGAGCCACATGAACTGTGCGCCGATCACAAGCCATTTAACGTATGCTGGAAGGTCCCTGTTCTGGAGGATATCAGCGAGCGCGATTGACAGGACCGGCACAGTGAAGTAGAAGTAGAAGGGGTAGACCCAGCGGCTCAGAAGATAGGCTAGTGGAAAATAAACAAGATAGTTGAAGACCGTCCAGATAGTGAAGTAGGTGTCCACCGTCTTGCTTCCGCTCTTCTGGAGAACCTCTCTACCCCTAATCACGTCTACCAGCGTCTTGAAGCCCCTGGGCATCGAGTAGATTACAGCAATCCAGAAGAGCCACCAGACGGGGCTCTGAATCCCGTAATACAGGATTGGGTGCTGTTCTCTCCCATCCACTAACACCGTCACAACATAATAGCCCATGGGTTGGTACCCCCATATCGGTAAAACCCAGTTGAGGGGCAGGTCTACGACCGTTCCCGCCCCACCGTCATCCCTGTGGATGCAGTAGAGCGGGAGATGTGGCTCAGAGCAGTTGAACCTTAGGATGGAGTGATAGCTTAGTATGAAGTCTATGTGTGCTAAGGGGTGAGGAAAGGCCCTGAACTGGATGTCATAAACAGCGAGCCCCGCGACCAGCGCTGCGAGAAGAATCAGCCCATACATCACTATGTGCCTCGTGGCTGAGGCAACCCTCTCAGCCGAGCCCTCCACACCCTTTCTCGAGGCAAGTGAGTCATAGACTATGACTCCGATGGCTGTCAGTATCGCGGAGGTTTTGGAGAGGGCGGAGAGGGAGAGGGCCAATACTCCGAGATACCTCCTACCAGAGACAAACAAGTAGGCGCCCAGAAGTGCGAAGAAGAGTGAAAGCGCATCGAGGATCGCTATCGAAGATATGTTGAATCCTGTCACATCGAGAGCGAACAGTAAGGTGGCCAACAATGCAGCCTTGTCATCGCCAACCAGTCTACGCCCCAGAAGGAAGAGAAGAGGAAGGGACAAGGTGCCTGCAATCACAGAGGGTAACCTCCAAGCGAAGGGGGTGTCGCCAAACGCCAGAATAAAGTACATGATCAGGTACTTCGCGAGAGGCGGATGCTCATTGTTTGCCGCCTCTCCGCCCAACATCTTTCGGACCGCGCGGACATAATGCGCCTCATCGAAGACAAATCCGCAGCCGGCGGCTTGGTCTATACACTCCTGCGGAGGCCGCTCCGGTGAGGGCACGTTGATTATCGACAACTTAAGGACCAGGTATATGGCCGCAAGTATGATTACGAGTGTGGTGGGCCTATACATTTCTCTGAGGAGTTTTCGCATATCTTTACACTACCGTCTAAGAACGATCTCTATATAACTGATGTTTTTCTCCTTATTATCTATACTAATCTTCTCGGTTCCGATGCTTATCCTCTCGATTGTGATATCGACGAGAAACCCTTTCCTGAGCATGTTGACTACATCGACGCAAGAGCTAATTCTCCGGCCTCGAGCCCTCAGAACAACCCTGTTGCTACCGCTATTAAAAGTGGTTAGGCAGGCTGTCACGTATCTAAGTAGTGGCTTTTTCCCGATTATTATCTGCGGAATCAACCGCCGTGCTAATAGATTGCTTTAGGCGTCAAGAATATAATATTTCGCTCCAAGTAAGGGGTCTATATGAGGAGCGCCGCCAGATAAGCTAAAACGGTGGCGGCGACCATGTGTGCCAGATAGATGGTGACATGTTTTCTCACCCTGTTTGCTAGGCGCTCGAGGGTCTCCGCGGTAAAGAGCCTCACCTCCGAGTGTCTTATCCTTGTGAAGCTAGCCTCGGTCTCCTCTAGCGATGAGGCCGCCTCCCGTGACAGCCTTTCAAAGATGTGCAAAAGCTCTTCACGGCTGGTATGCTCCCCTACTGGGTAGTATCCTCGGCCTCCCAGCACAACTCCGTTAATGGAGTGAGTATCAGTTGTGAGGACCTCCGCCTGATGCCACCCCAATCTCCTGAGACCATCTTTAAGGGCCTCGGCAACCCACGGATGCGCGTTGTTACCGTCTATCACTGCCAGAGCTATACTCTTTCCACAAACCTCGAAGGCTAAAAGAGAGTAGCCGCACGGCCCCACCTCCCTCTTCGGGTCAAAGCCTCCAAACCCGGCCCTGCTAATGGAGAACTTTAGGGGCCCCCGCAGGCCCTCGCCTAACCCGCCTATGCTCCTAAGAAGGTTCTGGATGTCCTCAAGGTTCTTGGGTGTGAGCCTCTTAAAGTCAGGAGAGAAGGAGTTATGCGTATCAATGACGGAGACGTTGTACTCGCCGGCAAAATCCGCAGTTTCCTCCGGTATATCCTCCATCGGGCTCGGATGCAAAGATACGAACGCAAGTCTTCTACCAGACAGCTCCAGCGCTATCGCCCGTGCCTCGCCAAACCGTTCCTCCCCGAATAAAGCTGCCTCCGCACCCCAGCCGTCACCGATATTGGAAACATGGGATACCACCTCATCCGCAACCCTTGCAGCGTCGTTGCTCGATATCATGTCAGACCTATGGGTCGTGCAACCTTTCAGGGCGACTATCCTCATCCCCTTTGACTCTGCCTTAGACTCTATGAGCCAGTTAAGCAGAGAGCTCCCCATCCTCCTAAAAGGCCCCATGTGGAATGGCAGGATTATAATAGCTGACAGCCTCCCGCTAGTTTTTCCCTTGAAGATGAAGGCATCTGTGACGCGCCTCTCCATCGAGCCCAGTACTTTAAGCGTCTCCTCAAGCTGTGCCGGATTTCCCTCCAGCATTAGGCTGGTGAATCCCCTGGCAAGTCTCAGGGACGAAATCCCGTCCCTATCCGGTCGACTCAGATAGAGCAGCACGAAAGAGGCGGGGGCCGCTCCTACAAAGGGAGCCGCAAGAACAACGTTGGGGACAGGCAAACCGGTCGCAATAGAGATGAAAAACGCCGCAGATATCGGCTCAAGCGCCGACCATGAGACTATCCTTAACCCCTTCTCTCCATCTATTGCCGAGGTCAGGGTGAGTCTAATGAAGACTATGCTGGCTAGGGTAGCGGAGACGGCGGGCGCGAATATTCGCGAGCCTATGAGCTCGTAAATGTAGCTCACTATTAACACCGCTACTAGGATGTAGTTTGAGAGCAGTGTAAGCTGGCATGTCCTCCTGAAGTTTGAGTGAAGCGGCGCCCCACGGAATATCTTCTTAGACAGCACCGCCAGCGTGAGGGGTACTGCTGAAAACCCAGCCATGCTGTATAACATGGAGGAGGCCGGCTTCCCGCTGAGTTGGCCAGCGAAGAGACCTATGATGGCGGCTGTGCTAAGGATTAAGAGTATCGAGTAACGGCTTCCGGGGACCCGGATAAGATATTTGTATTTTGAGGCGAGATAGTCGGCTGGGTCCTCCATGACTTTATTCAAGTTGAATGAGGTGCGGCTCCATAAATATTGTGATGCGGGGCCCTCCCCTAAGGTAGTATCTCCTCAAGTCTATGGGCTCCCATCCTAGCTAAAGCGCGGCTCATCTCGGTAACTATCTTCCTGGCTGCTAGGGGTCCGCGGTATGCTAATGCAGTGTAGATTTGTACCGTGGAGGCTCCGAGCCTGAATGCGCGTATAGCGTCATCGCCCGTGAATATTCCGCCCACGGCGTTTATCGCACAGCCTCCATCAACTATTCTTCTAACCTCTTTAAGCGTCTCAACCATGTAGGGGTTTAGCGGTCTGCCGCTGAGTCCTCCAAACCCTGTCGAGAGCCTCTCCTCCTTGACGGGCAGCGTATTCACCGCCGTGATGCAATCCATTCCATTATCTGCCCAGACCTCTACAGCCCTGAGGACAAGCTTTCTCAAATCCTCCCGCGCAAGGGGAGGGATCTTCAGGGCGAGTGGACACCACTTGCTCGAATCAAGCCAGTCCACCAATATTTTAAACTCTGGCTCAGACCAGATCCTTTGGGCGTCCTCAAGGCTTGGGGAGCTCAGATTCACCTCTACAGCCGAAACAACACCTCTCAGCCTCTCATAGCATCTCAAGATCTCCTCCGGGTTTGAGCCCGCGATGCTGGCAACCACCGGGACTCCCGCACTAGGCGCCGTGCCTACCAAATTCGTAGAGAAGGCCTCGACCCCCGGGTTTGGCAGACCCATAGCGTTTACCAAAGCCTCTCCTCTCCGCCTCACTATTCGGGGCTTCCTGTTCCCGCTCCGCGGCCTTAGCGTGACAGAACCAGCTACGATGTATCCGAACCCAAGCGACGCGAGCTCCGCCACACACGCGCCCGTCTTGTCAAACCCCGCGGCAAGTCCTATGGGGGGCTGAAGCTCGCCTAGCCAAGTCTTCAAAGCCAAGCTATCTGGAGGCCCGAGTCGGCTTGGACGTGCATACCTTAGCAGCCTGAGACCTACCGAGTGCGCCTCCTCGGGCGGTAACAGCTTGAGGAGCCTGTGGGTTGCCTGAGCCAGTAAGAGTGTGGACAACTCCGGGATTGATGTTTCAGGGGGCTCTATTTAATCGGAGATGCCGAGCCTTGAAGCTCGCCTGGATTACTAGAGGATGCGACTATTCTGCCGCTCCATGGACAATAGCGGCCAACGGTCTCAACCCAATAGTCTAGGTCCCTCTCCACATGGCTTGGTAAACCATCGCAAAGCTCTATGGCCACCTCGACCATCCTGACAGAACTCGGCCGGAGATGCCAGCTCCATGGCTTATTGAATCCGCCGTCACCCCGCTCAAGCTCACCTATCGGGAAGAGGCTATTCAACCCCCTCATATTATCCTCAGCAAGCCTAATCGTCTCAGGGTCCACAACGTAGATCACAAAACGCTCACCCCCAACATCTACGAGAAAATATCTGGGACCCCTTTCTCCGACCTCTAGCAGCTGAGTGGAGAGCAATGTTAGAGCGGCGACCGCGGCCGCGGCGACGGCTAATAGGATTAGGGCTTTTCGACGCAAATCCTGGCCCCAAACACACAGCTAATATATTTAGAGGTTTGCCAAGTGCTGGGCGCTTAGTAGACTCTGTCCCATTCCTTCACGATGCATCTCCTAATCCCTGACTTAACATATGGGTCGGCGTCGGCGTAAGACCTAGCCTCTCCGGGGTCTTTAGCCTCCAAGATGTAGAGGCCTCCGCTACCGTCCTTGAATCTTCCAGCCATAAAGAGGGCGCCTTTCTCCTTCAGAGATGCTAGGTGGTCGAGGTGCGCCTGCCTCTGCTCCTGAGTAGCCTCCACGCCCGGTTTGGCCTCGAGAAGAACCACGAAGTACGGCATCTTCTCAGCCTCCAAGACGAATGGGTTGGTCTAATTTAAACGCTATCAAGGGAGTCGGCGCCCAGGCCTAGAGCTCGAGGAAGAGTTTTATCGAGTCGCCGTCTTTTGCATAAATTCGTAGCGGGCCGGCCCGATGGTCTCCCATCCCAGGCGCCCCCTCAGGCATGCCTGGAAGAGCTATGCCATCTATATCCGGCCTCTCCCCAAGCAGCTTATAGATGGCCTCCAACGGTACGTGCCCTTCAACAAAATAGCCAGCCACGATGGATGTGTGGCAGCTGAAGAACGTGCCCGGTATTCCAAGCCTCTGCTTTAGAGCCAGCAGCTCCCCCTGCTCAACTATCCTTGTCTCCAGCTCTACGCCCATGCTCCTCAGATATTTCTCGTACTCGCCACAGCAGCCGCAGGTCGGATCCTTGTACAGGGTAATTACCAACGGATGGGTTGTGACGGTTTTTCCCTCAGGTTGAGTGTTGTTTTCTCCTTGGCTCAGGATGGCGAGTACTACTAGCAGTAGTGTTATTGAGACCGCGATGGAGACATTAATCAGTAGTCGCTTTCTTCTTTTCCTCATATCTCAGCCCCTCGCAACCGGTCTCCAGCCTATCGCCAAGATGCCGCCCACTATCCCCATTAGTGCTCCTACGATGAATCCACCCAGCCCTAAGAGGCTCACCAGCGAGAATATGAGTATCAGGGCTCCCCAGAGCTGGGAGAGCTGTGGGTTGCTATACATTGATAGGGCACCTACGATTATGACTGCTCCTGAAGCTATGCCTATGATCGACGGGATCCACCAGACCCACGCCGCCCACCACATCATCATCGGCATCATCATGCCCCGCCAACTCATCCAGCCTGGATAATACATCCACAAGAGTGAGGCCACGCCTCCAACCAGCACCAGCGCCCCAGCGGCTAGGGAGAGTATGAAGGCCGCCAAAGGCTTCTCTACTTGGCTCAATGCTCCTCGCCCTCAAGTTCTAGCTCTTTAATGAATCCGCCGTGCCACGAGTGGTACCAAATGTCTCCTGTGTAGCCGTTTACGCTGAGCATTCCATGCACCTCCCCACCAATCATATAGTCCAGAGTGTAGTAGCCATAAAACCTCATGGGCTCCAATACTACTACCTCCTCACCGAACCTCTGGGCCAAGTATCTCCGCGCCAGCTCCACAGCGTCCTCTGGCCCAATAGGCATGTCGATGGAGGGCTCGGTGCTCCACCCCATCATGGCGTAATGCATCCCATATTTCCTGTTCCACATCATGTTCGGCCCAGGCTCCGCAGAAACCACGCCAGTATATGGGTCTACAATCAGCTCAAACGCACCGACATTAGAATCACTCTCAATAACGATGGCGTAGAAGTTATTCTCAAACTCCATTATCTCATGTATCTTAAATCCTTGGCCTATTCTAGAGGAGACATAATTCTCAACCAAATCACGGGCCTGTTCAATGGTTATTCTAGTTCCTCTAGGTGATGGAGCTTGGCCCCCCACCCATCCTTGGCAGGGGCATCCACTCATCATCCATGGGCCTTGGTCATAATTTGGGGACGCCACACTCCCAACTGCGGTGTAATTAGTTGGAGGCCCTCTAGCCCACAATTCATACAGGATAATGGCGCCAACCGCCGCGCCCACAATCACGGTAGCCAAAGCTACAGACATTAAAACAGACCTGTCCATCTCCTCGTCACACTGATAGTATTAATGTGGAGCGGCATTATAATAATTTCCTGAAACGCTGGCGAAACAATGGAATGCTTGATATCTTGCCTGACCAAAGTCCACGGAATAAATATATAGGCCTGCCTGAGGGTCTAGCCAGATTGTCTCTTGGCGGCCACGGCAGAGTTTTTGGCTATGCAATGACCATATCTGGAGCCTCTCTTCTCCTGATCTCGCTCCTCAGCCTCTGGCAGCACAACAACATCATGAGCGAGGCAATGAGGAGTATAACAGGTATGCCTATGCACGAGTCTGCGATGTTCTGGATGATAATCCCGGCAATTGCGGCATCCCTCATACTCGTCTCGGGCGGCATAGCAATCCTTCTGGTGCATGGAAGCCTTGGAGAAGGCAATGTGGTGGGGCTAAATGATAGGGAGAGCAGGGTTGTCGAATATCTGATTAGGCGTGGAGGAGTGGCGGAGCAGAGGGAGATAGCCAAGGAGCTTGGGTTCACGAGGCTTCAAACTTACAGAATAGTCTTATCCCTGCGGAGTCGAAACGTAGTAGAGGTGGAGCGCGCCGGTAGAACCAACCTGGTGAGGCTCAGAGCCTTCGGAGTTGGGCGTCAAGAAGAGCGCGCCTAGCCAGTCTACTGTCACCTAGACCTGACCCTCGCCGTAAAAGCAGCTATCTTCTCAGCAGCCTTCACGAGCCTATCAGGACTCGCCGAGAGAGTAGCTCTGAAATGCCCCTCGCCACTCTTCCCAAAAGCTCTACCAGGAACAGTCACAACCCCCTCCTCCTTTGCGAGCCTATTGCAGAATGTCTCGGAATCTAGGTCCATGGGTATGCGCGGGAACAGATAGATTCCGCCTCTGGGGAGATGTGTAGATATTCCCTGAGTGGTGAGGGCCTTGTGGAATACATCTCTCCTGCTTTGATATTCCGCCACCTTCTCGTCAATCATCCTTTGCACCTCGCTGGACCTGAGTGCGTATAGAGCAACATACTGGGCGACGCTCGGAGCGCAGGCGTTGATGTATGCCTGAAGCCTGATGATGCTGGGTCTCAGGTGCTCTGGCACTATCATGTAGCCCAGTCTCCACCCAGTCATCGCTAGGGTTTTTGAGAAGCTGCCAATTATAATCACCCTATCGTCGTCTCTCCAATACTTCGCCGCGCTGATGTAGTCGACGCCGTAGACAAACCTCTCATAAACCTCGTCAGATATTAGGTAGGCGCCACTCCCCCTGCACAGCTCCACCACCCTTGAGAAGCTGCTCTCGTCAATAACAGTTCCTGTAGGGTTTGTAGGGCTATTAACTATAACTGCCCTCGCGCCCTCCCTAAGCGCTGCCTCTATGCCCCTCACGTCGATCTGGAAGTTGCTCCCCGGGAGAGGCCCCACCTCAACTACTCTGCCTCGCAAAATCTTCGTGAGCGACATGAAGGGCGGGAAGGAGGGTGTAGGAATAACCACCACATCCCCGGGATGGATTATAGTGGCCAGACTCATGAAGAGGGCGTTTGAGGCTCCGGGCGTCACGACCACATCGTCAGGGTTTATGCTGGCACTCGTCCTCCTGTCATGATATTCTGCTATGGCCTCTCTCAGCTCAGGCACCCCCGCTGTCTGAGTATACTTGTTCAGCCCCTGCCTAATTACGCGCTCAGCCTCGGCCTTGAGCGGCTCAAACAGGTCAAAGTCAGGCTCGCCGATCCCCAAGTTTATCAAATCTCGCGGATCACTAATATTTTCGAAATATCTTATTATCCAGGAATCGTCCTCGCCAAGCATCCTCTCCTCGACCATTCCGAGATTTTTACCTTGATACCACCCTTTTACTCTTCCTAGACCCTCCCATCTAAGTAATGATGACTTATTAGCAGGGGAGTCTACTGTGGCTAGTGGCGTTCGTCTTGAAGATTGCGGTGCTCCAATTACAACTGAGGGAGGAGGCGGAGGAGGCTCTTGGAGACTTGGAGAGGTTACTCAATTTTGTTAATAGAAGCGAGCCGGACATAGTTTTGCTGCCTGAGGCCTGGATTAGCCGAGACCCACTCAGTAACTTCGATAAGGCTGTCGCCCAGAGCGAGGCGGTGTTAGAAAGTCTTTGCAGACTGGCCGCTGAGCATGGAGTCGTTATACTTGGCGGGGGTCTATACATCCTTAGGGAAGGGAAGGTCCGCGTCTCATGCCCAGTGATAGACAATAGGGGGGAGATTGTTGGCTCGCAGGAGAAGGTGCATCTCTTCAGGGGCGAGCACAAAGTTCTGCAGAAAGGAGAGTCTTTTAGAACCTTCAAGGTGAAGGGCGCTGAGATAGGAGTAGCTATCTGCCACGACATAGTCTACCCCGAAGCGGCTAGAACA
>Ga0209289_100535_pt1 | contig 19221 bp, 18 predicted proteins | sample GXS110809BmetaG_FD_184121 | JGI IMG/M metagenome (GOLD analysis project Ga0209289, IMG submission 184121) | Hot spring microbial communities from Gongxiaoshe hot spring, China to study Microbial Dark Matter (Phase II) - GXS 110809B (SPAdes)... ...
ACCCCGCTCCACCACCGCCAGGGGTCCCCTGGCCTCCACCTCCTCCCCCAGGCGCACCTCCACCCCCTTGGGGTCAAAGAGGACGAGCCGGAGGTAGCGCTCCCCCTTCCCTTCCCCAGCCCTTCGCAAACGCATCAGGTAGGGAAGCCCATCCCGTTCCCAATCCGGGTTATAGGCCACCTCCACCCTCTCCCCCACCTTTAGCCCCTCCTCGAGGGCGCTGCCCGCATCCCGGAAGAAAAACCGGCCCTCCACTTGGACCCTTTCGGCAAAGAGGCCCTGAAGCTCCCCCACCAGGAGGTCCCCATAGTCGGCGTAAAACAGGCTTCCCTCTTCCCCGCTCACCCAGGCCACCACCCTCTTGTCCTTCCGGACTAGCTCCACCTCGGGGCGGTACACCTCCTGGGCCAGAGCCAAGGCCACGAGGAAGAGGAGGAACCACCTGAAGGACAAGTCCTACCTCTCCGAGAGCTTACGGAACTCCTCCACCGGCAGGCGGAAGGCCTTACCGTAGACCCGCACCTGGTGGCGGTTCACGTTGTGCTGGAGGGTGTTCCCGGAAAGCCTAAATCCTTCCTTCTTGTTCTCGCTTACCGCCGGCCTGCCCAAAACGATGGCCTCCCCGGTGGTGTCGTCGTAGTAGAGGCTATCCCCTATGGTCACGAGATCCCCATCCTGTAGCCGCACCCCCCCGGTGGCGATGAGCTTTTTGGGTCCGGTGAGGCTCCGCACCTCCTTGGCCCGGATCACCAGGTCCCCGTCCTTGCGCTTGCGGGTGAGGACCACCTCCTTGGGATCGGTAAACACCGCTAGGCCCTTTTCCTCCTCGTAGTAGACCAAAGCCGCCCGCCCCTCCTGGTTCCCGCTTCGGAGAAGGGCATTTTCGCTGCTGGAGGTGTCCGTGTCCACCTGGAAGGCCATGCGGCTGGCCTCCACCTCCACCGGATCCTCCCCCGGCTTGGGCTCTTGGCGCATGCGGGCCGGGCCCAGAAGCTCCCCCTCCCCGGTCCGCTCCCGGTACACGAGGATGGGCCCTCGGGCCTCCACCCGGCCCCGGCGCACCACCACCCCGCCCTCAAAACGGGCCTCCCGCTCCCCTTCTGCCTCCTGCATGGTCTTGCCCTTGGGAGCGGTGAGGATAGCCTTGGGGGCGCGGATCTCCAGGTCCTTCACCCGGCCCCTGACCTCCCCCTCAAAGGTCCAGGGGCCGTAGCGCAGATCCCCCGAAAGCCGACCCCCTTCCACCTGGATTACCCGGACGCTGGAAGCGGCCAAGGCCACACCCAAAAGGGACAACCAAACCCACCTTCTCATGAGCTACCTCCTTCCACGGTACAAGGACCAAAGGTGCCACCTGCGGGAAACTCAAACCGCGGGTTTTCCGCTTCTATGCGCTCCATGCCGAAATCCGAGCGAAAGCCCTGGGCCTCTCCCCTAAGGTTAGGGGCCTCGATCCGCACCCAGGGGGCGAAAAAGCCCTCCTTCTGCCGGATGAGGACCTCCCCCTCGCCCTGGGCGGAGAGCTGGAGGCGGAAGCATCCCTTCAGGATCTCCACCCGGGCGAAAGGAGCCCGAAGGTTGTCCCCTGGCTCCACCGTCACCTCGGGGGCGAAAAGGCGCAGGTCCAGCCGGTCCTCCACATAGCGTTCCCCCTCAAGCCCCCCCTGGATGCGGAAAACCCCCCCCTCCTCCACCATCTCCTGGGCGGTGAACCGCCACTCCACCCCATCCTCCTCGGGGAAAAGGTAGAACTCCACCCCTTTAAGGCGCACGCTTTCCGTGGTCAAGGGCCTTGGCGGGGGCCGGAGGAACCAAAAAACCATACCGAAGACGACAACAAGGAGAAGGAGGAGCCGCACCACCTTCCCACCTTACCCAAGGCCCCTTGAGAAAGATGACAAGACCCGCAAGCCCTTTCAGCCCAACACATCCCGCGCACTTCCCCGCACCCGCAGGTTCACCCAGGTTTTGCGCAGGCGCAGGAGGAGCTTCAAGGGACGGTAGAGGGGGGAAAGGGGCAGGGTGTAGGCGGGAAAGTGGACGCGCTTACCCCCAAACCCCTCCTTGAACCGCCATATCCCCTCCGCGTGGCTGCCCTCCGGGGTCCTGGGCACGCCCCAGAGGTCGTAGATGCGGTAGCCGCGGCCAAGGGCGTGGCGGATGGCCGCCAGGTGCATGCCCATGGGAGCCTTGGCCTCGGGGTGGGCACGGCTGCTTCCCCCATAGAGGTAGTCCACCTTACCGGCGAAGGCCACGAAAAGCCCCGCCGCCAAGGCCTCCCCCTCCTTACGGGCCAAGGCGATGAAGGCCTCCCCATAGGGCTGGTTCATCTCCCTAAGCACCGCCTGGTAGTACTCTTTGGCGTGCTGCAGGAGCTTGGCCCGGCGGTTGGTCTCCTCGAAGAGGCGGAAGAACTCGGAAAAGGCCTCCTCCCCCTCCACTCCAAGTTCCGTGCGCTTGAGGGCCAGGCGGGCATTGCGGCGGTGCATCTCCTTCATCCCCTTGAGGAGGGCTTCTTCCCCTTGGGTGAGGTCCAGCCATAGGGAATAGGCGGGCTGGATGGACTCCTCGAGGAGGAGGCCAGGGAAGGTGGGGGAAGGTTCCTCCGCCGGCAACCCCACCTCGGGCTCGAGGACCAGGTGGGTGCCCCGCACCCCCTGGGCCAGGGCCCGGGCCACCTGGGGCAGGTCCTCGAGGCGGGCCAGGGCAGGTCCCCTAGGGGCATAGGCCAGGCGCAGACCCCCAGGCAGGGGGCGCAGCAGCACCTGGGCTGCCCCCAGAAGCCCTTCCTTTCCGTAGACCGCCAGCCGCCTGGGCACCCAGCCGGAAAGCCGCTTCACCTCCCCCCAGCCCCAGGACTGCAGGGCGCTGGTAATGGGGAGGCTGGAAACCATCCGGTTCCAGGCCTCAGGATCGGTGATCTCCAAAAGCTCGGCCACCCCCTAAGCGTACAGGGCCTGGGCCAGCTCTTCCAGAAGGCCATTCCCCTCCAGGGGTAGCCGCTTCTCCTCCAGATAGGCTTCCAGGTGGGAAGCCAGGCGGGGATCCTGCACCCGGGCCGCCCGCTCCCTTAAGGGCACCAAAGGCCAGCCGAAGGCCAGGTGGCCGAGGAGGTCATAAAGGTCGTATTCGCCGGGGAGAATGCGCCGCAAAAGGGCCTCAGTCCAACCTTTGGCCAAAAGGTTTTGCAGAAGGGCACGGCGGCTCGCCGTCTTTCGCCAAAGGAGCTTGAAGCGGGCCTCCTCGGGCAAGGCGTGCCGCAAGCGGCTACCCACCTCCTCGAGGCTATTCACCCGTTCCCCACCGGGCAGCACATACCCTTCCCAGGCAAGAAGGTTCTCCACCACCTCCTTGAGCCGGCGGCCGGAAACGGGCTTCTCCAGGAAGAGATCCGCCCCCAAGGCCCGGCTGGGTCCCTCCAGCTCCTTGCCACCCCCGGTGAACATGATCACCGGCACCTTGGCCAGGCGCCGCACCGCCCGGATGCGCCCCAAAAGGGTGAGGCCATCCATATCCGGCATCATGATGTCCAAGAGGATTAAGTCCGGGGTTTCCTTGCGCAGGTGTTCCAGGGCCGCCTTGGCGGAATCCGCCAGCACCACCTGGTGGCCAGCCCCGGAAAGGAGGAGCTCCAACAGGTGCCGGATGCGGGGGTCATCGTCCACCACAAGCAGCCGCGCCACAAGGGCCATGCTAAGGGAGGCGCCTTTCCCCTGTCTAGGGGAAGCAGTAGTAGGATGAAGGGCATGAGGATCGCCTTCCAGGGGACGGAAGGAGCCTACAGCGAGGAGGCCCTGCTCAGGAACTTTCCCGGCTCCACCCCCATAGGCTTTCCCACCTTCCACCAGGTCTTCGAGGCGGTGGAGGCAGGGGAAGCGCAGCTCGGGGTGGTGCCGGTGGAGAACACCACCGCAGGCAGCATCAACCAGACCTACGACCTGCTTCTGGAAAGCGACCTCCACGTGGTGGGGGAGATCATCCACCGGGTGGAGCACTGCCTCCTCGCTCCCGAGGGCACCGAGCTCAAAGACCTCAAAGCGGTCAAAAGCCACCCCCAGGCCCTGGCCCAGTGCGACGGCTTCCTGGCCCGCATGCGCCTTACGCCCATCCCTGTTTTTGACACGGCAGGGGCAGCCCGGTCCCTTTCGGAGAACCCCGAGCCCGGGGTGGGGGCCATCGCCAGCCGCCGGGCCGCGGAGCTTTACGGCCTAAAGGTGCTGGCGGAAAACATTGAGGATTACCCCCACAACTACACCCGGTTCTTCGTCATAGGGCGGGAGGAGGCCCCTAAAGGGGAAGGCCCCCACAAGACCAGCATCGTCTTCGCCGTGCGCCACCGGCCCGGGGGGCTTTTGGAGGCCCTTACGGTCTTTGCTGAAGCCGGGGTGAACCTCACCAAGCTGGAGTCGCGCCCCAGGCGGGATAAGCCCTTTAGCTACCTCTTCTACCTGGACCTCGAGGGCCACCTGGAAGACCCCGGCCCCGCCCAAGCCCTTCTGGGCCTCTTGCGGCGGGCCGCCTTCTTGAAGGTGCTGGGCTCCTACCCCGCCTACCGCAACGGAACCTAAACCTGCGCAGGGCGATTGCCTCGCCAACAAGGGCCGAAGCCCTTTGCTCAGGCTCTCTCTGGGGTCCCCGTCGTGGCGCAGGCCACGACGGGGTACTTAGCCAGGGCGTACGTCCACCACCCGCTCCCCGGCGGCCCGAAGCCGGTCAGGGACACCCTCCACATCCTCCCCCACCACCCTCAGGACCAGGCGCTGGTATCCGTTTAGGTGGGCAGCGGTGGCGATGGACACGATGTTGGCCGGGGGAACCGCCCGGGCCATCTGGGCCAGGGCCCCGGGTACATCGGGGATGTCCACGGTGATGCGCAGGCCCCCCATCCTCAGCCCCAATACCTCAATAAAGGCCCTCAGGACATCCGTCACGGTGATGATGCCCACCAGCTTCTCCCCCTCCATCACCGGAAGGCCTCCGATCTTTTTCTCCTCCATCAAAAGGGCTGCCTTCTCCAGGGGTGCGTCGGCCTCCACGGTGATCACGGGCTTAGCCATGACCTCCTGCACCGTGAGCTTGGAGAGGAGGTAGTTCATCTCCCAGACCGATAGGGTGGTGGCCTTGGAGGGCATGGCGTCCTTGAGGTCCTTGTCGGTGACCAGGCCGATGAGCTTCCCGTCCTTCACCACCGGCAAGCGCCGGAAACCTTTGTTCTTCAAAAGATTGATGGCTTCCAGCACCGGGGTATCCGGGGCCACGGTGAGGGGGTCCTTGGTCATCCAGTCCCTGACCAGCATGGCTTCACCTCCGGTTTCCAGTCTACCCTGGGGCAAGAAGAAAAATGTCCCCGCCAAAACTTTGGCGGGGACAAGGAAGTCCCTCTAGCGCAGGTTGGCCCCTATAACCGTGCGGCCAAACCGGCCTCCGCCAAAGGCGTAAAAGTACTCCCCGTCCAGAAAGATCCCCGTGCGGGCATCCAGGAGGAACTCCACCCCCAAGGAGAGGTGCAACCCCACTCCGCTCCCAGCGGCGAAGTACCCCCCAAGCCCACCCCCGAAGTAGGGCCTGATCCCCCGCAGGTCCCGGTCCAGCTGGCCCAGGTCGGGTTTGAACAAAACCTCGCCCGCCGCCAGGAAACTGGGCCCGCCAGGGAAGAGATCCGCAAACCCGCGGAAGACCAGGTTGCGCTCCAGGGGCGCCTCGAGGCCCAATCCCAGCCCCGCCGGGGGCAAGGATAGGCGGAAGGACACCGCCCGCTGGGCAAAAGCTCCCGTGCCCAAGGTCAACAACACCAACATCCAGAGCACTTTGCGCATAATCCACCTCCTCCAAGCATGGTACCCCCACCCGGGGCAAAGCGATAGAGAGGCTTCTCTCACGCACCCTTCACCCTAAGGCCTTAGGCTTTCTCCTATGAAGCGCTTTCCCCTAGCAGCCCTCCTCCTGGCCCTGGGCGCCCTCCTTACCCCCATGCTGGCCCAGAACCGGAACGTGGCCGCCCGGGTGGGCTTTGTGGACGCCGATGCCCTGGTGCAGGCCCACCCCGACTACAAAAAGGTCCAGGACCTCCAGGCCCAGGCCCGTAAGGAGCTGGCTCCCCTGGAGGAAAAGCTCAAGCCCCTAGACCAAAAGATCCGTTCGGGCCAGGCCACGGCCAAGGAGCGCCAGGACTACGAGGCCCTCCTCAAGACCTACCAGGATACCCTGAAGAAATGGCAGGACCGGCAGAATCCGGTGCTCAAGCCCATCCTGGAGGAGGTGGACCAGGCCATCGCCAAGGTGGCCAAGGCCCAGGGCTTCGCCGTGGTCATGAGCCGCCAGGTGGCCGCCCAGTCGGGGCTGGTGGTCTACGCCGACGAGGACACGGACCTGACTGAGGCCGTGAAGAGGGAGTTGCGACGCTAGCCTGAGCCCTGGACCCCGAGGGGAAGCCCCCCGGGGTCTTTCCTTTAGCCCGCCCGCCCGAAGGTTATAATCCTTCCGATGGCGAAGCGGAAGCCGGCCAGGCCCAGCCGAAACCGCGACCTCGAGGCCCTGGGTACCGTGGCCTTGGGGGCGGCGGTCTTCTTTTCCGCTCCCCTTCTACCCTTGCCCACAGGGGTCTTCGGGTCCTTCCTTCGGGAGACCTTCTACCAGGCCCTGGGTCTACCCGCCTACCTCCTTCCGCCAAGCCTTTTCCTCCTAGGGACCTTCCTCTTCCGGAACAAGCCCCTAAAGCCCCTTCTTCGCCACCTTCTTTTCCTTTACCTCCTGGCCTTTGCCCTCCTTCCCCTCCTGGGGCAACCCCTTTCGGGCCAGATGGGCGAGGAAGCACACTCCTTCCTGGAAGCCAAGGCAGGGGCCTTGGGCCTCCTCCTTCCCCTCCTGCTGGCCTCCGTGGTCCTGGACCTCTGGCGCCGCAAGCCGCCTCTCCACCTCCTCTTCACCGGCCTCCGCCTAGGGGTGGAAGGGGTGCGGTGGACCCGCCACCGCCTGAAAACCCTTGTCCTCAGGCGAAGAATGGCTGCCCTGGCCCGCATCTATCCCGACCACACCGCCCTAAAGGCCCTGGCGCAGAACCTCTCCCCCGCAGAACTCCCGGGGGTGGAAAAGGCTTTAAGGGAGTTCCTGAAGGAACGGGCCGCCGAGCTGAAGCGGCAGATGGAAGAGGACCAAAGGCCCCTGGAACCCCGGCTCCAATCCCTTCTCCAAGGCCTGAAAGCCCCCGTGCCCGGAGAAGGTCCCTTGCGGGATGCCCTGGAGGAACGGCGGGCAGCCCTTCACCTCGAGGCCCAGGCCCTCCTGGCCCGCCTGAAGGCCCTCCACGCCATCCCCACCCCCCGGGCCACCGTGGGGGGACTGGTGCAGGGGCTAAGGCTCAGGGAGGAGCGCAAGGCCCGCTGGGAGGAGCTGGCTGGCCTGGTCCAGGACCTGGAGAACCGCCACGAGGCGCTTTCCTCCTGGCTTTCCTTCCTCTCCCGCCACCCCAAGGCCCAGGCCGAGGGGCTTAGGGCCCTGCTGACGGGGAATCCCCCGCCCATGGTTTCTCCCCCACCCGCTGTCCCTGAACCGGAACCCTTTGACCTGGACCTGGTCTTCCCCGAACCTTCCCCAGCCCAGGTCCAGCCGGACCTCCCTTCACCGCCCCGCTCCCGTCCCCAGGGCACGGCCCTGGCCCTCCCCACTCCGGACCTCCTGGACCCCCCGGAGCCCAAGGGAACCGCCCGGGGCTTGGAAGAGGAGGTGGAACGGCTGAAGCGCACCATCGGCGACACCCTCCGCCACTTCGGGGTGCAGGCGGAGGTGGTGGGCCACGCCCGCGGGCCCTCGGTGATCCGCTACGAGCTCCTCCCCGCTCCCGGGGAGAAAATCAGCCGCATCCAGAGCCTGCAGAACGACCTGGCCCGGGCCCTGGCGGTGGGGGCGGTGCGCATCGAAGCCCCCATCCCCGGGAAAAACACCGTGGGCCTGGAGGTGCCTAACCCCAAAAGGGAGCTGGTGCGCTTTTCCGAGGCCGTCCTCTCCCCTGCCTTCCAAAACGCCAAGGCCCTTCTACCCCTGGTCCTGGGCAAGAGCATCGAGGGGGAGATCTGGGTCAAGGACCTCGCCAAGATGCCCCACCTCCTCATCGCCGGCTCCACGGGAAGCGGCAAGAGCGTGGCCATCAACGTCCTCATCGCCAGCCTCCTCTTCAAGCACCTCCCCACCTCCTTGCGCCTCCTCCTCATCGACCCCAAGATGGTGGAGCTCACCCCCTACGAGGGCATCCCCCACCTGGTGCGCCCCGTGGTCACCAGCCCCGAGGAAGCTGCCGGGGTCCTGCAAGGAGCGGTGGCCCACATGGAGCGGCGCTATCGGCTCCTAAGCGGCGTAGGGGCCAGGAACCTGGAGCAGTACAACGCCAAGATGGAACGGGAGGGCGGGGAAACCCTTCCCTACCTGATCATCGTGGTGGACGAGCTGGCCGACCTGATGATGACCGCCCCCAAGGAGGTGGAATCCGCCATTTTGCGCCTGGCCCAGATGAGCAGGGCCACGGGCATGCACCTCATCCTCGCCACCCAGCGGCCCAGCGTGGACATCCTCACCTCCCTCATCAAGGTGAACATCCCCGCCCGCTTGGCCTTTGCCGTGTCCAGCGGCTTCGATTCCCGCACCATCCTGGACACCCAGGGGGCGGAAAAGCTCATCGGCCAGGGGGACGCCCTCTTCTACCAGCCCGGGCTCACCAAGCCCGTGCGCCTGCAGGTGCCCTACCTATCCGAGGAGGAAGTAGGGCGCCTCGCCGGCTTCCTCAGGGGCCAGAGTTACGAGGACCGCTTCGCCGAGGCCTACGGCCAGGACTTTGAGCCCCCCAAGGGGCCGGAGGGCACGGGCCCCGGCGAGGTGGACTTCTCGGATCCCCTTCTCAAGAAGGCGGCGGAGATCGTGGTGGAGGAGGGCTACGGCTCCGTAAGCCGCCTGCAACGCCGCCTTTCCATCGGCCACGCCCGGGCCGGGAAGCTGATGGACGCCCTCGAGGCCATGGGCATCGTGGGACCCTCCAAGGGCTCCAAGCCGCGGGAAGTCCTCATCACCAAGGACCAGCTCAAGGACTTCTTCGGCTAGGGCTGTGCTATGATGGCCCTTTGTGGAAACGGTGCCGGGCGGGCGCTGGGTGGCGGAGATCTACGGCTGCGATCTGGACGTGCTGGAAAACCCCAGGATGGTGGAGGCGGCCCTCCTGGACGCGGTGATGCGCCTGGGGGCACCCAGGGGTTCGGCCCAGTCGGTGGTGTACAAGTTTCATCCCCAGGGGCTCTCGGCGGCGGTGGTGAGCCCGGTGGCGGCGGTGATGATCCACACCTGGCCTGAGGACAACGCCTCCGCCACCTTGGACCTCTACTTCTATCGGGATGGAGTGGACCCTGAGGAGGTCCTGAAGGGGCTCTCCCGGGCCTTCGGGGCCAAGGAGGAATCGGCCTTCCGCTACTGGCGGGGAACGGAACACGCCATCAAGCGCCGGGCCTTCGGCGGCCAGCAAGGAGGTTGAGGCTATGGACTACGGCATGTACTTTTTTGAGCACATCACCCCTTACGAAACCATGGTGCGGCGCATGGAAAGGGTAATCGCCGCCGGCCGCACCCAGTACCAGGACTACTTTCTCTTTGAAACCCAGGGCTTCGGCAAGGTGCTGGTCCTGGATAAGGATGTACAAAGCACGGAAAGAGACGAGTACGTCTACCACGAAACCCTGGTCCACCCGGCCATGCTCTCCCACCCCGAGCCCAGGACCGTGCTCATCGTGGGAGGCGGAGAAGGGGCCACCTTGCGGGAGGTGCTTAAGCACCCCACCGTGGAACGGGCGGTGATGGTGGACATCGACGGGGAACTGGTGGAGGTGGCCAAGCGCCACATGCCCGAATGGCACCAGGGAGCCTTCGAGGATCCCCGAACGGTCCTGATCATCGACGACGCCCGGGCTTACCTGGAGCGCACCCAGGACACGTACGATGTCATCATCATCGACCTCACGGACCCCGTGGGGGAGGACAATCCCGCAAGGCTTCTCTACACGGTGGAGTTTTACCGCCTGGTGAAGGCCCACCTGAACCCGGGCGGGATCATGGGCATGCAGGCGGGGATGATCATGCTCACCCACCACCGCGTGCATCCGGTGGTCCACCGCACGGTGCGGGAGGCTTTCCGCTACGTGCGGAGCTACAAGAACCACATCCCCGGCTTCTTCCTGAACTTTGGCTTCCTCCTGGCCTCGGATGCCTTTGACCCCGCGGCCTTCTCCGAAGGGGTCATCGAGGCCCGCATCCGGGAGCGACAGCTGGCTTTAAGGCACCTTTCCGCCCCCTACCTGGAGGCCATGTTCGTCCTGCCCAAGGACATCCAGGAGGCAGTGGAAACGGAAACCATGGTATCCACCGATGCGAACCCCTTCTACCTCACCCCGGAGGGCGAGGCCCGTCAGTCCCCCTACCGGGGCTAAGGGGGCCTCTCTCAGGGTCTCTCACCGGGAGGATGGTAGAGTAAAGCCATGCAACGCACTATAGTTCTCGTAGGGGTGGCTCTGGCCCTTCTCGGCCTGGGCTGGATCCTTTGGGGTCCCAAGGGGAAAGCCGGGCTAGACCCCGCCCAAGGTGCCCGCTTTGCCCTGGGCGACCCCAACGCCCCCGTGGTGGTGGTGGACTTTTCCAACTACCTCTGCCCCCACTGCCAGAACCACGCTTTAAACGTCCTCCCCCGACTGAAAGCCGAGTACATCGACACCGGTAAGGTGCGCTACCTCTTCCGCGACTTCCCCTTCCCCGGCCAGGCCCACGTGATCCGGGCCAGCGAGGCCGCCGCCTGTGCCGCCGACCAAGGGCGTTACTACGAGTACCACGAGGTTCTCTTCCGGGCCGCCTCCAGCTGGGGGAACCTCCAGGGGAGCGTGCTCGACCGCTACTTGGTGGACCTGGCGGGGCAGATGGGGCTGGACGAGAACGCCTTTAGCCAGTGCCTTTCCTCCAATAAGCACCGCGAGGGGGTCCTGGCCGACCAGAAGCTGGCCACAGACCTGGGCCTCACCGGTACCCCCACCTTTTTCATCGCCGGGGAAAAGCACACCGGTTTTCTGAGCTACGAGGAGTGGAAAAACCTCCTGGATAAAGCCTTGGCCGAGCAAAAGTGAAGGGGTAGGTGTAGAAACACGGCAGGGTAAAGCTCGCCGTGTTTTGGGTTCTTTGCTACCCTGGAACCCATGGAAGCCCTTTGGGTGGCCGCCGCCTTCGCCCTGGGTCTACTGGCCAGCCGCCTGGGGCTTCCCCCCTTGGTGGGCTATTTGGGGGCAGGCTTTGCCCTTCATGGACTGGGTCTGAGAGAAACCGAATTCCTGCACCATGCGGCGGAGATCGGCGTTCTCCTGCTGCTTTTCACCGTGGGATTAAAGCTCCGCTTCCAGGACCTCTTGGAGCCTCGAGTCCTGGTGGCAGGTGGGCTCCACTTCCTGTTCTTCGCCCTCCTGGCCCTTTTCCTCCTGGGAAACCTTCCCCTGGCCCTAGCCCTGGCCTTTTCCAGCACCGTGCTGGTGGTGAAGGTCCTCGAGGACAAGAAGGAACTCACCACCTACCACGGCCGCCTCAGCGTGGGCATCCTGGTCCTGCAGGACCTGGTGGCGGTGGGCCTTATCACCCTGTATGGCGAGAACCAAATAAGCCCCTGGGTAGGGCTGGTTCTCCTCCTGCCCCTTCTCAGGTTTGCCGTGGCCTGGCTTCTGGAAAAAAGCGGTCACGACGAGCTACTCGTACTCTTCGGCCTGGGCCTTGCCCTGCTGGGAGGCGAGGGCTTCCGCCAGGTGGGCCTGTCCCCGGAACTGGGAGCCTTAATCATGGGAATCCTCCTCTCGGGCCACGAAAAGGGAGGGGAGATGGCCAAGGGGCTTTGGAGCCTAAAGGAAGCCTTTCTAGTGGCCTTTTTCCTAGATATAGGGCTCAGGGAGGGGATAAGGGGTGCGGAGGCTGGGCTGGTCCTGGCCTTCCTCCTTCTCGCCCTGATCAAACCCCCTCTTTTCTTTGGCCTCTTTCTCCTCCTTGGGCTCCGGGCCCGCACCGCCTTCGTGAGCGGCATGTACCTGGGGAACTACTCGGAGTTTGCCCTCATCGTGGGGGTCGTGCTGGAACGGGCAGGGCTTCTCCCTCATAGCCTTTCCACCCTAGCCCTTCTGGTGGCCCTTTCCATGGCGATTTCCGCACCCTTAGCCCGGTACAGCCATAGCCTTTACAAGCTCCTCGAGGCCCGCCTCCTTCCCCTGGAGCGCAAAATGCTCCACCCCGACCAGGAACCCGAGCGCCTGGAAGGGGCCACGGTGCTCATCGTGGGCATGGGGCGCACCGGGGGTGCCGTCTACCGCATCCTGGAGGCCAGGGGGGAGCGCCCCGTGGGCCTGGACGCCGACCCCGAGAAGGTGGCCCGCCATCAGAACAAGGGGCGGAGGGTCCTCTACGGGGATGCGGAGGACCCCGAGCTCTGGGAACGTCTGGACCTTACAGGGCTTAAGGCAGTGGTCCTGGCCCTGCCGGACCTCGAGGCCAAGGTCCTCGCCGCCCGCTGGCTGAAGGAGCGGGGCTTTAAGGGGATCCTGGCCGCCACCAGCTTCCACCTGGAGGAAGACCCCATCCTAGAAACCGCCGGCGTCACCCTCCTCTTCCACCCCTTCCGCGAGGCTGGGGAACGCCTGGCGGAAAAGGTCCTGGAGAAGCTGGCTATAATGGGTGAGGTGAGCCATGGCCGGTCATAGCAAGTGGGCACAGATCAAGCGCAAAAAAGCCGCCAACGACCTCAAACGCGGCAAGATCATCTCCAAGCACCTGCGGGCCATCCAGGCGGCGGCGCGAGCGGGAGGAAGCCCCTACCCGGAGGCCAACGTCCAGCTTCGCAACGCCATTGAAGCCGCCCGCGCCGACGATGTCCCCATGGAAAACATCGAGCGCCTCCTGCAAAAGCTGCAAGGCGGCGGGGACGGGGCCGAGCAGTACGAGGAGATCGTCTACGAGGGATACGCCCCAGGGGGTGTGGCCCTTTTGGTCTACGCCCTCACCGACAACCGCAACCGGACCGCCGGAGAGGTGCGCCACGTGTTCAACAAATACGGGGGCTCCCTGGGGGCCAGTGGCAGCGTGGCCTGGCAGTTTGAGCGCAAAGGGGTGATCGTCTCTGCGAACTCCGAGGCGGCGCAAGAGGCAGCCATTGAACTAGGGGCCTTGGACCTCGAGGAGGAAGGGGAAAGCCTCACCATCTACACCGACCCCGCCGAGGCCTATCGCATGGCCGAGGAGCTAAAGGCGCGGGGCATCCCCGTGGAGGCGGTGGAGGTGGTGCAGCATCCCCAGAACACCGTGGCCCTGCCTCCTGAGGAGGCCGCCAAGGTCATGCGCCTGGTGGAGGCCCTGGAGGACCTGGACGACGTGCAACACGTCTACACCAACCTGGACCCCACCAGCCTGCAGGTGGAAGCTTAGCTCCACAAGCCCTCCGGCCCAGGGCTAGCCCTGGGCCGGTTTTCCTACTGCTTTTTGCGCTTCCTCTCCTCGCGCATTAGCCGCCGGCGCTCGGCGCGGGAAAGCCCGGGCTGGGGCGGCGGGGTGGCGGGCCGCTTCCTCTCCACCCCGAAGGGCGGGGTCTCGGCCTGGGCCTGGGGAACGGGCACGTAGGGCGCCTCCCGCACCGGGCGGACTGGCTCCGCCTCCACCTTGAGGCGGAAGAGGAACTTGGCCACCTCCCCCTTGATGAAGCCCACCATGTCGTTGAAGAGGCGGGTGGCCTCGATCTTGTACTCCTGGAAGGGGTCCTTCTGCCCATAGCCCCGCAGGAAGATGCCTTGGCGGAGCACGTCCAGGTTGTGCAGGTGCTCCTTCCAGGCGGAGTCCACCACGTTGAGGATTACGAAGCGCTCCACCGCCCGCATCAAAGGAGGGGAAAGTTCCTGCTCCCGGGCCTCGTAGGCCTCCAGCGCCGCCGCCACCAAGCGCTCCACCCCCTCCTCGGGCTTCAGCCGCCTCAGCTCCTCAAAGGGGAAGTCGGCCAGCTGGGGCGCGGTGTCCAGAAGGGCGGCCTTGAGACCCTCGAGGTCCCAATCCTCCGGGTGCACCTGGGGGTTCAGGAAGTTCTCCGCCACCCCCGCCACGGTCTCCTCCACCATGCCAAGGGCGGCCTCCCGCACCTCCTCGTCCTTCCCCAGGAGGATCAGGCGGCGCTGGGCGTAGATGACCTCCCGCTGGCGGGCCATGACGTCGTCAAACTGGAGAAGTTGTTTGCGGATGGCGAAGTTGCGGTCCTCCACCCGCTTCTGCGCCCTCTCGATGGAGCGGGTCGCCATGGGATGTTCGATGGGCTCAGAGTCGTCAAACCCCATGCGGTCCAGCATGGCGATGACCCGGTCGGGGACGAAAAGCCGCATGAGATCGTCGTCAAAGCTCACGTAGAAGCGGCTACCCCCCGGGTCCCCCTGACGCCCAGCCCGGCCCCGAAGCTGGTTGTCGATGCGGCGGGATTCGTGCCGCTCGGTGCCCAGGATGAAAAGGCCCCCCAAAGCCCGCACCCTTTCCTCATCCGCCTTGCACTCCTCCCGGATCTGGCGGATCTTTTCCTGGAGCTCTTCCTTTATGCCTAGCTCCTGGGCTAGGGCCCGGGCCTCCTCCTCCTGGCCTGCCACCATCTTCTTGATGAAGAGCTCCACCTTCCACTCGTACCGGTCAAAACCCTCCTTCTCCAATAGGGCTGCCGCCAGGTACTCGGGGTTCCCCCCCAGCTTGATGTCCGTGCCCCGGCCCGCCATGTTGGTGGCGATGGTGACGGTCTTGCTCCGGCCCGCCTGGGCCACGATCTCCGCCTCCTTGGCGTGGTGCTTGGCGTTGAGCACCTGGTGGGGGATACCCTGGCGCAGGATGCCCAGGGTGTGCACCGCCCGCTTGAGGCCTTCCCACGCGGCCCGCAAGTTGCCCTTGGGGGGGATGAGGCCCTCAAAGGGGGCGAGGTCCTCGTCCTTTAGCTGGGTGGGCTTTTCCAGAAGCTTCCTCAGGCGCTCCCACTCCTCCCCCTGTTGCTTCTGGCTGGCCTTCTTGAAAAGCTCCAGGCGCATCTCCAACCGGGGCAGATAGAGGCGGGGCTCCTTGAGCATCTGGGAAAGCCTCTCCGACTTCTCGATGCTGATGGTGCCCACCAATACGGGCTGGCCCCGCTCGTACTTCTCGGCGATCTCCTCCACCACCGCGTAGAACTTCCCCTTTTCCGTGCGGTAGACCACGTCGGGGAAGTCCTGGCGGATCATGGGGCGGTTGGTGGGCACCACCACCACGTCCATGCCGTAGATCTCCTGGAACTCCTTCTCCTCGGTCTTGGCGGTACCGGTCATCCCGGCCCGCTTCTCGTAGAGGCGGAAGAAGTTCTGGTAGGTGATGGTGGCCAGGGTCTGGTTCTCCCGCTCGATCTTGACCCCCTCCTTGGCCTCGATGGCCTGGTGGAGGCCCTCCCCGTAGCGGCGGCCCGGCATGAGGCGGCCGGTGAACTCGTCCACGATAATAACCTGGCCGTCTTGAACGATGTAGTCCCGGTCCTTGTGGTAGAGCTCCTTGGCCCGGATGGCCTGGATAAGCATGTGAGCAAGCTCCATGTTCTCCGGGCTGAAAAGCCCCTCCACCCCCAGGAGCTTTTCCGCCTTGGCGATCCCCTGAAGGGTGAGGTGCACGGAGCGGTTCTTCTCCTCGATGGTGTAGTCCCCTGTGGGCTCCTTGCGCACCCCAGGCTCCGGGGGAAGGCCCCTTTCCAGCTTCTTGGCGATCTCCGCCATCTTGTAGTAGAGGTCCGTGGCCTTTTCCGCCGGGCCGGAAATGATGAGGGGGGTGCGGGCCTCGTCGATCAGGATAGAGTCCACCTCGTCGATGATGGCGTAGTGCAAGGGGGTGTCGTGGCGGAGCACCAGCTGGTCCGGGCTGATGGCCATGTTGTCCCGGAGGTAGTCAAAGCCCAGCTCGGAGTTGGTCACGTAGGTGACGTCGGCCAGGTAGGCCCTGCGGCGCTCCTCGGGGGTGGAGCTGTGCTGGATGACCCCCACGGAGAGGCCAAGACCGCGGTACACGGGCCCCATCCACTCCGCATCGCGCCGGGCCAGGTAGTCGTTCACCGTGACCACGTGCACGCCCTTACCGGTGAGGGCGTTGAGGGCCACGGCCAAGGTGGCCACCAGGGTCTTGCCCTCCCCGGTTTTCATCTCGGCGATCTTGCCCTCGTGGAGGACGGCCCCCCCGATGAGCTGCACGTCGAAGTGGCGCATGCCCAGGTAGCGCTTGGCCGACTCCCGGGTCAAGGCGAAGGCCATGGGGAGAAGCTCCTCCAAGCTGGCCCCCCGCCGGTGCCTCTCCCTTAGCTCGGCGTAGGCCGCCTGGAGGTCAGCGATCCGCTCCACCTCCGGTTCCAACCGGTTGGTGGGCTCCACCACTTGCTTGTAGTAGCGGGCGATCTCCCGCTCGTTGTTGTCAAAAAGCTTCCGTATGAGGCCCAGCATCCTAAGGCCGATTGTACCCCCCGCGGATGAGAAACCCCTCAGGCTTCCTCCAGGGGCCAGTAAGGGGTAGCCCCCAAGCTCAAGGGGCTTGGGGGGAAGCCCGCCCGATGGCGCCTCCAGGCCGCCAGGGCCACCATGGCCCCGTTGTCCTGGGAAAGGCCCTTGGGGGGGAAGTGGACCTCCAGCCCTGCCCTACGGAAGCGCTCCTGCAAGGCCCGGTTGGCGGCCACGCCCCCCGCCACCAGGAGCACCCGGTGCCCCGTGTCCTGCACGGCCTTGAGGACCACCTCCGCCAGGTGGGCGATGGCCGCCTCCTGGAAACCCCGGGCCAAGGCGGGCTTGGGGAGGCCCTTCTCCACCAGCTGGAGGGCCTTGGTCTTGAGGCCGGAGAAACTGAACTCGTACCCCTCCTGGCCCCTGAGGGGCACGGGGAAGGGGACAGTCTCCTCCGCCCCCTCGGCCAGCCGCTCGATCTCGGGCCCGCCGGGGTACCCGAGGCCGAGAAGCCGGGCCACCTTGTCGAAGGCCTCCCCGGCGGCGTCGTCGCGGGTGGCCCCCAGGAGGCGGTAGCGCCCCAGGGCCTGCACCTCAAAGAGGTGGGTGTGGCCTCCCGAGGCCACCAGGGCCAGGAAAGGGGGCGCCAGCCCCTCGGGCCAGGCGGCGGCGATGTGGGCCTCGAGGTGGTGCACCGCGTAGAAGGGCCGCCCCAGGGCCCAGGCCAGGCCCTTGGCGAAGGTGTAGCCCACCAAAAGGGCCCCGATGAGCCCCGGGCCCCGGGTGGCGGCCACCAGGGAAAGGTCCTTAGGCCCTATCCCCGCCTCGGCCAGGGCCCTTTCCGCCAGGGGACGGAGGACCTTCAGGTGCTCGCGGCTCGCCAGCTCCGGCACCACCCCGCCGTAGGCCTCATGCAGGGCCACCTGGCCCGCCACCAGGTTGACCACCACTTCCCCATCCCGCACCAGGCCCACCCCGGTGTCGTCGCAGGAGGTGTCTATGCCCAAAATCCACATGGCTATCCTTCCCTCGGATCCAGCACCGGGCCCGGGTAATGGCGGGTATTAGAGCTGACCAAGGTGAGGCCGTGCACCTCCGCCGCTGCCCATTGCAATAGGTCCACTAAAGGAAGCCGGGCTCCCTGGACCTTCCTCTCCCCAAAAAGCCTGGAAGCCCGCTCGGCGACCGCAAAGTCTAAAGGCGCGAAACCTAGCTCCCGGAGAAAGCGGCGCTGGGCCTCCAATCCCCTCTCCGGAACGCCCGCCAACACCTCCGCCACCGTAATGGGCGTAACCCATAGGGTCGCCCCCTGGGCCAAACTCCCCCGCACCCAGGCCACCACCCGGGGATGGCCCCGAAAGAGGTCAATGATCGCCGTGCTGTCCAGGAGATAACGCATCCAAACGGGCCTCCGCTTCCCCCCTCAAAGTCCGGACATAGCCCACCACATCCTCCGGCGTGGCCCAGTGGGGAGCCTCCTCAAAACCCACGGAACCCGCCACCTCCTCCACCAGGGAAAGAAGCCGCACCCGCTTGAGGTAGTCTTCCAGGGCCTCCGCCACCACCTCGCTTCGCGAACGCCCTTTCCGCTCCTCGTCCAGGCGCTTTACAAGTTCCTCCGGAAGCCTCAAGTGCACCAGCACCCCAGGCATGGTATCGCCTCCTGCTACTCTAGCAGATACCCTTAAGAAGGGACTCAGTACCCGCACCCAAAGGTTGTCCCATCGGCCAAAGCCCTAGCGGCGTGCTCGTGGCCTCTTTGGGGCCCCCGTCGTGGCGCAAGCCACGACGGGGTACTTAGGCTAAGGGCAATGCTCTGGCTCCTCCTTCCGGTGCTCCTCCTGGTCTACCTCCTCTACCGAGCGAGGAGGCCCAAGGTGCGCCCCTGGGCCGGCGTGTGGCTTTGGCAGAGGGGGAGGCGGAGGCGGTTCCGGCCCCGGTTGGACCTAAGGCTTCTTCTCCTTCTCCTGGCCGCCGCCTTGATGGTCCTGGCCCTCGAGGACCCTCCCCTGGGGCCCTCCCCCATGGTCTTCGTGGTGGACGCCTCCGCCAGCATGGCCGCCCGGGAAGGGGCCAGGACCCGGCTGGACCTGGTCAAGGAGAGGCTCCTCCCCCTCCTGGAACGGGCGCCGGAGGCGGTCTTGGTGCGGGCCGGGGAAACGCCCCAGGCCTTTGGCCCCGCCCCCGGGGTGGCCCTGCGGGGGAGGCTTTTGGAGATGGAGGCAGGGGACCGGGAGGCGGACCTGGAGGCGGCCATCGCCCTGGGCCGCAGGCTCCTCAGGGCCCCGGTGGTGGTGGCCACCGACGGCCCCGCCCCTCCCGGGGTGGAGGGGTACCTGGGGGTGGGCACCCCCCAGGAGAACCTGGGCATCGTGGCGGTGGCCCAGGGGTTTTTGGCCTTGGGGAATAGCGCCAGCCGCTCCCTCACCGCCCGGGTGGAGGTGGCGGGGAAGGTGCGGGAGGTAAGGGTGCCTCCCCGGGGCTTCGCCCGCCTCGAGGGCCTCCCCCCAAGCTTTAGCGCCCGCCTCCTGAACGGAGGGGCCTTGGACCTGGACGACGAGGCCGCCTTCGGCCTCCGCCGCCTGGGGGTGGACTACCCGCCCCTCCCCGCCCTGGAACGGCTCTTCCGCCTCTTGGGGGCGGCGCCGGGGGACGAGGTGCGGGTGCGGATCGGGGTGCCGGAGGGAGCCCCGGAGCGCCCCACCCTCTACCTGGC
>Ga0209289_100537_pt1 | contig 19182 bp, 22 predicted proteins | sample GXS110809BmetaG_FD_184121 | JGI IMG/M metagenome (GOLD analysis project Ga0209289, IMG submission 184121) | Hot spring microbial communities from Gongxiaoshe hot spring, China to study Microbial Dark Matter (Phase II) - GXS 110809B (SPAdes)... ...
AAGCAAAGGTCGTGATGGACGGTAAGGGTGATGTGCCATGCAGGTGGTGCGATGGACGAGGGAGCAAGCGATAGAGCAGTTACGGCAATGGGTGGCAATGGGTTGGACATTGGTCGGCATGGACGAGGCAGGGCGTGGTCCTTTGGCTGGACCCGTCGTGGCTGCTGCCATTCTTTTGACACCACCCACAGCCGGGAAGGAAAGGCAAGGAGCGCCGTTGCATGAACTCCTGCTTGCCGAACCCTCCCTTTTTCGCGACAGCAAAAAACTTTCGCCCGATGAACGGGAGAGGTTGTTCCACTTGCTGCGGGAAAGCGGTGCTCATTTTGCTATCGGCAAAGCCTCTCCCGCCGAGATTGACCGCCTCAACATCCGCCAAGCCACCCTCTTAGCCATGCGTCGTGCCCTGAAAAAACTCCTCGCTCACCCTTCATTCCTTACCTTCCCTTTGAACTTGGCTTTAGTGGACGGTGACCATCTCGGCGATTTGGGCATCCCGACCCTGTTCATCGTGGACGGCGACGAAGTTTGCCCCCTCATCAGCGCCGCCAGCATCATCGCCAAAGTCGTCCGTGACCGACTCATGATTGTCTACGACCGTCGTTACCCCCACTACGGCTTTGCCCAACATAAAGGCTACCCGACCAAGCAACACATAGATGCGTTGCGCCAATTCGGTCCTTGCCCCATTCACCGCAAAAGTTTCACTCCCGTTAAGAACCTTTTGGAACATTAATTTCCGCCATCAAGCGCAAAGTGTGGAAACATAGCCCCACGACAACAATGAAAAGGGAGGAGGGCGTTCGGAAACTAAGCCCAGCAAACCTCTCGGTGACAACATCTTCACCCACCATTGAAAGGCTGGGTGACTTTCACGAAGTCGGCGAAAGCCGACGAAAGAGCCCATTTCAATGGGCTTTGTCCCCGTAGCCCGCCAATTCATTGGCGGGCGAGCAATGTGGTGTGGAAGGCAAAAATTTTCGTCGGTGAAAGGTAAATTTGTGCCTTACGGCTGATTGGACACCACTTTCCGAACACCCTCAAAAGGCGACTGACAAAATAGAGGCGAGGTGACAAAGCGGATGGCAAAGGGCAAGCAATGGCAACTCCTCGCCGACACCTTTTGGCAAAAACTGCAAGACCTTGGCAACCCTGAACAAGCGTGGCAGGCAGTTCATGACTGGTGGCTTCAACAAGGTCACTCGGAGCAAAGTTGGAAATCCGCCAGCGGCGCCGCTTTTGAACGCATCGCTCAGCGTTCATACTTCTGTAATGTCTGAAGCAATGCATCTATTTCATCCCTGTCTTCGTCCTCTGTCAGTTCGCAGGAACAACCGAGGAATGCATACTCAGGACCCATCAACTCTCCCGTCCACTTTGAATGCGCGCCAATAATTTGACCGTTTTCATCTCGCTGCACTTCCCAAGCCTGTGCCGATGCCCAAAGGAAATAGACCTCCGTGAGCAATGCCCCGCATTTGGGACACCGCAATTCCTCAATGCCGTGCTTGCCTTGAGTTCGCATTGCCTATACCCCCCTGTGCTCCTGTGCTATCATTAGCATTGCTTACTTGGCCGTTTCCGGATAACACGCTCAAGGCTTTGGCGAAAGGTGGTGCGGGAAATGACCGAATCGGCACGGCAAAGGCGGGTGCGTGAGGAAGGCGACCGATGGGAAGCATATGTGGCAAAGTTTTTGAGGTGTTGTCTATGCAGTAAGGGCTACAGCGTTTATCGTGAACAAGAACTTCCACAAGATTTGAGACAAAGTCTCTTGCTTGCTCTCCCATGTCTTTGGGATGAGGTTGACCTTGATGCATTAGGTGACATAGAAGCCGTTCTGGGCGATTTAGACATCGTTGTCACCAGAAGGGATATTCCGCTTGTCATCGTAAGTTGTAAGTTGAGCCTTCATAACCGTTTAACCGAGACACTCTTTTGGAGCATGCTTTACTATCCCAAAGGCATTCGGGTCGTTTTAGCCACACCTGACAAGGGACAAGGTGGCAGGTCGGAATGGGGACGCCCTGACCGTCCAAATAAAAATCGCCAACTGGCTCGCCGCTTCCTCGCAGGCGTCTATGTAGAGAATCATCGCGATTTTTGTCCTCCAACGGTGCAAACTTATTTCGGTGACATCATCAAACCTTTGAGCCAATTGCCAAAAGATATCCTGCGGTGGTATCCGTAGAGCCATTAAGGCTCATATTTGGCTTGTGCCTTCTCCCGCAATATCAGTTTAGGTTGCTCTAAGACGGCTTTTAGGCGCTGAACGGCTAAAGCGCAATAGGTTTCACTGATTTCCACACCGATGCCGATGCGGTTGAGTTGAAGACATGCCAAAAGGGTTGTGCCGCTGCCGACAAAGGGGTCCAATACCACATCGCCGACATAACTGAACAACTTAATGCAGCGTTTCGGTAACTCTATCGGGAACGGTGCTGGATGCCCTACCTTTTTGCGACTTTCGCCGCTGAAAGTCCAGACACCGTTTGTCCATTCTAAAAACTCTTCACGAGTAATGTCCGAAACACCCCTGCGTTGCTTTTGCCACTGGCTCTTATACATCACAACAATCATCTCCACAGGAGCGATAACGAAGGGCGCAGAAGCGCTAAGCCACGAACCCCACGCTGTTCGGCGCGAGATATTCTGCTCGTTCCAGACGATGGTCGTATGGTATTGCCAACCGATGCCCTTTGCGATTGTCACGATGTCGGCATAAACGCTTCGCTGCCCGCCCTTGTTTTTGTCCAGCGGGATGTTCAGACACAACCTGCCATCGGGTTTCGCCAGTCGGTAGCATTTCTCCAGCGCCTTGCCGATGAACTCCAAGTATTTCGGATAGGGCAGGTTGTCCGAATAGCCGTCATACTGAATGTCCACATCGTAAGGCGGCGATGTCACAATCAAGTCAACGCTTTCTGGCGGCAACTCTCGGAAGTTGAGAAAATCGTCGCAATAGAGCCGAATTGTCCCCGAAGAAAAGTAGAGCGGCATAGCCCGCACCTCACTCCGTTTGTGCTGTCAGATAAATTTTGACACAGGAGCCGATTTGCTTGCCTATCGGGTGCATCAAAATTTTCATGCGGTGATTGGTGGCTATGGGCAACGCAAGGTTCATCGTCAATTTGCGGCTTTTGCCAGCACAACTTGAAACACATTGACCTCATGTTGCCGAAAGAGGGTCATCCTGTTAGTGGCGGAGGTGTTGTCTGATGGTTTTCCGCTTTCAGGTTTGCTTTGAACCCGAAGAAGATGGGGCTATCACGCTTATGTCCCTGCCTTATCGGGCTGCCACTCCTACGGGCGAACGATTGAGGAAGCCGAACGAAACATCAAAGAAGCCATCTCGCTCTACCTTGATGGGTTAAAAAAACAGGGTTTGCCCCTCCTATCGCCGCAAGGGGCACCATCAGAGATGCTGGCTTAACGGTGGAGGAGTTCAATCGCCTTGACTCATAAGGCTCTTTGCACTCCGCTACACTGCGGTTCAAAATTTTCGCCTTGGTGATGCTGCCTATGAGCGGTGACCGATACATCATCATTCGCGGTGCTCGCCAGCATAACTTGAAGAACATTGACCTTGTGCTGCCAAAGGAGAAGTTAATCGTCATCACGGGCATTTCAGGGTCGGGCAAAAGTTCATTGGCGTTTGATACGCTTTACGCTGAAGGGCAGCGGCGCTATGTGGAGAGCCTTTCTGCTTACGCAAGGCAATTTTTGGGACGATTGGATAAGCCCGATGTTGACTTCATTGAGGGACTTTCACCCGCCATCAGCATTGACCAAAAAGCGATGCATCACAACCCACGCTCAACGGTCGCGACGGTGACGGAGATTTACGACTATCTACGCTTGCTTTTTGCTCGCGTTGGGACGCCCCATTGCCACAAGTGCGGTCGCCCCATCGTCCGCCAAACACCGGAGCAAATCGTTGACCAGATTCTGAGTTTGCCCGAAGGAACTCGCATCCATGTTCTTGCTCCCGTCGTTCGCGGTCGCAAAGGAACTTACGGTCACTTGTTTGAGGAAATTCGCCGTCAAGGCTTTGTCCGCGTCCGCGTGGACGGACAAGTCATGACCGTTGATGAAGCGCTGCAATTGAAACTTGACCGATACAAGCAACACTGGATTGACATCGTCGTTGACCGCATCGTTGTCAAGCCCGAAGTTCGGTCGCGTTTGCATGACTCCGTTGAAACCGCCCTGAAGGCAGGGCAAGGCATCGTCGTGGTTCAGTTAGTTGACGGGACGCGGGACGAGGGACGAGGGACGAAAAAACTGACAACAAAAACCTCGTCCCTCGTCCCGCGCCCCGCGTCCCAAAACGGCGAATTAGTTTTCAGCGAACACTTCGCTTGCCCAGAATGCGGCATTAACATCCCTGAGTTGCAGCCGCGCAACTTCAGTTTCAACAGCCCTTACGGCGCTTGCCCTGAGTGCGACGGTTTGGGCACGAAAGCGGAATTTGACCCTGACCTCATCATTCCCAACAAAAACCTGTCCATCGCCGACGGAGCAATCGCGCCGTGGAAACTTTACACGAGCAACTACAAGAAGGAAATCTTGAAGGCGGTCGCCGAGGCTTACGGCTTCAGCATCCACACGCCTATCAAAGACCTGACGAAAGAACAACTGCGGGCGTTGCTGTATGGCACCGACCGCCCCGTTCGGGTCAGTTATGTCAACCGCTACGGTCGCTATCGGACAATCACGACTTTCTTTGAGGGCATCATCCCGATTTTGCAAGAGGACTACCAAAACGGCGATGACGAGTGGAGAGAGGAATTGCGCAAATTTATGGCACTCAAACCTTGCCCATCCTGTAAAGGCGCTCGGTTGAAACCAGAAAGTTTGGCGGTCACTATCCGAGCGGCGATGCAGCCGAAATCGCCGTTGCCTTTCCCAGCCGACGACCCTCAGGAGTGGGACGGGGGACGAGGGACGAGGGACGAGGAAACTTTAGAAACCGCGTCCCGCGCCCATCGCCCTTCGTCCCGTGAATTGGTTTGGCGTTGGAACATCGCCCAAGTCTGTCAATTGTCGGTCAAAGAAGCCTTGCAATGGCTTGACGCTTTGAGGCTCACGGAGAAAGAGCGAACCATCGCCCACCAAATCTTGAAGGAAATCCGCAACCGCCTTCAGTTTCTCGTTGATGTCGGGCTTGATTACCTCACCCTTGACAGGGAAGCATCAACCCTCGCTGGCGGTGAGGCTCAGCGAATTAGGTTGGCGACACAAGTCGGCTCAGGACTGACGGGTGTGCTTTACATCCTTGACGAACCATCAATCGGCTTGCACCCACGCGATAACAAACGGCTCATTGAAACCTTAAAGAAGTTGCGAGACATGGGCAACACGGTCATTGTGGTTGAGCACGATGAGGAAGCAATTCGCAGCGCTGATTTTATCGTTGACCTCGGTCCGGGTGCGGGTGAACATGGAGGCTATGTTGTGGCGACGGGAACCGTTGAAGACATTGAGCGATGCGAGCAATCCATCACGGGGCAATACTTGTCGGGCAAACGAAAAATTCCCGTGCCTGAAGTGAGGCGTAAACCGAAAGGACAATGGCTTATCGTCAAGGGCGCTCGCCAGCACAACCTCAAAAACATCACCGTTCGTTTCCCGTTGGGCTTGTTCATTTGCGTGACGGGCGTTTCAGGTTCGGGCAAAAGCAGCCTCGTCGTTGACATCCTCTACAAAGCCCTCGCAAGGCGGTTGCATGGTGCGATGGAGTTGCCCGGCGACCACGACGAAATCTTTGTCTGGGACGAGGGGCGGGGGACGAGGGACGAGGTGACGAAGTGGATTGACAAAGTGATTGACATTGACCAGTCGCCAATCGGTCGGACACCCCGAAGCAACCCCGCAACCTACACGGGCGTTTTCACCTACATCCGTGAGTTGTTTGCGTCAACGAGGGAAGCGAAAGCGCGAGGCTATAAGCCGGGTCGGTTCAGTTTCAATGTCAAGGGCGGTCGTTGCGAAGCCTGTCAAGGTGACGGCTACATCAAGGTTGAGATGCACTTTTTGCCCGATGTGTTCGTCCCGTGCGAAGTTTGCAAGGGCAAGCGATACAACCGCGAGACGCTGGAAGTGACTTACCGAGGCAAAAACATCGCCGATGTTTTGGACATGAGCGTTGACGAAGCCCTTGAGTTCTTTGAGCATGTCCCGCCTATCAAGCGAATTTTGCAGACGCTGCACGATGTCGGGTTGGGTTACATCAAACTTGGTCAACCAGCGACGACACTGAGCGGTGGCGAAGCGCAAAGGGTGAAGTTGGCGAGCGAACTTTGTCGGCGGGCAACGGGCAGGACGCTTTACATCTTGGACGAACCAACGGTCGGCTTGCACTTTTACGATGTTGAACGGCTGCTCAATGTCCTCCACCGCCTCGTGGACATGGGCAACACCGTCATCGTCATTGAGCACAACTTGGAAGTCATCAAGACGGCTGACTGGGTCATTGACCTCGGACCTGAAGGCGGCGAACAAGGTGGGGAAGTTATTGCTGAAGGTCCACCCGAAGTTATCGCCGAAGTTCCGCATAGTTACACGGGACAGTTTTTGCACCACATGTTGGCGGCAGAGAGAGACCGCACAAGGGAGCGGGCGTTATAAGGCGAGGATGGTCGGTCGGGGTTGGTCAATTTCTTCGGCGACCAGTTCCACCCGCCAAAGGCGAAAGATTTCTTCCCCAAAGCCTTTCAAAGTCGCCGTGAAGGGTTGGCAGCGAACCTTCGCTTGATTGAGCCATTGGGCAACTTCGGAGTCAAAACGAACGGCGTCGGAAAGGATAATGTCGGTGCCCGACGATTGCCCTTCCAAGCGGGCGGCAATGTTGACGGTGGAGCCGAAATAGTCCAAACGGTCATTAAGGGTGACAGCAATGCAAGGACCAGCGTGAATGCCGACTTTCAGGTAAAGGGGGTGCATGCCTTCTGGTGGATGGGCTAATCGTTGCTGGGCTTTCGCCATCGCCCGAACGGCATGGATGGGACGCATGAAGACCGCCATGATGGCATCGCCAATCGTCTTGACGATCGCCCCACCCTCCTCGGCGACACATTCCCGCAGGACATCAAAGTGGTTCATGACAAGCCCAAAGGCAGGGGCATCGCCGATGGCGCGGTAAAGGTTGGTGGAACCGCGCAAGTCAGTGAAGACAATGGGGAGGTGACCGACGGCGATGCGTTCTCCAGGGCGCAAGGCTTCTTGCGAGAAGAGGTCGCGAAAAGTTTGAAAGGCGAAAACTTCCGCTGCCGTCACCACTTTGTCGCTCCAATCAAGCCGCTCCACGATGAACAGTTGCTCTTCATCCGTTTGATTGATGAGCCGCAAAACAGGTCGGAGGTTTAGAGTCGGTTCCTCTTTCGTCCAACCCAAAGGGGAAGCAATGAAAGTTGCCTCGCTTTCCGTGCCGTCTTCCTCAGCGGTAAAAAACTGCCCACCCCGCAGTTTAGCGGTGCGGACGCGATAGCGCCCTCGTTCCAACGGGAGGGTGATGATTCGCTCTTCCTTCGGTTGAAGCAGTTGCTGAGAGACGATGTGGGGTGTCACTTGGGGACCGCCGACGCAATAAGCGACTTCCTTGACCTGCCGCACGGTAGGGTTAGGGCGAAAAGTCAACTCCACCGAGCGATCAAAGTTGACCTCAAAGTCAATGAGGCAACTTTTGCAGTGGGTTTGGGAGCGGGCGAGGGAAAGGGATGAGAAACTCTCCGCTGCGCCCCGACAAGAGGGGCAAAGTAACTCCCATCGGAAATCCAGCAAACCTGCCCGCACTGCCATCAGAAAAAGTTCCAGCACCTTTTTGCGGGGCACGCCCCAATAATCGGCTAAGGCGTAAGGGCGCATCCGCATCAGCGTCAAGTCATCGGCGGTCTCAAGGAGGCGGGCTAAACGGTCTACCAAAGCAGGGTCGGCGCCCCAATCGGTTAACTGACGGCAGAGGAAACGCAATCGGCGACGCTGCTCCCGGGTGAGAGCGGTTGGGCGTTCCGCATCCCACACTGCCTTGCCCTGCATCACCCAATCGTCATACTGGCGAAAGACAGCCCCAAAGCGGCGGGCACTGATCAAGCCGATTTGAATGGGGATGGCAAGCACCCCCAAAAGGTTGCGCGGATATGCCCAGACTTGATAGACGAGCCGCGTGCCCCCTTCGGGAAGAGGCACCAGTTCCGCCAGCACCCGCATTAAAGCGACAGGACCGCTGAGGTAGCGCCGAACGACGCCGAAGCGGAAAGGGCGCACCCATTCAAAAGGCGTCTCTTCCCATTCCACCTTGACGCCAAAAAGGGAAAAGCGCAGCCGACGCCGACGGTTCTCCAACGGGATGTTTTCTTCCAAAGCAGGCAACCCCGTGTCGGCGTTGAAGCGGTTCGTGTCCGACACCCACTCCCACAACTGTTCAGGGTTGGCGCGCAATCGCCATTCCCAGCGATAATGGAAAGATGGCAGACGAGCCATAAAGATGGTGCGCTCCTTTTGGACGACTTACCGCCACCATCAAAGTTTATCGGCAATTTTTCCGTCACGCCCAATCGGAGCGGGCTTTGGCTCGTCGCCGCAGGAACTTGTCCGCCTCCAAGGCGGCGATTGCTCCTTCAGCGGCAGCGATGACGGCTTGCCGAATTTCTTTGCAGGTCACATCGCCCACCGCAAAAACGCCCAGAACGCTTGTCTGTTTCGTCTCTGGGTCAACTTTAATGCACCCTTCGGGAGTGAGGTCTAATTGCCCGTCCAAAAACTCGGTGACAGGTTTCGTCCCGACGAGGTAGATGAACACTCCCGCCACTGGCAACCGCTCTTGTTGTCCTTCCCGTTCCACCACGATGGCGGTGACTTGTTGGTCGCCTTCAATGGCGATGACGCGTGTTTTCAGCAGCCAAACGATGTTGGGAAGTTGTCGGGCACGGGCAACCGTTTCGGGAGAAGCCTTAGGCTGACGATGGGGCGAGATGAGGTAAACGGTGCGGGCAAAGCGGCTTATGAACGCCAGTTCGTCCAGCGCCTCATCATTGTCACCGAGGACAGCGACATCCTTGCCGACAAAAAAGGGCGCATCGCAGACGGCACAATAACTGACGCCTTTGCCGATCAATTTCGCCTCGCCTGGGATGGACGGTTTATGCCCCATCGCGCCCGTCGCAATGATCAGGGTGCGTCCGTAGAAAGTGCCGGCGCTGCTGATGACCTCTTTGGGGTCTTTGCGCAAATCCACGCCCGTCACTTGCGCCTGCACATATTCCGCCCCAAATTGCATCGCTTGTTGCCGTAAAAGTTCCAGCAACTCAGCCCCGCTGATGGGTTGAAGGACGCCAGGGTAGTTTTCAATGCGGCTGGTCATACCCAATGCGCCCGCTTTGGGATGTTTGTCCAAAACGACGGTTTTCAACTTTGCCCGCGCCGCATAAAGGGCAGCGGTCAACCCAGCAGGACCTCCGCCGATGACGACGACATCGTAGGGCTCTTCTTCGGGCAAGTCCAAGCGCAACTCCAAAGCACTCAACTCCACCATGCCTCTCACCTCCACCTGTCAGTGGTCGTAGCGATGGAAGTGATGTTCGTGCTCAAACTCGTCATGATGGTGATGGTGCTCGTGTCCTTCTTCCAATGCCATTTCTCGTTCCACTTCGTCCAGCAAGGTGGCGTCGTCTTTTTCCAGTTGGTCGGCGGCTTTGAGGACATAGAGAGCGAAGAGGTGTTCGGGCAATGCTCCCTCAAAACTTATGGCATCGTTGATGACGACTTTGGGCACGGCGAAGATGCGGTAGCGCTCCGCCAATTCAACGAACTCCGTCGCTTCCACCATGTCGGCAACGATGCGGGGATTTTCCATGGCGAATTGATGGGCGGTTCGGACGGCTTTAGGGCAATAGGGGCAAGTGGGCGTGACGAAGACTTGAATGTGCGTGGGCTTTGGGATGCGACGAATTTTCTCCCGAACCTCTTCGCTCAAGTTCGTCGTCCCCTGCGAGACCATCACGATGTCCTCAATCAGCGCCGTGAACTCCATGCCCGCAGGGATGCCAAAGTAGCGGATGTTAAAGTTACTGCCGTCGGTGACGAGCAAAGCGGGCACTTTGTCCACGCCGTAGCGTTCCGCCAAAGCGCCGTCGTTGTCTATGTCGTGGATGTCTGCTTCCAACAAGGGCGACAATTGCGTCAGTTCCTGCACCAATTGCTCTGTCTCCTTGCAAAACTGGCACGGTTGGCTCCAAGGCGTCCAGACAAGGGTGGGTTTTTGCGTGAACAGCACCAAGCGAACGGGACGGACCAACCGTTGACGGAAAAATTCTTCCAACCTTCGTCGGTCTCGCTCGCTGATCAGCGCCATCATGGGTCACCTCCGAACCGTTGGTCAGTTTGTGGGGCAAGTGCCGTTGCCGCCACCGTCACTGATGCGCAAGGGGCAAAAAGGTTACGCCTCAGATTTGTCGTTGCAATTGCTGGGCGGCGATGAGCAAGGGGTCCCAAACGGGGGCGAAGGGCGGGGCATAACTGAGGTCTAACCGAGCAACCTCGTCAACGGTCATGTGGGCATGAAGGGCGGCGGCGAGGACATCAATGCGTTTGGCGGCTTCCACCGGTCCGACCAATTGCCCACCCAACAACCGTCCCGTCCTTTTTTCGGCAATCAACTTGACAGTCGTGGGAGCGGCGCCGGGGTAGTAATGGGCTTTGTCAGGGGCGGTGATGGTAACGGCAGCAAAGTTCAAGCCCTCTCGTTGGGCTTCTTTTTCGGTCAACCCAGTGCGGGCGACCGCCAACCGAAAGACTTTGGCGACAGTGGTGCCGACGACGCCCTTGAAAGTTGCCCGACCACCTGCCATGTTTTCTCCCGCCACCCGTCCTTGCTTGTTGGCGGTCGGACCAAGGGGGATGTAAACCCTTTTCCCCGTGACAAGGTGGACGACCGAAGTGCAGTCACCCGCTGCCCAAATGCCTTCAACAGGTGTTCGCATCCGCTCGTCGGTGGCGATGGCGCCTGTCTCGTCCAGCGGAATTCCTGCTGCCTGCGCCAACGCTACATTGGGCTTGACACCGCTTCCGAACAACACCAAGTCTGTTTCCCAAGTTTCTGAGGGAGTGACGACTTGTCGGACAAAACCTTTTCCGTCCCGCTGCAAGGCTATCACGGGTTCACCCATGCGGACGACAATTCCGTGCTCCTTCAATTCCCGCTCCACGAAAGTTGCCATGTCAGGGTCAATGCCCGTGAAGACTTGCGGGAGCATTTCAGCGACCGTGACTTCCATGCCTAAATGCCAGAAGGCTTCCGCAAACTCCATGCCGATGTAGCCCGCACCGATGATGGTGACCCGTTTCGGTCGGTGCTCCTCAAGGAAAGTTTTCAGGGCAATGCCATCGTCGTAGTGGCGAATGGTGAAGGCGTTAGGGGCGTCAGTGCCCTCAATGGGCGGTTTGACAGCGATGGCGCCTGTCGCAATCAACAGTTCGTCGTAAGGCTCTTCATACTCTCGCTCCCTCTGATGGTCTCGCACCTTGACAATTTTTCGGGCAGGCTCAATGGCGAGGGCTTCGTGTCCCAATCGCACCTCAATGCCTTGCTGCGCAAATTGCTCTGGCGTGCGGGCGAGGAGGCGGGCGGCTTCAGGGACGATGCCTGCGATGAAGTAAGGGATGCCGCAAGCGGCGTAGGAGACGGCGCAGCCTTTCTCCAGCACAACGACGGAAACATTCGGGTCGGTGCGTTTGGCTTTTGAAGCGGCGCTCATGCCCGCCGCATCGCCACCGATGATGAGGAGGCGCTTTGACATCTCATTTCCCTCCTTCCGAAAGCAACGCCTTCAAGCGTTCATGGATGTGAGCGGCATCTACTTGGTGAACGAAATGAGCGACTAACTGACCGTTGAGGAAGACGAGCAAAGCAGGCGTTGAGCGAATTTGGAAACGCTCCGCCAGTTGGCGCTGGGTAGAGGCGTCCAAAGAGAAGAGGCGGATGCGGGAGAGATAAGGGCGCAAAAGAGGTTCAACATGGCGAAGCATCATCGGACAAGGCACACACTCCGATGCCCAAACTTCCACGAGGACAGGGACGGGACTTTTGAGGACTTTCTCCTCAAAGTCCGCCTCGCTGATGGGTGTCCCGACGAGCGGTTCGGTCATTTTGTGTCCCCCCTTAGGCTTTGAAGGAAGCGGGCAGTGCGGAGGTCCTTTCCGCACCGCCCGCCTCCTAATTGACAGGCTTTCAGCCTGCCTTCACTTCAATGCGTCGTTGGGACGGTGTTGGTGCCTCTCGGTAAGGCATCCGAATTTCCAAGACGCCATCCTTGTAGGTCGCCTCAATGTGCTCGGTGTCAGCACCGTCGGGTAGTTGGAGGGAGCGCTCAAAGGCGCCATAGAAGCGCTCGCAACAGAGGGCATCCACTTCTCCCTCTTCCCACTTCCGTTCGCCCTTGACGGTCAGGATACCTTCCTCGTTCACTGACACCTCCAACGCTTCAGGGGCAACGCCCGGCAGGTCAAAGCGCAGAATCAACTGGTCGCCTTTGCGGAACATATCCACCGCTGGCGCCCAAGGGCGACGAGCAACTTTCCCGTCCTCCCAGACAGAAAGCCACGAAGCGATATCCCGCAGCATCGTGCGGGTCAGTTCATTGAACAAGCGGTCAAACTCATCCATCGTCCATCGGCGGGTCTCGCGACGAGCCAGTGTCGCCATCGTTCATCCCTCCTTTGTCCTTTCGGGTTTTTGTGGGAGCCTTTCCCTCGCTCCCACTGCCACTGATGCGCAAAGGGCGAAAAGGATGCGCCTGCCACCTGTCACGGCTGACAACCGTTCAGCAAACATCGTCCCACTTTGGGCATTCGTGTAACTTCGCGGCGACATCATCCCTCTCTTAGCGATGGAGGTGCAAAGGCGATGGTGACAACGCTGCAAGCGGACAAAATCGTGGACGCTCGCGGGGCGCAATGTCCTGGTCCGTTGGTGGAACTCATCCGCGCCATGAAGGAAGTGCCCGTCGGGGCAGTGGTGGAAGTTTGGACGCAAGAGCCCCGCACCAAAGAAGATGCCAAGGCGTGGTGCGAGCGGGCAGGACATGAGTTTTTGGGGGCATTCGCTGCCGATGGTTACGAACGGGTGTTGGTTCGCAAAAAACGCTAAAGGCAGGTGACGGGCGATGGGGCAAGCCAAAGTCGTTATCGTCGGTGGCGGTGTCGGAGGCACTTTTGTCGCCAACTTGTTGGCAAAGCAAAATGACCGCTTGGCAGTGACCGTCGTGGATGCCACAGGCGTTCACCACTATCAGCCTGGCTTGCTTTATGTGCCCTTCGGATGGGAACGACCTGAGCGATTGCGCCACGATGAGCGTCGGTTGCTTCATCCCGCTGTGCGTTTGCTCTCCGTTCCCGTAGAGCGCATTGATGTGAGCGGGCGACGATTGCGTTTGGCAAAGGGTGAGGCGCTGCCTTACGATTTCCTTGTCATCGCCACCGGTTCTTGCCCCGTGCCTGAAGAAATCCCCGGCTTAGCGGAGGGAAGCCATCACTTTTACACGGAACCTTCTGCCGTGCGATTGCGAGAGGCGCTCCACCGCTTTGAAGGTGGACGCCTCATCGTCGGCATCGCTGGCTTCCCTTACAAATGCCCACCAGCCCCTTTGGAGTTCACCTTGCTTTTGGACGACTGGCTGCGTCAGCGGGGATTGCGAAAGCGAACGGAACTCGTTTTCGTCACTCCCTTACCCCAAGTTTTCTCCATTCCCTCCGTCGCCCCTCTTTTTGAGGAACTGTTCGCCGACAAAGGCATCAAGGTGGAAACCTTCTTCAACACTGAGCGGGTTGACCCTGAGCGGCGCCGCCTCGTGTCTTTGGAGGGGACGGAGTTGGATTACGACCTTTTGGTGCTCGTCCCGCCCCATCAAGGCTCGCCTCTCATCAGCGCTTCCGACCTCGGCGACAGAGGCGGTTGGGTGCCGACGGAGAAATTCACCCTGCAAGTGAAAGGGCAGGAACGATTGTTCGCCCTCGGTGACGCCACCGATTTGCCCGTCAGCAAAAGCGGCGCCGCCGCCCATTTTCAAGCCCCCATCCTCGCTCAAAACCTGTTGCGCCTCATCGCTGGGCAAGAGCCTGACGCTCGCTACGATGGGAGCGTGATGTGTCTGGTGGAGACAGGCAATGGGAAAGCGACGCTGTTGCGCTTCAATTACGAACAGCCTCCCAAACCACCCCGACCGTCCCTTTGGTTTCATTGGCAAAAGATGCTGTTGAACCGTTTTTATCCCGCTCTTGTCCCGAAAGGCATCGCCTTGGGAGAATTCCTCGCCCTCTTGCAGGGCAAATTTGCGAGAACCGAACCTTTTTGCGGCTCGGCGATGATGGAGCAGTGGGTGCAAAAAGTCGCTTCTCTGCGGGGGTGATGGCGATGACGGAAGAAATTTGGCGCTACCACGAAGAAGTCCATCGGTTGGCGCGGCAATTGTGCCGCCATCGGGAAGATGCCGAAGATGTCGCCCAAGCGACTTTGTTAAAAGCCGCCCAACACTTGAAGGAGTTTCGGGGCGAAGCCAGCCTGCGCACTTGGCTCCATCGCATCGCTACCAACGAATGCCGCATGTTGCGTCGTCGCTCAACACCGCTCTCTTTGGAGCAATTGTTGGAAACCGCCGCCACTGAAGACGCCCCACCTTTGGAGTTGCCCGAAGAAGCCCCCGACCCCGAAGAAATCGCCATTGAAGCCGAACGGCGGCGGTTAGTCCTCCAAGCCTTGCAACGGTTGCCCGAACGCTATCAAACCGCTTTGCTCCTCAAGGATGGTGAAGGGATGAAGGAACGAGAAATCGCTGCCGCAATGGGGTTGAGCGTCTCGGCGGTGAAAGCCCTCCTCCATCGCGCCCGCCTTGCTTTGCGAAAAGAGTTACAGCGTCACGGTCTTATGACTTCCTGAGTTTGCCCCTCAACCCGCAACGGAACGGGCAGGCGTTCTCGGACGGGTGGCTCCAACCGTTTTTGAATCAAGCCCATCAATCGCTCCGCTGCCACAGCCCCCAGTTGGAAGTAAGACGGCTCCAAAGCAGCAACTCCCGGCAGGCATTTCATTTGCCCCGCAAACTTTTCCTTGACGACCAATCCTAAATCATCAGGCACTCGCACGCGGTGCTCTATCAGGGCGCGAGCAAATCCGATGGCTGCCATCTCCGCCAAAAAGACCAACGCTTCGGGACGGTTTTTGAGGGCGAAAAAGCGTCGGGCAAATTCATACCCCTCGTCCGCAGTGTAACCGACCGTCCAAACCCATGAAGGGCGAAAGGGAAATCCCAATTCCGAAAGGGCATGCTCAAAACCTTGCAAGTTTTCCCGATGGCAAGTGTAGTCCAAGCCGGGCAGCACCAAACCGAAGCGACGGTAACCCTGTTGAGCGAGATAACGCACCGCCTGCACCGCCATCCCAAAGTTATCCAAGTCCACACTGTTGAGGTCGGGAAGGTGTTCGGGTGGGGTGCTAACAAGCACCATCGGCAGCGAACTTTTGCGCCATAGCGCTAAGGAAGGGTCGTCGTGGCGGACAGCGCCGACCAACAATACCCCGTCCACCTCGTTGGCGTGAAAAAGGTGAGGGGGTGGCAAGAAGCCTTCCGAGGAAGGGTTCACTCGCAGCAACAGACCGTAATCGTATTGCCCTAAAACCTCGCTAACGCCCGCCATGACGAACGCCATCGCGGGATGGCGAGCAACTTCCGCCATCGCCCAAGCGAAACAAATGCCGACAGTAAAAGTGCGCCTTTCCGCCAAACCGCGAGCGCTCCGATGGGGGCGATAGCCCAATTGTTGGGCAATGCGCATGACCCGTCGCTTTGTCTTCTCGCTGTAGCGCACCCGCTCATTATCGCCCCGCAAAATCGCCGACACGACCGTGTGGGAAACACCCGCTTTGCAGGCAATCTCTCGGATAGTCGGCATCTTCCCATCACCTCAAGAAGTCCCATCGGAAGCGTCCACTATTTTGACACATCGGCAAACAACGACGCCTTCGGAGTTTCCCTGACAGATGCTGAGCGCGCTCACTCTCGCCTTGACTGACCTATGAGTGTGTTCGGAAACTAAGCCCAGCAAACCTCTTTTGATAACATCCTTGCCCACCATTGAAAGGCTGGGCGACTTTCACGAAGTCGGCGAAAGCCGACGAAAGAGCCCATTTCAATGGGCTTAGTCACCGTAGCCCGCCAATTTATTGGCGGGCGAGCAAGGAGGGTGAGCGACGGCGTGGAAGGCAAAAATTTTCGTCGGCGAAAGGTAAACCTGTGCCTTACGGCTGACTGGACACAACTTTCCGAACACCCTCCTGACCTATTGACAGAAAGTCCAAGCGGTGGAGTCCTCTCAACCCCTCGGTTCGCCTTCGGATAACTCCACTCCTTCAACGGGTCAGAAGGTGCACCTGACTGAAGCATCTTCACTGACCCAATCAACGCAGCCAAAACAACAACCACCATCGTCAGTTTGATGGTGCCTTTGACCATCGTTAACACCTCGTCAAGGGTGTTTTGAACCGGCGCTTGGCAGCGTCGGAGGCTTGTCTCCGACGCTCGTTTCCTACGCAACTTTTTCCTACGCAATTTCCCTTAGCGCCATCCCTGCTAACCCTGCAGGCAAAATCGTCAAAGTTGACCAATGAAAAGGCAACAAAGAATGTGCGCTGATGGGAAACAAGACCATCAACAAACTTGCCGAACAACCTAAAACCAAACCTGCAACTAACCACCTTTCCTCAACCATCGACTTCAGAGCATAACCGACGCAAAGCACCGTCAATGAGTGAAAAACCAAGTCAGGGCTGCTGTAAGGAGTTATTGACGGCATCAACCAAGAAACCAGCGAGCGAAAAATCGTTCCTATCGCAGCACTCAAAATCCCACCAACCATGCCAACAATCACGGCAACATGCCATAGTGTTCGTCTACTTGCCATTCTTTTCCCTCCCTCAATCTCTCCCACGCTTCTTTTACAGCCTGCTCTAAAGACCGTCTGGACAAGCGACTATGAGCAACCAACTTCCACAGTTTAACCCCTAACTTTGCCAAGCCTAATTCAAAATCAGCACCTCGCTTCAAAACAACAACATCGCCTCTCACCGCAACGACCCCGTAATCCCTGCAAGTCAAAACCCCAATGGCTGTTTGCTCGTAATATTCGGGCTTTAACGGCCAAGTGTTTTGCCTTCCTGCCTTCAGAACGATGTAATCCACTTGCTTTTGCCGCATCCTTTTGTGCAAAACCTTCGTCGCCATCGGCTTGACCCACAAACGACCATCCAGTTGCTTGAGCGTCTTCGGAGAAGGTCCGTAACCTGCCCGTTGAAATGGGTTGGGGAAAAGGTAAATTTCCTTGCGATGGGCAAGATGAGGGACAAATTGAGACGGTGCACTAACCGACGCATCTGGCGGGATAACTTCGGCAAGGAAACTTCAGATTTGCTTTGCTTGCTGTTTTGGTAGGATGTTTGCGTGAAAGTGAAGGTAAGTGTGAGGGACATAGCGAAAGAAAGAAACAATCAAGCAGAGGGAAAAGGTAGCGACCAAAACTTTTTGCCATTGAAGTTGCAAGTTTTCATCCACGAGTTTTTGTAGCCTGCCGAAGGCGAAAGGTAGCGATGCCGCAAGCCAAGGGGCGATGATGGAAGCATGTTGAAATCCCAACTCCCTCATCGCCCTCCAATCGCTCAAGGCTGAAACAGCGTAGTTGGGCAAAGCGAACGAGGCAAAAGTGCCAGAGAAGAGAGGGAAGAAAGCGAAAGGTGCTAAAAGGAGCATTGGGTAAGCGCCGGGTTGAGTGAAGTGACCTTCGCATAAGATAAGGGCTTTGAGAGCGTCAAAGGGGTGAGTTAAGATGCCGATGACGATTTGCAAAGGTGTGTTCCCCCATCGGGAGTAAAGGGACAGGTAAGCGGTTTTTTCTTCACCGCTTAAAATTGCCATCATCTTCGTGGCGAAGATGAACCAAAGGATGCTGAAAGTCACTATCGCCCCGCTCCACCATTTCCTGCTAACGAGTAAACCATAAAGCCCTAAACAAGCGACAGAGACAGCAACATCTTCCCGGCAAAGAAGAGCGAAAAAGCAAGCAACAGCGAAACTAACTGGACGATTTTCGTCAAGGGCATCTATTGCCCAAAGGACGAAAGGAATGGAGAGAAGGACAGGGTGGAAGTCAAAGAAGAGCATGGTCATGATGGCGGGATGGAGCAAGTAGCCGATGGATATAAGCGTTGCAATCTTCTCATCTTGAGTGTGGCGGATAGCGAGGCGGTAGAGTGGGATGACACCGAGAGCCAAAGCAAGGGTTTGACCGAAGAAGAGCCAGAAGGGGTGAGCCCAAATTCTGTAGAAGGGGACGAAGGCAAACAATATGGGGCTGAAATGGTCAGCGAAGAGGTGCCAACCGCGAACGGTCACAAAAGGCGTGTAGCCATTCGCCAAAAGCCAAACCCCTTGCTGAAAAATCCCCAAATCAAAGGCTTGTGCACCAAAAAGGTTGAAACGACGAAGGGAGACGAAAATTAGGGAAAAGAGCCAAACAATGGTTCCCATCATAAACCATAATCTCGTCTTTACCTTTTCACTTTGACTTTTATGCGTCGTTGAAACTAATCTCCTAAAAGTCATAGTCGTTCACCTTGCTGGTTTCAGGCGGATTATCCCGCCGTTGTGAAGATACACGAACCGATAACCCGCACGATACATCTAACTATTTAACGACAAATAAAGCGTCCGACACAGAGTTTCATCTGCATGGTCTCCCTATCTCACCGCTTATCCAAAATCACGACAATGGTCGTCTGCTTTTTTGTGGCTCCTTGCGTGATGTAGATGGAAACAGTTTTTGACTCACGCCGGATAACCAGCACTCCCCATTTTCCTGACAGACTTGGCTCATAAACATAGGCGAAATGGATAATGCCCCATCGTGGGTCATTTGCTCCCATTGAAGCGCTGGCTCGTTTCTTCAAGTTAAAGGGCAAAGGCATCGGATAAGTAATCTTCTTAGTCCAATAAAACTGCCACACCTTCTCAAAAGGGTCTGTCGTCGTGTAAGTCGCCCAAGGAAGAAACTCTTCCCATGTCTCTCCTTCCACTTGTTTTGCGTTGGGGTAAGTCCACTCAGACAAAGGATCTGGTGCAGGTCCTGAATGCCCTCCCACCC
>Ga0209289_100538_pt1 | contig 19132 bp, 17 predicted proteins | sample GXS110809BmetaG_FD_184121 | JGI IMG/M metagenome (GOLD analysis project Ga0209289, IMG submission 184121) | Hot spring microbial communities from Gongxiaoshe hot spring, China to study Microbial Dark Matter (Phase II) - GXS 110809B (SPAdes)... ...
CCGATATAGGGCAGGGGCTCTGTCCCATGACGATTTTTTTTCGTCGGCGCATGACGGAGCATGCGCCCTACATCTGACGATTTTTTTTCGTCGCCGATGTAGGGCAGGGGCTCTGTCCCCTGCCGACGAAATTTAGAAAGTCAGCGGGGCACGGAAGCCCCGCCCTTTCAAGGAACTGGCGTTGGTGCATTTTTGGGCAGGCAACATATCAAGGGGCATATTGGCGCTCTTTGACTCCCTTGACAAAGGGAAATTGCGATGGAGTTTGCGTTCTGTCATTGGGGTGATGGTGCGAGCCGATGTCTCTGCCGATGCTCGTCGCCAAATCTTTGAGCAACTAAGGGGTTACTTTCAAAATCCCACTTCCTTTCTCATCAATGACATTCACTATGAGACTGCGAAACCTTCTAATGTTCTCGCTCAGGCTTGACTCTTTTGAGAAGATGCTTGATGTGCCTCCTACGAGTATGTTTGCCCCATATCTTATCATCGTCGGAGCCAACTCAAAACTTACATTGCCATCAACTTGTATGAAGGCATTGCTTCCACGCTGCTCAATTCGCTCCTTAACATCGGCAATCTTCCTAACAGCAGCCGGTATGGCTGCTTGCCCTGAGAAGCCAGGGTTGACGGTCATCACGAGCACCCCGTCAACATCATCAAGCAGGTAATCAATTGCGCATGGCGGTGTTGCTGGGTTGATGGCTACAATCGCTGACACGCCGGCATCTTTGACCTGCTTAATCGCTCGGTGCACATGTGGTGTGCTCTCAAAGTGGACGGAGATGAATTGAACTCCTATTTGGGCAAACCTGTCAATGTAGCGTTCAGGCTTTTCAATCATCAAGTGGACATCAAAAGGGAGTTGAGTGATTTGGCGAAGCGATCTAACCACATCAAAGCCCATCGTTAGGTTCGGAACGAAGTGCCCGTCCATGATGTCAAAGTGCAAGCCATCAATCCCAGCCGACTCAAGTTCACGGACGTCTCGCTCAAGGTTGCACCAGTTGGCACACATCATTGAAGCAAATAACTTTACTGTCACGCTCACGGGCATATCACCACCTTCATCGCTTCTCTATTTTCAACCGTTTTGATCGCTTCAAGTATATCGTCAAGGGAAAACCTGTGAGTGAAATAACGCTCCGCTTTTATTCTGCCACCAGAGAGCAACTGCAACGCCGATTTATGGTGCCTTGGAACACTACCATGTGAGCCGAAGATAAATGCCTCCCTGTAGTGGATGAAGTTTGAGTCAACTTCTATCTTCCTTGTCCCTGCTGGCAACCCAGCAAACAAGTTCACTCTACCACGATGAGCCACCATCTTTACTGCCTGCTCTTGTGCCTCCACATCTCCACACGCAGTCAGTATTACATCCGCACCTTTGCCATCGGTCTCCTTGAGCACCCTTTCAACTGGGTCTTCCTCTTGGGAGCACACAAACACATCAGCGGGTATGCCCATCTCAATTGCCATTTGAAGCCGCCTCTTGGAACGCTGTATCGCTATCACCTTGCCGGCGCCAAGAACTTTTGCCAACTCAACAAGCAAGCAGCCAATTGGACCAAGACCAAAGACGACCACTGTCTCACCCGGCGAAAGATTTGCAAGTTCATATGCGTTCAAGCAGCACCCAAGTGGTTCTGCAAGGGTCGCTTCAATATCGCTGACTCCATCTGGTATGGGATGCACTGGACCATACTTCACCGTTGTCTCGTTGAGCAGTATGAATTCAGCAAAGCCGCCCGGAAACTGATACCCGATAGCATAGTTAATTGGGCAATTGTTTCCGAGACCTCGTTTGCACATCTCGCAAATTCCGCACGGCACATCTGCGCCTATTGCGACCCTGTCGCCAACTTTAAATTGCGTTATTGCATCGCCCACTTCCACGACTTCACCGGCTATTTCGTGCCCTAATATTGCTGGCGGACGAACCCTCGGATTGCCATGATGAAATATCCGCACATCAGAACCGCATATAGCGCACGCCCTTACACGCACAAGCATTTCCCACGAATTCCTCACAGAAGGTGTTTTAACTTCTCTGACTTCCATCCTCTCCAGACCGAGAAACAAGGCTGCTTTCATGTTCCCTTACCTCCTGTCAAGAGTTATGACGAGCGCTTTTACCGCTTGCATCTTTCCCAAACTCATCTCAACAAACGCCTTTGGCAAGTCTTCCAACTTCAACCTGTGTGTGATTAAAGGCTCAATAGCCAAGTCGCCTTTTGCCATCCAGTTTAAAATCGTTTCCCATTCAGATTCGCAAAGAGAGTTCCAACTCCCGACAATGTGAAGTTCGCTTCGCAGCACCTTTGAAAGGAGAGCCTTCTCAAGGGTCACATTGCCATGTGGATTCCCAATCAGCAATATTCTGCTTCGCTTGCCAGCGACCTTAAGAGCCGTCAAAAGGACACTTGGCGCACCAACAGCATCAACGATGATGTCAACCTTAAGTGAACCTTTTGCAATCTCTGACTCGCTCACGCATTTTGCCCATCCGTTCTTCTCAGCAATTTCCATCTTCCAGTCAACCACATCAAAAACGAACACATTCCTTGAACCCATCAACTTGGCTATTTGGCAAATGAGCAAACCGATTGGACCTGCACCGAGAACGAGGATGCTTTCGCCATCACTTAATCCAACCCTCATTAGACCGTGAAAAGCAACTGCTGATGGCTCGCTCAGCGCTGCATGTTCAACATTCACCCCGTTGGGTATTGGCACGATGTTTTGCGCTGGAGCAAGCACAAACTCAGCAAAGCCACCATCCCTTCTTGAGCCAAGGTAATCGTAACTCTCGCAAAGGTTAAATAAGCCCTTCAAACACTGCTCACATCTCCTGCAAGGTATGAGCGGATAAACAGCCACAGCCATTCCGAGAAGCCCTTCATCAACCCCTTCACCTACGCTATGGACATATCCTGCTAACTCGTGCCCTGGTATTAATGGATGCCTGTATGCGCCTGTCTCCATAACCCTGGGTATGTCAGAGCCACATATGCCACAGGCTGCAACACGAATGAGAACTTCTCCGCATCCCAAGTTTGGAGTTTCAACCTCACGGACTTCAAACTTTCCAGGTGCATCAAGAACGAAGGCTTTCACAGCCATCACTCCTTCACATAGGCTCGCCAATATCGGACGGATTCAATAAGGTCATCCACAACCCTCTCGTCATAGGGTCGCCTTTCACGGTGCGATATTTCAAGCGTCAAGGTCACTTCTCTTGCTCCAGAACGCTCAAGCGCTTCAATTACTAACTTTGGTCGTATTATGCCCCTGCAGTTGTATTCCTCGGTGAACGGCCAGTGCCCGCTTTTGTCTTTCAGGCTTTGTTTTATGTGCACGACTGGTGCAATGTTACCAAATTCTTCAAGCCATGCATATGGGTCTATATCTCTCGGGTCTTCAGAAAGCACATCTCCGTGATCAACATCCAAGCACATCAAGAAAGGCACGGCAGCGTTCTCATTCACCGCCTCATAAAGCATCCTTGCCTTTGCAATTGTCTCGCCCATTTCCCTTGGGACTGACATCGGCTCAAACATAAGGAACTTCAATCCGATGTCGCTTGCCACCTTCGTCAACTCCTGCCACAGCCTGACGCCCTCACGCATCCTCTCATCAAACCTCTTTGGGTCAGAGCAATCCATTACAGACATAATGCCAAAATGACTCCCGCTGCCAACTGCGCCGAGTTCCTTGCTCAACTTGAAGAATCGCTTGAACCAGTTGAACCACATGCGGCGTATCAGTGGGTCTGGATGCAGCAAATGGTTAACCCTCGTGAAGGCACTTGTGAAGGTCGTCTCAATCACGATTCCGTAGCGATGGGTTGCTTCCTTTATCCTTGCCAATTGGTCTGAGATGACCTCATCTTCCCAAAACGGGTTGAGCAAGTCGGCGACAAATTGGCAGTAGCGCAAATTGAGAATCTCGCCAACTATGCGAGCCCACACCTCTGGCTCTGGGAAGCGGTTAATTGCAAAGCCACAGTTGATTCCCAGTTTCACTTTCAAGGTGTCTTGAGATTTCATCACATTCACCGATGCTTCACCCATGCAAAGAATAACCCCCCTGTGATAAGACGAGTTCCACGAGTAAAAAACATTGCCACACGATTGAGACGCAAATTTTAGTTACCCTTAGCATTGCTTTAAGGTTAACACGAAAAATGTGGTAAGGCGCTTTTTGCCCTTTCACTTGTCTCCACCAATGACGCTTCACTTCTCAGGTTATGTGCAACGATTTGCAAGAAAGATTTTGAAGCGATTTTTTCATCACGGATTAGGCGCGCTGCCATCGGCAGCGTTTCGTGAGCAGTGTTGCCCTTGTCACTCCAACTTAACATAGTCAAGTTCCAAGACTATGCCTGAACCAGAGCCGGGGTCAAAGCGGAGTTGAATTATTATTCCTTTCCACTCTGGAGACTTGCTCAAGTCAACTTTCAACTCGTGCCACTGTCCGTCGGTCGGGAGTGGGAAACGGAGACTTTTGCTTTCGCTCCAATTCGGGTCATCTGCGCGAATCCAAAAGACTTGCCCGATTGGTTGAGTGCCTTGAGGGAACTGAATCCTCAGCCTCAAAACGAGCGTCTTAAACCTTGTCGCAATAGCGGAGATTAAAGGACCATACATGTGAGGGTCTTCTCCCGTTGAGTGAGTTTTCAAAATTCCGCCTTTGACTTCAAAAGGAGAAAGATGACTGTAAGGTCCCCAAGCCTCGGAGTCATTATCTCGGTTAAAATCCCAAACAGGTCGCCATATTCGTCCCGAATAAGTGCGCTCTAAAGTTTCAATGGTCTTCGGCATTGATTCCCACTGGACAACGAACTTAGTGTCAACTTCAATTTTCCCTTTGACAACCCACCTCAAAGATGCTACTTTTTTCGGTTCTACGCTTGATGGGATTTCAATTGCCTTGATCGCAAGATTTTTAGGGGCAGATAACTGGGCATTTATTGGTGCAGGTTCGTCACCTGTGTTTTGAAGGAGCAAGATTATATGGCATTGCTCATTGGGGTTCTCTCCTTCCATAAAAACAAAACTTACGAGTTTTAAATGCCAACCTGCTTTTTCAACAAATCGGAAGTCGTCAAAGATAACTGCTGCGGGGGCAATTTTACCTCCTTCGTTAATGCGCAACCCAATCTGCACTGACCGAACTTCAGGCTTGTCGGAAAAATCAAAAGCCAAAACTCCAGTGTGCCATTTGTTGTCACCAGAGAATTCTGCTGGGACGATGTAAGCCTCACGCGAAGCGCCACCTTCCCAATTGTCCGCTTTCATCGGGATAGCGTAAACGCGAACATTGTCCGATGTTACCTTGATGACTTTGTAGCGAAAAACCAACGCACCTTTTTTGAATGGCAACATTGCGCCAATGTCAGGGACAAATTCGCCAGGCATGCCCCTACGATACGAGCGAGAGACATAAGCAATTGCAGTTGAGCGCGATTCCATGTAAACGGCATAGCGACCTTCAGCTGCATCAGTCGTGACACGGACAACTGCATCGTCTACTTGACTGACATGAAAATTCCAATCAACTGGGAACTGTCTCTCGTCTAACCTCTCAAAGCCACCATTGGTGATTTTTTCAACAACTTGAAATGCTGAGGCAAATTGACAAAGCACCAATGCGAGCAAAATCACTGACGACTTCTGCATTACTATCACCTCCGATTTCACTAAACTTATTGCGTCATTGCCTTATGGCTTTGACGATGCTACTATTATAACCCGAGCCTAAGTTCATGTAAAAAGGTGGAATTGACCATGCTCAACTTAGAAAAAGCCAAAAAGTCCCCTAACCTCTTTCGCCGCCTTACTGGAATTTCTCTTCAAGAATTTGATGAACTTATGGCTGTTCTTAAAAAAGCCTATCCAGATTACGAAAGGAGAAGGCTGTCAAGAAGGAAAGTTGATGAAAATGGATTTGTCCATCCCTCTTCTTTCTCTCAAACCCAACACACAAAACCTTTATCCCCCACCTCTTGACCTTAACCACCTTCGGCTTCTTCACTAATACCAATTCAAAAAATTGTCGCCATTTAGGGCACGGGCTCTGTCCCGTGCCGACATGTAAGGCGCATGTTCTGTCCTGCCCCACAAAATTTGTCGGCTGGGCATGGAAGCCCCGCCCTACATAAGTCACCAACAAAGTTCGTAGTAAAGAGCGTTAGCCCGAAATATTTGCAGGCGAATTTTGCCTGTCTATACACGAAAAACTTGTATGAGGGCAATTGACTTACTATTGCTGTCGTAGGAAAGGTGTGACAAAAAGTTCTATCTGGTGATGGCAATGTTCAGCCCACTGGAAGCAGAAATTATGCGCATTGTTTGGGATAGGAAATCGGTGACCGTCAGAGAGGTTTGGCTGGAACTTAGGTCGCGTGGTAAGCGTCTGGCATACACAACGGTCATGACTGTCATGGTGAGGCTGCATGAAAAGGGAATTTTGAGCAGGGTCAAAGAAGGCAAAGGTTACCGCTACTTCCCAAACTATCCCCGTGAAACGCTGTTGAAGCGGTTTGTTGACTCAGCCATTGACAGAATTGTTGCTGTTTTTGGCGAGCCAGCGATTTCTTACTTGGCTAAAGTTGTTGGCAAGCGAAGGTGATGTCAAATGCAAGTGATACTTGCAGGCATTGTCCTTTGGTTTTTTGTGAGCGCCTTCTTGATTTTCGCCGCTGGAGTAACTCTTTGGCTGATAAAGAGATTTTCTCCTTTGGGAAAAGTTGATGGGTCAAATTGGGCGAGATTGACCGCTTTTGCTTTGCTTTTGCCACCAAGTTTTGGTTTTACTTTCACAGTTGCAAGTCTAACCTCAGCGTTTCTTTGCCCTGCGACCTCTGTCCGCTACTATCACTTGTGCGAGCATTCTGTAAAACACTTTTGCGGTCATGCAGCAGCAACAAATGTCTTTGGCAGTCAAATTGCTTTTTGGTGCACCTTAGTTTGGTTCGGTTTAGCAAGTGCGATTTTGATGATTTTGATGTGCCGACGACTATACATTAAACGGATTGAGCCATCACCAAAACTCCGCCAAGCCATCGCCAATGTTAATTTCCCAAGCAATTTGCCTGTCTGGGAGACGGGCAGCGATCTTCCTGCCCTTCTCGTCGGCGTGGTTTCACCTTCAATTTTCGTCTCACAAGAATTAATTCGTCGCTTGCCGACTTCGGCATTGGAGGTCGTTTTGCTTCACGAATATGCTCACTTGGTTCGGCGTGACCATTGGCTTCGCCCTCTCATCTTCATCGTTTCTTTAGTTTTCGCCCCTATCCCCTTTGCTGTTTGGCTTCAAAGAGAGTGGCAGGACGCAAGCGAGAAAGCAGCCGATGATTTCGCAACGGGTAATGAAAAATCTGCCAAACTTTTAATCTTTGCCTTGAAGGTGCTTCAAAGCATCTGGATTCCCATGTCCGCTGAACAGTTGGCGAACCGAGTTAAAAGGCTTAAATCGCAGCGGGCAAAAAACATCTCCGAAAACTCGTTAAGTTCTGCCCTCATAATTTGTGGCTTATCACTTTGCTCCCTCATCTTTTGCTTCCCGTCACTTTGGTTGACGCTTCATTGCTTTGCAGAAGTGCTAATCCTCAAGTGAAAGGAATTTAACCTAAGGCTTTTGGCGCATCTCTTTAACGCTGATTTTGTTCAGTAGGTTTTTCATCTTGCCCTTCGCCACCAGAAGAAAGTCAAAAGTATCTCTGCCAATAGGCAAAGGAGAACCAAAAATAGGCACAAATTCGTTAAGTCCCGCAATTTTGTTTCGGAAAGCAAAATTTTGGGTGATTGGTTGGCAGATATAACCCTTACACCAAGTTGCCCCAGTTTAGCAACGATGTCTTTTTGCGATGGTAGCCTAAAATCGCTTTCGCTTTTGGGCACAACGGTCGTTCGCTTCAGCGATGATTGAGGTTTCTCCTCTGCCTCAATCGCACTCAACTCGTGACCATGAGTTGCGAACCTGGCGAAACGATAAATTAGCGGGACGAAGGCTGGTGAATAAACGATGTTGGTGAGTTGAGGGTTAAAAGGTGCTGTGAAGACGAGGCAACTACCTGAGCCGACATCAAATTCAACCAAAAACGGAGTGCCATCGCTCAGGCTCGCAAGCACCTTTGAACTTGCCCTTTTGTCCTTGAAACTCAAAATTGGTTGCGCCTTCACACCTTTAAGTGAAGCGCCCAAGCCTTTCAAAATTGGGTTAGTTTCGTCAACCCACTGAACCTGCAACTTTTCCCTTTTCCGAACTTGCCGAATTGAAGCACCAACTTCTGACCAAAAAGGCGAAGCAGGGCTGTCGGCAATGATGATTGCTGTCCCACCTTGACGAACCCAATCTGCCAATTCTTTAGCCACTTTTTCATCAGTCGGAGCGGATGCGATGACGGCATCAAAATTGCGGGAAGACGCCTTGGCAATGGGCAAAATGTTTAATGCTCTCAACGCTGCATCCACAAACTGGAAACCTTCCTTGACGGAATTGACCACACGAATTCGCTTTGGCGATTTGAAAGTGAAGCAAAGGAAATCGTCCCAACTAAAAATGTCAAAGTCTGAGTTCCATCGGACTTCAACTTGCACCGTGCCTTTTTCGTTGCTGGCATCAAGAACCCAAGACGGCATCGGCAAATTCAAGTTCATCTGCATTTGTGGCTGCAACGAAACTTCGGTTCGGGCAAAAGGTTTCCCTGAGACAGAAGCGACAACTGAACCTCTGAGCGGTTGCAGGCTCAGGTTTTGCAGTTCAACTGTTATTGAGCCATCAATGTTTGGGTCTAAGGGTAAACGAAGTTTTGCATTGAGCCGAACATTGCTGACTTGCTCTGAATGCTTGACATCAACGATGGCGAGTGGGTTGCTCAGTCTGGGCAGGTCTAAAGAGCGAAAGGGCTCGCTTTGCATGTCGGTAATGGCGACGATGCGCTTAACCGCTGCTGCTTGGTGATTGAGGAGAGTGTCCGCTGCTCTAATAGCAGTTGCCAAATCCAGACTTTTGAATGTTGGGCGAATTTGATTGAGTGCCTTCAACCTCCGTGGCAAATCCCTTGTGAAATCGCAAATTGGCTCTGATACTTTGTCGGCAGTGAGCAAGGCTATCTCTGCTGGCAAATCTCTTATTGCCCTTTCGCACCACTCCAATGCCTGATCAAACCAAACTTTGCCGTTCCGATTTTGACTTTGCATGCTCAAAGAGTTGTCAATGACGATGGCGATTGATGTCGGGGCTGGCGGAAGGGGCAATGGCAAAGGTGCGTATGGGCGGAGCAAAGTCAAAAGGGCGAACAAAATTGCACCTGTCCTGAGCAGCAAAAGTAAAAGTTCCCTAAGCCACCTTTTGCCCTGCGTTTGCTGAGCAACTTCTTGCAAAAATCTCGTCATGCTGAACTTGACAATTCGCCTTTGACGGCGAGCCAAAAGGTGGATGAGCAAAGGCAGAGAGGCGAGAGCGAGCAAAGGCAAAAATTGAGGTTGCCCGAAAACCATCGCTTTCAATACACCTGCCCCAAACTGGTGTCCAAGAATGCCCCTTGGTCGGAAGTGCCGAAGAATTGCTGGAATATCGGGAAAGCCTTGATGACAAAGAAAAAACGAAACTCACGGCGCTCTCGGTTGTATATCGCCCAAATTTGGTAGCAGTGAAAGTCTTTTGTCACTCGGAATTGAGTGATGTCCATCCTGCGCAATATGCCACTGTAACCGAGCAACCCTTCAAGCCTCCAAGTTCCCGTGATGCTCCAGTCAAGGAACAAGCGGATGCGACTCCACCGACCTTGATTTGGTGAATAGCGAAAGGTTAACTCAGAACGAAATCCGCCAGGTGGTGGGACGGGTCGCTCCTCAGCAAAGGGTGTTGGTTGCAAGCCGTAGTAATTGACGAAAGTCCCGTAAGTCGGTAAACCCAAGCCACTGGGTTTGCTCAAAAGTAATCGCCCTAAAAGGTCCTGCCACCGACTCCGTTCAATGCTGTATCCTGTTGACAAATCAAGAGCCATCCCTTGATATGGTTGCCATCGCAAGTTCAAAAACAAGTCACGGAAAAAATCTCGTTCAATGTCAAGCCCTGTTGTCGCTGACAAGAAAAACTTTTGCGACGGCGAAATTTGAAGTCGCCAGTCCAAATTCTCGTAACTTGTCAGCGTGTCGGAGCGAAAAGGGGTGTAGCCACGATGCTTTTGAAGCCAGTAACTCAAGTCCATTTGGCTGTTACCGCCAAACCTCCAAGTCAATGTGCTTCGGTAGGCGTAAAGGTATTGGGCAGTATCGTTGCCGTAGAAGAACTGCTCAAAAATTCCGCTGTGGCTGTAAGACAAATTGCCAGTGAGTTTGAAAGTTCTTTGAGGTGAGTCAACTCGTATGTTAATTCGTTCCAGCGTTACGCTCAACGGTTTTTGAACTGCGAAAGCAAACTGAGGTTCTTTCCAACGGGCAAACCCGATGGAAATGTTCGGTCGCAGGAAACTTGACCTTAGGGGTTTAAAGTTGAAGGAAAGTTCTGGGGTTCGGTCAAGGGCGTAGTAGAAGTTGTCGCCAGTGTATCTGTCCTTGTCAAGGTCAAACCGCTGCTCAAACTTGAGAGCCATGTCCCATTTGTCAGAGAGTTGCCGATGCAACTCAATTCTTTCGTTCAACTCTTTGTCAGTCGGTTGACCTGCTCTCAAGGCTTCCCTCATGGTGACAAGCAAGTTCAAAGACTGCTTCCCAGTTGCTATGGAGTGGGTCAAAGTCCAAGTTAGGTCGTTGCCGAAGCCACCATATCCGAGGGTGCGAAGCGATAACTCTGTTGTGCCTTGCCTCCAACTTTGTCTGAGGGAAAACTGCTTTGAAGAACTGGTGTAACTGCGACCACCAAAGGGTGTGTTTCGTCGCTCGTCCCAAAAAGCGGAGAGCAAAAGCCCAGGCAAAAGTTGATGTTGATGTCGCCAAGACAGATTTTGTTCTATGCCTGCAAATGGTGATTTTTGGACGAAAAAGTTAAAGCCACCTTGCAAAAGCCGAGTTGTGTAATCGTGCTCAATCCCGTAGCCTAAACCTCTCCGTTCCGACCAATCCAAAACTAAGTCGGCGCTTTGATCGCGAGTGTCAAGAAGGCTGACACTTGTTCGGACGAACACGCCATTGTATTGGTCTCTGCCAACATCAGGCGATATTGGCAAACGATTTTGCCGACGGCGCGGTTTCAGCGAAACGGTGTAGCGACCTATACCGAGCAATTTCGTCTTGCCGATGTAAACTCCGACATGCCTCAAAATCATCCTGTCATTGGGAACAACATCAGCGGATTTGGCTTGCAAACTGTAGTGAGGGTGCGGTTTGTCGCAGGAGGAAAAAATACACTGGTGCGCCGTCAGTTTTTCGTTTGTCCCAAAAACCCTTTGCAAAGTCAAGTAGAGAGGTGATGCAACACCTTCACCAAAATAGGCAGGGTCAAAATTTGCCTTACCACCTTCAATGAGCCATCTTCTCTCGTCAGGAAAATACTTTGCCCTTACGCCTTCAAACTCAACGCCCTCTTGCCAGATGGCTCTCAAACCTTCCTGCGCTTCCAAAATTCGCTCTCGCTCATTGTATCTGGCTCGTCGTGAGAAAATGGTTAAATCTCGGAAGTTGATTTTGACAGTTCCTGCACCATCAATGGTTCGCCACTCCTGCTCTTTGGGGAAGTATCGGATGGGCAAATCGCTTTCAATCCGAAGCAGATTGTCGGACAGTGTTGAAGGTGCACTCAATTGCTGCCCAAACCCAAAGGAAACCAAAAAGAGCAGCGTGAAAATTGCAGACAGCGAATGGTTAATGGCAAGTGGCGAATAGCGAATGGCGAGATTTTGCTTAGCAAACCTCTCTTGTCCCGTGTCCCATTTCCTATATCCCTTTTTGCTCACCTTTCTCTCCAAAGAAGCCACAAGCCCATCACCCCGAAGATGAAGTTTTGTGACCAAGCGACCCAAAAAGGTGGCAAAAAGTATCTCTGCCCAATGGCTTCAGCCCAACCCATTGCGCCTTGATAAAGGAAAACACCCAAAATCGCAATGAACAAACCAGCGAAACTTCCTGCACGAGAAAACCGTATGCTCAAAGGTGCTGCCCATAGCGTCATCACTAAAGTCGCTGCTGGCACAGAGAATTTGAAGTGGTAAGCAATTTGCAACTCGTAAGAAGTTTGACCTGTTTCCTCCAGAGTTTCAATTCGCTGTCGCAATTCCCTCGTTGACAATTCGTAAGGGCGTCGGTTGTCGTTGATGAGCAATGGCAAATCTTCAGGCAAGTTGATGATTTGCTGTCGGAAGGGGATTTGGGCGATGAGGTCTCCTTCGGGGTTGAACTTGTGGATTATCCCATCGTGTAGCACCCATTGGTTCTTGGTCGGTTCCTTTTGAGCCCATTGAGCAACAATTGCCCTTGGAAACTGCCATTGTTGAGGGTCGCGCTGGTAAACTAAGACGCCTTCAAATCGGTTGGTCTGGTAATTGACGAGCCTAACATAGAACCAAAGGTCATCACTCACTTTGAAAAACTTGTCGCTTTCAATCAAAGGCGTCGGGTTGATGTAAGCGAGGCGATAAAGGATTTGGTTAGCACGGCGGTTGCTTTCTGGAACTATGCGGTCATTGAGGAAGAAATCGCCAATAGTGACGAAGATGGCGACGACAACAAAAGGCATCATAATCCTTTGGACACTGACGCTGCTGGCACGCAGCGCCATTAACTCCATCTCTCGTCCCAATCGGTTGAGGACAATGCAGGTGCACAAAATCATCCCGATGGGAACTGCAAGTGCTGCTGCTTGAGGCATCAAGTAAACCACCATCAAAAGCAAATCTTTTGCAGGCGCTTTTTGTCCGACGATGGATTTGATTGCCCAGTAAAAGTAATGCCCTGTCAACACCACAATGAAAAACATAACGCCCATCAAAAAAGGCGCAACCATCTCTCGCAAAAAGTATCTGTCCATTCGCGAAGTGAAAGGAACTACCCAGTAAATTTGTTGCCAAACCTTACTTATCGGTAAAGTTTCAGGTAACCGTGATTTCGGAGTAAGTTGGATGTCCATCAAAAACCACCGAGAAAATTGTAGCGCCACATGAGAGCGGTTTGGAGGAACTTCTTCACAAGTTACGCTACCAACCACTCAAAAAAGAGATAGGACTTCTTTTCGCCTGGAGCGGGCAAGGTGGGTGGAACTTGCTTTTGCTCAGTTTCCTCTTCGGGCTTGGGTTCCTTCGGTTGTTCGGTTTGTGGCTTTTCAGAAGTCTTTATCAACCTTGCTCTCAGCGACGCATCTTTCCATCGGGCAACTGCGTCTGCGCCAATGGTTACACGAGCCTTACATGCTTCAGAGTAAACAGAGACGACGATGGCTTCGCCCAAATCTTCTTCAAGCCTTACTGTTTTTCGTTCGGTCTTAACGGAAACCTCTCGGTAAATTCGGAAAACATCACCGACTTTAATGCCTTGATTTTGCCCGACATCAATGTAAACGAAAGTTGTTTCCTTGTCAATTTCCATTCCACCGATTAGCCCCTCAATAAATGTCGGGGCAACTTTGACGATGACCGAAGGAGTTGGTTGTGTGAGCCAATGAATTTCCTCCCTCATAGCCATCAAGAGTTCCTTGATGGCTGCAATCGCTGCTGAGGTGTAGATCCGCTCATCGGAGATGAACATGGAAACTCGGTCAGGTTGAAGAGATGGCGGTTTTGCTCCTTCAACTCTTCGGACACTCTCAACGGATTCTTTCGTCGCTGTTCCCGTAACCGTTTTTGACCAAATTGCTTCACCCGTTTGACCTTCGTAAAGCCAAACCTTCAAGCGGGCAGTTGCGGTTTCAACTCGGACGGTCGTAATTTCCCAAATCCTCATGTCCGCTGCCGGACTGGGTTTGCTTGATAACTTTTGTGTCCTAACCGTGTTGGTGTCAAAATCTGATAACCTGCCAGTCAAAATTAAGTCCGCACCGTTGGCTTTCGCCAATTCAACGAGATACTTTCCCTCAACTGTTCCGTCTTGGAAAGGTGACCAGTCATGTAAAGGTTCTGGTGGCTTAGTGGGCATGACAGTCTCATTAGCGAACCTCTCGTTTTGAACGGCGTTAAAAACTTGGGCAGGGAAATTCCCTATCCGATCGCGAAAGTAAGGGATGTCACCGAACGGGACAAGAAGCAATCGCTTGACGGAACCAATGACAGGGTGGGTGGTGATGATGGGTTCTTGAGGCACATTTGAAATGTCTGAGTAACGGCGAATAATTCCTTGAAGTGCCTGAGGGAATGGAGCATATAGCAGGACTTGCCAATAATCTCCGCCTTTGTTTTTACGAACTGCCATGCTTTGGTTAGGGGCGAGAAGTTTCAAGTTGAAAGGCAAACGCTCCTGAATTGCCGAAGGAACTGGCGGAAGCAAAAGGTAAATCTCTGTTTCGGTCGTAAGCAAATCCTGAACGCGAGAAATTGTCTCAGGCGTAGCCCAAACGAAATTGACATTCGTCCGCTCGGCGAAAGCATTAACAACTTCCTGACCAGCATTGGTGATAACGACGCAAATTGGAACTGGAGTTGCTTCCTGCACTTTCATGTCTTGTGGCTCACGAACCAACCGCTTACAAAATCGCTCAACAGCGCTTTTCAAGCCAGCGTGGGAAGGTGCTGATATGAAGACTCGGTAGCGAGTAACTTTTGAATCACGCAGGACATCGCAGGCGATAATGACATCTTGGCGACGGATGAGCGTCAAGTCGTAGGGGACTATGCCCCGATGCTCAATCGCCAAGTCACCTCGTGAACGGTCAATGATAACTACCACACTCCGCTCAGTGACTACCAACTCGTCAATGCGTGAAGGCAAATCTTTCAAAGGCACAAACTCGGCTGCATGAACTGGTGGCAAGTGAGTTCGGAACAAGTTGAAGAGCGTTTCATCGTTGGTCACGACAAACATAGGAGTTTGAGCCAGAAATTTTGCTGCGGGGTGAGGCTCTTTCAAAGCACGAACAATGCCTCTGAGAATGTCCTTTTGAGCAACAGAAAGGGACAACGATGACAAAACTACGAACAAAGTCACCATTAACTGAACGCATCGCCACATTGACAAACCACCTCCTTAATCCGAGAAAACCCAAACGCCATGTTTGACTATGCCACAAGGTGGGGACGACGGAAAGTCTAAGATGCACTTTCCTTACTTTCAACCTTAGGTTTTGCAACAAGTTTGTTCAAGCCTTAACGATTTTGCGCCTAACAAGTTCCTCGGCGATTTGGACTGCGTTAAGGGCTGCCCCCTTGCGCAAGTTGTCAGAGACGACCCAAAGCCAAAGCCCATTTGGGTTGAAGGGGTCATTTCTGATTCGCCCGACAAAAATCTGGTCGCGACCAGAGGCATCCAACGGTGTCGGGTAAGTTCGGTAGTTGCTCCCATCTGGCAACTTAGTTGGTTCGTCCATGACAATTATGCCTTTTGAGTTCCTCAAAATTTCACGAGCCTCGTTTGCTGTCAATGGCTTCTCCAACTCAACATAAATTGCCTCAGCGTGAGCGTTGAAAACTGGGACGCGGACGCAAGTTACAGTGATGGGCAAATCGGGTTCGTGCAGAATCTTTCTTGTCTCACGAACCATCTTCCATTCTTCGTTGGTATATCCTGCATCTTCAAACCTCCAATTTGCGCCTGCGAGGACATTGAAGGCAATTTGGAGGGGATGGACTTTTAACTCCTCTGGGTTTTGACCGTGCAGAATTTTGTGAGCCTGAATTTCAAGTTCCTCAATCGCTGCGCTTCCCGCACCAGAGACAGCCTGATATGTGCTCGCAATAACCCTTTTCACTCTCGCCAAATCATGAAGAGGCTTGAGGGCAACGACCATCTGAATTGTTGAACAGTTTGGATTTGCGACATAACGCTGCGGGACTTCACCAACGCCAGGCAAATTAACTGTCCCGTTACCTCGCAGCACTTCCAAATCTTCGGAATTGACTTCTGGAACGACGAGAGGAACTCCATCAACCATCCGAAAATCCGAACCGTTGTCAATGACGATTGCACCTTGCTCAATCGCTGGGCGAGCAAACTGTTTTGCAGCACCTTTCTCGCCTTCAGTTCCGGCGAAAAACACTATGTCAGCGCCTTTAAAGGCATCGGGGTTAGCCTCTTGAACTTGAATCGTTTTTCCGTCAATAGTGACTTCGCGAGCGGTGCGAGCCAGAACTAAAGGTTCATCGCTGAGTGGCAATGCCGATTGCCACAAACAGCGAACCATCTCACGACCTACTGCTCCGATACCGACAACTACTGCTCTCAACACAATCACCTCCGACAAGGATTGACGCGACGAATTTGCATCAGTTACAGACGAACATAAGGACGAATTCTTTCAAGTTTCTTGTCGCCGATCCCTTTGACCTCCAACAATTGCTCAATGCTCTTAAATCCGCCAATTTTTCGGCGATACTCAATTATGCGCCTCGCTAACGATTGACCTATGCCCGGCAATTGCATTAGTTCAGCCTCGGTGGCTGTGTTCAAGTTAATGTTCAATTTAGGCAATTCAGCCTTTGATTTTGCCTTGGGCGAATGTTGAAAGGAGATAGACAAGGGCAAAGGGAGAGAAGGAGAATTTGTCACCAGATTTTTGCTTGGCACAATGACTTCTTGACCGTCTTCCAGAAAATCAGCGAGGTTTAGAGCATTCAGATCGGCATCCTTACGGGGTTGAGCAAGTTTGACTGCATCAACGACGCGACTGCCAAAAGGCAGGTTATAAACTGCGGGCTTTTGAACTGCTCCTTTGACATGAACTTTCAAACTTAGTTGTTCATTCACCTGCTTTTCCGGTGGAGTTTCAAGAATCAAGGCAGCAGGTTCGGTTAATCGCTTGCCAGCCAAAATAGCAAAACTAACTGCGATAACTACCAAACTCGCCAAAGCCAAATAACGCTCAAAAGCGTGCTCCCAAAGCACCATCTACACTTCACCTCTCAAGAAAAGTCTTCAGGAAAAGCCAGCACCCGTTCAACGAGCATTACCAACTCTTCAGGGTTAAAAGGTTTTGCTAAATAACCTTCTGCTCCTTCCGCCCATGAGAAGAGAGCACCTTCATCGGAGGCATAAGCGGTTAAGATGATGATGGGGATTTTTCTGGTCTCCTCTGAGCCTTTGAGCAATTTCATAACTTCGTATCCGTCAATTTCAGGCATCATGATGTCAAGAATGATAAGGTCGGGAGTCTCAGAAAGAGCCTTCTTGATAGCCTCCAAACCATTGCCAGTAGTGATAACTTGATAGCCTTGAACTTCCAAGTTGATTCTGACAAGTTCTTGAATTGCTGGGTCGTCATCGGCTACCAGAATTTTCGCTTTCGGATTTTTCATCTTCCTCACCTCCTTTTTTGCCGGCAAGTTGCCTCTCTTGCTCTTCAAGTTTGGAGAGCAAATCTTCCAATCGTTCCAATTCCTTCCGAGTCCATAAGTCATGAGGGTTACTTGCCAGTTTCTGTGTCAAGATGCGAATATGGCGCTGACAGTCTAACTTCCTAAGCCTAATTTGTTGAAGCCTTACTCTAACTGCATCATCCATAACTCATCACACCTTCAAACCTTAAGTGCTAACTTAGCCACATTCGGAGCAGATTTTTTCATCATTACCATTGATTATGGCACATCGTGGTCGGGGGATGGAGGTGCTTTTAAGAAGCAACACTGCTTGCTTGACGATAGACTACATAAGCGAAAACGATGATAGCAAGGGTTAGGGCAAAAGTTAGCCCGAGGAGGGCAAGGTCAGTTTGAGGTGGCAGAAGAGGGGAAAGCAGGAACAAAAATCCGAGAATCAAAAATCCGTAGCCAGCAAACTTATTCACTGACCTCCACGCCTCCTCGTTTACAAGCGTCCAAGGGAGGCGAACTCCTGCGACCCAATTTCGCTTCAATTTGGGCAGTATGATGCCAATAGCAATAAACAAAACACCTATGGCAGGGAACATGACAGGTCTTGGCGATGTGAGCCAACCCAAAGCCACTGCTAAAATTGACCCATATATTGCCAGCATGAAGGCAGCCATTAGAGTCCGAACCCAAAGAATTAACTTCAAGTCTGATGACTCTAAGCGCAATTGCCCTTTTTCTGTTGAAGCCAACCAAAGGCAGAAGGTCAGAACTATCCACAAAATCGCCAACATTAACGGCATGAACCAAACCGCTGTTTCTCGGCTCATCCAATCACCTGGCTGCCATTGAGCGTTAAAATGGGTAGGGACTTTTTCGGGCAAATGGGGATAGGCAAGCCAACCGATGAGGAAACAAAGTGCCAGCCAAAACAGAAACTCAAAAACTTCACGCAACCATCGCATTTGGTTTCAGCCTCCTTTTCAAAGCCTTCCCCTCAACCTTTCCCTGAAAAAAGCTTTGTTGATGGTTTGGCGAATTCTCAAAGCCAATTGTTCTGGGGATGCCTCATTGATTGCAATGTCAGCAGCAGTTAGCGTCCATAAAGGTTTCAAAACGGCAAAGACCACAACACCATCCAAAGTCGCTTTCGTTCGGAAGTCAAAAACCTGAGCGCCCATTTCCAAAACCTCATCAAGGCGCTTTGCTGCCTCTTTCGCCCGTTCAATTGCATTTTGATTTTCAAGGTTTGCAAACTTGCACAATTCCTCACCGCCAAGAAACAAAGCCGCAACTTTCATCCCCTTGAACTCCATTTCCTTGACTTCAACTTGAAGGGCTTTCGTGACAGGTCTTAGGTTGATCGGCAATCCTGACGCCGTTAACCTTTGCTTGACAGAGTTAATGCGCTCCTCAAGTGCAGGGTGAGTTGTCCAATAGCCGGGCAGAAATTGAGGCGGGGTTGATTGCTTTTCTAAGCGAGCAAGTTTCTCAAAGAAGGTCAACAAGCCGACAGGATTAAATCCCGCTCGTCGCAAATAAACGAACGCAGCCTCATCTGCCTCCCTCTCCATGTCACGGGAGTAACCCAACATTAAAACTTGAACGACTTTGGACACAATTTGCGCTGCATAAGCGGATGCTTCGCCGCGAACAAAAACCGCTGCTAACATTGCCAGCAAGACGGGGATACTCAAGCGACTTTCCTTTTCTATCATCCGAATTGCGTGCATGCGGGTG
>Ga0209289_100539_pt1 | contig 19124 bp, 15 predicted proteins | sample GXS110809BmetaG_FD_184121 | JGI IMG/M metagenome (GOLD analysis project Ga0209289, IMG submission 184121) | Hot spring microbial communities from Gongxiaoshe hot spring, China to study Microbial Dark Matter (Phase II) - GXS 110809B (SPAdes)... ...
CCAACCCAGTTTCCTCATCTTCCACATGCAGGGAGTAGCGATTCTGCAAGTTTAGCGTCATGTGAATCTAGTGGTACTTACGTGGGTATATCTTTTCACCAAAATATCTTCTCACATCTTGTTTCGGACATAGCTTCATCTGGTGTTATGTGCTTAGCGATCCATAAAGATGGTCAGGGGCTTTTTTCATCTTTACCTGTGCCGATATTTACTGTTGGTCAGGCGAAGCTCCTTATCCCAGACCTTTACAATTTCCTTAAATCCGAATTTGGTCCAGATGTTACAGATATTCCACTTATTTTTGTTATTAAACCTAAGTTTGGGAGTGCTTATCCGGGTTTTCCTGCTGTCCCGCAGGCAGTGCTTGTATCTGACCAAACATCCTGGAATCCTCTACCTATAACAGGTGATGTTTTACTGACACTTCCGAATAATGATGTTGAGATATGGATTGATGTTGATAATGTTGTTGAGCAGTGGGGCTATGGTCCGAATGACTCTTCAACTGGAGCATGCACTATTGGAACAACACCTGCAAGTACGGGTTGGTGCCAGAATTTCAACACATATACAACAGCCCCGGGTAGAATACAAATTGACCGCCCGCCTGCTGGGAATACAAATGATTTTATAAACAACTTCCCAGATTGTGTATCTTACATTGATTGTGATACTACAGTGGGAAATCCATCTGATAGAACGAACGAAAGGAGATTTATAGCTCAGTTTAACGTTGGTGTTACATTAGGACTTGACTTGAATTTATACGGTTGCGGTAGATTGAGTGGTAAGGCCTTTGGAAACCTTACATCATGGGGATTTTCTACGACATGGTATAATCCTTGGAACCCTTCAACTGCAGGAAATTGTACCAATGTTTCACATTTGAGGAGAGTAGATTTAACAGTTGGTGTGGTTTCCCGTGTTGGTGCAGTTAGTGTTTTCAATGAAGCTTCTACTGTCAGGTCTTACTATCCTTTCAGCGGTGGGACATTCAATGCTTTTCTTGCAGATGCTATTGCGGTTTTGCTTTCATCTCAGCTTGCTCTTGATGCTCAACTTGGCTATACATTGAGCCCTATTATAGATCCGAATGATGATCTTTATAATGCTGTTGCGGCAAATAACAATGTTTTAAGGATAGGAGGACACACAAAAGGAGGAACTGCTACAGTTCTTACTCATACATACATAACAAGGGATGATATAGGGAATGGGAATCCTGACCCAGCTCCCGCGTATCAACAATCATTTCTGACAATTGCTATTGATCTACAGGGGATAATCCATCCGAACTTCATATATAATACTATTTCTTCTCTCATGGGTGGGTCTACAGATCTTTTGGCACCTCCTATTTTTGGTGCTACTGTGGGTAATTTCAATAAGCTCCAGCTTCTTATATCTCGCCTTGAAGATCTTAAAAGAAGAGTTGATTCAGGTCAGGAGGTTTCTTTCAAGATCGGCGTTGATGAGATAAAGAAGATTGTAAGAGATATAGAGGATAGGGGTTATGTCGTTCCTACAAGGCGTCAGAACCTTGTTGATGATTTTCCTCCGGAGGTTATAGTTGATTGGGTTGATGCGCGCACGGAAAGGACAGTGATAAAGCTTTCTTGTATTGATGATAGAACTGCGAGTAATAATTGTTGGTATTCTTGGAGATGGGCTGGTGGTAGAGGTTTGTGGAGACAGTGGCAGCAATCTGACCAGATAGAAATAAAAGGACTTCCAGATGGTTTATACTCTATTGAGGTTAGAGCACTAGATGAGATGGGGTTACCTGATATAACACCTGCGGTTGTGAGTTTTGTTGTTGATGATAATGCTCCGTCTGTTTTCTTCCCAAGAAAATCTGTTTTCAAGAAGGGAGAGGTTATTCAGGTTGAGCTTTGGGACTATATAACATCTCCAGATAAAATAATGATTTCCTGGAAAATAGGCGATGAAGAGTGGAGCGATTGGAGTGTTTCAGATTATGTTGAAAATGGTCGTGGTAAAAAGTTTATAAGATTACCATATAAGGAAGGTGATTATGTGCTTTATGTTAGAGCAAAAGATCGGAAAGGTAATGAAGAGGTTAGCTCATTTAAGTTTTCTGTAGGTAAGAAATCTGGTATTTTTGGTTGTGGCGGGATGTAATTTTTTGTTATTTATTTTTGAGAGTTTCTTTATTTTCAACTGCTTCTTATATTTGCATATGGATGTAGTTCCTCATAATAGAGTTTTTTGATTTCTTCAAGTATTTCTTTTGATCCTATTTTTTTGTCCAGGGCTGCAGTCCATTCATCTATTTCAGATTCTCTCGTGAAGTTAGGGAGGACTGTAGTGACAGATTCTTCTTCAAGACAGAAAGCTATGGCTATTTGTCCAAGTGTCATTCCTTTTATTTTTTCTGTGAGTTTGAGTTTTTGAACTACGTTCCAAGCTCTTTCCATCCAATCTCTCTTTCTGAAGCTTCTATGATCGTTGCTTTCAAAGATGGTTTTTCCATCAGCTGTTCCGTCAAGGAGACCGCTTGCGTGAGGAACTCTGACTATAAATCTTGCACCATATTCTTCTGCCATGTTGAAAAATGTTCTCGCTGGTTCCTGCTCAAGTATGCTATATATTATCTGAAGATTTAGTATGCCCTTCTGCATAAGTATTTTCCCTTCTTCAACCCAACCTATGTCTGGACCAAGTGCTCCGCCTATAGCTTTTATCTTTCCCTCTTGTTTGAGCTTAATTAGAGTTTCTATAAGTTCATCTGTTATATGTGCCTTTTTAGGGTTGTGTATTTGGTATATATCTATCGAGTCTAATCCGAGCCTTTTTAGGGAGTTTTCTATAGCTCTTTTTAAGAATTTTTCTGAGAAATCTTGTGGATGTTCTCTGTGTCCATCTCTCTTGTAGTCGTAAAAGTTGTACCCTCCTTTTGTTCCTATAACGAAATTTTTGAGGCTTTCACCAAATACTTTTTTGAGTATCTCCTCTCCGTATCCGTCACCGTAGACATCTGCTGTATCAAAGAAGTTTATACCTTTGTCTGCTGCTTTTTTGAGAAGTTTTTTTCTTGTCTCCTCGTCTTTTACACCCCACCAGTCTGATGAAACGGTCCATACTCCAAAGCCTATTACAGATATATCTTTATCAAGTCCTACAAATTTCCTGTATTCCATTTTAGTTTTATTTTAACTTTGCGGAGAAGGAATCTTTATTTTTCAGTTAATTAACAAATTCGATTTCATCAAGATAAACGATCTCAAGGGGGTTATATTCAATTTTTAGATTTTTTCTTTTGAGCCTTGCGCTTACCCCCCAGAATGTTGGTATGATTGCCACCTCTTCTTCAAGAAGTATTTTCTGAGCCACATTGTACATTTGTATTCTTTTATCTACATCACTTTCTTCAGATGCTTTTTCTATGAGTTCGTCATAGACTTTGTTTGCAAACCCTGTATGATTGTTTCCGGAATCTGATAAAAAAAGATCCATGAAATTATGTGGATCTGGAAAATCGGCTCCCCATCCAAGTAAGAATATGGGAAATTTCTCTTGAACAAGGCGAGAAAGGTAAGTTTTCCATTCCATACTTTCAAGTTCAACATCTACTCCTATCTTTCTCCAGTTTTCTTTTATGACCTCAGCAATTTTTCGGGTTTCTGGTGAATGGCTAAAATACAGTTTTAGTCCCTGCGGTATTTGTTTAGATTTAGATAGTTCTTCTTTTGCCTTATGCAGGTCAAAGGGAATTCCTATGTCCGGGTTATGTGCAAGCATTCCTGGCGGTATCCAAGATTTTGCAGGCATCTGGATACCTCCTATTGCGTTTATGATTGCCTCTTTTGATGTTGCATATGCAAGAGCTCTTCTGAGATTTACTTCATTTAGCTTTTGTATGTTGAAACCTATATAGTAGCCTCTGAGCCCGGGTGATTTTATAAATTCGGGGTGATCTTTAAATTTTCTTATCGCAAGTGAGAAGAGACCTACTGCATCTATGAATCCAGTTTTATATAAGTTTAGTGCCGTAGATGGGTCGGATACAACATAAAGTTCTACTCTTTTTACTTTTGGTTTTTCTCCAAACCAATGCGGGTTTGGCTCAAGTATAACCTTGTACTCATGTTTCCATTCTTTTAGAATAAAAGGTCCTGATTCTGGATAGCAATCTGGTTCAGTCCATTTTTCTCCGCAATTTTGTATTATATCTTCTCTTATGGGATATGTCACCATAAATGATACCATCGCTGGTAAGAACACAACTTTTTTTGTTGTATAAACTATTAGTGTGTTCTCATCCTGAGCTGTTATTCCTTCAAGATATTCTTTTTTACCTGTGTTGAACTCGTAAGCTCCTTTTACTATGTAGAGGAAATAGGCGTATTCCGCACCGGTTTTGGGATCAAGTAATCTTCTCCAAGATCTTACAAAGTCGTATGCTGTGACTTTTACACCGTCTGACCAGTAAGCATCTTTTCTTATTTTAAAAACGACCTTTGTTCCTTCAAGGCTCCAACTTTCAGCTATGCATGGTTTTGCTGAAAATGTCTTAGTGTCATACCTTGTAAGTCCGCATTGTAGATTTGAGATAAGGAAATGAGATACCGAGTCTGTTGCTAAGTTTGGATCTAGTGTTGGAGGTTCGGTTGCTATTGTGAATCGTATCACTTCTTTTTGGATATAAGTTTTGTCACACGACAGAAGCGAGAAAAACACAAGAAATAAGATGGTATGATTTGAAAAATACTTTGCCACTTTGGAAAATTATAATGAAAAAGAGAAATCTTTCCGAATAACCTAAATAATATGAGAAACAAATTCAAAGATGAAGAAGAAATAGATGAATATTTCGAAGAGGAGGAAGAAACACAAGTTTTGGATTGTGATGAGCCTATTCCAAACCTTCAAGATATGTCGTCCCGTCTGAAGAAAGTAGCGAAGATCATAGATATTCTTGAGTTTGTAGATTCTTGTTTGATTGTAGGTGAAAGATTCCTTAAAGATGATGAAGAAGCAAAAAAATTGATCGAGGAGATAAGAGATAAAATTCTTGATACAGAAACTATATTTACAGATTACCTTATCTCCGGTAAGATAAACAAACCAGTCTGATTTTTGAGTTGTAGCAAAGCGAGATTTAAAAAGATGTGTAATGGAATAAATGAATTAAGGACGATTTAGGAAAAAACAACACGAAGATAAAAATCAAATTCTTAAGCGTATCATTTATTTTAACTTTGCGAAAACTTCTATATTTGCCTCTCTATTTAAAATGTAAGCGAGCAATCCTATTAGGATCTTCACGGTTCTAAAAATGTTTCTATCGAATTCTGCTGGTCTTCTTATCCAGAGATCTTTTCTATCATAAGTTCTTATTTTTAGTATTTCAAAACCATTAAGAGACAGAATTTTTCTTATGCTTTTTTCAGACCAAAAGAATGGATGTTGTAGAGAGAAATGTCTGCTTTTTACAGGAATTTTGAGTATATACCTTAAAATATCATATATATTCTTGAATTGATTTGGAACTTCCATAACAAGAATTCCTCCTGAATTCAGAAGTGATTTTACTTTATCTAAAGCTCCTTTAGGGTTAGTAAAATGTTCAAATACATGATTCATATGAACTACATCAAATTTTATTTTTGGTTGAAAATCAAAGAGTGTTGAACATATAGCATCTAGTTTATGTTTTTCTTTTACTGCTGATACCGCATGTTCTGATATGTCTATACCTACTGCATTCAATCCAATTTCTTTTGCACATTTTAGAAAAAGTCCATATCCGCAACCAACATCAAGTATGTTTATTTGGTCTTTATGTAGGAGTTTCATAATTTTTCTAATTCTCCTTTTAAAATAGATTTCATCGAAGATTGATGATAACTTTCTATCAAAATGTGAAACTCCTTTAACATAAAGTTCTTCAAAATAATCTTGAGAATAAAAATTTTCGTATTCATTATCATCCATAAATGGATAAAGCCATCTAAGATCGCAATCTTTGCATACAAGAATTTTCTCTTTTTCAAGATTCAGAATATATTTAGCGAACTTGTCTTCGTTTTTAGACTCTTTTCCACAAATTATACATTTTTCAAGATATATCATAAGATGAAAATAGGAATTATAAGGTAGATTTTAGGTTTTATGGAAATTCTTTTTTATGTGAATCTTTTGTAATTTATTATTTCTTTGTGTGAATTATGAGAAAGGTATTTCATCGTTTTCATATGATTAGGGACATAAGCAAGGACACTTTGATTTATGGATTAAGCGATGCTCTTCCAAGATTAATACAGTTTATCCTTTTACCACTATATACAAGGATATTTACTCCTTCTGAATATGGCATTTTAGAAATTCTGATATTATTCAGTAATTTACTTTTGATAATATTTGATCTTGGGCTTGTATTTGCACAAAATTTCTATTTTTATCAAATCGGTGATCAAACGAAGGTAGTTTCAACAATATTTTTGTTAAGAATTTTATGGGGGTTTTTTCTTTTGCTTATCTTATCTATACTTTCTCCAATCTTAAATACTGTAATTTTCGGGGGGAATATAGAGAATTTTTTGCTATTTATTCTTTTTTTAAACGTGCTATATTCGACGATTATGAATCAGATCATAGAGATATTCCGTTTGAATTTCAAGCCTCTTTCATTTTTTTACCTATGGATTTTCTTCACACTTTTTTCAGTTTCGCTAATATTGATTTTCATAATTGCGTTCAGAATGGGACTTTTGGGCTTTTTGCTCGGATATCTTGTCGGAGCAATATTTGGTTCATCGATCTCAGTGTGGAAGAACAGAAAGTATATAAAATTACATTTTGATAAAGATTTGGCGAAAGAATTTTTAAGATTTTCTATACCGTTACTCCCAGGCAATTTGGGGATCTTTCTTGTAACAGTTATTGATAGATTTCTATTAGCAAAACTCTCAAATTTCAGTGAGGTTGGAATGTATTCGGTGGGTTTAAAGTTTTCTATGCTTATTTATATTTTTGCTGACATATTCACAAAGTCATCGAATCCATATATTTTAAGCAAAATAAAAACGGAAGAAGGTCTGGCACTTCTAAGAGATCTATCGGAGATATACACTTTTATTGTGGGGGGTATGTCTGTTATAATCACTATTCTAACTCCTTTTATAATAAAAGTTTTACTACCTGAGGAGTATTTTATCTCGTATAAAGTTGTAGGAATTCTTTGCCTCAGTATGTCTTTTTGGGGATTTAGCAATTTCCCGTCTTTAGGTTTATTCAAGGAGCAGAAAACAAAATTTTATTCATTTAGTATTGTTTTGGGTCTTATGGTAAATGTTCTGATGAACTATATACTTGTGAAAAAATTTGGGGCAGTAGGAGCATCTGTTGCGGTACTGTCGGGAAATGTCTGTTTTGTGATAATGCTTTCTATAATTTCAGAGAAAATATCTAGGATAAAACTTAAATATGGAAGAATTATACCTTCATTTCTCATTTCTTGTATTTTAGTTATGGTTTTTCATATTTTTTGGTCACGGTTTTAGAATTCTTTAGTTTTTCTTGAAGTTTCATAAATAATCTAATTGATTGATGTGCGGCAATTGCGTTAGCATCATTTTTATCAGTATATCATCTGCAATACATTAATATAACTACAGTCGCGAAAGTTTTGGAGAATTAGGTGTATTCTAAATCCCATCTCTTATCCTTTCATTCTTTAATCTTGAAATTCAGATAACATGATATCAAATCTCTTTTTACGTCAGAGATACTGATAATTCATAGTTTCTTAAATTAATACTTATGGAGATTGGATGTATAGTCTTAAATTGGAATAATTACAAAGATACAAGAGAATGTATAAGTTCAATATTATCAAGTGGTGGAAGTGTGAGGAAAAATATAGTTTTAGTTGATAACTTCTCGACAGATTCCTCTTACGAAAAACTTAGGAGTGATTTTGATAAAAAGATACATTTTTTAAGAAATGATAAAAATATGGGATACGCAGGAGGAATTAATGCTGGGATAAGATATATTTTGAAAAACTTTAGCTGTAGATACATAATTGCTTTTAATAACGACCTTATCGTTCATGAAAATTTTTTTGATGATATTACAGATGTAGCTCTTAGGAATGAGATTGATATAATCTCTCCTGTTTTTTGCGATTATGAGACAAAGAAAGTAAAGTTTGAGGGAGTAAGGAGATTTATTAAACCTCTCCTTCATCATATACAGATAAAGGGAAATTATGGTAAGCTCGAGTGGTGGCCAGCAGAGGTAGTTATGGGGGCGGCAATTATGTTCTCAATAGAATTTTTAGAGAATGAGTTTTGGTTTTATGAACCATTCTTTCTGTATTGTGAAGAGGATGAAATATGTGTGAGAGCGAAAATGAAAGGTTATAAAGTTGGAGTATGTGGTAAGACGGTGGTTTATGATAAAGGTAAGATGAGTATAAAGATGGGAAAACAGAGGAAAGAGGATTCATTCTATCTAACCGTAAGGAATAGGTTCATTCTCGCGAAACTACTGAGAAGATATGGTTACTTTTCTGGATGTGAATTATCACTGTTTAATATTTGTTTCCCTATGGCTTGTTTTTTATTCTCTTTATTAAATATGCCAGATCTGAAGACTTCAAAAGCAATTATGAAAGGAGTAAAAGATGGTCTTAAGGCAGAAATAATGCCACACTATGTTTATGGAAGATAAATGGGACCTAAAGTTTTTGTAACAATATTTCTCATTCCAGATTTTATCCATACCATTCTTATGATCTCTAGTGTCGTAAATAGTATTACTTCGGCTATAGATGGTGTCTTTTTAATTGATGAGTTTTTCAAGCTTTCAAGAATCCTTTTAACTCTATTCATATATGTATGCTTTTCAAGAACTTCTATCATACCAGAATAAGCTATTTTTTCTCTTTCTTCTTCATTTTTGAGGTAATATCTTATCTTTTCAAGCATTTCATCTTCAGATGAAAATACAGCTAATTGGTCTTCTTTGAAAATATCTTTTCTTCCATCAAAATCTTCTGATAGCATAAAGGAACCTGAACACATCCCCTCAAAAACTCTCATATTTAAGTCAAATCTCTTATTTGTGTTCAAAACAATTTTTGCTGATGAGTAGATTTTTCCTATATTGGTAGGATCTGATTGTCCAAAGAAAATTTTTAAACCTTCCTTCTCAAGAGTATTTTTTATTCTGATTCGTTTTTTATCTAATGAACCCACGAATGCTAAATCATAAATCTTATCCGTTGATTTTCGGCTGTGAAATTTAGGATAGCAGGCAAGGGGTAGCCATTCAACCTTCTTTTCAGGAGATGACAATTTTTCTGCAAAAGTTTTTTGTGCACAAAATACAATGTCGAAATATTTTGACATAATCTTATCAAGATGGAATGAAAAGGGGGTATCTATAAGCCATAGTACTGACGGTGAAAGAGATGGCGGGAAAAAATAGTGAGAGGAATCATCAACACAGATATAGGCAAAATATTTATCTTTTATTTTATCTTTTATCAAATATGCTGAAAATGGGGAAAAGATATCAACTTCAAATCCAAGTTCTTTCAGAGTGTTATAAACATAAAATCCTGTTGAACCTTTCTGGTTATCACAGAAAATAGCAATTTTATTGCTTTTCATCTTATATATTTTTTATTTTTCTAATTTTGTAGGAATTCAGCAAACTCTCAGAATTGATACTTGAATCTTATCTATTTCGTCAATTTTCTGAAAAGTATTCAATATTGATGAATGGATGAGATTCGGAGATATCTAGTTTTTCTATTATTTCATTTGTTTTGAGAAGCTTTGTTAGATTACATAAAAATGTAAATAAAAACACAAGGCTTATCTGCTTGAAAAATCTTACAGGAATTTATTGGAAATTATCAAACAAAGGTAAGTGAATAAAGAGGCATCCGTTCAAACAAAGTATTGTAGAGGTCAATAAGGGATATATCTGACCTTCTGTTTTAAATTTAATGTAGTTTTTTCATTTTGTTTTGTCCAGCCTGAAGCTCATCCAACCTTCCTATCTTTATCATCGTAAGCAGATTTTCCTATCCACATCCAGAGTATTTTCCTTATCTTGTTGTAGCTTTTATTTCTTTTGTTATTCCATTCTGGGGATATACTATTTGTAATTGTCAGATAAATTTAGATGCTCTGGCTGATCTATGAGATTTTCCTTTCTTTTATAATTTGAACTATTTTGGGCATAGCAGAGGAGAAAGATTCGCTTATATATATATCTGAATCAAAGCTTTGCTGATTTGGATTTATTTCTATAATTGTTCCATTTTTGCTTTTGACTATTTGCGGAATATAGGCAGCGGGATATACAACACCAGAGGTTCCAACAACTATACAGCAATCAGCTTTTCTGGCTTCTTCAAAAGCGATGTCTATGTTATGCACGGGTTCTGTAAAAAATACAACATCTGGACGCATTATTCCTCCACATTCGCATCTTGGAATTACATTTTGGAAGAACTGAATTGCTGTTTCAATGTCTCCGCCTCCAAAATATTTTGCTCTTTCATAGAATGAGCTTGCTATTTCATTGATTTTCTCTTTGCTGATACTTTCCCTTCTGTTGCAAGTGATACATCTGAATTTTGTCACACTTCCATGAACTTCTATTACTCTTTTGCTTCCGCCTTCCTGATGGAGAGAATCTATGTTTTGAGTTATTACCGATTTTAATATTCCAATTTCTTCTAGTTCTGCAAGAGATATGTGTCCAGCATTTGGTTTTGCTGCAAGTAGCGTATTTAGAGCAGATATCAGAAACTCTGCAAACCTTTGAGGTTCGGTGAGTAGTACATAGATAAGCCCTTTAGGAGTTCCGAAAATTTCAACTGGATATTTTTCCCACACTCCTCCTTTATCTCTGAATGTTGGTATTCCAGATTCTGCTGAAGCTCCAGCTCCAGAAAATGCTATAGCATACCTTGACGCCATAATTATTTCCGCTGCTTTCTGATAAATTGTCATCATATTTAAGGCTATTCATTTTTCAGTAGCATGTCATAAAGTTCTATATATTTTTCTATCATCAATTTTTCATTGAATTTTAGATAAAGCTCCCTTGATTTTTCAGAAAGATTTTTAGCTAATTTTGGATTTTCAAGTATTTCCTCTATTGCTTCCGCTATTTTCTCTTCATTTTTTGGTGGCACAAGCTTAACGTATCCTCCTGCAAAATAAGGTATTCCTCCAACAGATGAAGCTACTATAGGTATGCCATACTCCCCAGCTTCAATTATGGTTATTCCCCATGCTTCATTTAAAGATGGAACTACGAAAACATCAAAGAGTGGATATATCAGACTTTTGTTTTCTATCCATCCTGTCAGCATAAAATCATCTTCACTTAATTTTTCTTTTATAATTCTTTCGACATCATTTTTTTCTGTTCCATCACCTACGAGAAGTAGAAACAAGTCTTTTCTTTCCTGATAAAGTTTCAGAAATGCTCCTATAAGGTGCCTTATCCCTTTGACAGGTTCAAATCTTGAGATCGTGCCTATGATCTTTTTACCTTCTTCTTTTTTCTTTTTCTCAAGTTTTTTTATGATCTCGCCTAATTTTTCTTCTTCTCCGGTTTCTTTTTTATATGGAGCTTTAGGTATAGTAAAGAATTTAGTTTTACACCCTATATTTTCAAAAGCTATTCTTTCATCATCTGTTCTGACTACTATGACATCTGTGTATAGAGATGAAATGAATTCTAGAAGAGAAAACAAGAATGTTTTGGAATGTGAAAAATATCCGTAGAATATATGTCCGTGTGGGGAGTATATTATTCTCTGGTGGCCAGTTAGAAAAGCCGCGAGCCTACCTATAAATCCAGCCTTTGATGTTCTTGTGTGGATTATATCTGGTTTTTCTTCTATTATTACCTTTATGCATTCAAATAGTGCTAATGAATCCTTGACTAGGTTTATATCCCTTACAAAGTTTTTTATCCTTCTTATCTTTAATTCTTTTGGTATTTCTATTTCTTTATCACAAAATCCAGTTGCGATAACATTTTCGTATCTTTTTAAAATCTCCGGATGCGTAGCAACATGCACAACCTCGTATGGCACTCCCCCTCTTTCCATTCGCGTTATGAATGTGAGGATCTTTGGCTTTCTCTCCATTTTTATTTAAGAATTGATTTGGCTTCTTTTATGTCTTCTTGTATTTGTTTTTTAAGCTCGTGTTCATTTGCAAATTTTTTTACATCTCTTATTTTTTTGATGAGCATTAGTGTTATTTTCTGGCCGTATATGTTTTGATCGAAATCAATGATATGAGTTTCTACTGTTTCTTTGAATGAGTTAAAGGTTGGCTGATAACCAATGTTTGATACAGACGGGAGGATTTCTTTTGCCCCTTCAATTTTGACAAAAGATGCATATACTCCATGTGGAGGAAGCTGATACATTGTTATTATATTCGCTGTGGGAACCCCTATTGTCTTACCCCTCCCGACACCCTTTGTGACAATACCTCTTATCTGGTATGGCCTCCCTGTTATTTCAAGGTATTCTGAAATGTTTCCGGAAGTTATAATTCTTCTGAGCAATGAGGATGATATTTTTTCTCCGGCGAGTGAGACTTTTTCTATAATTTCTACTTTTTTCCCAAGCTTTTCAAAATAACTTTTGAGATCACTTGGTTTGCCCTTAGCATTTTTACCAAAGGAGAAGTCAAAACCCGTGCATATTGAATGCGGACGAAAATGGTTCTCAATGAAATTGCAGAAATCGGTTGGCTCCATGTTCATGATTTTGAGAAAATTTATGATGATTATATTGTCAACTTTTGTACTCAGGAGTTTTATTTTCTCTCTCAGATCTGTCAGTATGAAGAAGTTTTTCGGATTTATAATGAGTCTTGGATGTGGGAGAAAGGATAAAATGGAAACTTCTTTTCCATAATCTTGAGCTATCTTTCTGCCAGTATCTATAACACTCATGTGCCCGGGGTGAACTCCATCAAAGTTTCCTATGCATAAAACGGAATCTTTGGGGATATTGATGTTAGATATTTCTTCTATTTCCCAAACTATCAAAACGTTTAATCTTTTCATTTTTTTAAATTCTATTTTTGATTTTTTGAATTTGATAAAGTTTTGTTTTCTGTAGTATTAAACTATACATTTTAAATTTTATTACTTTGATCATTAAAAAATTAACTTAATAATGGTGTTTTCATATTTCTTTTCAGTTGATCAAAGTTTTCCTGAATTAATATGAGGTATGATTTAGAGATAAGAGGTTTAAGCTATGGAGTGTTAAAAGATATAAGTATTTATATTCCATATGGTGCAAAGGTAGGGATAGTTGGAAGAACGGGCTCTGGAAAATCTACGCTTTTGAATCTGATAATGAAGGTATATATTCCACCTCCATCAAAGATATTTCTAGGGGGGGTAGATATATTAGATATCCCAAATGATGAATATAAAAAGTTGATCGGAGGTGTTCTGCAGGAGAATTTTTTCTTTTCAGCAACGATAAAAGAAAATCTCCTGATTGCATCCAATGATGGAGAAAGTGAGATCCTTAAAGCACTCAGATCTTCTGAGTTTGACATAAGTGAATTTCCAAATAAGCTTGATGAGATCATAGGCGAAAGAGGTCTGAAACTCTCTGGGGGACAAAGGGAGAGGCTGGCTCTTGCAAGGGCAATTTTGAAAAATCCGAAAATTCTTGTTCTAGATGATGCCTTTGCAAATGTTGATGTGAAAACCGAAAAGAAGATACAGCAAAGCTTGTTGGATTTTAAGTTCACTATTATACTTGCAAGCCACAGGGTCCTTTTTATGAAAGATTATGATATGATTTTCTGCCTTGAAGATGGTAGAGTAGTTGAATCAGGTTCCCCAGGAGATTTGCTCTCAAAGAGTTCTATATTTAAAAGATTCTATGATTTTGTCGCGGACTGGATAAGTTAGGAGCTAAACTGGTTATTATGTTTTACATCTTCTTATTATTTTATATCCAGATGTAGAATATCGCTGAAAAAATTCAAGCTTTTTCGATTCTGTACAATGTATAGCATCTTTATTGTATTTATTCAATCTTGTATATAGAAATAAACTCTTCTGTTCCCAGCTTTCCCCTCTGGTGTATCGTTAGGGAATATAGGAAAGTCTGATCCTTTACCGACAGGTGTAATTTTATCTCTGCTTATCCCATACTTCTCAAGGAGAGTTATTATCTTTTCTGCTCTCTTTTGTGTTATTATTATATCTTCTTCTTTGCTCTTTATCGGTGAGGTATGAACTTCAACTATTATTTTTTTGTCTGGAAGTTCTTTTTTTATGAATTCTGCGAGTTCTCTGATGAGTTCTGCAGATGTAGGAAGAACATCATTCGTGTTGTCATCAAAGAGTATTTTTTCAGGTAGGAGTATGGATTTTGTTTCTTTTTCTATGGTTATTTTTCTTTTTGGTTCCTTGAGAGCTGTTTCTCCTATGCGTTGTATAATTTCCTGCACAGGTTCAAGTATTATGTCATATCTCTTTTTATCTCCTCCTAGAAGCTTTACATCTATTTCTGCAGGATTAAAACCATCTGAAGAAAACTTTAATTTGTAGTTTCCAGATTGTAGGGTTATTTCGTAGCTACCGTCTTGAGGTTTTGCAAATATTGGTGGAAGATTTGATCCTTCAACTTCTATTCTTGCTGGTATTGGAAGACCATCCGAAGCTGATCTGACTGAGCCGAACAAGTATGATAAAGCCTTTTGTTTGCTCATTGTAACTTCTATTTCTTTTATCACACCTTTTTCTATCTGAACTTTTACTGATTGGCTCTCATAACCGGTTTTCCTAAAGTTGATATCCCATTCTCCTGGGGGAAGCTCATATGTTATTATCTCGCCAGATGATGGGTCTGTAGATTGGTTTGACATATCGAGTCCAGGATATGATACTATAACATCTCCTATAGGTAGAAGCGTTTCCGAATCAACTACTTTGATCTTGGCTTTCCCACCTTCTCCGAGAATAAATCTCTGTCCACTTTCCCATGGGTTCCAGTATATGTTCATACCGAAGAAGATAGCCCATGGATAAGAGTTTTTCAAATAGACTGTTGGGCCTATTTCAAATGGAACAGATATGGATGATGAGGTATTAATATCTGCGGTAAGAAATATTGATGCTTCTTTTATTTCTTGCGGGACTGGAGAGATGAACTTTGATATGAGTGGTATAGGTTTAAACCTTACACCAACAGATAGAAAATGGGGAGAAGTTGATAGCGTTATGAGGTCTGGGGGTGGAATGTAATAAAAAAGATACCATTCTATAAATCCGGATATGTATTTACCTATACCTCTTTCAGCGTCTCCTGCTTCTATGCCAAATCCAGTTTGGAGATGATTATATGGTTCTATGAGCATTGCTGTTTTCACAAATGATGGGAATAGATCAGATAGCTCTGCAGGAACAACTTTTTCAGAATTGTCAAAGTTCATAGATACAGATAAGTAGATTTTTGGGTTAAAAAGATCTATATTTTTCAATTTATTTCTGATAGATTCCATTTCATCAAAGTCAAATATGGATGATATCCCAGGGGCAACGGAAACAGCAGCTATTGAAGGAGACCTGTATTTAGATAGAAGGTATATTTTACTCCATGCTGCAAGAGTTAGGAATCTGGCTTCAAGTGTGTATGATACTTTTGGTGTTATTATAAAGTCTCCAAAGGATTGTATGTTGTCTTCTATGATTTCTTGACCCCTTGTCCTTTGTGTTACAAGAATCGAAATGTTTCTTATCGCTAATGATAAATCTCCTGTTAGAAAACCTGCTGTCCTTATAGCTGGCGCTCCTGTGCCAAGAAATATGTAGTTGAAAAACCCAACTGAATCAAATTTATCAAACATAACTTTTTCTTTTCTCTCTTTCAACGCAAAATAATCTCTGCTTATGACAAGAACTGTGTCATTTGGAGTATTGAAGAATCCAAAGTATGTTCCTATTGTGAAGTTCTTGAATCCGAATGTTCTTGCGGAAACTGTTCTGAATAGACCTCCTGTTCCTTCCAAAGATGGGTTGGGATGTAAGAATTCCCAAGTTAGTTCTCTCTTTTGTAGGTATGATTTTGCTGGAAAGAGCAGGGATAATATAAAAATGATCTTCTTCAATCTTGTTTTCCTTCCTGAATAAATAAGTATAAAGGAGAATACAAACAGGAATATACCCCATACAAGGGATGTATTCACAGAAAATATTTTCGGTTCGTATAGAATCCCAGAAATTATAAGTATAACAGAGTATATCATCAGGATAGTTCCGGTCCATTCCCATACTGTTATCATTCCATTTTTTTCAGATGTTTTTTCAGCGTTTGTATTGTTTGACATAAATATAAAATTAATAATACATTTAGATTAAAGCAATTTATATATTTTATGAGAGCTGTAGTTCAAAGAGTTCTTTCAGCATCAGTTTATGTTGATGGTGAGAAAATAAGTAGTATTGGTAAGGGAGTTTTAGTCCTTATTGGATTTAGTAAACATGATACTGAAGAGGATTTGAAATACATTGCGAAAAAAATAGTGAATCTTCGCATTTTTGAGGATGAAAAACAAAAGATGAACATATCTGTAAAGGACTCTTTGGCAGAGGTTTTGATTGTTTCTCAATTTACATTATACGGTGATGTGAGAGGATCAAATAGACCATCTTTTGACCTTGCTTGTGAGTATTCTAGGGCTAAAGAGTTATACGATATTTTCTGTAAAGAAATTTCTGCATTGCTTGGGAGGGATGTCAAGGTCGGAAGATTCGGAGCATTTATGCATGTAGAACTTGTAAATTATGGACCAGTGACAATACTTATTGACTCAGAAAGGAATTTTTGATGTTTTTTATTATTTTTGCCTCTTCATATTGCAAAGATGCTTTCATCAATGTATAAAAATTTGCAAAAGTATGCCAAGATGATTCTTGCGCATGAATATTATTTGTATTCAAAACTTAATCTGGTTTTTCTCTGGATTCTATATAGATCTACTTCAATGAATTCTGTTTTTTTCTTATGAAAGTGAAACTTTTTTTTCAATTGAATTTTTGTTTTGAAGTATTGTGATATTTCAAATTCATTTTCATTTGCGAAAGCTTCTACAAAAGGTTTTGAATCTTTTGAAAGAAATGTCCATATTATATCAGAAGTTTCAAAGGCTTTTTTGAGGAAGATTCTATCAGCGAACTTTTTCTGTATCCCAAATGGGGGATTCATAACGCAGACATCAAATTTTTTTTTAGGGTAGAAATTCTCTACATCACAGCATATGAATGATACTCTGATCTCGTATCCAATTTCCAGAATTTTTTGCAGATTATATTTTGATACAATGAGAGCATTTTTGTCTATTTCAACACCTAAGACAAATTTAGCTCCAGCAAGGGCACAGGCAAAAGATAAAAATCCGGTTCCAGAACCCAAATCCAGAATCATACTATCACGAATATCTCTTAATGCCTTCGTTAGGAAAAAATTTATGGTTTCTCCGTCTGTTTCATATTGTTCAATTTTTCGGGATGGAGTTGTGAAGCCGCTGAGCTGTGAAATTATTATCCCTATCTCTTTCATCGTTCTTTATCGCTCTACTTCTATCCTACCAAGTTTTTCAAACAGTAAATCTTTTGTAATTAGCATGTTTGGAACATGGTAATATCCCTGCTGAGTCTTAAGCATAAACCAGAAGTAATTTTCTTTTTCAAGAAATTGTTTTTTTAGTCTCACCTTACATATGAAATGTTTTTGTCTCTGGCATTCCATAGGTATTGTTCTTATGTTCCCGAAAATTCCAGTTGATATAACAACGGAAATTTCATCCGGGAAGTTGGTCTCTATTGATATAACTTGTTCTGATACCTTCTCGGGGAATAATATATTCTTTTCATATAAGATGAAATATTTTTGATCTGATACATAAAAGTTTATTTTGTTCCCTTTTGACAAACAAGATTTTACACATATAAGGAGTGCAACAATGATAAAACGGATCACCCTAATTTTTAACTTTATCTTGTTTGCAAGGATCTGAAATTTGTCTTTGATTTTTTGCCCTTTTGCAATCATAGTATACTGATTTATGTATTTTTCTTTTCATATGCTAACTCACTATCTTAATTAAAAGGCATTTTTTGGTTTTATGTATGTAACAAAAGCATAATACTATTCTAATTTATAGTATTACACAACCTATTGTTAAAGGAGAGAATTCACCTTAAATGATATATTACAGTCTTTGCAGAAATCAATAGATATCTATTCATAAAATTCCGATGAGATTAAGCTTAATACAACACAGTAAATATCGCTTTGCTGTAGTGTCTATTATATAAAAACTCATTAAGGAGCTTTTTCCATTAAAAAATAGCATTTCATCGTAATCTGAAATCTTTAGTTTATCGTCAGATAGTCCGAACTCCAGCTTTAGATTCCTTAATTCTTTTTGAGAACTCCTTCAAACTCTTTGCTTTGATTATCTCCTTCTTTAGTTCCTTTAGCCTATCTATATCTGAAATCTCTCTTATCTTCTTCATAAGCCTCAAACCCTTTTTACCAAATCTTAACTCAAGGTCTAATGCTATCGCACTGTATAAACCCTCTCTCAATCCTATCTCCCTCCCTTCCTTCAGTCCAGCTTCTTTCCCTTCCCTCAGTCCAGCTTCCCTTCCTTCCTTCAGTCCAGCTTCCCTCCCTTCCTTCAGACCAGCTTCTCTCCCTTCCTTATACCCCCAAAGCTTTGTTATGTCTATCTCTATCGGCATCTCACTTATCTCCTCCTTCCTTATCCCCCTTAACTCCGATAAAACCTCTATCCTATGTATATATTTTAAGATTCTTTCCTCCCCAAGATTTAATTCCTTTAATTTCTCTATAACTCGCCTCAGCACTCCCACCCTATCTCCCGTCTTCCCTAAAATAGAAAGAATAAACACATCTGGTTCATCAGATTCCAAAAAACTCTCTGCTTCTATCTCACTTATGTCAATTATCTCAAACCTGTGATATATCTCAGTAAAATCTGTCTTAAGAGAAAAAACATTTTTCATTCTGAGTTTTTCTTTACCTATGTAAATGACAATCTGGATAAGGG
>Ga0209289_100540_pt1 | contig 19107 bp, 10 predicted proteins | sample GXS110809BmetaG_FD_184121 | JGI IMG/M metagenome (GOLD analysis project Ga0209289, IMG submission 184121) | Hot spring microbial communities from Gongxiaoshe hot spring, China to study Microbial Dark Matter (Phase II) - GXS 110809B (SPAdes)... ...
CCACTCACCAGCATATCTTTGTAAACATACAAACTTCGCACCCAACTGTCGTGTATCTTCAAAGTTTTGAATTGCTTAGAATCTTTCCAGATAATTATCGTATTATCCGATCCACCGGAGATGATGTAATCTTTATAAAAAACAACAGAAAACACCGAACCTGTGTGCCCTGTTAATGTATTTATCAATCTTCCAGTTGCCCTTTCGTATATCTTAATCGTATTATCGGGCTTGTAACCACCAACAACCACAAACTTATCATTCACAGCCACACAACGTGCCCAACTGTTGTGAGTTGTCAGACTTTGCAAAAGCTTCAACTGACTATCCCATATCTTCAACATTCCGTCTGCTCCGACTGAATAAATATAATTACCATCCGTTTGAATCGCCCAAACGGTTTCCTTATGACCATATAAAGAATAATCAACGCACATTACAATCGAATCTAACAATAACATCAAAAATAAAAACACACTTTTCCTCAATAACTCATCCCCTTTCAACTAAGAAAATTATAACACTTTTTGGCTTTCTCTTTGAGAATTGATGTGGTACAATAGTGAGCGGTGAACGGTTAACAGTGAACGGTTAACAGTTAATATTTAATACCGAACACTGATCACCGTTCACTGTTCACCGACAACTGATAACTGTTCACCGTTCACCGATCACTGCTCGCTGTATGGAGGTTTTTTATCATGAGTCCAGATATTGTTATCGATAAGAATCCAGAAAAGCACGTCTGGGTGAAATATAATCCAGCAATTTATTTTGTAATTGCTATAATAGCGATCGTAAATATATTTTTCTTCAACAAATACGTGTGGATAGCTGATGGGATAATTATCTACACTATCTTTGACCTTATCCAAAAAATATCGTTGATAAAAAACATCCAGATAATCGTCAAAGCAAGTGGGAGAGTATTCACAAACGAACCATTCAAGATAACTTTCCTGTTATCTTCTAAAAGCCCAGTTAAAATCACAATCGCTCCACCTTTACTTGTAAACAAGGAAGCCAGAACTATCGACTTACAACCAGACAAAGAAGAGGAAGTTGTATATTACTCAATTCTTGGCACAAGGGGATTAAAAAAATTCGGCAGTTACTCACTAAAAATCGAAGGATTTGCTAAACTTTTCACGGTTGTAAGAAACGAAGAAATCGATTCAGATATAAAGGTACTTCCAAACATAGAAGAAGCAAACGCATTCCTTGAGCGTATACTCGAAACGATACCAGTTATCAAAAGCAAACACAAACTGGCGGAAGACATCTCATACATAAAAGACATCAGAGATTACAACAACGAACCACTGAACAGAATCCATTGGAAAAATTCCGCAAAGTACGATAGGTTGATGGTCAAAGATTACGAATACGCAGGTACCTCAAAGATATACATACTTCTTGACCTTAACTTACCGGGAGGAATTTACTCAAAAAAAGCGTGGCTTTACATACGAAAAAAATACGAAGAAGACGCAATAAAAGCAACGACAGGCTTAATTAATTACTTTTATCAAAAACACGAGCAAGTGAATCTTTTCATATCGCATAAAGATGGCTTCACGAAAGTAACCGAAAAAGACCACGTTGTCTATTACGATTACTTATCGGAAGTCACAGGCACAATCGAAAATACAAAAGACACGTCTGATTTATTAGAGGAAATAATTCAAAGAGTCCAACCTGTCGATACAGTCATCATAATAAGCATGTTCTTAACGAAAGAAGAAGTGAAAGAGATTTTAAAACTTAAAAGCAGATGCGGAAGAGTCGTCGTACTTCTCATGCCGTATGGTTATCGTGAATCAAAGAGTAAGAAATACAAAACATATTACGAAGTCCCTCCGGAAGTTAGAGAACTTTACAATTACGCAAGAGTACTAAGAGATGAAAATGTCCTCATACAGATCTGGAATGAAAACGTTAGCCTCATGGAAGGATTAACAACAATAATGCAGGAGTGATATAAATGTTCAGCAATCTCTTAAACGCTATAATGATAATACTTTCAACATCATCCTTGGACAAGGATATATTCGATATACACTTTGCCGTGATAACAGGCATCACGTTACTCTTCTCTATCGTTCGTGAAGAGATAATCTCTTTCGTTATTTTAGTTTTTGGTGTACTTTATTCACTAACATTCACATCACTTGGTATAACTTTCATACCAACAATCGCTCTGATATTTCTGATAAAAAGAAAGAATACCAACAAAATCATCACAACAGTACTTTACTTTGCACTAATTTCGATTTTTCATAACACAATCACACCACTCATTACAGTTGCGTATATCCTTTGGAATTACAGAAATGAAATTAACTCAAAAAACAGAAAGTTGTTACTTGCTTTACTAATCATTGTGCTCTTATTACCTTTTCCAGAGTTCACCCTAAGGATTCGCCAAATCACCCATCAAACACAAAAAAGTACAATCAATTACACCGAAAATTACGACTATCAAACACAACAACAAACCGGAAAAACAAACACCACCACAAAAACAACTAATCCAGCAGAATCGACAAATTCACAGAAAAAAGAAGGTCCTAACATCCAGGATATTCTCTTAAGAATCAACCAAGCATTGATTATAACGTTCTTAGTCATAGGTTTAATAACATACATAGTTAACTTAAGGACACTGGACAAAGTCGACAGGAAACAATTCTTCAAATCGTTTGCAATTACGCTCATCACAGTATCTATCATACTATCCCTTGGTGTTCCAAAAATCTCATCGATGTTTGTGAAATACAATGAAAAATACATTAAGCAACTTGAAGAAACACGAAAAAAAGAAAATCCAGATAATCACAATCCATCACAGGAAAATGAACAAAAACCCAAGCAAACTCTTAGACCAAATCCTCTATCAAACCCTCTTGGTTCAAAAGTGTACCTAAAAAGAGATATAGTCAACAAAGTATCCACAATATTCCAGCTAATTTCGGTTGTTTGTTCCGTACTGGCTATATTGTTCATGATTAACGAATTACGAAAACTTCTTATGAAAAAGATACAAAACTCAGAAGAAAAAAAGAAAATCTTCGTAGAACCAACGCAATTCACTACAGACTACACCTACGATGAAATACTCAAACTTGATAAAGAAGAATTCATAGAACATGCTTACCTTTACATCAGAAAGACATTTTACCCAGAATACGATTACCTCACACCGTACGAATTACTTGAAATCGACAACACAGAAGAACTTATAATACTCACTGACAGATATGTCCGACTCAAATACGCACTTGAAAGAATAGATTACTCTGACCTATCCAACTTAAAAGCAAAATTCACAAAACTCTGTAAGAATTTGCAGAGCCAACAAGAAACAACTCATTACAATCCATTGCGAAATGATTTGAGAATTAGGGAAAATTAATGGATAATCCAAGGTAAAAAACTAATATGCTTCTATTTAAGTGTCAAGGGCAACAGTTAATATCTTTCAAGTATAAGTAAAAATAAGTCGCAAGCTTTCTCATGATAAAATAATATAGCCAAATCACAAATGGGGAGGGGAAGCTATATGAAACGAGTGCTTGTAACTTTGTTTGTCATCATTGCGGTATTTCTGTTAGCCGAAACCAAACAACTGATTATTCTTCACACAAGTGACTTGCACGGTTTTATCTATCCAGTTGATTACGCGACAAACAAACCAGCAAACCAAGGATTAGCCAAGGTCGCAACGTTTATAAAAGAACAGAAGGCAAAGTACGGAGAAGAGAACGTAATTATCATCGACACCGGAGACCTCATTCAAGGCAGTCCAATGGCATACTATCATGCTCGCTTTGACAATGAACCAATCAATCCTATGATTCTTGTCATGAATCACCTCGGCTTTGCAGCAAGTGTGCTTGGAAACCACGAATTCAACTACGGTTTGGATGTGTTGAACAAAGTGATGTACGAAGCAAACTTCCCATTCTTAAGTGCAAATATAGTCGGAAACAATGATACTACCTTTGCACAATTCTACAGAATAATCGATATTGGAGAAATTAGAGTTGGAATTCTCGGACTTACAACAAAATACATTCCAAATTGGGAAGATCCAAGAAACATACCAGATCTGAAATTCCTTGACCCAGTTGAAATAGCAAAACAGTACGTACCAGATCTTTCCGACATATGCGATGTCGTAATCGTAGCATACCACGGTGGACTTGAAAGAGATCCCGCAACAGGTAATCCAACTGAACCACTCGTTGGTGAAAACCAAGGCTACGAAATTGCAAAAGAACTACCAGAGATACATGTACTCCTAACTGGACATCAACACAGAAGCATAGCAACGAAGATAGGAAACGTCGCAGTTACTCAACCATCTAACTGGGGAAAGATTGTTGGGAAGATAACTATAACACTCGAAAAGCAAGATAAAAAATGGGTTGTTAAAGACACAAAACCAGAACTTGTGGATATGACACCATACAAACCGGACGAAGAAGTACTTGAAATGACAAAAGAATACGAAACAAAAGTACAAAAATGGCTTGATACGCCAGTTGGAACAGCCGAAGGTGATTTTTACGTTTCTGATCCATTTGCAGCACGTATGTGGGATAATCCACTTATGGAATTTGTAAATAAAGTTCAGATGCACTACACGGGTGCTAAAATATCCTCAACAGCTCTTTTCACAAACGATGTAAAGGGATGGAAGAGCGGACCTGTAACTTTGAGAGATATCAATGCCGTGTACATATACGCTAACACACTAAAAGTTATCAAAGTCAAAGGGAAGGATATAAAAGCAGCACTTGAGAGAAGCGCAGATTACTTTGCCTGGGAAAATGGTGTTGCAAAAGAAAACAAGAGTTGGATAGAACCAAAAGTGCAAAGGTACAATTACGATATGTGGGAAGGTATCTCTTACAAAATCGTACTCAACAGACCAACGGGAGATAGAATAGTAGACCTGACCTTTGAAGGAAAACCTGTAGATATGGAAGGTGAATACGAAATCGTACTCAACAACTACAGAGCAGGTGGTGGTGGAGGGTACTCAATGTTCGCAGGCAAACCGGTTGTAAAAGAAGTACTCATAGAAATGGCAGAACTTATGAGCGATTATATAATAAACAACAAAACAATTAAAGCAACACAAGATAACAACTGGGGAGCATACGTCGAAATGAACTACACAGTCCAATCTGGAGAAACCTTAGAAACAATTGCCAAAAAACTTGGAGTTCCCGCTGATGATTTGAAAAGATGGAATAACATAACCCAAGTAAAACAAGGAGATAACGTTAAATACTATATACCATACTTTGAATACATAAAACTACAGCAAAAAGCTGGATAAAAGAAAAAACAATCGGGAGCTTAAACTCCCGATTGTTTTTACAAAAAATCACAACAATATTACATTATCAAACTTACCCTTTGTAACATTCTTAGTATCGAACACAAACGGAACATACTTAGCCACAAATTCATAATCTATACCTATCGTATGTCCAGAAGTAACAACCGCACCATCCATACTCTTCAAAAACTCTTCAGTCAACTCAACACTCTTGTAATGTTTCCCATTATGAGTAAACTCGGGCACAAAAGGATCATAATAATACACATTTGCCTTTTTCTTCTCCAACAATTCAATAACCTTCAAAGCTGGACTTTCTCTCAAATCATCTATATTCCCCTTATAAGTCACACCTAAAAGTAAAATATTCGTACCATTCAGACACTTCTTTCTCTCATTCAAAATATCGGACAACCTCTCAACAACATAATACGGCATACCATCGGAAATCTCACCGGAAACCTCAACAAGCATCATATGCAAATCGTACTCTTTCGCCTTGTACACAAGATAGAACGGATCTATCGGTATACAATGCCCACCTATACCAGGTCCCGGATAAAACGGCATATAACCAAACGGCTTAGTTGCAGCCGCATCTATAACCTCCCAAATATTAATCCCCATCTTATTAGCAACCTTTGTCATCTCTTGCACAAGAGCAATATTTACAAGCCTAAAAGTATTCTCAAGAATCTTTGTCATCTCAGCAGCTTTTGGCGATGAAACCGGAAAAACACCAGCCTCAAGCACATTTTCATACAACGCTACAGCGTGTTTTGTACATTCAGGAGTCATACCACCAACAACCTTAGGTGTATTTCTTGTCTTGTACCTTGGATTACCCGGATCAACCCTCTCGGGGCTAAACGCCAGATAGAAATCCTTACCAACCTTTAAACCTGTCTCTTCGAGAATCGGAAGAACAACCTCATCCGTCGTTCCAGGATACGTTGTACTCTCGAGTACAACAAGCTGTCCTTTTCTCAAGCGCTTCTTTATCTCATTAGCACTATTCACGATATAACTCAAATCCGGTTGCTTGAACTTATCAAGAGGAGTTGGAACACAAATACTAATCACATCGCAATTAGCAAGCTCATCAAAATCAGTCGTTGCCCTCAATCTTCCAGAAGATACAAGCTCTTTCAACTCATTATCATCCACATCACCGATATAATTCTCACCACGATTAATCATATCAACCCTATTTTTTTGAATATCAAAACCAACTACCTTAAAACCAGCTCTTGCCTTCTCCACAGCAAGTGGAAGCCCAACATACCCCATTCCAATAACACCAACAATAGCCGATTTACTCAATATCTTTTCGTATAAACTCATAACCGTTCACCTCCACAGTTTAAATCATTCATTCACTGAATGAATTTTATCACAAATATTATCGGAAGTCAAAGAAAAAATTTTAGGATACTGTAACGCATAGTACAACTTCAAAGTTAAAAAACAGTGTGTTATAATATAATTCAGACCCACAATAGCAAATTTTAAGTGTAACAGCGAAAAATAATTCAAAAATAAAAAGAAGGAGGGTAAAAAAGTGAAAAGGATAGTTTATTTCGTATTTTTACTTTTATTTTTCTCATTTGGTTTTTCATATGCCTTACGTCCTGGAGACACAATTGGAATCGATGTTTTCGGACAACCTGAGTTCAGTAAAACGTTGACAATCGCTCCTAACGGAACAATATCATACCCTTACGTAGGCACCATAAGAGCTGCTGGTTCAACAGTTGATCAAGTAAAAGCAACTATCGAACAAGCTCTTAAAAGATTTTTCAAAGATCCCGTTGTCACAGTTTACGTTTTGAAATATTCACCTGTGTACGTATACCTTCAAGGAGCTATTAACAAATCTCTTGACATTTCTCAGTTACCTGATCTTACCTTAACCAAGCTTTTTTCCCACCTTGGCGTAACCGTAAATTCTGAAATTGATTTTACAAAAGTTGCTGTCGTTCGTTCAGGAAAATCAACAACATACAACCTCCTCCCATTCTTTTATGGAGAATATCTGGCAAATGATCCAGTTTTATCCGAAGGAGATATTGTATATTTACCCATTTTACCGAAAGATAAAGTCGTTCAAATAAGCGGTGCTTACACACTTGTTGCACCATATGAACCAGGTTTGACATTAAGGGCACTTTTGTTAAAGTTAGGTCCACTGGATAAAGAAATTGCACAACTGGAAAGTTCGCTTCTCGTTGTCGATTCGAAGTCTACATATGTAAATCTTGAAGACGTAATATATGGAAAGACAAATTACGAACTTAAACCGGGAGCAACATTGTATATTCCCAAACGTGATGAACGATATGTTTATGTGATTGGGTACGTTTCAAATCCCGGTTTACAAAAATTCCTCTCTAACGAAGAAATAACGCTTTCTCTTTCGATTGTTAAAGCTGGTGGAATAGAGAAAAATACGGAAAAATGGATTGAAAAAATCGTTATCACGACACCAGACGGTAAAATGCAAGAGTACACTAAGGATATACTTTCGAAAGCTAATGAAATCAAATTAGTCACTGGAAGCAGTATAGAAGTTAGAAAATATCCGGAATTTAAAGTGTACTTAACAGGGGATTTCAATGTACAAGGACAAAGCATAGAAAATCTTACCTCACAAAACCAAATTATATTCGAACCAGATGAACCAAAGACATTACAACAGTTACTTATTAAAATAGGTGGACTAAAAACCGACCAAATCAAGTGGGTAGAAAGTATAAAATTAAATGGAAAAACAGTTGATTTATCGAAATTATCAGAAACAAAATTGAGCAACAACGATGTTGTGGAGATAAGAAAATATCCAGAACTTAAAGTATACATAACGGGAGATTTTGCAACAGAAACACAAGTCACACTCGAGCCAGACGAACCAAAAACATTACAACAACTGTTTGTCAAAATAGGTGGATTGAAAACAGACCAACTCAAATGGATAGAGAGTGTCAAGCTAAATGGACAAAAAGTCGAGCTCTCCAAGCTTGAAACATACACACTCAAAGACAAAGACATTGTTGAAATAAAGAAATATCCGGAATTCAGAGTGTACTTAACAGGGGATTTCAATGTACAAGGACAGAGCACAGAAGATCTTACCTCACAAAACCAAATTATATTCGAACCAGATGAACCAAAGACATTACAACAGTTACTTATTAAAATAGGTGGACTAAAAACCGACCAAATCAAGTGGGTAGAAAGTATAAAATTAAATGGAAAAACAGTTGATTTATCGAAATTATCAGAAACAAAATTGAGCAACAACGATGTTGTGGAGATAAGAAAATATCCAGAACTTAAAGTATACATAACGGGAGATTTTGCAACAGAAACACAAGTCACACTTGAGCCAGACGAACCAAAAACATTACAACAACTGTTTGTCAAAATAGGTGGATTGAAAACCGATCAACTCAAATGGATAGAGAGTGTCAAGCTGAACGGACAAAAAGTTGAACTCTCCAAGCTTGGTACATACACACTCAAAGACAAAGACATTGTTGAAATAAAGAAATATCCGGAATTCAGAGTGTACTTAACAGGCGACTTACAAACGGGAGTTGTCAGCTTTGACCCAGACGAACCAAGAACACTCTCTGGCTTACTCACAAAGATAGGTGGTATAAAAACAGATGTAATGAAATGGATAGAGAGTATAAAGATAAACGGACAAAATGCTGATTTAGCAAAGCTATCAGATACGAAATTGAACAACAACGATGTAGTAGAGATAAAGAAATACCCAGAATTCAAAGTATACTTAACAGGCGATTTCACAACGATAAGTCAAGTCACACTCGAGCCAGACGAACCAAAAACATTACAACAACTGTTTGTCAAAATAGGTGGATTGAAAACCGATCAACTCAAATGGATAGAGAGTGTCAAGCTGAACGGACAAAAAGTTGAACTCTCCAAGCTTGGTACATACACACTCAAAGACAAAGACATTGTTGAAATAAAGAAATATCCGGAATTCAGAGTGTACTTAACAGGCGACTTACAAACGGGAGTTGTCAGCTTTGACCCAGACGAACCAAGAACACTCTCTGGCTTACTCACAAAGATAGGTGGTATAAAAACAGATGTAATGAAATGGATAGAGAGTATAAAGATAAACGGACAAAATGCTGATTTAGCAAAGCTATCAGATACGAAATTGAACAACAACGATGTAGTAGAGATAAAGAAATACCCAGAATTCAAAGTATACTTAACAGGTGATTTCACAACGATAAGCCAAGTCACACTCGAGCCAGACGAACCAAAAACATTACAACAACTGTTTGTCAAAATAGGTGGATTGAAAACAGACCAAGTCAAATGGATAGAGAGTGTCAAGCTAAACGGACAAAAAGTCGAGCTTTCTAAGCTTGAAACATACATGCTTAAAGACAAAGACGTTGTTGAAATAAAAAAATATCCAGAATTCTATGTATACGTTCAAGGTTCAGCTAACGTAAGAGGTAAAATCCAATTCGAACCAGAAGAAAAAAGAACACTCAAAACGTTAATTGCAAAAATTGGCTTACCAAACGAAGACATAGAAAACGAAGGTAAAGCCATAATAAACAACAACGCTACAGTTGAACTAAAAGACGTAATTTACGGAACAAAAGACTACGAACTTTCAATTGGCGACTTAGTACAAATCACATACGAACCATTTATAGTTCAACTCATCGGTTCAAACATTGGAACCATGCAATTAAGTTATAAAGAACCAAGAACATTACCTTACTTGATAAAGAAACTTGGCATCGCACAACCTGAAGCAATAGAAAAGATAATCCTCATTCGTGATGGCAAACAATTTGAGTACGATGCAGTTTCTTTGATATACGACAAAACACAAGTTCAGTTGAACAAATACGACACGATAGTACTTAAACAATCCGAAGCAAATGCAATTTACGTAACAGGTGATGTTGCCGCTTATGTAACATTCGGCTATAACGAACCAATAACGCTTCAAAAAGTTTTTGCAAAGATCGGACTTGGTGATACACGAAGAATAGAAAAAATAACAACCGAAGCAACACAATTGGACTTTACAAAAGACATACCAATACAAAAAGGTACAATACTAAACTTGGAACTTAAAAAACCAATATTCGTAACAGCGATGGGATATCTAAGAAACACCGGAAGAGTATCATTTGATTACTATGAAACACCAGACTTAAAAACGCTCTTTGCAAAACTCGGTGGACTTGTAATAACCCCAGAAAGCTACTATAGTTCAGATAAAGTGTACATAATAAGAGACGGTAAAATTGCTGAGCAATACAATGCTATCGACATATTCAAAGGAATGCAAAATGCAGTACTTAAAGATGGTGACTTCGTATACGTAACCGAAACTCAGCCAAAACAAGTATATGTTTTCGGTAAAGGCATGCCAAACGGACTAATAAGATTCACCCAGTCTGAAGACTTCGATTTAAGAACACTCATCGGTAAACTTGGAGGCATAAAAGATGGAATAAGCAAAAAAATCACCATTATAGACGGTGAAGACGTAAAAACGATTACTTGGACCGAATACACAAACACACCACTCAAAACAAACGCAACTGTACTTTTTGATGTTGATACCGAAAGTTACATCTACGTAATAGACCAAACAGGAAAACCAAACATGATATACACAGATAGACCTATCACACTTTACGAAGTACTTACAAAAATCGGTACAAACAAAAATTACAAAAAACTTGAACTAACATCTGGTACACAGAAACAGACAATCGAACTCAAAGACATTTCCCAAGCAAGAAGTTACAACGTCAAATCCGGGGATGTTGTAAAAATCCTTGACGCACCTGAAAACTTCGCATACGTACTTGGCGAAGTAAATAGACCTGGTATAATCACACTAACCGAAAATACAACAGTATTGCAAGCAATAATTCAAGCTGGATACTTCTCAGCAAAAGCGGTACCAAGCAGCGTGTGGTTATACAAAGGTGGGGTAAATGGTAAACCAATCAAAGTCAACTTAGCACCAGCTGTAAGTGGAGGCAACATAGAATACAACCCAGTTTTGGAACCTGGAGACGTTGTATTCGTTCCAGCCGACATGTTCAAAACCGCACTTGAATGGATACCAATAATAAACAACCTGATAGGTTTCTATAACAACGTAACCGGATTATTCAAATAATTCACAGGAGGAATGAAGATGCAGGGAAAAAAGTACATACCAGAATCAACCAACGAACTCACACTTCACGACATAATAAAAATAATGCGTAGAAGATTTCTAATAATCATATCTATCTTCGTAATAGTTGTCTTAGGTACATTCTTTTACCTAAAAAACTTCACAACACCACTTTACGAAGCAAGTGTTAAGATAAAAATCCCAACAAGCTCTGGAGGAATAGGCAATCTCGGAAGTGCGGCAGCTCTGATACTTGGCACTGGAAGCACCGGAAGTCCAGACGTTGCAACCCAACAAGAAATAATAACAAGCCGTAGATTACTTGAAGAAGTTGTAAAAAGAACTAACTTACTTGAAATAAAGAAGAATGAACTAAAAAACAAAGAAGGAAAAAAACAAGAACTAACCTTAGACAACATAATAGATTCACTTAGAGACGAAAAAACACTCTCAATATCGAATGTAAAAAACTCACCAGTTTTGGAAATAAAATTTACCGACAAAGATAGAGAACTAACGGTAAAAGTTCTCAACGAACTTGTCAACGTGTACATAGAAACATATGTCAAACTCAACAGGGACGAAAAAACATCACAACTTGAAATACTTGAAAAACAAATACCAAAACTTGAACAAGAAATCATGGAAATAGGTGAGAAAATAAAACAATTCAAACTCACGAAATCTATCTCACCAAGCGATGAAGGACAGCTTTACGTTTCGTCACTAACTGAGTTTTCTCAACAAAAATATGCTCTCGAAAGCGAAATGGAAACTACAAAAGAAACTATAGCGAAAATTCAGAGTCAGATAAACTCTCTTCAAGCACAGGTCAAAACTGAAAATTACACACCATCAAGTCCGTTACTTGAAAAATACAGAGAAAAACTTGCTGATTTACAAACAAAATACAATACATTAATCCAAAAATATACGGAAGAACACCCGGAAGTTATTGCTTTAAAAACACAGATAAAACAAACTGAAGAAGAAATAGACAAAGAAATCAAAAGAATAGCATCATCAAAAATAGAATCACCAAGCCCGTTATTGCAAGAACTTTACTCTCAACTTTTACAAAATCAACTTAAACTACCAGTTTTAAAGACAAAATTAGACACAATAAACAGATCCATCGCCGAAGTCGAATCAAAAATGAAAAAATTACCGCAAATAGAACAAGAATATTTACAACTTCAAAGAGACTATCAAATAAAACAAGGAATCTACGCAGCTTTATCTCAAAAATACGAAGAACTGAAACTAAACGCAGTAAGCACAGAAGTTAACAAACCACAGATAATCGATCCACCATACGTACCAGAAAAACCATCAAAACCAAACAAAAAACTAACACTTGCCATCGGTGGCGTACTCGGATTGTTCTTAGGTATAATGGGTGCATTCTTACGAGAAGCAACGGACAAAAAAATAAGAACGACAGAAGACGTCCAAAAACTTGCCCAAGTTCCGATAATCGTGTATGCAAAAAAAGACCAAAAGAAAGCTGTAAAAACTATTCTAAGCCATATATTCGCAAATTATCCAGAACACAAAACAATCACTATCTCAAGTCCAGACAACAAAACAGCGATAGACACAACATATCATTCGATTTGCGAAGCACTTACAGAAGCATCGATAAAATTTGACACAATCGAAACAACTCAAAAAGAATCACTAATAATTGTTCAAACACTGGAGAATGAAATAAAAGAAAAACTGAGCAAAAATAAATACATAATAATCAAAGCACCAGAATTCAAAAACAATTACGATACGCTAATAGCATCAAAAAAAGCTGATGGTATAATTCTAACAATAAAACTGAATTCCTCCAGAAAATTTGAATTACTAAAAACACTTTCCATACTTGAACAAAACAACATAGAACTCTACGGAATAATAATCCTATAAAAAAGCGGGGAGATATATCCCCCGCTTTTTTATTTCAAAAGCCCGCTTAAATCGAAATTAACAAACGTGTTATTCTTGGGAAAAACAATAAAACCTTAAATGTGATAAAATAAAATTTAGAACAAAAATGTGAACCTTTTCCCATCAAGAATAGTCTAATAAAATGGTTAAAAAATCACACAAACACCGTTTCTGGGAAGGTGAATAACATTATACTACTTGTCAATCTTATCATATCATTTCTCATCAACTATTCACTCTCCACTAACGCATTTTTAGCTACAATTACATCGGTACTCTTAGTACTGACCGCTTATGCGTTTAGAACATATGAATACGATTCACTTGAAAGCTTAAATGAGCAACTTATCAGGATGCTTATTTCAGCGTTTTTCACAACACTTTTTGTAATCTTAATAAACTCAATCGATACCATCTCATTACCAACCCACAAAATATTTACAGGTACACTCTTAACATATTTTGCTCTTCCATTCACAAACGTATTATGCTATAATATAAACGTAAATAGATTTCAAAAACCAAAGAAATACCTTGTAATAGGTAGAAAAGAAGAAATAGGGCACATCCTTGACGAAATAACAGAAAAATCTAAAGGAAAGTACATATTTTCTGACTATGTCAACCCCTCACCAGCTACAGTACAACAAAAAATAGCAAAATACGACAACATCTTAGTCGCAAACTTTGAACTATACAAACATGCTCAATATCTAATTGAACCATACAAAAGCCTAAAAAAAATAGAATACCTCTCTGATTTATCTGAAAAAGTCTTAAAAAGAATCCCACTCGAAGTAATAGACAAATTCAGAGAATACTACGAACTTGAATTTGAAAAAGCCAAAGAATCACCAGCGAAGAGAATAATTGATGTATTAGGTGGAATAATAGGACTCGTAATATTCTCACCATCGATATTAATATCTTCGATAATAATACTAATAGAAGACGGACCTCCAGTTGTATTCAAACAACTAAGAATAGGAAAAGACAACAAAGAGTTCTTACTTATCAAACTCCGAAGCATGAGAAAACAAACTGATGGAAAGGCAAAATTCGCTGATCAAGAACAAGATAGAATACTAAAAATAGGAAAAATCATACGTCCAACAAGAATAGATGAATCTTTGCAATTCTGGAATATACTCAAAGGTGACATGAGCATTGTAGGTCCAAGGCCAGAACAGATACCATTTGTAAGAGAATTCGAACAAAAGATACCATACTATTCATACAGACATAAACTCAAACCAGGACTCACAGGTTGGGCGCAGATAATGTACCAATACAGCTCAACACTGGAAGAAGTAAAAAGGAAGCTTGAATATGATTTATACTACATCAAGAACCGCTCAACATTAATGGACTTAAGGATAATCTTGCAGACAATCGAAGCAGTCTTCTGGAGAAGAGGAGCGAGGTAAGAAATAATGAAAATCTATGAAAAAATAGAGATTAAAAACTTCAGATGCTTCAAGGATACTAAAATAGATAGACTTTCTGACTTTAACATATTCGTTGGTAAAAATGCTTCTGGTAAAACTTCCATGTTGGAAGCCATATTTGTTCACAGTGGTATGTACAATCCCGATCTAACACTCAGAGTAAACTCGTTTCGTGGCATAGATTTTTTCAGATTAGATGTATTCAAATCCGACGAAATACCATGGAAATTTATATTTTCCAACCTTGAATTAGAAAATAAAATTGAAATTAAAACAAAGGGGCTCAATGGTGAGTGTAAGACAGAATTTTCCACATTAAACCTTGCTGAAAAGATAGATTTAATAAACAAGAATAGGGCGTATTTTCAAAATTTCCAAATCTATTCACCGGAAAAAACACATATTTTAAAAATGATTTCAGTAATAAACAAAGAAAAGAAAGAAAACTATCTAATTTTGACTCCGAATGGATTAAATACATATCAAATACCCTATCCACCTTCATTTAAAACAACGATAATCACCTCTCGTTTAGTCTTAAATTATCAACAAATAGCAGATAACTTTAGTCAAGTGCAAACAAACAGAAAACTACTGCATCTACTAATAGACGTACTAAGAATTTTTGAACCGAACTTACAAGATTTGAGAATTTCAATGTACGGAGGAACTGTACCGCTTATCTATGCTTATCTGACAACAATCAAAGAACCAATGCCCATAAACTACGTAAGCGAAGGGTTAAGCCGTGCACTTGAATTATTTTTAACTATAATGAATACAAACGAAGGGGTAGTATTAATAGACGAAATAGAAAATGGAATACACCACTCATTACTACAAAAATACATGATATTCATTCTGAATCTCATTGAAAAATTCAATATACAAATTTTTGCAACAACTCATAGCTACGAAGCCATACAAGCAGCTTACCTTGCAGCTACAAATGAAAACAAAAAAGAAAACGTAAAAATCTATAGGTTTGAAAAAGAAGAAAGCAACATATCAATCATCGAATATACCTCCGATGAAATATCCACAGCCTTAGATATGGAGCTTGAGATAAGATGAATTCTAAAATAGAGATTAATAAACCCATAATAATTTTAGTTGAAGGGAAGGACGATGAACAATTTTTAAGCAGTTTCATCAATGAATTATTTCCAAATTCAATATCAGACTGTAACATAATAAATCTCCAAGGAAAAACCAATTTCAAATCACAAATATCAGCTTTGTCAAAAACTCCAGGGTTTAGAGAAAATGTAAAGGTACTATTGATATTCTTGGACGCTGATGATTCTTTAACTAATACTTTTAGAAGTATAACCAACACTTTGAAAGAACTCAATTTACCAGATCCAGTTAAACCAGGTGAATTAATATCAGATAAGCAAATAAAAGTAGGGGTTTACATTTTTCCAAATTCAAAAGACAACGGAACATTGGAAGATTTATTGATAGAAATGATAAAAGAAACCGATAACAAGAGTCTGGAATGTATATATCGATACATAGACTGCATTAAAAAAGTCCAAAATATAAGCAAATTGAAACATGAATCAAAATCGATACTGTACAGTTATTTTGCAATTAAACAAGAACCTTCAGATGATCCATGTACTTCAATTAAAAGGAAAGCCTTAGAGTTTAACTGTAAATCAATCGAAAAATTGAGGAAGTTTTTTGAGGAAGCTATAAAAAAGTAAAATAAAACATTCCAAGGAGTTACTAAAAATGAAAAAAAGAATGTTGCAGCTGATAACAAGGTCCGACTGGGCTGGGGGACAAAAAGTACTATACACCCTTGTTTATGGATTATTGAAATACTACCCAGATGAATTTGAAATAGAAGTAGCCTGTGGTAAAGAAAATGGAATGTTAATACCAGAACTTGAAAAACTTGGAGTTAAGGTGCATATAATTCCAAACCTTGTTAGGGAAATCTCGCCTTTGAAAGATTTAAAAGCATTTTTTGAAATAAAAAAACTTATCAAAAATGGTAAATACGATATAGTACACGTCCATTCATCGAAAGCAGGACTTTTAGGAAGAATAGCTGCAAGACTAAGTAAAGTTCCAAGGATAATCTACACAGTCCATGGTTGGTGGCCCATAGAACAATACAATGGGATAAAAAGAAAAATATTCATACTTGCCGAGCGCTTTGGAGCAAAATTTTGTGATAAGATAGTATTACTTTGCAAACGTGACATGGAAAAAGCAAAGATATGGAAAATAGGCAAACAAGAGCAATACGAAATAATACCAAACGCGATATTACCAGCAGAAAACATTCAAAAAGGAAAACTAAGGAAAGAACTTGGAATACCGGAAAACATAAAAATAATAGGTAACGTTGCAAGACTTGACCCTCCGAAAAATCCATTACGTTTCCTCGAGATAGCGAAGTTGATATTACAAGAAAGAAAAGACGTTGTATTTGTCTGGATAGGAGGAAGTGTTGTAGAAGATAGTTATGGCAAACAAGTAGAACAATGGCTTTTGGAAAATCCTGAAGAATCGAAAAATATACATTTCTTACCATTTAGAAAAGACGCTATCGAACTTATGGCTGACTTTGATATATTGCTGCTAACCTCCGATGCTGAAGGGATGCCTTTGGTTGTATTAGAAGCACAGAACTTGGGGATACCTGTTGTGAGTACGGATGTTGGTTGCTTGAAAGAAATCGGTAACTATACATTTTCGAAAAGTGATATAAGTGATATAAAAATGTTTAAATATTTTTTTGAAAAAAAACAAGAATCTATCATTTTTGACCAGCAAACATTTGAAAAACTTTTAAAAGATTACATGAGACTATTTAGATAATTTAGTTTACATCCTGTCCAAAGTGAGTTGTAATAAATAGTATTGAAAAGCGAGTTACACCAGACGAAAGCTATTTGAGAGCAACTCAACACGTTATAATATCTCTTTCAACATTCCAAACACTATCCTTGAATCAACCATAAGGCTTGTTAGTAAACCTTCTAAACGTATGTATATTCATGAATATAACAACATCAGCTTTCTCAAGTTCTGATTATTTTTCATTTTCTTTGTTTAGTTCGATTAGAAAATTATAACAGGATAAGGTATCGAAAAAAGTGTAAAAATTTTATTTACTTAAGAGAGGGATTAAGATTGGGTTTGATAATTTTTGAAGTACTGTTATTGATAATTTTATTGCATAAACAAAAACACTTTCATAACTCCTTATTAGTTTTTATTTCGTTTATTATTCAAATAACTATTCTTGTCTTATATAGATTAGAATTGACTCTCTTATGGGGTAGGGAAGTTTATTGGAGTGATGCAGAATATTATTGGGATTCTACTTTAAAGATGATAAAAACAGGATTCGTTGCTGCACACAACATCACGTATGTCTACTACACCTGGCTTATTCAAATGACATCTCCTTTTATTAATGTTATTTGGAATAATATTTCAAATATAATGTTATTAAATTTAAGCTTTTTAATGGCAATTCAAAGTTATTTGGATTCTAAGAACGATTTATACTTAAATAAAAGTTACATGAAAAGTAATTCGATTCCAATTACGTCGTATCTCTTAAGTATTGCGAATCCATTAGTCATATATTCGTTATTGCGAAACCTGAAGGATTCGCTTTTTTTGTTTTTGGTTGTTTTTTCGATATATTTAATGGGATACATAAAAAAAGTTAAATCCGTAACTATTTTCATTTTCTGGTTGATATTTTACAATCTTTTGTTAATACCTGTTCTAACCAATATTCGTCCTTGGGGTTTTGCTATTCCAGTGTTGAATACTCTAAGTCTCTTTTTGGATAAAAAAAACATATCTAAACAAAAAAGAACTGTACTAACAATTTTTTTCGCGGTTCAAGTATTTTTCATGATTTACCTTTTTTCTGCACGAGCTTTTGCCTGGCTTTCACGCCGTGATATGCTTTTAGAACTTGGTGTTGGTGCGGACAGTCAAGGTTTTTCCACAGTTTTTCTCGGATTATTTCGACTTTTGTTAGGACCTGGACCAATAAGGAGTTTGTTTGGTTACCAATATTTTCAGTTCTATACTTATGTTGGAAACATATGCGCTTTGATTGGTTCAACGATCTTCTGGTTTCTTTCACCCATAGTATTACTCCAAATGCTTGATATGAATAGGAA
>Ga0209289_100541_pt1 | contig 19052 bp, 12 predicted proteins | sample GXS110809BmetaG_FD_184121 | JGI IMG/M metagenome (GOLD analysis project Ga0209289, IMG submission 184121) | Hot spring microbial communities from Gongxiaoshe hot spring, China to study Microbial Dark Matter (Phase II) - GXS 110809B (SPAdes)... ...
ATCAAGAAAAATGCTTCTTTTGAGGTGAGAATTAAAAATCGCAGGGGTGCGGTTAATTCCGCACCCTTTTTATTTTCAATTGGCTCAAATTGAAATTTTTAATTATGCGGAAAATTTTGAATTTTTTATTGACATTGGTTTTTGAATTTTATATTTTCTAACAAAATGCTAATCATTTAAAAATAAAAACAGAGGTTCTCAAAATGAGAAGGTTAATTGTTTTATCAGGTGTATTCTTACTGCTTGTAGAATTTGCTCTGGCATAAACTTGGCAACTTGTCTACAAAAATAAGGGGGTGGGAACGAAGGATACTATTATTGCTCAATTAGGTCCAGGTCGTTCTGTTCTCGTTACAGATGTAAATAAAGATGGTGTAAAAGAGGTTTACACTACTGCTTATGTTGGGCATAAGGTTATCCAGTTTACAGTTGCTGGTAATGATAGCGTTGAGTTAACTTATATTTTCCCAGATCAACCCTCTGCCTACTACTCTGAACCAAGAGATATTGAAGTTGGTGATCTTGATGGTGATGGAAAACTTGAAATAATTTATCCCGTTGGGAGGTTAAAGACTGATTTTACAAACCATGTTAACCAGCGTGGTTATCAAGTTTGGGAATGGAATCCATCAGAAAATAAGTTTGATGGTCCTTATGTTATAATTCCAGATACAGGAATGACAAGATTTAGACCTGAAAACTTCGTCGTTGATGATGTTGATGGAGATGGTAAGCAAGAATTAATCCATTTTGAGTTTGCGTTCGGTGGGGCAAGTGACGGCGTTTATATTATTTCAGTTGAAGGTGATTTTGAAAGTGGATTTGCAACTGTTGTTAAAGAAGCATATTTCCCAACACATAGTTTTGCAGTGATTGATGGGGTTGAAAGAAATATGGCAGTTGTAAGTGGAACTGTCGCAGATGTTGATGGTGATGGGAAGAAAGAAATTTGGTTTATGGGAAATAATCTTGTTGGAAATGAAACGCCAGTTTGGTTCATTAAAGCAGTTGGACCAAACACATACGAGGCAGATACTAATAAAATCGTTGTTCTTCAATCAGCAAACAGCTATCCGTTGAAAGCAGTTGCAAAGGGAGATTTTGATGCTAATGGCAAAGATGAAGTCTATTTTTCCTTTTTCAGAGCGGTAACAACAACTGAAAGCGTGCCGAACACAGTTTATGTCATTGGAAATCTTGACAATGTTGATAACTTTGACTCAACTAAAGTTAAAGTAATTTATTCTGACACTACTGATAGAATGTTTTATTTATTTAACTTGCAAAATGTGGGGAATAGGTATCTTGTTTTAGGTGGATATTATGTTGTATACGAGGCGGAATTTCAAGGTGGTTCCCCGCTTGAGCCAACATCTTGGGCTGTGAGCAAAATAATTGACTATGATCCTGTTGATTCAGCAGCTGGAGCTGGATGGAGCGGTGGAATCTGGAGAACTGGTGCCACAGATGATCTTGATGGCGATGGGAAACCCGAAATTATACTTTTCTTGCAGGGGATAACCGATAGTTTGAATAAGTATTCAGAAAACAAGGTTTTGAGAATTTATGAGAAAACGGTAACTGGGCTCAAGGAATGGACTGTCATAACTCCAGATGATTATGAACTTTATCAAAATTATCCAAATCCGTTTAACCCAACGACGAATATATCTTTCTATTTACCCGTTGATAAGAAAATAAGTTTGATAATTTATGATATTGCAGGTCGTGAAGTTGTTAAATTGATTGATGAGCAAGAATTCCCGAAAGGAAAACATACTATAGTTTGGGATGGGAAAGATAAAAATGGGAAACCTGTGGCAAGCGGAACTTACTTTTATAAACTTAAATTTGGAAACTTTGAAAAAACGAGGAAAATGATGTTGGTTAAGTAAAATTTGCCCAATACCAATAAGTCTATCAGGGGGCGTCGGTTTAGCCACGCCCCCTTTTTTATTTTATCTGTAAATTTTTAATGTCACTATGGAGTTAGGTTTGATTTTCAAAATAACTTTATCACCTTCAAATTTCGCTTCTTCCTTCTCTTCTTCAAGAAAGTTGGCTTTATAAATTTTTGATGGCTTAAATGGCAATACTATTTGAGCTGTTGTCTCCTTCCCTTGCGACTCATAAAACTGCAATGTCCAAGCATCTTCATCCTCAGACTTTTTTAAAATTGTTAAGACCAAGTTATCGGGGCTCAATTTCAGGAAAGAGTAATTTTCAGGTGGAAGGTTGCCTTCATGTTTATCGGTCAAGATTGGGATAAGTGGATTATTAAAATCATAAGCGACATTTACGGTTTTTGCTTCTCTCCATGTTCCTTTGTGTGGGTAAAGTGAGTATTCAATTTTATGGAAGCCTCTATCCGCTGTTGGATCAGGCCATTTTGGTGAGCGAAGCAATGAAAGACGGATAACGGAATTTTTGCAATCATAACCATATTTTGAATTATTTATCAAACTAACACCATAATCTTTCTCGGAAACATCAGCCCATCTTAAAGCTGGCACCTCAACTTTTGCACTATCCCAAGAATTTTTAAATTCAGTTGACCTTTTAATATAGCCGTAAGGAATTTCATAAGTTGCAAATGTATCTTTAACCGCAAGTGGAAATGCAACTTTTAACATTATGTTTTCCTCCCACCAATCAACATCTGTTCTAAAGTCTATTCTTTCAATTTTATCGTAAAGGATTATGTATTGAGTGAAAAAGCTTGTTGGAAAAGTTTCGGTGGGTGGATATGACCTTGTATCTGGTTTTCTAAATTCCCTTTCAAGTTTTAACACCGCACGAACCGGTCCTGACTCAATTACCTCACAGTTTTTAAAGTTTGAGCTGAATTCAATTCCTGTTAATCCGATATTCCAAGCATCCCAGGCTGTTGGCTTATCCTCCAGAAGTTGGAGTTTATTACCGTGTCCATTTAAAATTTGTTTGTTAAATCTTTTATCAAAAATCTCGCTTATCCAGCCAGTATTTGTGTCAATTTCAATTTTGAAAAATTTGTTTTCAATGCGATTTTTTGAAATTAAAAGTTCATTTTTAAATTCGGACGGTTTTTGTTTTTTGATGATGTAAGTTTTATACCCAATTGGTGGAACATTTTCAGCAACGAAAATAATTTTTCTTGTTCCACTGTCATCTATGCTTTGAGACGGGACTTCTCTTCCCGATGGTTCAAATATAGCATATTCGTTTGTGTCAAATTTTTCAAGATTTATCTCAACTAAATCAGTCCTTGTCCATGAACTTGGATTGAAAACTATCAGTGGTTCCCCTTCTTTAAGCAAAGCTGTATTTATGTTTTGAGTAATTTTTTCAAGTGATTTTTTAATTTGAAAGTTTGTAAAGCTTTCTACATCTGCGTAATCCTTTTTTGCGTCAAAATAGACCTCTCTTATACTTGATCCTGGGAGTATATCGTGGAATTGATTGAAAATAAATTTGAGCCAGTATTTTTCAAAGGTTTTGTTATCGTAGTTAAAATTAAAGAGCGTTGCGATAGTTGAAAATTTTTCAGCGTTTGAAAGGGCAATTTCAAGTTTGCGGTTGTATTTTTTGATATCTGCTTGTGTTGTGTAAGTGCCTTGATGATATTCAAGATAAAGTTCATCTTTCCACACAGGTAGATTTTTTAGGGTTTCTTTATTTAGTGTTTTAATGTAATTTGTAACCGTTGAAAATTTAATGTTTGGGAAAATATCAAGTTTTTTAAGTTCATCTATTCTTTTGAGCATTTCTTCTGTTGGTCCACCACCATGGTCGCCAACCCCAAAGAGAACAAGTAATTCTCTTAATCCTGTGTTTGCTTCAAATTGCCTCAACCAATCAACAAGTCGGAACGGATTTTCAATTGTGTTAACATAACTAAATGGAAAATATGTTAAAATCTTTGAACCATCTGGGGATTCCCACCAGAAAAGCCTGTGTGGGAAGACATTTTTTTCGTTCCAATTTAATTTTTGTGTGATGAAGTAGGTTATATCAGCATTTGCGAGGAATGCTGGCAAGTTCCAATTATATCCAAAAGAGTCCGGAAACCAACCGATATCTGGTTTCACGTCTAAAACCTTTTTAAAATATCGTTGTGAATACAAAAGGTTATGCATCCACGATTCGCCACCTGGAAGATTACAGTCGGGCTCAATCCATGTGCCACCAACTACCTCCCATCTTCCGAGTTTTATTTGCTCCTTGATGTTATCAAAAAGTTCGGGGTAAAGGCTTCGCATCCATTCATAATAAACCGCTGAACTTTGTGTATAGGTTAAATGTGGGTGTTTCCTCATAAGGTTAATTACGGAGTTGAAAGTATTTTTGCATACCTCAATAGTTTCTTTTGAACGCCAAAGCCATGCAGCATCTATATGAGCGTTGGAGGCAAAAATAAGCGTAAATTTTTTCGCAAATTCGCTAACTGGTTTTAACTTTGCCCTTGTTTTTTCAAGTGAGATATTAAACTTTTCAACATCTCCTGAAATAAGCGAATTTAAATCAAGCTCTTTGGCTGTGCTTTGTAAAAGAGTGTTAAGTTTAAGCCTTTCTTTTTTATCAATTGTTGAACGATCTATACCAGGGTCATATCTGGTCATATCGTTTGCTTGGTAGGTATCAAAGCTTAAAAGTTTTTGCCCAACTTTTAAACTAAGCGAGAAATTTTTTATCTCATTCAAAAAATCTTTTAAACTTTCAACTTCAAACTCAGCCATTATAAGTCTTAAAGGACCAGATCTGTTAATTGCTTTAATTGCAATTAGAAATTCCTGTCCTGGTTTAACTATATCCGTCAGGTCAAATTCTGCGCTCCATTGTATATAGCCGATATACTTTTCGTTTACCCATAGATAGCCTAAATCGTCAACTGTAACTTTGAATATAATTTTCCCTCTTACATCTTTTCCGAACATTTTTTCAGGTAATGTGAATCTTGTCCGTAGCCAGCATGAATCAACATAAATTCGCTGTCCAATTCTTAATGTGTCCCATTTTGAATCATCAAAATTAATTTTGGTGAATACCTCTTCTGTTTTCTCGCCAGTGATAAGGCATTTGATGTCGGGGCTAACCTTCCACGTTCGGATTGAAATTGTGCTTAATGAATCAAGAATTGATGTTACTGAGTCAACCTCTGTTTTTCTCTGAGAAATTGCAAAGTTTAAAATTCCGATGAAAAAAATGGGAATTAGTCCCTTTAGCATTTTCATTGTTTCCATTTTTTGTTTTAACTTCTCATTTTCTATCAAGAATTTCCCTTACTTTAAGTGCTATTGTTTCGTAAGAATACGGCTTCTGAATTATGTCAAAGCCCTCAAGATTTAAATTTAAACCATTTAAGCTGTATCCAGTTGCGAAAATTACTTTAACATTGGGTTTTATCTTAAGTATTTCTCTCATTGCATCATACCCATTTAAAATTGGCATTACTATGTCAAGCAAGACGAGATCAATTTCATCTGCTTTCTCCCTGAATATCTCAAGCGCCTCAAGACCGTTTGCAGCAGAATAAACTTTATAGCCAAGACTTTGTAGTATATCTGTAACTGTTATTCTTAACCTTTCTTCATCTTCTGCCACAAGTATCGTTTCGGTTCCACCTTTTATTTCAATTTTCTGTTCCTCTTTTTCAATTTCTTTTTCCTCTTCTTCATAGACCGCTGGGAAATAAACTCTAAAGGTTGTCCCCTGTCCAACCTCACTGTAGACGTTTATAAAACCACCATGTTGTTTCACAATTCCATACACTATTGAAAGCCCGAGCCCTGTTCCATGTTCCTTTGTTGTGAAAAATGGTTCAAAAATCTTCGGCATAATCTCTTTGCTTATCCCAACCCCGTTATCTGTCACGGAGAGAACAACATAGTTCCCAGGTTTTGAGTCAATGTGAAAATCAGCGTATTCTTGGTCAATGTATCGTGAATATGTTTCTATTATTATTTTTCCAGCTTCGGGTATAGCTTCTTGGGCGTTGATTATGAGGTTTAAAAGGAGTTGATTGATTAACGCGGGATCAACTTTAACATTTGGAAGCTTTGGCGCAAGTATGAGTTCAATTTTGATATTTTCGCGCAATACTTTAAGCATGACTTTGGTGAAATCATTGACTATGCTGTTAAGGTCACTTATTTTCATCACCGCTGGTTGTTCTCTACTGAATATCAAAAGCTTTCTTGTGAATTCTCCAGTTTTTCTTATTGTCTGTTCAATTTCATTGAGTTTTTCTTTTGCTTTTTCAATATCCGAGGTTAGCAACCGTCTGGCAAATTGTGCGTTTCCAAGTATAACCGTTAAGGCATTGTTGATATCATGCACTACACCAGCAGTTAATCTCCCAAGGGCATCCATCTTTTGCGATTGAAGTAATTGCTGTTCAAGTGCCTTAACTTTTGTCACATCTCGTAGTATTCCCTGATAGGCGATTACATTTCCCTTTTCGTCATAAATTGGCGTTGATGTATCATAGACGATAAGTTTTCGTCCATCTTTCGTTTTGAGATGAAGCTCATAATCTTTTATATAACCCTGCTTCTCAATCGCTTCAAGGTTTTTCTTCCTATCTTCTGGATTTTCATAAAGATCATTCGCTATATCAACTTTTAAAATTTCTTCTTTTGATGAATAACCAAAAAGTTCAACAAATGCAGGATTAACATCAACGAGTTTTCCTTCCGGGGTGCTTATATAGATTGGATCTTTTGAATCCTCAAAAAGTTTCCTATATCTTTGTTCAGATTCGCGCAATGCTTTTTCATTTTCACCTCTTTGGATTGCAAGCCCAAGTATATCTGCAAAAGTTTTTATCGCATCAATTTCAGATTTCTCCCATTCGCGTTCAGTTTGGCAGTCATTTAAACTTATAAATCCCCACCATTTATCCCCGACGAAGATGGGAGCGATAAGAATTGATTTAACCCCAAGGAAACTTAAGAATAGAGATTCTCTGAACGGGAAATTCTTAACATTGCCACATATCACATCTTTTTCCCCAAGAACATCAATCCACCTATCAAATCCTGCTAATCTGTATGATATATTCTGAAGCTGTGCATCCTCAATATGTTTTTCAACACCTCTGGAATACCACTTTGAAATCAAATTTGTTACAATTTCCCCATCCCTTTCCTGATTTTGGAAAACATAGACAGAACTTACTTCCATTGATTTCCCGAATTCTTCAATGAGATTGACTATTTCATTTTCCCAGTTAATTGTTTTTAGTAATATCCCTGCGGAGTGGTTTATAGTTTTCAAAACTTTTTCTCTCTTTAAAAGTTTTTGCTCGGTTTCTTTCAGTGTGGTTATGTCAAGCATCATACCAAGTGTTTTGACTGCTTTCCCAGTCTCATCACGAATTATATAAGCGTAGTCAAGACAATAAATTAAACTGCCATCTTTTTTTCTAATTCTATATTCCGTTTCAAAAGTTGAGATATTGCTTTTTAACGCCTCGTTAATCTTTGCTGTAGCATATTCAACATCATCGGGATGGATAAAGTCTCTCCATCTAAATTTGCTACTTTTAAGTTCTTCTTTCTTTAAACCGAAAATAGTTTCAACATCACCTTCCCATATCGTTGTATCGTTTTCAAGATCCCATTCATAAACGACTTCTTTCATGGCAGAAATTATCTTTTCAAATTTATCACGCCACTTTAAAAGTTCAAGTTCAATTAGTTTTTTGCCTATCGCAAAAGAAATTTGAAAAGAGATCGCCTGAGCTAAATTTATTTCTTCCTGTGTGAACTCATGTGGCTGTTCATAATAAATCATAAATTTTCCGAGCAATTTCCCTCTGAAGACAAGTGGTATAAAGCCAAGCGCCTGAATGCCTTCAGCGAGAATTTTATTTTTCAAATCCTTGCTCAAAGTTTTATCAGTATTGACATCGCTTATAAGGATTGGCTGTGGGTTTGGTTCATCTGGTTTCCATGGTGAATGTCCTTCAACAGCTTTTCTATAATTTTCGGAAAGCCCTGCCCATGCTTTAAATCTCATCACCCCATCTGGGTCAATGAGAAGAATTGATGCCTTGTTTATGTTCAAGATTTTCAAAATCCCATTCAGCGCTTGTTGATAAACATCTTCAATTGATTCCGAGCGAATAATTAAGTTCGCAAGGTTGTAAAATGTCTCTATTGTAATAAGTTGATGTTCCAGCTCTTGTTCGGTTTTTATTCGCTTTCTAATCTCGTCTCTTAATTTCTGTGAAGGTATATTTGTTAAGACTGCAAAGATAAAAAATATGACTATGTAAGAGACCATCAAAATAAGTCTTTCAATCTCTGAAATTTGGGCTGTGAAAATTGTAGGATGTCTGATGCCAAACTTTTCAAGAATTGTAAGAGCGATGATGGAAATTGAACTTAACGCTGAAAGTAACAATCCTCTTATCGCGCCTCCAAAAATCCCATTGAAGACGATAATTATGAGATACAGGAATCCAATGTATATAAACGAGATCCCGCCGACATAGTAAACAACGATGCTTATGACGATTATATCAATTATATTCGTTGTGAACAGAACCTTATCCGCATCTTTGAAGATCTTTCTGAAAAAGCGATATGGCTGATTTACAAGTGATTGAAACAACGCAGCGATTATAAAAACATGAACTGGAAGAGATAAATTAAAGATAAAATTTAAACCTATAAATGTGACAGCAAGCGAGATTGAGGCGATCGCTCTTGCTTTGAGTGAATAATCACAGGCAAAATCAGCAAAACTTTGCTCCTGTTTTTCCGATCGGTTAGTTGCTTTCATTTCCAATCTTGCTTTATTTTAAAATTCATTTACAATTTCCTTTCGTGAAGTAATCAAATATAAGTTTTGAAATTTCTGCAACCGCAAGATGCCCTTTGTTATCAACTGCGTATGAAACTTCTGAAAGCTCATCACAGAAAATTGCGACGGCGTAGGTTGTGCATTTTGCGTAAACAATCCCGATGTCTGCTTTCATCCTATCAATTGATCCCGATTTATTTGCAACGACTATATTTTCAGGCAAATATCTTTTCATCATTTCATAGTCTTGGTTGTTCTTCATGATGTTTATTATTTCAGCTGAAACATCTGGGTTGATAATTTTACCGTTCGCAAGGAGTTCAAGAAGTTTAACCATGTCATTTGGAGTTGTGTAACCCACGCCGAATCTAATTGCTTCGGGTGTTTTCTTTTTGGTTTTGAAGGACATAAGCTTATTTAAAATTTTAGTATTGTCAAGACCAAGTTCTTTCATTCTATTATTTACAGCGTCAAGTTTAGCGTCATGTTCATTTGCAAAGCAATCAAGGACGAGATTTGTTGCTGTGTTATCGCTTAAAATTATCATCAAGACCGCAGCATCAATTAATTTAATCTTTGCGCCGTCGTAGAAGTATTGTAAAACGCCAGAGCCACCATATTTGAGAGAATCCTCAAGAGAAACAAGTGTATCTTTTTTCAGCTTTCCTTCCTCAAATTTATAGAATAATTCAACAAGGATAGGAACTTTTATCACGCTTGCGGTTGGGAAAAGTGAATCCGCATTGATTTGAATTGTTTCACCTGTGACAAAATTTTTTGCTGATACCCCAAGCCGACCAACTCCGTATTTTCTCCCAATTTGATTAATTTTTGAAACTATTGTCTCATTTGTAAGTGTTAATTTTGATGTAGCGCAGGCTGAAAATAGAAAGAGAAGTAAGATGATGTATAGCTTTCTCATTTTTGAAGCTCGTTTTTTTGAAAAAATAAGTTTTTTGCGAAAATTATTCAAGCAAATTTTAGGTTAAGTTTAGAGTGCGCTGTAAATTGCTTGGGGTTGATGTATCGTTGAAATTAGTTAAATTAACATAAAAGGAGAGCGATAAAACATTTCTGTGCTTTAAAAATATAAAGGAGGAGGAAATGAAAATTCAGATTGAATTTTTCCACGATGTCCTTTGCGCGTGGTGTTTTGCCATCTCTCCAAGGGTTCACAAACTTGCAGAAGAAAATCCCGATGTTGAAATAATACATCGTGCCTTTGCTCTTGCTCCGAATCCAGATGCGATAGTTCAGATTTTTGGCTCAAAAGAAAATGGTAAAAGAGAAATTTTAAATCACTGGAGAATGGCAAACGAAAACGACGATGAACACAGGATAAACTTTGAACTTATGGAGCAAAGAGAATTTGATTATCCATATTCGGTTCCAGGTCTTCTTGCTTGTAAATCTGCAGAACTTCAAGGGGGACAGGTTGCGCATTGGAAGATGTTTGACAGAGTTCAAAAGGCTCATCTTGTTGAATGTTTGAACATAGCTGATTTTGAGGTTTTGAAGAAGTGTGCAGAGGATATCGGTCTTGATGTTGATAAATGGGAAAGGGATTATGAAAGTGAAATAGTATTTCAAAATCTTGCTTACGATCTTGAAGTAGCAAAGCACTACGGTATAAACGGTGTTCCAGCGCTTGTTGCAAATGGAAGATATGGGATTATCGGAGCTCATAAATATGAAGTTTTAGTCAAATGGCTTGAAAAGGTAAAGGAAGAACTTGGCAAAAGAGAATTATGAAAAAAATAAAAAGGGAGGATAAAGTTATGCGGTCAACTATTTATATTTCTACACTGTTAATTCTTCTCGTTATGAATTTAAGCTCGCAGTCTATAAAAGTTGGTGACAAAGCTCCCGATTTCAAACTCCCATATGCTACAAAGGACACAATCGTTTTTAGTGGCGTTAGCTTATCTGACTTGATCGGTAAAAGAAACATTGTTCTGGCTTTTTACCCTGCTGATTGGAGTGGTGGTTGCACTACCGAAATGTGCACTTTTAGAGATAATTTTTCCGAGCTTTCAAAGCTTGATGCAGAGGTTTTGGGGATAAGTGGTGATTATGTTTTCTCTCATCACGAATGGGCAAAACATTTAAATTTGCAATTTAAGCTTTTAAGTGACCACAAGCATGAAGTGGCGAAACTTTACAATTCATATGATGAAAATTCAGGATACAACAAACGAACAATTTTCATAATAGATAAAACTGGCAGGGTAGCTTATATAAATTGGAGATATGATGTGAGGAATCCGAAACATTTTGAGGAGTTACAAAAAGCGCTTGCCGATTTGAAGTGATGAAAATTTTTGATAATTTAATGAAAAAGATCCCAAGAGTTGAGGTTGAGCAAGCTGAATTGAGATCAATTAATTTTATCTCGTCTAAAATTCGGGATACAAATATGAAACAGTTTTAGAAATATCTGATGTTTTTGCAAGTTTTAAAAACAAAGAACAAAGGTCGCCATGAATAACACGGACAAAATCCGTGAGGCAAAGAAGGAATGGCTTGAAAAAGCAGAAAATTCAGGGATGAAGAGAACTGGGATAAAGTTCACAACTCTTAGTGATATGGAAGTTCAAATGCTTTACACTCCCGATGACCTTGAGGGGTTTGATTATATGGAAAAGCTTGGTTTTCCTGGTGAATACCCATATACTCGGGGAATTCATTATAACATGTATCGTGGTAGGTTATGGACGATGAGGCAATTTGCTGGTTTTGGGACGCCAGAAGATACGAATCAAAGGTTTAAGTTTCTGTTGAAACATGGTCAAACGGGTTTAAGCGTTGCTTTTGACTTGCCAACTTTGATGGGGATAGATGCGGATGATCCAATGGCTGAAGGCGAGGTTGGGGTTTGCGGTGTTTCCGTGAGTTCGCTTGCGGATATGGAAATTGTCTTCAAAGATATTCCGCTTGACCAGGTCTCAACTTCAATGACTATAAATGCTCCAGCAGCGATGATATGGGCAATGTATCTTGTGGTTGCTGAAAAACAAGGAGTTAAGTTCAATCAACTTCGTGGGACAATTCAAAATGATATTTTGAAGGAATATATAGCGCAGAAAGAGTGGATTTATCCGCCTGAGCCTTCTATTAAGTTGATAGTTGATACGATAAGATTTGCAAAGGACAATGTTCCACAATGGAATCCAATTTCAATAAGTGGTTATCATATTCGTGAGGCGGGAGCTACTGCAGTTCAAGAACTTGCTTTTACGCTTGCTGATGGATTTGCTTATGTTGAGGCATGTATTAATGCTGGGATGGATGTTGATGAATTCGCACCGAGATTATCGTTTTTCTTTAACTCACATCTTGATTTCTTTGAAGAGATTGCGAAGTTTAGAGCAGCTCGTAGAATTTGGGCAAGATATATGCGTGAAAGATATGGCGCCAAAAATCCGAGGTCGTGGATGTTGAGGTTTCATACTCAAACAGCAGGTTGCTCGCTCACAGCTCAACAGCCTGAGAATAACATAGTGAGAACTGCATTTGAAGCTCTTGCAGCTGTTCTTGGTGGAACGCAAAGTTTACATACAAATTCAATGGATGAGACATATGCTCTCCCAACCGAAAAAGCAGCAAAAATAGCATTGAGAACACAACAAATAATTGCCTATGAAATTGGTGTCGCTAATGTGATTGACCCATTGGGCGGAAGCTATTACATTGAATCGCTGACAAACAAAATTGAGGAAGAAGCTGAAAAGTATTTCAAAAAGATTGAGTCTTATTCATCAAATGGATCAATGCTTGAGGGTGTGATAAAAGCAATTGAAGATGGTTTCTTCCAGCGTGAGATCGCCCAATCAGCGTATAGATATCAGCAGGAACTTGACAAAAAAGAGAGAATAATTGTCGGTGTCAATGAATTCATTGATGATGAACCGGTTGAAATACCGATTTTAAGAATTCCGCCTGAAGTTGCTGATAAACAAAAGAGACGACTTGCTGAAGTTAGATCGACAAGAAATCAAGCAGAGGTTGAAAGAGCCCTTGCTGAACTTAAAAAAGCAGCTGAAGAGGATCAACCGCTTATGCCGAAAATTCTTGATTGTGTGAGAGCTTATTGCACGCTTGGCGAGATGACATCAACATTAAAAGAAGTTTGGGGAGTTTATCAAGAGCCACTTGTGTTTTAAAATAAATTAAAACGATTTTGAATTAGCTATGTCCACAGTTGAGGAAAAAGTTGATAAATTGGAAAAATTCTTGGAAGAATTTGTTAAAACTGTTGGTGTTGAGTTTAATAAGTCATATAATCTTTTTTCACAACTGCAAATTGAGATGAGAGAGGGATGGGCAAGGTTTAGGCAAGAGCTTGCGGAAGCAAATGAAATGTGGCGCAGGGAATTAAATAACGGGTGGGAAAAGTTTAAACAAGAGTTGATAGAGAGGGAAGAGAATTGGCAAAAGAGGATGCAGCAGCTTCGCGAAGAATTCTCCCAAGAGATGAAAGAAAGAGATGAAAGATGGGAAAAGGAGAGGAGAGAAAGGGAGGAGAGGTTGCAAAATGAGTTGAGGGAAAGAGATGAGAGATTGCAGAGGGAGTTGAGCCAGATGCGGGAGGAGTTTGCTAAAGAGATGAGAGAAAGAGATGAGAGGTGGGAAAGGGAAAGGAGAGAAAGAGAAGAGAGGTTGCAAAATGAGTTGAGGGAAAGGGATGAGAGGTGGGAAAAGGAAAGGAAGGATTGGGAGGAGAGATTGCAGAAAGAAATGAAAGAAAGGGATGAGAGACTGGAAAAAGAAAGGAAAGAATGGGAGGAGAGATTGCAGAAGGAGATGAAAGAAAGAGATGAGAAATGGGAAAGGGAGCGAAAGGAGCTTGTAAAGGAGTGGAATTTGAAATGGGGAGAACTTGCAAATCGGCTTGGAACTATGGTAGAGGACCTTGTCTATCCAAGTTTGCCCAGAATTATAAAAGAGGAATTTGGAATTGATGTTGAATTTATAGCTGTTGATGTTAAGAAACGCATAAATGGGCGTGAGAAAGAATATGACGCCGTTGCAATAGCTGGGAATTATGTTTTCATAAATAGCACCAAAAGCAAGCTTAAGAATAAGGATGTTGATGATTTTGTCAACGATATTCTTGAGTTTAGAACCTTTTTCTCAGAACATGCTGATAAAAAGTTGATAGGGATTCTTGCCACATTAAGAATTGATGAAGGAGTGTTAAAGTATGCCGAGAAAACAGGTTTTCTCGTGCTCGCAGTTGGCGAAAAATTGATGGAGGTTAAGAATTCTAAAGATTTTAAACCAAAAGAGTGGTAAGACTTGTTCGCTGATTACATCAAGCTTGCAAGACCAAAGCAGTGGGTGAAAAATTTTTTTATCTTTGCTCCGCTTATTTTTTCACATCATCTATTGAATTTTGAGAAAATAAAAATTTCAATTTTTGCTTTTCTTTCTTTCTCTTTTATCGCTTCATCTGTCTATGTTATAAACGACATTTCAGATCGTGAATCTGACAGGTTTCACCCTTTGAAAAAGAATAGACCTATCGCATCTGGTCGTGTTAAAGTGTGGCAGGGGATATTATTTTCAATTTTTCTTTTCGTTGTCGGTTTTGCTTTTACTTTTGAGCTTCCTTTTAAGGCAAGATTTTTGATAATTTCATATTTTTTGATGATGCTTTTTTATTCTTTCAAACTTAAACAAATTGTTCTTGTTGATGTTTTTGTGATAGCTATTGGTTTTATGTTGCGGGTTCTTGTTGGGGCATACTCAATTGAGGTTGTTGTTTCAAAATGGCTTTTCATAACGACTCTTTTTCTTTCGCTTTTTCTTGCGATATCAAAAAGAAGAATGGAATTGTATTTCTCAATTCAAAACCAAGATTCAAATTTTGGTGAGCAGAGGAAGGTTCTTGATGAATACAATATAAAATTTGCAGACCAGATGCTTGTCATAACTGCTGGCGGAGCTGTTATCGCTTATGCTCTTTATACTATTTCGGAAAGGACGGTTTCACTTTTTAAAACTGAATCGTTAATATACACGACTGTTTTTGTTTTGTATGGTGTGTTTAGATACATGTATTTGATGTATCAAAAGAAAAGTGGTGAGAACCCAACTGATGTTATTTTAGGGGATGTGGGGATAATCGCAAATATTTTTTTATGGCTTTTTGCATGTATTGCGATAATTTATCGTGAGCAGATTTTCAAGTTTTTTGGATTTACATTTTAAAAAATAAGTTTCATTTGAGATGAAGGAGAAAATAAGAATCGCTTCTGGTCAAGGATTTTGGGGGGATTGGCTTGAAGCTCCAATTCATCAGGTTACGAAAGGACCTATTGATTATCTTGTGATGGATTACCTTGCGGAGGTTACAATGTCAATCTTACAAAAACAGAAGAAAAAAGATCCGAACCTTGGCTATGCTCGTGATCTTGTGAGTTTAGTGGAAAAGATTCTTCCAACAATCGTTGAAAAAAACATCAAAATTGTGACAAACGGTGGAGGCGTTAATCCAATAGCTTGTAGGGATGCGATTTTTAGAATCGCTCAAAAGCTCGGTATAAAAGGTTTAAGAATAGGCGTCGTCTATGGAGATGATATACTTGATAGAATTGATGATTTTATAAAAATGGGGGTTGATTTTAAAAACATGGATACTGGTGAACCAATTGAGAAAATTCGCGAGAGGATAACAAGTGCAAATGTTTATTTTGGAGCTTTTCCAGTTGCCCAAGCATTAAAACAAGGAGCACAAATTGTCATAACCGGTAGGGTTACGGATACTGGTATTACACTTGCTCCGATGATTTATGAATTTGGATGGAGTGAAACTGACTATGATAAACTTGCTGCTGGAATTGTTGCTGGTCACATACTTGAGTGTGGCGCACAAGCAACAGGTGGAAATTTTTCATATGATTGGCGTTCTGTTCCAGACATGGCTCACATCGGATTTCCAATAGCTGAAGCTTACCCCAATGGAGAGATTATAATAACAAAACATGAAAACACAGGTGGTCTTGTAACTATTCAAACTGTAACCGAGCAACTTGTGTATGAAATTGGCGATCCAACAAATTATATAACTCCAGAAGTGATTGCTGATTTTACGACGATAAAACTTGAACAAATTGGGAAAGACAGGGTGAGGGTTTATGGTGTTAAAGGAAGACCACCAACGCAATTTTATAAAGTTTCAATGTCTTATTTTGATGGATATATGGCTGTTGGAACTTTGACATATTCCTGGCCCGATGCCCTTGAGAAGGCAAAGAAAGCAGATGAAATAATAAGAACGAGATTGAAGGACCTTGGGCTTGAGTTTGAGGAAATACATACAGAATTTCTTGGATATAATTCCTGTCACGGTCCACTTGCACATAAAATTGATGAACCAAATGAAGTTGTGTTAAGAATTGCGGTTCGTGGTAAAAATTTTGAAGATGTTGATAGATTTGGTCGTGAAGTGCCAGCTTTGATTTTGACGGGTCCTCCCGGTGTGACTGGTTTTGGTGGAGGTCGTCCACATCCAAGCGAGGTTATAGCATACTGGCCAACTTTAATCCCCAAAGAACTTGTTAAACCAGAAATAATCGTTGAAGAAATTTGAAATAAAAAATCAATGCAATGCAATCGGTAAATTTTCGGTATCTCTTCCCAAACTATGGCGGTGTAACACGCCTTTTCATTGATTATGTCTACAACTTTAAAAATGTTCAGAGGTTTTATAATTATAACTTCAATGACCTTGATAATCTTAACAGTTTGATTGAATCTGTCCTGAAAAATTACAAAAATCGTGAAAAAGTTGTTGAAATTTTGAAGAGGCAAAATTTCTATTATGAGAATTTCAGCGCAAGAGAAAAACTTGAACTCCTTTCCAGAGATAACACACTCGCTGTGGTCACGGGTCAGCAAGTTGGACTTATGTCTGGTCCGCTTTACACAATCTACAAAATTATAACAGCGATAAAACTTTCCGATTTCTTATCCGAAAAATTTAAAGATTTCAATTTCGTTCCCGTTTTTTATCTTGAAAGTGAAGATCACGATTTCTTTGAAGCTAACCATGTAAAAGTTTTCAACTCAAGTAACGAACTTGTTAAAATTGAGTTTAATCCAGAGGATACTCCGAGGGAGAACTATGGTCCTGTTGGAGAAATTAAATTTAACGATAGATTTGAATCTGTCTTGAGGAAATTTGAAGAGGAACTTCAGGATAGCGAATTCAAAAACGATGTCATAAGCTTTGTTCGTTCAACATATAAGGAGGGATTTAACTTTGCTGAATCGTTTGCGAAATTTGTTGGAGGGTTATTTAAGAACCATGGCTTGGTTTTCTTAAATCCAAATGATGCTGAACTTAAAAGATTTCTTGTGCCAATTTTTGAGCGGGAGATAGACGAGCATCCTAAACTTTCAAATTTAATAGTTGATGTGAGCGCAGAGCTTGAGGAAAGATATCACGCACAGGTGAAACCACGGGCTATGAATCTATTTTTGTTTTATAGAGGAGGCAGGTATCCAATTGAGCCAGCAGAGGAAAAGGGGATGTTCAGATTGAAAGGAGCAAGATTTAAGTTCAGTAAAGGAGAGCTCAAGCACATACTTGAGACAAATCCACAGGCGTTAAGCCCCAATGTTATATTAAGACCAATATGTCAGGATACCCTTTTGCCGACAATTTTTTATGTTGCTGGTCCATCTGAGATTGCGTATTTCGCACAGCTTAAGCCAGCGTATATTTATTTTGGGCTTCCTATGCCCGTCATCTTTCCGAGAATTAGCGCAACTCTGATTGAACCAAAAGTGAGGAAAATTTTAGAAAAGTATAAAGTTGAATTTGAGGAACTCTTTTCAGACTTCTCATCTGTTGCGAAAAAAATTTCAACTATGGATTCAGATATTGATATTGATGGCTTTTTCAAAGTTATGAGGTCAAGATTTGAGTCGTTACTTGGTGAAGTTAAAGATTTTGTTTTAGGTATAGAGCCATCGCTTGGCGGGGCGGTTGATAATTCTGCGAGCAAAATTCTTTACCATATAAACAACATTTATGAAAAAACAGTGAACGCAAATCAAAAGAGAAATGAAATCATCTTAAAGCAAATTGAAAAGTTGAAAATTAATCTTTTCCCAGAAAATGAGATTCAGGAGAGAGTTTTGAATGTAATTTATTTCCTTAACAAATACGGTTTCGGTTTGATTGATAAGTTATTTGACGATTTAGAGGTGTTTGAATTCAATCATCAGATTATTTATCTGTAGGAATTATTTTGTTAAAATTTTTTCGGGTTCTTTTCCAAGGTTTTCAAGTTCAAACTTTGCTGATATAGCAAGTTCGGAGTTTGGATATTGTTCAAGAAATTTTTGGTAGTGTTCTCTTGCTTTATTGTAATCGTGAATTTCATTGGCATAGATAAAACCAAGCATGAAAAGCGCATTCATCGCTTCTCTTGTGTTTGGATATTTTTGAACTATTTGTTCAAAATATCCAACAGCTTCTTTAGGTAAGCGAAGGTCATTTAAATAAATCTGTGCAAGTTTGAAGAGTGCTTCGGGTGCTTTTGAACTTTCAGGATACTTTTGGGCGAAGTGCTTGTAAAGGTCAATTGCAGTCTTTAAGTTTTTCTTTTGATATTCTTTATCTGCTTTCTCAAATAAATTTGCGTCCTCTTTTCCGCAACTTGTTATAAGCAAAAGGAAAACTACGAACAGGTTCTTGATTTTCATTTTTTCGTTGCTTTATTTTTGAATTAAATTTAAAACCGATGGGAGAAAAAGTCAAATTTGAATGGTTCAGTTGGGTTGCGTCGTCCAAACATCAAAAATAAAGCAAGAGGGAGGAATTATGTGGAAGGTGTCTTTGGTTAAAATTTCCTTGGTAATTTTATCTTTTCTCTTCCTTTTTGAAATTTCCATTTCTCAAAGTTTGTTTGATAAGTTGAACGCAGATGTTAAGACGTTTGCAAAAAACTCTGCAAATTATTTTTCTGCGCCATCTGGTTTCAATAAAGAAGATTTTTTCCGTTTGTCGGCTATCAGCGCTGGGACGATTTTACTTTTCAGTTTAGATCATTTGAATAAGGATTTTCAAAGGTTTGATAATAAAATCTTCAAAACAGCGATGGAGATTGACAAATATTACGGGACTGCGTGGATGTGGGGGTTAATAAGTGGTTTTTTATACTCTTCGGGGATGCTATTCAGGGATGATGAAATTAGAGAGCTTGGTTTAATGGTTTTTGAAGCGGGTGCTTTATCTGGTTTTGTGACCACAC
>Ga0209289_100543_pt1 | contig 19008 bp, 20 predicted proteins | sample GXS110809BmetaG_FD_184121 | JGI IMG/M metagenome (GOLD analysis project Ga0209289, IMG submission 184121) | Hot spring microbial communities from Gongxiaoshe hot spring, China to study Microbial Dark Matter (Phase II) - GXS 110809B (SPAdes)... ...
GCCGAAATAGCATAAAATGTTTTGCCCTCGCGAAAGATATATGTTTTGATGTCATCAATAAAGGTTACACCATCTGGAATTTTATCCGGCTCATCTAACTTGACACGTCTTATCCCCTCATAACTTACATTTGGAAACAATGATCTAAACCAAGTATAAACCTGCCCTGCAAGGGCTAACAAGAGTGAACCAAGTCCAAAATTTTTCAGAAATTTTCTCCTATCAAATTTCATTTTCAAAACTATTTTTGTTTTTTAATCTTCAATTATTTCTTGCTCAACATAATACATTCTTTCCATCGTCATCGCGTCCGTTGGGCAAACAATAGCGCATAACCCACACCTTATACATTTTTCATCATCCTTTATCATCGCAGATAAACTAACCCCATCTGCAAATTGATAATGGTTCAAAATTTTTTCCCTCATCTCATCATCAATATCAAGCTCTTCAACGGGGACAAGTTTTAAGCAGTATTCAGGACAAACATCAGTGCAAGCTCCACATAAAATACATTTCTCAGCGTCATAAATTGTTTGAATATGACATAATAAACATCTCTTCGCTTGCTCAATTGCTTGTTCCTCGGTATAGCCCATTTCAACCTCAACTATTCCAGTTCGTCTATCAATCGGGATTGTATCAGGTGCCCTTCGCGGTATGATTTCATAACCAACATAAGTGGAATAATTTCGCTTTTCTATCTTCTCAACGGATAAATTGAAAATTCTCTTTGTCTTTAAACCTCTTAAATAATTATCAATTGAAATTGCCGCTTGTTTCCCGTTCGCAATGGCATCAATTAAGTTCCTCGGTCCAAATGCAACATCCCCACCTGCGAAGATTCCAGGGACGCTTGTCTCAAGCGTTTCAGGGTTTACCTTTATCGTCCCAGCTGCAGTAAGTTCTATACCATCTTCCGGTTTTATAAAATTCAAATTTGGTCTTTGCCCTATCGCAAGTATAACTGTATCTGCCTCCATATATTCACTTACGCTTTCATCAAATATCGGATTAAATCTCCCGTCTTCATCATAAGTTCTTTTAACGCCGATGAATTCAACTCCTTTAACCCTTCCGTTCTCACCGATAAATCTCTTAACGCCCCTTTGCGGATGAAAGATTATCCCTTCCCTTATAGCCTCCTCAAACTCTTCCTTTCCCTGTGCGGTTCTTAACACAGGCATTTCATCAAAAGATTCCAAACTTGCGATGTGAATTTCAAGGACACCAGCTCTTCTTGCGGTTCTTGCAGCATCCATGACAATGGTGTATGTTGAGCCATTCCCCAACTTTTCTTTCTCCTCCATCTCAACAGCCATTCTCAAAGCCGTCCTCGCCGCATCAAAAGCAACAAATCCACCTCCAATTACTAAAACTTTTTCGCCAAGTTCAACCCTGTAACCGTTATTAACATTTATCAAAAAATCAATCGCTTTTATAATCCCATCAAGATTTGCACCTTCAACATTCATATCTCTTCCCTCTTGAGTGCCAACCGCTATAAATATCGCATCAAACTCTTCCCTCAATTCCTTGATACCGAAATTCTTTGTTAAAGGCGTAAGCGTTCTAACTTCAACCCCAAGCCAAAGAATTTTATTAATTTCTTTCTCAATTATACCCCTTGATAACCTAAATTCAGGTATTCCATGCCTCATCATCCCCCCAAGCACATTTGAAGCCTCAAAAATTGTAACTTTATACCCTATCAATGCAAGATCGTGCGCACAAGCAAGCCCAGCAGGACCTGCACCAATTATAGCAACTTTTTTATCTCTTACATCTGCTTTCCTTACTTTAGCAATTATTGGCAAATGCCAGAACAATTTGTTATCACCAGCGTCAAAATCGCCTTCAAAAATCTCATCCTGTGTATCTGGGTAAAGTGATTCAACCCCATATTTCTCTGTTAAAAATCTCTTCAAAGCTCTTATTGTAACAGGCTTATCAATACTCCCTCTCCTGCAAAAATCTTCACATGGAGCTGCACATACTCTACCGCAAACCGAAGCAAACGGGTTAGGAGCACGAGCTACAAAATACGCTTCTTTATATCGCCCCTCAGCAATCAATTGAACATACCTTCCAGCGTCGGTATGAATTGGACAAGCCGCTTGACACTTCACCTGTTTCTGCCAATGCAACAAATCAGGCAAAGAAACTTTGTAACCCATTCAATTGATTCCCATTTGAGTTTTAATTTTCTTCAACAGGATAAAATCTTCAGCAAATTGCAAAACCCTTTTGCCATTTCTCATCTCCTTTACAAGGTCAGCAAGACTCTCATGATCAAGAATTGCCCTAACTTGATTTTTTATCTTAACCCAGAACTCATGCATTGCGCACGGATTTTGAAGATCACACAAGCCCACCCTCAAAAGACAAGACTCAAACCACTCAGTTCCATCAATTTCCTTTACTATATCAAAAATTGTAATATCCTTCGGGTCTTTTGCGAGAACAAAGCCACCACCTGGTCCCCTGACAGAGGCAAGAAAACCAGCCCTTACGAGCTGTTGCATAACTTTATTCAAAAACTCCCTCGGAATAGATAAAGCCCCAGCGATCTGCTTTGCAAGGATAGGTTCTTTTGAATTAAGTGACGCAATGAAAATCATTGCTTGAATCGCATATTTACAGGTTTTGCTTAACAACTTAAATTCTGGATTTATTTATCCGCAATTAATTTAAACCAGATAAAATAAAAAGTCAAGAAAAGGACAAATTTGTCCATAAATTTTTATTAATGATGCTTCAAACTCTATGCCATTTCCCCCTGCCTATACAATTTCAACAACTTTATTCCTTGAATTAAAACCAGAAATAATTTTTACATTTGACTTTGAAACTCCAAAATAATTTGCAAGCAAACTTATTAGTGCCTCATTTGCCTTCCCTTCAACAGGTGGAGCTTTGACCGAAACAGAGAAATGGGTTTCATCAATTTTTTCTACCTTTTCAACTTTTGCATTTGGTTTAACCCTTACAAATATACGCATTTGCATTTGCCCTTATGTGTTTTCACTTGAATTTATTTCTCACTTGGAGTTATATTTAATTGAATTTCAAAATAAAATCACAAAAACCAAAATGAAAAAAATTTTTCTCCTGCTTTTGCTTTTTATCCCGCTATTTTTCATGCTATCACAAGAAAAAAACATCGTTATAAGGTGTGGCGCCTTAATTGATGGGAAAAATGACGAAATAAAGAAAAATGTTTTAATCTTGATCAAGGGAAATATAATTGAAAAAGTTGGCAATTTTGATATACCCAAAGACGCAGATGTAATTGACCTGTCAGATATGACTGTTTTGCCGGGATTAATTGATTCACATGTTCATCTTTTTCTACATGAGGGGAATTACGACGATCAACTTCTCAAAGAGTCAACACCTTACCGAACAATAAGAGCGGTTGTCCATGCAAAGCAAACGCTTGAAGCTGGATTCACAACGATTCGTGACCTTGAAACTGAAGGAGCTGGATATGCGGATGTTGATTTAAAAACAGCGATAAATCAGGGGATAATTCCAGGTCCAAGAATGCAAGTTTCAACCCGCGCTCTATCCGTCACAGGTGGATATGCCCTTATGGGCTATTCATGGGAAATACAAGTCCCCACAGGAGCACAACTTGTTGATGGGGTTGATGAAGCAAGAAAAGCAGTGAGAGAACAAATAAAATACGGCGCCGACTGGATAAAAATATACGCCGATTCAAGAAGAAAACGAGGTGAAGTCGCTGATTCATTAACATGGTATCTTACATTTTCAGATGATGAATTAAAAGCAATAGTTGAAGAAGCAAAAAAGATGAATGTAAAAGTTGCTGCACATTGTTATTCATCAATTTCTGCACAAAAAGCTGTGAACGCTGGAGTATCTTCAATTGAACATGGTTTATATCTTGATGAGCCAACTCTAAAACTTATGAAAGACAAAGGGGTTTATTACTGTCCAACACTTCTTGCTTATTATCGCTGGTCAAAACGAGATGGGTTAAGCCCTGAGGTTAAAAAGATGATTGAAAATACAGTTAAACTTCACGCTGAAACATTTAAACGTGCTTTAAAAGTCGGCGTTAAAATTGCCTTTGGAAGTGATCTAACCGAAGCTCACGGCACAAATGCTGAAGAATTTGAACTTATGGTTAAATATGGGATGAAACCAATTGATGCAATAAAATCAGCGACAAGCGTTGCAGCGGAGCTTTTGGGCTGGCAAGACAAAATCGGAAGTATTGAACCCGGAAAGCTTGCTGACATAATTGCTGTCAAAGGAAACCCACTCCAAGACATATCCGTACTTAAAGATGTTAAATTTGTAATGAAAGATGGAAAAATAGTAAAAAACTCAAAATAGTTAAAATGCCTGAATATGGAATTATTCTCCTGAACCTTGGCGGACCAGACTCAATTAAAAATGTTGAAAAATTTCTCTACAATCTGTTTTCTGACCCTGACATATTTAAATTTCCGCTTTCCCCAATGACTCAAAAATTTTTCGCTAAGCTGATTTCAAAACTTAGAGCAAAAAAAGTTGTAAAGTATTATAAGCAAATCGGGGGACGCTCGCCAATTTTAAGTTATACCCTTGTTCAAGCAAAACTCCTTGAAAAGAAACTTGAACCAACGCTTGATTGCAAAATTTATATCGGGATGAGATATTGGCGCCCATTTATAGATGAGGCACTTGAAAGAGCGCTCAAAGATAATGTTCAAAAAATTGTTCTTCTCCCACTTTACCCACAATATTCAACCACAACAACCGGTTCAAGCTTCAATGAGTTCTACCGAGCATTAAAAAAATTGAACATGAATGAAAAAAAGATAATCAAAATACGAAGTTATCCAGACGATGAAATTTATGTTAAGGCAATGGCTGAAAGAATTGAAGAAGCAATGGAAAATTTCAATGACGAGGATTTTAAAAGTTTCTCTATGATATTCAGCGCCCATAGCTTACCCGTCAAATTTATCCGAAATGGCGATCCATATCTTGAGGAAACAAAAAAATCCTACAATGCCATAATCAATTACCTTCGCAATAATTCCAAAAGAAAAGAAATTTACAAAAACATAAAGACTGAGCTCTCCTTCCAAAGCAAAGTAGGACCAATCAAATGGCTTGAACCATCAACTATTGACATGATAAAAAAACTCGCAAACGAGGGAATTAAAAATATACTTGTCGTCCCGTTAAGCTTCGTTTCAGATAATATTGAAACGCTTTATGAACTCGGGATCTTTGTCAGAGATATCGCCATCAAAAATGGCGTTGAAAAGTATATGGTCGCTGAAGCCCTAAACGACTCAGAAACATTTTCTGAAGCTTTAAAAAACATAGTTTTGGAGGCAATTAAAAATGAAAAATAATGTAACAATCATCGGTGCCGGGATATCAGGACTTACAACTGCTTTCCTTCTTAAAAAGAACGGATTGAATATCACCGTCATTGAGGCGGAAAATGAAGTTGGCGGAACAATGAAAAGCAAAAGGATAAACGGATATCTTGTTGAAGCTGGACCAAACAGCGCCCTTGAAACAACACCTCTATTTAAACAAATAATAGACGAAATTGGGCTTTCAAATGAGATGACCTACGCAAATGAAGCATCAAACAAAAGATACATTTTTAAAAATGGGAACTTATATCCACTCCCAATGAAACCACAGGAATTTTTTAAATGCAAACTTTGGAGCTGGCGTGGGAAATTTCGCATAATGCTTGAACCATTTCACGGTCGTGCTAAAAACACAACAAATGACCCATTCTGGGAAGAAACCGTTGCACAATTTGTCAGAAGACGATTGGGAGAAGAATTTCTTGATTATACAATTAATCCCTTCGTCGCAGGCGTATATGCTGGTGACCCTGATAAACTCGGTGTTCGCTCTGCCTTCCCACGACTTTATGCACTTGAAGAAAAATATGGTGGTTTAATCATAGGAACAATAAAAGGCGCTAAAGAAAGAAAAAAGAGAGCTGAAAAATCAAAGGTTACAGCAAAAATGTTCTCATTTATCAACGGCATGGGAACTTTGCCAATTGGAATTGCAAATTATCTTGGTGATTTAGTTATAACAGGGGCAAGGGCTAAATCAATTAAAAAAGATGCATCTGGATATATTGTTGAATTTGAAAAAGATGGAAAAATTGAAAATATTCGTTCAGAGGTCGTTGTAATCTCAACGCCAGCTTATATCGCTGGGGAACTTATCAAAGGACTATCTGATAAACTTGAAGATGCGCTCAAACAGATTTATTATCCACCTGTTGCTGAAATTGTTTTCGGTTATAAAAAAGAACAACTCGGGATTGAACCAGATGGCTTCGGGTTCCTCATACCAGAAAAAGAAAAAAGAAAAATTCTTGGCACTTTGTGGAATTCAACCATATTCCCGCAAAGAGCTCCCGAGGGATATGTTGAATTTACCACATTTGTTGGTGGCGCAAGGCAACCTGAACTTGCCCTTAAAAGCGACGATGAATTAATAAAAATTGTAAGCGATGAACTTAAAGACATAATGAAAATCAACGGTGAGCCTGAATTTGTGTGGATCTCAAAATGGGAAAAAGCAATACCACAGTATAATGTTGGACACTTGAAAATAATGGCTATGATAGATGAATTTGAGAATGAAAATTCCGGAATTTACCTATGTGCAAATTATCGTGGTGGAATTTCGGTTGGGGATTGCGTTATGAGCGCAGAAAAAATTGCAAACAAAATTTTGAACAAAAGATGATAAAAAATTTTAGTGAACTTATTGAAAAAGTAAAAGGAACATCAAGAACAATAGCAGTTGTATCCGCACATCAAGAAACAGCACTTCTGGCTGCGATTGAAGCAAAAAAACAGAAAATCGCCAATTCAATCTTAATAGGGGATTCAAAAAAAATAGCAGATTTCATTGACCAATTCGGTGAGGACCCAACAAGCTTTGAAATTATTGATGAGAAAGACCCTACAAAAGCAGTTGCCATCGGAACTTCATTTGTGAGAAATGGGGAAGCGCAGATAATTTTAAAGGGCAAGGTGGATACAACAACCTTGATGAAAGGCATTTTAAGTAAAGAGGCAGGACTGAGAACAGGAAAATTGTTGAGCGATGTTTTTGTTTTTGAATATCCAGAGAAAAATAGCGAATCAAAATTTGTTTTAATGTCGGATGGAGGCGTGGTCCTAAACCCAACACTTGAACAAAAAATAGAGATAATAAAAAATGCTGTTGAAGTCGCAAACAAACTCGGAATTGAAAACCCAAAAGTTGCCCTTCTATCTGCGACTGAACTTATAATTGAAGATCTAAAATCAACGACAGACGCTGTCAAAATAAAACAACTTAACACCGAAGGCAAAATAACCGGTTGTGTTATAGATGGTCCACTTGCACTTGACCTTGCAATTTCAGAAGAATCAGCATTTGAAAAGGGAATAAAATCAGAGGTTGCGGGAAAAGCTGATATTTTGATAGTTCCAAATATAGAAAGCGGGAATATACTTGGAAAAAGTTTAACTTACTTCGCACATTACAAAATTGGTCATGTCATCATTGGTGCAAAAGCTCCGATTTTGATCCCCTCAAGATCGGATAAAATGGAAGCGAAATTAAATTCAATTGCACTTGGAGTTTTGATGACCTTATAAAATTATGGGCGGGATAGAAACCCGCCCCTGAAGATCATCTTTATTTACTGCTCGGATTTCTCAGATTTTGTTTCTGACTTTGTTTCGGAGTTTGACCTGTTTTTTGATGAATTTCCACGTTTATAATCGGTTATGTAGAAACCTGAACCTTTAAAAATTAATCCAATTCCACCACTTATTACCTTCCTTACGCTGCCTCCACATTTGGGGCAAATTTTGACCGGTTCATCATTTATGCTCTGAAATTCCTCAAAGATATAACCACAGTTATCACATTTGTACTCATAGGTTGGCATAGCCTTTTCCCTTCACCTCCTTTTGTTTTTGATTTGTTTTCTTTAACAACGAAGAACACAAAATAAAATTAAAAAACAAATTTCAAATTTTCAATCTCCCAACTTTTCAATTGCTCGTTTGAATCTCTCAATTCCCTTCATCAAATCCTCCATTGAGGCAGCGAATGAAATCCTTACGCATTCATCCATACCAAACGCATCTCCTGGGATTATAGCGAGTTTTTCTTCTTTTAAAAGAAACTCACAAAAATCATTTGAATTTTTTATAACCATGCCATTATAATTTTTACCATAGTAAGCAGAAACTTTCGGAAACACATAAAATGCCCCAGAAGGAACCAAGATCTCAATCCCTGGAATTTGCTTAAGTTCTGAACAGATAAAATCTCGCCTTATTTTGAACTCATTAACCATCCTTTTCACCGGTTCTTGTGTGCCTGTTAGTGCAGCAAGTGCTGCTTTTTGAGAAATTGAACTCGCATTTGAGGTCATTTGACCCTGAACCTTATTCGCAAGTTTAACTATTTCCTCGTTAGCCCCAAGATAGCCAATTCTCCATCCCGTCATAGCATATGCCTTTGAGACACCATTGACAGTTATAACGAGGTCTTTTAACTCTTTGATTGAAGCCATGCTGAAATGTTTACCCTCATAAAGTATTTTCTCATAGATCTCATCAGAAATCACAAAGATATTTTTCTCATACACAACCTCAGCAATTTTTTTTATCTCATCCTCGGTATAAACCGCTCCCGTTGGGTTTGAGGGTGAGTTGAAGATCAAAGCTTTGGTTTTTTTAGTTATTACCTCCCTAAGTTGCTCAGGTGTTATTTTAAAATTTGTTCTCAAGTCAGTTTTTAAAATAACTGGCTTAGCATCAACTACCGCAACCATTGCGGGATAACTCACCCAATACGGAGCTGGAATTATCACCTCATCGCCGGGGTTACATATCGCCTGCAAAGCGTTGAAAATTGAATGTTTTGCCCCATTTGATACAAGTATTTCACTTGGTTTATAATCAATGTTGTTATCGCGACGAAATTTTTCAATGATTGCATTTATTAATTCAGGTATTCCTTGATTTTGGGTGTATTTTGTAAAATTTTCCTTTATTGCTTGAATTGCCGCTTCTTTTATATGCTCGGGGGTTGGGAAATCAGGTTCCCCCGCACTTAAAGAAACGACATCAATCCCTTGTGCCTTCATATTTTTTGCAATCGCAGAAATGCGAAGGGTTTCAGACTCAGGCAGGTTAAGTATTTTTTCAGAAAGTCTTGGCATCATGTTCTCCTTCTCAAGTTTCGTTTCTGCTTGAATTTTTCCTTTAACATTTTTTCAACTATTTTTGGAACAAAATTGCTGACATCGCCACCAAAAGAAGCTATCTCACGAACTATCGTTGAGTTTAGGTAAGTGTATTTTTCGTGGGGAACGAGAAAAACAGTAGTTATATCACAAATTTTTCTGTTCATCAAAGCCATTTGAAATTCATATTCAAAATCCGAAACCGCACGTAGCCCCCTGATTATCGCAACAGCGTTTTTCATTTTTGCGTAATCTACCAGAAGACCGTCAAAACTATCCACTTCAACATTGTCAAATTTTTTGACAACTTCTTTGATCATTTTAATTCTTTCTTCAACGCTAAAGAGAGGAGTTTTTGCAACATTTTTGGCAACCGTTACGATAACCTTATCAAATAATCTGGATGCCCGCTCTATCACATCAATATGTCCATTAGTTATCGGGTCAAATGTCCCGGGGTAAATTGCAATTCTTTTCATAATGTTTCACTCCTTATATTTAAAAATTGTGAGTGCTGTTTTCCCAAATTCCCTCCTCGTATCAATTTCAAATGGGGTTGTCTCAGGGGTGAAAACAATCCTTGAATCATGCTCAAGCGAAAAATAACCGATTTCACTTAAAAGCTTTCTCTCCCAAATTTTATGAACAAGTTCATCAAGATACGAATACACATATGGCGGGTCAGCGAAAATGAGGTCAAATTTTTCAGTTGAATATTCAACAAAAATTAAAGCGTCATTATTCACCGTTAAAATTTTATCAGAACAACCCAATATCTGCGCGTTTTCTTTTATCACATCCAAAGCTCTCCGATAATTATCAACAAAGACAACTCTTTCAGCACCTCTGCTCAATGCTTCAAATCCAAGCGCACCCGTTCCAGCGAACAAATCAAGGACAACAAGATTTTCAAAATTAATCCTGCTTGAAAGAATGTTAAAAAGCGTTTCCTTCACCCTGTCTGAAGTTGGTCTTATATCATCTCCTTTTAAAATTTTCAACGAACGCCCCTTATATTTCCCGGTAATTATTCTGACCATAACATCCTGAAGGCAAGCCCTATATTTGGTGCAAAAATTGACGCAACCTCAGGTTTGACTTTCAAATCAAGAAATAACGGCGAATCAAACGGATTCAAAACTACAAATCTGCTTCCAAGCATCTCACTTATAAAATCAATCATATCTTTATCAACTACTTCACCATAAAAAACAAATTTCTCAAACCCAGCAGAGACATTGTCATTTACCAGCTTTATCACAAAATATCTCAAATCCGATTCATTGTTGACTAAATAATAAAAATACCTCTGAAACTCGTAATTCCTAAAAACGCTAACGTCAATCCTGCCCTTTTTTAATCCAGCAAGGATAAAATCCTTGTAAAAATACCTTGAACGCACAGAACTTATCCTTTCCCTTAAGCAATTTTCAGCAGAAAAGTGGTCAATATCAATTATCTGGATCTTCAAATTAAGTTTATCAGCTATTGCCCTTAAAAAGGAAATTATTTCCTTTCTTACAGCTACGATAAGCATTTTTTGCACTTTTCCGCTACCAAACTTATAACCTCTCAACGCAAAATTTTGCGCAGATTCATCTGGGAAATACTGTGAAATCTCCCAAAGCAAATGCTCATTTAAATCTTGCTCTGATAAATTTGCATCAATAGGGATGATATTTAAAAATACAAATTCGGTGTCAAGGCAAAATGAAAGCTTTGTAAATTTTTCGCTTATGTTTATGGATGAAGAAATAATGTGTGCTATTTTACCAGCTTCTTCAGAAGAAAACGAGCTAAGATTAAATTGATGACTTAAAGTTTTTTTTAAAACCAGCTTTTTTGAAAGTTCCTCGGTTTCAACTACATCAACCCGCTCCTTTCCCAATTTTACAGTTATGAATATCATTTATTCCCAAGATACTTTATTCACATCCTCCGGTTTTTCCTTTGAGCCGATCATTCCATGACCATACGGACACTCAACCCAGTAATATTTACCAAGCGAATCTGCACCAATTATGTAAGGTTGATTTAATTTTGGACAACGACGAAGTGAATCAGGATTGAATTTTTCTGTTGCAGTTGAAAAGAAAAGCGAATCAGGCAAATTTTTAGCTTTTATAAATGCAATGAGTGAATCAATGTTACCTGTATACCTGCTGTATTCATCAAAGTATCTAAGTTCCGCCTGTCGTATGTTTTTCATTCTGAACCTGCATACTTTCCTCAATTCTTCTTCCGCTCTGATCTTCATCGCAGGGTCGTAAATCGTATAAACTAAAACGCCGATCAGAACAATTATCAAAATCTCAAGTATGATTGAACCTTTTGCTTTTACCTGTGGCATTTATTTTCTCCCTTTGTTTTTAGTTTGTTGTTAAATAACTTTTTATCTTCTCAAACTTCTTCTGCCCTATTCCTTTGACATTCATTATATCCTCAATTCTTTTAAACTTCCCATAAATTTCTCTATGTTTAATTATCTGCTCAGCTGTCTTTTCACCGATCCCGGGAATTTTCATCAGGTCCTCTTTCGCAGCTGTGTTTATATTTACCTTAAATGGCGCAAAACCAGAGTTTAAATTTGATGATTTTTCATCGGAAGCCTGAACCGTTGGGGATACGACTTTTTCAATCTCCGTTGATCTTTTTTCAAACTCTTTATCAAAAACAGAATAGTCAAATTTCCCAGATTTACCTCCGGAAACACTGCCATGTGTAATTTTTATGACGATTCCAAAAGCAAAAGCAAAAATTAAAAACCAAAAAACAACGCTCTCAGATTTTGTTAAACCAATCGCATCGTTTATTTTTTTAAAAAAACTCCTCAATTTCAAACCTTGTGTAAATTTTACTCTTCAAATTTAAAAAAATATCTCAACTTTATCAAGAATCTTCTCCCGGTCCCAAATACGACTAAAAGTTCGTTTTAATTCTCGTCCCAAATTTTTAAATTTATTCAGCCGAAAACAAAAAATGATCAAAATCTATGCTTAAACGAATCCTGCTTCTTGTCATCTTCGCACAATCACTTCTCCTTGCGCAATCAAAAGATTCTTTTATCTCAAAGCGAAAGCTCACTGCATTGACCTATTCAACATTTATCCCGGGCGCCGGGCAATTTTACCTTGGACACAAGCTCAAAGGGGCGGTTTTCACATTAACTGCCTTCAGCTCACTCGTTGTAACGATAGTTTCACAAAATAATCTCGTCGGTGGGAATGAGCGACTTGAAAATCTTGAAATTCAATATCAAAGCACAATGAACTGGGAAAAAGCAGAACAAATATGGCAGGAAATGCTTCAAGTTAAATCCGACATTGATAGGGACTATAAAAGAAGAAATTTATTTCTGGGGATAACCGCTGGGATTTGGGTGGCGAACATAATTGATGTCCTCTTTTTCACATCGGATAAGGGTTCTGGAGACATATTTGGTGAAAGTGCTTCATTTATTGGGATTGAAAGCAAAAATGGAAACTTTATGATATCAGCAAAATTTAAATTTTAAAGGACAACGCAAATGCGTGAAAAAATAGAAAAACTTTTGAATGACTATAAAAATGGAAAGATTGATGTAGATGAGTTCATAAATGAATTAAAATGGTTCCCATTTGAAGATATTAAATTTGCAAGGGTTGACCATCACAGGATGTTTAAACATAACTTCCCTGAGGTCATACTCTGCCAGTGGAAAACACCTGAACAGGTTAAGGGAATAGCAAAGAGAATACTTGAAAGATCTGATTTTCTTCTCGCAACAAGAGCAAACACGGAACACTTCAAAGCTGTTAAAAAGATTGCTAAAGATGCGAAATATAACGAACTTGCGAGAACTATAACTGTTGTTCGTGGTGAGATAAAGAAAGATGATAAAAAGGGGAAAATTTTAATCATAACTGCTGGGACTGCGGATCTCCCTGTCGCAGAGGAAGCAAGGGTTACAGCGGAAATACTTGGAAATGAAGTTGAACTTTTATATGATGTGGGTGTTGCGGGTCTTCACCGTTTGTTTTCAAATCTTGATAAGCTAAAGGACGCAAGTGTTATAATTGTCATTGCTGGTATGGAAGGAGCTTTGCCAAGTGTCATTGGCGGGCTTGTTGATGTCCCTGTGATCGCCGTCCCAACATCAGTCGGGTATGGCGCAAACTTCAATGGACTTGCACCTCTTTTGACAATGCTCAACTCATGTGCCCCTGGAATTGTTGTGGTCAATGTTGATAATGGTTTTGGTGCAGCTTTCGCCGCAACCCTTATGAATAGAAAATGAAAGCGAAATGAAAAAAATTTCAATTAAATATGGTAAAACTGAATTAGAAATTGAACTTCCTGATCATGCCACTATCTTAACACCACAGTATATCCCCGCAAAACGGGATGAAGCAGAAATTTTAAACGATGCCCTTGATAATCCTATTGATTCGCCAAAACTTGAAAACTTCACTCAACCTGGAGATAAAATTTTGATCATCGTCCCAGATAAAACAAGAAAAGCACGAGTTGATTTTGTCCTTAAATTTGTTTTGGAGAGAATTAAAAATGAAAAAATAAAAATCCTGTTTGCAAACGGCACACATTCAAAACAATCTGAAGCAGAAAAAAGAGAGATACTTGGGGATGAAATTTATAATAACTTTGAAATTTTTGAAAACGATGCACACGGCGATAACTTCATATACTATGGGAAAACAAGCAGAGGCACCGAAATTTTACTAAACAAACTTGTTTCTTCCTCTGATAAAATTCTGATCATCGGAGCGATAACCCATCACTATTTTGCTGGATTTGGTGGCGGAGCCAAAATGCTTATACCAGGCGTCTCATCATATAAAACCGCAATTCAAAATCACAAACTTACATTAACCCCAGATGGCGACATAAATCCTGATGCAACAAACCTTAAACTTGATGGAAACCCAATTTACGAGGATATAGTTGAGTCTTTTAAGATTTGCAACCTCAAAGCGTTTCATATTGGAGTTGTCCTTGATGAAAACGATAAAATTATTTCCGCTTTTTCAGGCGATGTAATCTCATCTCACAAAGCTGGAGCTGAATTTGTTAAGAAGTTTTTCACTATACCTGTAAAGGGTAAGTTTGACGCGGTCATATCAAGTGCGGGAGGATTTCCAAAAGATGTAAACTTCATCCAATCACATAAAACAATCCATCACTCACATTATATCTTAAAGGAAGGAGGAACATTGTTTTGTTTCATTGAATGTAGAGATGGGATTGGTTCAAAAACCTTCCTTGACTGGTTTAAATTCAAAAATCCAGAGGAAATGAAAAGACAACTTCTCCAAAATTACTCAATGAACGGTCACACCGCCCTTTCGTTGCAAAATAAGTTAAAAATTGCTAATATAAGTGTGAAGTCTAAGTTAGATAGAGGATTAATTGAATTGATGGGATTGAAATCACTTGACGATGTTGACATTCTAAAAAAACTTAAGTGCTCAATTGCAGTGATAAAAAACGCTTCAATCTATTTGCCAATTTATACGGGAGGTCATAATGCAACACCTCTTTGAATCATTAAAGAAAAACAAATTATTCACAGGAATCGGGGAAGAACTGATAAACGAAGTTGCTCAAAATTCCATCATTGAAAATTTCAAACCTGGCGATATAATACTTCGCGAGGGTGAATACGGCGATAAAGTTTGCTTGATTATGAGAGGAAGGGTAAAAGTAGTAAAGCTTGCCGATTCAAAAGGTAAAATTTTGATGGAGCTTAGCGAGAGTGATTTCTTTGGTGAAATGTCCCTTATAGATCTTCGCCCACGCTCGGCAAGTGTTGTAGCCTTAACCGACTGTGAAGTCATATCTATCCCTGCAAATTACTTTGACAAGCTCATCCATCTTCAACCCCAACTTATAATTAATATCGCAAAGACATTAAGCGAGAGATTGAGGACATCAAATGATAAAATTTTGAGAGATTTTCTTGAATACGAAAAAGAGGTAACGGAACAGATAAACAAACTGAACTATTTAATTGATATAACGAAACGAGTTAATTCAACCATAAACCTTGATGAACTTTTAAAAATAATCCTTGAGATCGCCATTGAAATTACGAATGCCGACAGAGGAACAGTTTATCTAATTGATGAATTAACTGGCGAGATTTGGTCAAAAGTTCTTGAAGGGGATGAAATTAGTGAGATTCGTCTACCGATAGGAAAAGGCATTGCAGGCTATGTTGCTCAAACTGGTGAGATAATCAACCTTGAAGATGCTTATAAAGATCCGAGATTCAATCCCGAGATAGATATAAAAACAGGTTATAGAACAAAAACGATGTTGTGCCAGCCAATAAAAGATAAGAACGGTAAAATTGTTGGTGTTTTCCAATTGATAAACAAAAAAGAGGGCACTTTTACAAAAAAAGATGAGGAAATGTTAAGTGCTCTCTCAATTCACGCCTCAATCGCAATCCAAAATGCAAAGATGGCTCAGGAACTTGTAAATAACGAACGACTTGCGGCAATTGGGAAAATGGCAAGTTCAATCATCCATGATATAAAAAATCCAATGACGACAATAAAAGCCTACGCACAGGTTTTAAGAAAAAAAGTTGGTGAAAGCGAAGCAATTCAACTCGTTGATGAGGTGATAAGACAAATTGATCGCCTTGTGAATATGGCGCAAGAGATACTTGATTTTTCACGCGGGGTATCAAGTTTAAACTTTTCAAAGATAAAACTTGGAGATTTTCTTGATGGAGTGATTGCTTTCCTTTCAAGGGATTTTGAGAGGAACAAAATTGAAATTGAGAAAGCAATTGACTTTGACGACGAGGTTGAAATTGATGTTGATAAAATGACGCGGGTCATCTTTAACATAGCCAATAATTCAAGAGATGCAATGCCCGAAGGCGGAAAATTCATCATAAAGACATGGCGTGAGGATGATTTCTTTTACATGCAGTTCACAGATACGGGAAAAGGAATCCCTGAAGAAGTGAAGAAAAGGCTTTTTGAACCATTTGTCACATACGGGAAAAAACATGGCACAGGGCTTGGAATGGCGATAACAAAAAAAATTGTAACTGACCATAAAGGGGAAATTTTCGTTGAAAGCGAACTCGGAAAAGGAACAACGATAACAATTAAACTCCCACTATACCAAAAATAATAGCGAGGGCAAACGATGTTTGATAAAATTTTTCTCCTTCTCGTAATAGCGATGATTCTATCTATCATTTTTACAATCCTTGCCTTCACCCAGGAAAAGAAGTTAAATGTTGGAATACAGATGGTAAAATTCAAAAGTGGCGATGAAGAAATTTCAGCATTTCTTGCTGTTCCAAAAGCTGAAGGGAAATTCCCAGCGATTGTGTTAATTCACGAATGGTGGGGCTTGACAGATTGGGAAAAAGAAAATGCCATAAGATTTGCAAGTAAAGGATACATTGCCCTTTCTGTTGATCTTTATCGTGGAAAACTTGCAAAAACTCCAGATGAAGCCAGATCATATATGCAGTCCCTCTCACCAGATGTTGTAGTAAGAGATATAAAATCAGCTGTTTCATATCTTAAATCAATAGATAATGCCCGTCCCGATAAAATTGGTATAATAGGATGGTGCATGGGTGGAGGATTTGCATTGAGAAGTTTAATTGAAATTCCAGATTTTTCCGCTGGGGTTATCTGCTATGGGCGACTTGTTGAAGACGAAAAACAACTTGAGAAAATACAAGCACCGATCCTTGGAATCTTCGCAGAAAAAGACCGAGGGATACCACCAGATGCAGTGAAAAATTTTGAGGAAAAAATGAAAAAACTTGGGAAAAAAATTGAAATCAAAATCTATCCCAATGTTTCTCACGCTTTCATGAACCCAAACAACAAAAACAATTACGATGAAATCTCAACGAAAAACGCATGGGATTTGATAGATAAATTCTTCAAAAAGAATTTAAATCCCGAAAAATGAATTAATCTTGTAATAGCTCATCAACAAGCATATCAATATAATTTACCTTCTTGCTCATCGCGTTCCAATGTTTTATAAACACAGAGCGAAGCGTGACGAGATATTCATCGTCAACTTCAAATTTTGGGTTTATTCTCAAAGCGGTTGATTTGTCAACAATGAATTTTGAGAGTATAAATTTTGCGCTTGGATTCTCAACAGAAAGACGGTTGTAAATTTTGAGGGTGTTCTCGTTTATCTTGCTCAGTTTAAGCTCATCATTATGTCTGTAAAAACAAAAAATATCAAGATCTGGTTGAGTTAATGGTGAAAAACCTTTAAGATTTTTTACCCTTTCATAAAGATAATTTGCGCTTTTTAAGGTTTGCTCAAGAATTTTTCCAAATCCATTTTTGTTAAGCGGTATCACTCTATGCGTAAGCCATACAGCTCCAGCAGATGCCCCGGGTCTTGACCCCTCAAGTTGAAACATCCCGATGTTTGGCTTATCTTTTTTATGATATGTGTATGGTGAAGTGTTAAGTATAACTTGTCTTAAATTTTCATCCTTATAAAGAACTCCACCAGCCCCATACATCACAAGCCCATGTTTATGTGGATCAATCGTCAATGAATCAGCTTCAGAGATAGCAAGCAAATTATCGTAAACGAACTTCTTCAATGGAGCTTCAACTTCTGAGAAAGTCATTATTTCCCCTGTTTCATCAATTATCAAACTTCTCATGTATCCACCGTAAGCTGCATCAATGTGGAGATGAAAGCCATATTTTTCTTTTAATTTTAAAATTTCACTTATGGGATCAACTGCTCCAGCTCCAGTTGTCCCGAAGTTTGCCATCACAAACATCACATCGTTTTTCTTTAAAACATCTTCAAGCTGATTTAATTCAATTCTATAATTTTCATCAACATCAACTTCAATGAAATCAACTTTTAAAATTGAGCAAATTCTTTTCCATGAGTAATGAGAACCTTTTGAGAAAACAGCAATTCCACTTTTCCTGAAATCTCTAACAGCCCACAGGGCTTCAAGATTTGCAAGTGAACCACCACTTGTCAGATGCCCCCACCCTTCTTTAAATCCGACAAGTTTCAAAAGATCATCAACTACTTCCATCTCCATTTCAGTTGTAACAGGTCCTCCTTCGTAAGCGTGGTTATTTGGATTTGTCAACATAACTGCGAAATAGCCGATCAAAGCTGGGATAGAGGGATCTTTTAGCATTTGCGCCGAATATCTCGGATGGAAATACGGCAGGTTCTTCTCAAGGCGCTTTAAAAATTCATCAAAAATTTTTTCAAGTTTTTCAGATTCAACCTTGAAGATGTCAGAATTAAAAAATTTATCAGGGTAAATTGTTTCATCGTCAAAGAAATTTTCTCGCCATTTTTTATTCCATTCAATTGCGATGTTAATAAGTCTCTTAAAAAGTTCGGTGTTTTCTCCCTTTGGACCAAGAAAATATGTAAAAAGTGTTTCCATTTTTAACCCTCAGATTATTTTTCTCAAAATAACTATATACTCATAACGCATGGTTAAATCTTTCCCTCCCTTTACATTTGACGGTGAATTCTGCAAGGGCATTCTCTTATTTGATATCTTTCGTATAATCGTTTTTATGTGCTTGAAACCGAAATGCGAAAAGAAATCAACAGATATCCTATCTGTTTCAAGTTCAACTCCTTTGACTCGTCTGTTCCCAACTACAAAGCAGACAAAACCACCTCTTTTAACCTTCCGAGCAATTATCTCTATTGAAGAAAACAAATCGCTATAGAAAAACAAAATCTCTTTTGCT
>Ga0209289_100546_pt1 | contig 18962 bp, 24 predicted proteins | sample GXS110809BmetaG_FD_184121 | JGI IMG/M metagenome (GOLD analysis project Ga0209289, IMG submission 184121) | Hot spring microbial communities from Gongxiaoshe hot spring, China to study Microbial Dark Matter (Phase II) - GXS 110809B (SPAdes)... ...
CAGATACTCGGCGAAAGAGTACACAAGGGAGGATGCCGAGGATGCTCTCAGGCTTTCCGAAGAAATCATAAAACTAGTCACAAAGGCTGTCAGTGGATGACGTTCATGGACACGTTGAGGGCGAGGGCCAGGCTTCTTAAAAGCTGAAGAGAAACCGCTCCAGCCATAGCAAAAGCAGCCAGAGAACTGCTGCCAGACGCCGAAGTCTACGTTTTCGGCAGCGCCGTAACAGGAGACTGCGTAGCCAGCAGCGACGTGGACATCCTCATAGTCTCGGAACAACTCCCCGCAAGAAACATAGAAAGAGCTTGGATTAAGGTTGAGATAGAGGAGAAGGCTGGCCTCCCACCATACCATCCGTTCGAACTCCATCTAACCACCTTAGACGAGGCTGAACCATACTTCAGAAGAGCCCGCCACAGCTTAACCAAGCTCTAGCAGAAAGAGCCAAGCTTTTTAAACACCCGCCGCACATCTAGCTGGGTGTCTGCCGATGTCTGTAAGGCCGGAGGTGGAGAGATGGCTAGCCGAAGCGTCATCCGACCTCAAACACGACGTGCTCAGCAGTTCAAGAATAGGTTGATTTAAATGGGTAAAAGGCTTTATATGCTTAATTATGGGTCTGGGAGGTTTTTAGGTGTCTTGGCTGGGATGGCTCAGCGTTGGGATGGGAAGGTCAACGCTATCAAGCTTCCCGGTGGGAGGTACAGGATATCGGAATCCGAGGTTGAAAAGATATGGAAGCAGTTAAGAGCTACAGAATCCCGGTAGAGGCTCCAAAGGATTTAGTGGAGAGCTACTTCGAGGTAAAGAAGAAAGCCTTAGAGGTTGTTTTCTCCCGCGTCAAGTTTTCGAAGAAGGCTCACCTAGACTTTAGGAGGGAGCACAGGAAGGCGCTCAGGGATGAGCTGCTGAAAAACTGGATGTTTTCAAAACACTACGTCGACTCAGCTATAAACTCCGTTATCGGCCTTGTGAAGGGATGGATAGCCCTCCACAACAGAGGAAGAGCTAAAAATACGCTAAAGATAACTAAGAGAACAGTTTACGTTAAGAGTACGCTCTTCAGCCTCAGAGACGGCGTGTTGAGGATAAGCATTGAATCGGATAAACGCTATCTCGAAGTTGACCTGATGAAATATCCCTGGATTCCTAAAGACTTCGATAAAATCGGATGTCTGCTCATGACTGAGAAAGAGTTGATAATCACGGTTAAGAAGGAAGTAGAGCCAAAAGCTGGGGGATGGGCTTCTTTTGACGTAAACTTAACGAATGTAACCGCTTTCATAGATGGGAAAACAGAGCGATATGACTTGAAGGAGCTTTACCACATCCACAGAGCCTATGAAATCAAGCGGCAAAGGGTACAAAAGCTATCAAAGTTTAAGCCGAAGACTGCGCGAAAGCTCCTCAACAAGTACTCCAAACGTGAAAAGAACAGGGCTGGAGACTTCATGCAAAAGCTGACGACCAATATAGCGAGAGCGCTTGAAGAGAAGAGTTGAGGAGCAATACTTGAAAACCTGAAAGGCATGAAGGGGCGGGTTCTCAATGGCTTGAAAGATGCGAACAGGAAGCTGTCAAAGTGGAATGCAAGAACCTTTCAGTCCATGCTCGAATACAAGCTCAAATGGCTTGGGCTACCAGTCAAATACGTCAACCCAGCAAATTCGTCTAAAACCTGCCCAGCCTGTTCTGGAAGCATGGCTTCCTATCTGGGCAGGTCTATGAAGTGCCAGAAATGCGGTTTAACCATGGACAGGGACGTAGTAGCAGTATTGAACCTTCAGATGCGGGGAGCAGGGTTCCCCCAAAGAGCCCTCAACGAGCTCATCGAGAGAGAAGGGTTACGTATGTCTATTAAAGACTACGTAACTCAGAACCCTTCGAAATAATAGCTTTAACACCGGAGGAGATGACGAGGGAGAGCACGCTGATTAAGGAGATATCAAGGGAATGGATAAAAATAACCAAAAGCCAGTCACGCCATCAACCCAGTCTGGAAGAATGCTGAAGCATACGCAGCCGCCTGAAAAACAGCTCCAGGGTATTATTATGGTAGTTCGAGAAACTCTGAAACGGAAAACGTTTTTAAGAACAAGCTGGGAAAACGTCAGGGAATGCATCCGCTTAAAACAGCCTACGTCCCACTTCTCATGCTACTCCTCTCTCTGCCGGCGGTTTTAGGGCAGATGCAGGACCCATGCGTCGTGACCCAGAACAAGTACAGCCTTCTAGACTCTATCCAGCCTATGAGCGGCAACCTCACCGGCAGGCTTCAGGAAAGGTTCTACAGGTTCGAAAACCTAAGACCCGGCGAGATGATAATCGTCAGCACACAGTTAACCTCAAACACGTCGACCTCAGTCAGCCTTCTCATGCTCTGGGAGATAAGAACAAACCAGTTCACCCACATAGCTGGCCAGCAGACAATAATTTCAGGAGGACCCCACGAGTACGGGTTCAGCTGGACGCATGCAAACACGGGCAACAACCAGCCAACAAACATATGCTTCAAGGTAGGGCTCTTCTCAGAAGCCAGGCCGGCCAGAGTCGACTACACAATAGCGGTCAACGTTGAAAAACTTCAGGACACAGGCGGAGGCGACGCAGCCGACAAGCCTGAAAGAGCCACGTCAATCGGTAAGATACAGGCGGAAACACCCGTAACAATCTCCGGCTACCTAACCTCGGACAAACAGGGAATAGACCACGTAGACTTTTACGTTTTCACGGCTGCGCTGGGAAAAGGCAGAGAGCTGGTTGCAACACTCACCACACGGGAGGGAAACATATACGAGGCCGCAATACTCGACCAAACCCTCTTCACCCTTCGGTACAACCAGACGGCGGGAAGACAAAAAGCCACAATAGTCCTGGCCAGCGAAGAACCAGCCGAGAAAACCTATTACCTGAAAATATCCAACAACGGAGGCGTGGGCGGCGGCGGGCCATACACAGTAACCCTTGAAATAAGACAGACAGCCGCAACCACATCGACAGCCACAAAACAGACCACCGTCACACAAACCCTGGAACAGCCGACAATCCCGCCTGAAACAGCCAGGGCGATAGTTTACGGAAGCGTGGTGGGGGTTGCGGCAGTAGCCGTCGCAGCCACAGTCCTTGTGAGAAGACGCAGCCAAACATACGTCGTGGAGGAAGGATGGTGAAAGCCGGGGAGAAACGCTTTTTACAAACCCGGCAGCATCTTAGCCAGCGTTGGCGAAGGCTAGGGTAAAGGTGGTCGGCAACATCCAAGCAGTCGGCTACAGAGCCCTAGTAAAATACGTAGCACGCATGCTCGGCGTCAAAGGCCTTGTAAGAAACCTGGACGACGGCTCAGTCGAAGTCTTCGCCGACGCCCCCGAGGAAAGCCTGGAGAAGTTTCTGAAAGCAGTAGACGTCAAAGGAAAGCCAGACGACATACTCAGCCCACACGTCGAAAAAATGGAGATACACCGCGAGGGCGAGCCGGGATACAAAGGCCCGTGGAGAAGCTACGAAGCCTTCGAAATAGACTACGGCGACGAAACAACCAGACCCGTGGAAAAAGACATAGCAGAAAGCCTCGAATGGGCAAAACTATACTTCACCAAACTCGTCTCAGAGTTCGGCGGACTCAAAACAGGCTTCGACAACTTCAGCCAAGACTTCAAAACCTTCAGGACGGAGTTCACCGATTTCAGGCAAGAGTTTGGAGACTTTCGGACAGAGTTCACTGATTTCAGGCAAGAGTTTCGGGATTTCAGGCAAGAGTTTAGAGACTTCAGAAGCGAGTTCAGAGAGTTTAGGGATATATCTCTAGCTTTAAGCCGTGAAACCCTAAACGAGGTAAAAGAGCTTAGAAAAGACCTCAAAACCATCCTTGACGAGAGGCTTGCGAGGATGGAGCGAGACATAGCAGAGATTAAGGCGAGGCTCGGACTCCCACAGTGAGCTGGAGAAAACATAAAGCGGGCTGGCATGTTATCTGGATGAAATGGCCAAACCAGGCTTCCGCCAGCTACGCCACACAGCCGACATATACATAGAAGCATACGGCAACACGCTCGACGAAGCCTTCGAACAGGCGGGGCTGGCGTTGTTCAGGACAATCATACCTGAAGCAGAAGGGGTTGAGAAAAAGGTGGCCGTGGTAGCTGAGGGCGCAGACCTCCACGAGCTCCTCTACGACTGGCTGGAAAAACTCCTGCACGTCTTCGAGCTCAACCAGCTGGTGGGCACCGAGGTCAAAGTGAGGAAAATAACGAGAAACAATCTTTACAGGCTTGAGGGCGAGGTGAGCGGGGTCGTATACGACAGGACAAAACATAGAACGGGAACAGCCGTAAAATCACCAACCTACGCCTTGATGGAGGTTGACAACGAGAAAAACGTCGTCAGGTTCGTCCTCGACATCTAACGCACAGCCTGCCGCAGCCCAGCCAACCGGTTTCCGAGACAGTGGCAAACAACGTTAAGTTTGGGGTTGAGGAAAAAACGTCAGCCATGCAGCCCGGTGGAAAACCCTCAATCACAGTCATGCTCCCCCACTCCTTCGCGTCAGACATCCCAAGCCTCAGAGAGGCCACCGTGAGGATAGGTTTTGTGGGGAGAGTTTTGGCAACTTTCAGGGTGGAAGAGCTCTTACTCTACCCCGACAAGCCCGGCTCACCAGACATAAGAAACGCCCGCCTCGTCAAAGAAATCCTAGACTATCTGACCACAGCCCCATACCTCAGGAAGAAGCTGTACCCGCTGAAACAAAGCTTACGATACGCAGGGCTTCTCCCGCCTCTCAACATACATACCCATCCAGACGCCGACGCCGTTAAGGAGGAAGGAGTTCACTACAGGCAGGCTCTTGTTACCGCCTCCGGCGAAACGTCAACGGTTGAGGCAGGGCTTGGAAGGCCGCTGAAAATCCATAAAAAACTCCCTAAAAACAGCATCGTCAACCTGAAGATATCGGTAAAAGCTGGCAGAATAAAGTACAAGCTTCTTCCCAAAAAATCGTCCGAGGTTTACACAGGCTTCAGAACACGGATAGCATACAGCCTCGCCGAGGAGCTAAAACGCTATGGAGCTAGGATAGCAACCTCACGGCTTGGCATGCCTGTTACCGAAGCCTTCCAAAGGCTGGAGGAGCTGATGAAGTCTAACGACAGGGTTTGCGTCGTCTTCGGAGCCTCTGACAGAGGGCTGAGAGAAATAGCTGAAGACCTAGGCCTCGAATACGACCAATTGTTCAGCATCACCGTCAACTTCGCGCCAAACCAAGCCGTAAAAACCATAAGAACTGAGGAAGCCCTAGCCTACACCCTCGCCATACTCAACACAATCTAAAAAAGCGGATGATTTCTCAACGGGCCGGGCTGGCTTTCAACGAAACCATTAGCCATCCATCCAATTATTTTTATCCTTAACACTCTGTTGCTGAATGTTTGACGACATACGCTGCAAAAACATTCTCCCCTGTCATACTGGGGCTGGACGCCTGAAGGAATAAACGGAGGCTCTATAGCTGAACCGTGGTATCCCATCCTCAACCCATAAAACTATCCTAACCTCTCTCGTCGTTATCCTCGTAACTGAGCAGTTTCTTTATACATGTTGGGTATTCTAAGCACGACATGTACACGCTTAACACATCTGTCGCCGACTTGGGGTTTGGTAGCGTTGTTAATTGTCTCGTCAGATGACGGGCCTCCAGCCAAACTCTTCTTTCTATTTTTACTCTTAAAATTTTTATAGACCAGCAACCAAAACCCCGCCGAGCCGGGGTCGCTCAGTCTGGTAGAGAGGATATATCTTTCCCCTATAACGCAGGCCTTGAGAGCCTGTGGCCCAACCGGGCCGCGTGGGTTCAAATCCCACCCCCGGCGTCAGCCCTCCACGCAAAACGCATGGAAAACTTTATTCACGAAAGCCAGCCGTCCACGTCGAGACAAACGCGTGCAGCGGTTTAAATCATAGGGTTCAGGGGTTTAGCCGTGGAGTTTAAGGTCGTTGGTTACGTCAAGGTTGACGTTGACGATGAATATGTCAAAGCTCACGCCGGCTCCATCACAGGACGTGTTGAAATCCTTCCCGAGTATGAGGACGGGCTCGACGGCTTAGAAAAATACTCCCACATCTTCATCATATCAGTGTTTCACAAAACCCGGCCCGAGCACAGAAATCTGCTGAAAGTTAAGCCGAGAAGGCTGCTTAGGCTTGGGCTGAAGGAGGAGGAGCTGCCCACCCTGGGTGTGTTTTCAACAGACTCTCCTGCAAGGCCCAACCCTATCGGGTTAACTCTAGTCAGGCTGGTCCGCCGCGACGGCAGAGTGCTGTACGTTGAAGGGCTCGACCTTTTCGACGGAACCCCAGTCATCGACATAAAACCCTACAGGCCTGACTATCGGGCCGAGGATTACAGCTTTCCTGACTGGGTAAAGCTTGACGCAAGGTCTTCGGCTTGAGTAAGGAAGACGAGTACGTCTGCCCTAAATGCGGCTACAGGCTGACAATACCAACAAAACCCAGCGACTCAAAAGTCAGAAAAGTTTGGAGCCTCTACTGCCCGCGATGCGGACACAGCTGGTACGTCAAAACACCTCTCGAAGACATCATCTAGACAGGAGGAAAACAGCTGCAACAGCCATCGCGATCCCCAAAGCCTTCGTCCATGTTATCTGCTCGCTCAGGAGGAAAAGGCTCAGAAGCGTTGCGAGAGCGAGACCCAGACGTGAAATCGGTATAACAACGCTCCCCTCCCCAACCCTCAAGCCCGACATCATAGCTATCAACGCGACTGCTATTGTTACACCGGATGCCAAGGCATAGGGTATAACGCCTCTGCCGACCTGAGGTACGCCGCCTTCGAGAAGCAAGGCTGCGGCAGGAACTATAGCCAGCAAAACCGCCGTCTCGACGAAAAGATATCCCACAGGATTGGCTCCTTCAACCGTCCCTTTCTTCCTTATAAAATCCGTCAAACCTAAGCAAACAAACGCCACCAGCGACAGCAGCACATCGATCCTAAAGGTCTGAGACATACCGCAAGCCATGCAAACCAGCTTAAAATCTTAGCTCAGCTTGAAAAACATGGGCTGAAAACCCGGTAAGACCCCGCACAAGGCTTCCGGCAAGTTTTTAGGCTGCCTGCAAACATGTTCCGACGGTTATGAAAGCCGTCGTCGCCAGAGTTTACGGCAGGGTTCAGAGGGTTGGTTTTAGAAGGTTTGTTCAGGAGCTGGGGCAGGAGCTTGGGCTGGCGGGGTATGTTAAGAACGAGAGGGACGGCTCTGTCACCGTTTTTCTGCAGGGAGAGGATGAAGCCGTCGCCAAATTCATCGAAACGATTAAAACACCGCCGCCGCCAGCATCAGTTCGGAACATCGAGGCGAAAGAGGTAAAACCAAATCCAAGAATAAAGCACTTCGAAATACGCTACGGCAGGCTGGCCGACGAGCTACAGGAAGGCTTTGGAGCAATGCAGTCAATCTTCACCGATTATCGGATGGAGTTTAGGGATTTTAGGAGCGAGTTTAAGGACTTTAGAAACGAGTTTAGGGACTTTAGGAGCGAGTTCAGGGGTTTTAGGAGTGAGTTTACGGATTTTAGGAGCGAGTTTAGGGACTTTAGGAGTGAGTTTGGAGATTTTAGAAGCGAATTCAGAGATTTTAGGAGCGAGTTTGGCGATTTCAGGAATGAGTTCAGGGTCTATAGGGAGGAGTTTAGAGAACTCAGGGACGAGCTTCGAGATTTCAGGGGTGAGTTTAAGGAATACCGTGAGGAGTTCAGAGATTTCAGGAACGATTTTAACGAGTTTAGGGGCGAGTTTAGGGATTTTAGACAGGATTTCAACGAGTTTGTCAAGAGAATGGACGAGTTCGCTGAGAGGGTGACTAGGGTTTTAGAGATGTTGGCGGAAGAGTCGAAAAGAAACAGGGAGCTTCTAGAAATTGTGGCCAGAGACTCCAAGGAGACAAGAGAGATGCTGGTTGAGACTATGAAGATGTTGAGGGAGGTTGCCAGCAAAGTTTCCTAGGATTTGGGCCGGCTAATCCGTCAGCTTATGTCCTGTCTTGCCACAGCTTGGTTTTGGCAAGTGTTTGCTGTTTTCTGAGGAAGCTGATGAGCCTGCTCTGTGAAACATACTTGTACAACGGTATCCGCAGCATTTTTGAAACGCTTTCCAGAGCATCGTCCAGAGACTGATGTTTTTCAAAAGGTTTCTCTAAGGCTTTTCGGACGATTTCTCTAAACCGCCAGACGCCTAGAGGTATCCATCGGGGTAGAATTTCGAAGAAGACGATTGCGCCAGCCTGCTCCCTTCTTTTTTTGAGGTGTCTGAGGAGCGAGAGGCGGACTGCGTAAAACGCTCCTCCCGTGTTCTCCGCATAGGTTTTGCGTAATGTGAGGATTTCATGGTCCGAGTAGGGTTGTGAGTCTGGGTGTTTAACCCATCCTTCGAGAAGCTCGTAAATCCAGGGCGTTGGTGTTAGAATTATATGGGCTGCGTTCTCAACAGCTTGGTGGGTGTGCAGCCTAAACTCATGAATGACCGTGTTCCTCCTCACTTCTTCAAACAGTTTTTTGGAGATTATGTCGTCGACGGCTGTTATACTCCATTCCGTGGGTACAAGCCTCCTCTCGGCTTTTCTTCCCAGAAGCCCTGTTGAAAAAACACGTGTAAGATAGTATTCGTTGAAGCCATCTAGATAGAGTGTTTGAACGGCTTCGGCGGCCGGCAGGTCTAAATCGTTTATCATGCTGTCGACTTTGCGAGGAACTGAGACGTTTCCAACAAGCTTCAACATTTCTATCCTTGCTGACGGGCCGTGCGGTGCGTTTCTCACGCTGAACCCCGGCATGGTTATGGGCTTGCCTTCAAAACGGATTTCGACGTCGACTGGCTTCGTGGAGGCAGCTGAATCCTGTAAATCCTCGAGCATTTTTTCCTGTTTGGCCGCAGACATGACGGGCTTGACCGTCCTTCCGTAGAACAGCGACAGCCTGAGGGAGAGAAGTTTGTCAAGCGACGTCTCAATCCATTTACTAGGTTCTTCGAAAACCCACGGCTCGGGATGGTCTGCAAGCGAAACCGCAGGCCCTATCCTGACCCTGGGATAGCCTTTTTCTCCTACTATGACGGTTGGAGGAGATGGGCCGTAGACGACGCCTGACGTTATTTTAGCCATCTCAGACTCTGTCAAAATGTTTCTGTAGTATGGGCATGTGGTAAGCTTACAGAAACGTGCGAAGCCTCGGCAGACGCTGCAGGTGGTTTTTTCAATTCTCCGTTCTGAGGCTGAAAAGTACTCCGTGAGCGGCATGCTCAGCTGCCTGTCTGGTGTTTCGGCACGACTTCAACCGTCAGACCTGCGTGCTTGGCCATTTTTAAGACTCTGTTCTGGCATTTCTTGAAATAAGTTCGCATGTCGCTGGGTCTAATCCCTATCACCAGCCTGTCGCCTATTATCTCGACAGAGAAGTCTGAAAGCTGTTTTCCTAGCACTCGTTTGAACAACGCCGCCTCGTCAGCGTGTTCGTCCTGCTGCTTGACGGGGACGAAGAAGACCCGCTCTCCGAAGACGTAGAGCTCGTAGACCGGCGTGTCGTTCAGGAAGTCTTTCACGACTACTGTTGGCCTGGCGAGGTCTGCTCGTTTAAGCCCTGAAGGAACCTTTACCACAACCTCGAGTGTATGGATGCTCGCCACCCTGCCCTTGTCCATGAAGATCAGGGTGTCTACTATTGACGGGAGAATGCCTATGTCCACCTTGTTAGCTATCCTGTGGAGGGCGTCTATAGGCGTGCTGGCGTGAATCACACCTATCATCCCTATCCCCGCATACCTCAGGTCTATGTACATCTCGAAGTCACGTGATTCACGCATTTCATCGAAAACGGTGTAGTCGGGGCGGCTGAGGAGCAGCACGTTGTGGATCTCGCCGTCGGCTGCGGCGCTCTTCGAGTACTGTGTTATGTCCGGCGGCAGGTTGAGGTCGCGTGGGCTCTCTACTGTTTTGACAACCTTCCGCATGTTTCTGTAGTGTTCGGCTAAAGCTTGGGCGAAGGTCGACTTACCCATGCCTGGAGGGCCTGCGATGAGTATTCCTTCAGCCCTTCTGTCAAGCCTTTCGAGGACTTTCGGCGGCAGGTTGTAGTCCTCCAGCCTAACCCTTATGACTGGTTTGACGACCGTCATCTCCATGCCGTCGGACAACGGCGGCCTTGTGATCACAATCCTGAACTGTCCCAGCTGGAGTATGGTTAGCTCAGGCTTGTCTATTTCGACGAAGGCCTCGGTGCCGAAGACGCCGTAGGCTGTTTTCATTATGGAGGCGACAAGGGCTTCTAGCTCGGTCCGCGTCACAGGCTTGTCTCTTATGCTTTCAAAAACCCAGCGGCCTGGATGCCCTCTCTTGATCCGCGGCTCAAGACCTTCTTTGACATGTAGGCTCATTACATCGCCTGCGAAAACTGATTCAAGCTGTAGAGGTGGTTCGGGTACGACGTAGCTGCATTTGACGCCCATAGATTCGGCTACTCTGGCAACCAACGGGTCTGAGGTAAGAAGCTGTTCGTTGTTCGCCCTGCAGTACTCGAGTACCGCGTCCCGCCAGTTTTCCTCACCAGCAGCCCCGACGTACTCTACAAGGCTGCCGCCCAGCTCTGTGAGGTGTTTAAGCCCTTCTAGGGCCGCTGGATCTCCAGCGAAAGTCCTAGCTTGCACGTGTTTGAGCAAAGCCCTGTGGACGAGAACCTTCAACCCCTTGCCCACAGCATGTTCTGCAGCGACACCTAGCCTGAGAGCCGACTCGTCAACAACAACTCTAGAAGCCATTGCCTAGCTCCTTCAACCACCACACCAACATCAAACCAGCTTATAACGATAATCAACTTGCTATGGAAGTCGATTATTCTTGAACAGATACCGTTACACGACCTTCAGAGCATGCACACTTTTTCAAGCCTCAAAAAATAATGGTCTCAGGCAACTATGCAGGTCAACCTCCAACAAAGTGTGATAACAGCATTTCATGGCCTCCGTAAACAATCATCATTTTCAGGCCGGTATTCAATAGTGCCTTTTCGAGGGTCATACAGCCCATTAAAATCTGATGGATTACTAACAGTACGAAATATTGCGAAAATCACTATCTCAGCGTTAGGAAAGGCCTCGGAAAGCCTCCAGGCCGCACCCATCGCTGTATGCCCGCGGGTGATGACATCGTCGACCAAAACAAATTTGTCAAACGTTCCGATTAAAGAGCGGCATGAAAGAGAATTATAATGTTCGGATGGACTTGGCCTGTCTTGGGCTTGACTCTGAGATGATTGTGCGACTGATTTAGTTCTCTCGAGCAGCTTCTCAGTATGGCCTAGCTTGTTTTTCTCGAGCGATATGCAAATTTCATATGGGACCCACAGAGTGCCTTCGCGTGATTTTGCGCTTCTGGGTATCGGAACCAAAACCGGCCTGTCTTGAAAAAAATAGCGAAAGGGCAGCTCATCTAATTCTTTCTTCATAATGTTGATTATCATGTCGATGAAGCTTACTCCCGTAGAGTTAATTCGATGGCCTTTCACAGCCGTCATCAATTCAAAAGCTTTCCTAGCTTCTTCGTTGATGGACTTGTATTTCTTCGGAACCCATGCTAAGTATGACCCGAATTCGAGACTCTTCAGCTTATCTTTCAAGGATGCTGCTCAATTCATACTCATGGTTCGGTAGAAGGCCTACAAGGTCGTCAACGTCTTCGAAAATTTTAGCACCATACTCTATCATTTTTTTCGGCCAATCAAGATTTTGTTCCAGTACGAAAGGTGCGATGTAAAGGGGCCTGCCGAGACGGATTGCTTCCCATCCTTGGGAAAGGGCTCCGCTTGTCTCGCCGGCCTCAACGATTATTGACGCGTCGGAAATGAGCGCCATCGTGCGGTTACGCAGGATGAAATCCCGTGGATGTGTTACATGGTTTGGTGGGAACTGGCTGACGGCTAAATGTTCTCGCATGATTGTTAGCTGAAGCTCCCTGTTCTCCGGTGGGTAAAACCTGTTCAAAGGCGTTCCAAGAACCGCTATTGTTTTCCCAGCGTATTCTATTGCTGTTTTATGGGCGGTCGTGTCAACTCCACGGGCCAGACCGCTTACAACAGCAACCTTTTCCCTCACAAGGTCTTTGACAATCTGTTTGGTGAACTCAACCGCTCGACTAGTGGGCTGCCTCGTGCCTACAACCGCTACACGCTGAACCTTTAACGGCATGGGAAGCCTGCCAGCAACAAACAGTTTCGACGGCGCAAAACGTTTCTCATAGCTGTTGAGCGGACGGCCCAATAAGTCTTTAACGGAAAGTTCGGCCACCTTCACACCGCCCACTTCGATCATCATAATCATACAACCTCTTCAATCGTATTTACCCTTTTGCAAATGCCCTTCGCCAGCGCAGACGTATCGCTATCACGTCTCGGTAAACCATTAACACACACCGGTTTCACGGAACTCCACGCTTTTAATAGCCTTCAGAGCTTCAGACAGGTGGCGAAGACTTTTCAACCCGAATGCCAAAAGTCGGCTTTCAGCACAGACCTGTTTTAGCCAGCCCGTAGTTTTTAACAGCCTTCGAAGCCTCGGAGATGCTGCCGAACACTTTCTCGGTGTTTTCAGCCCGCAGCCTGTCGGCCTGCGTGTAGATTTTCATAAGCTGTTGGCGGTTGTCTTCGTCCTCTCCCATGGCTGTGAGTAGCATGGTCTTCCCCTCCTCCGATGGAAACACCGTCGAATAAAGCAGCAGCCCTTTTTCCTCCACAAACTCTGCAAACTCTCTGTCGTACTTCCTTGCTGAGGGGGCGAGGGCCTCCGCCAGCTTCAGGTGACCTGCCTCATCCTCAGCCAGTTTTTTTCAGCAAACTCTGATGCGGCACCGGTTTTGAGGCGAGGGTTTCCGCTATGGCTTGCACAGCCGGCTCGACAACCAGCAGGTGGGCCAGCTCGGCCATGGCCGGTCGCCCGCTTCTCATAACCGTTCGCAGGGAGTAGAGAAGGTCTTCGCTAACCCATCCCTGGTTCTCGGGGAACGATTCAGCGAAAGTTTTGAGATGCCCGCTATCTTCAGCAACATACCTTGCTGGAAGAGGCCCTATGTTGAAATCTTCGTCTGAGAGTAAAGCCGTTGAACGTGCTGAAACCTCGAAAGCCTCGATGTAGCTGAGGTTTTTGAAAAGAGACTGTATAGCCAGAGCCCTGTCGTCAAGGTTTTTGGTGGTATAAGGCTTTGCCATGCTTCGTGGAAGATGGGCTGTGTTTCTTTTAAAGGTTACAGCAGCATGTCGTGAACGGTTGCTGGATGGGAGGGTTTTTTGTCTCTGAGAACGTTCAGTGAGTGGTGCTGAAGCAGTAGAACTCCAGTTTTTCCCCACCTGTGTTTATGAACTGGTGCGGCTCTCTTGAACGTATGTATATGACGTCTCCCTGCTTCACTTGGTAGAGCCGTGGTGTTTCCCCATCTTTTGAGAGCACGGTTCCCCTGCCCCTCACAACTATGACGACGTGTTCGTAGTCGTGGATGTCGAAAGGCGTCTGGCCCTGCGGCTCTATGCAATAGTATCTAAGCCTGAACAGTTTCGAGCCATCCTTGTCGCTCACAAGAGTCTTCCTCAACGTGTTCTTAGCGACTCTCTCGCTGAACTGTTCAAACAAAACGTCGGCGGTGTTTACGACATGCATGGATGTAGCTTTGTCAGATGGTTAAAAAGTGTTTCCGCAAAGCTTGCGAGAAAACGTGGAAACATGATGCTGCAGTCAACGGAGATGAATCGGATGCCTACAGCTTTCCTATGTTTTCAGCGCTATGTAGGCGATATATTGGTAGACAAGATTTTGTCAGCCGTATCTCTTTCTGAGGATTTGGGCGGCTTCAGCCATGGTCTTCAGCTTTCTGAAGGCGGTTCTCGGAGTGTTAACCGGTGATTCTGCGAACGTGCCGAAGCCGCAGTCGGGGTTGAGGAAGATTTTATCCGGGTCGAAGTATTTGACCGCTTCCTCTGCTTTCCTGACAATCGTCTCAACGCTTTCAACCTCCTGCGTCCTAGGGTTGACTACGCCGAGCCCAAGCTCCTCAATTCCTGAAACATCCTTGAAGACGGAAAGCTCGCCCGCACGCTGTGTGGCGAACTCGAGGACAAACTGCTTAACCTTCATCTCTTGGAAGTAACTGATTAAAGGTGCGTAATCTCCTTTCAGAAGCGATTCCTCGCGTGTGCTCCAGTTCCCTCTGCATACGTGAACACCCAGCCTGACGCCGTCAACCCCTTTTACTGTTTTGTTTATCAGCTCGGTGGCGAAGGACAGCTCTTCCTTAGGGTCTATCTTCGAGAAGATGGCGGCGCACATGAAGGTTTGTTTCGACGCCTGCCCGTAAACAACCTCGGTCAGGGTCGGCTCGTCTAGCTGGATGAACGAAGCACCCGCATCCCTCAGCTGGATTATCTCCTCACGCAGCAGCCTAACGTATTCTTTCGCCAGCTCATCCCTATCCCAGTAAGCATATCTGGAGACAGGGTCTATCCAGCTGGCTCTCGTCAGCATGTAAGGCCCTGGAAGAGGTATTTTCACCTCATGTTTTGTGTGGCTGCGTAGGAACTGGAGCTCGTCCAACGCGATAGGCCGTTTTTTCTTGATTGGGCCTACGGCTACTGGGCTTTTGATAGCAAATGCCGGGACGTCCAAGGCTCTGAGCATCTGCTCATATCTCGACCTGTCTTCGACATAATCCATTACCTCTGCAACGGTCATCAGCTTTATCCCATCAAGCTTGTCCGCTACGAAGGAGTAGAAGTTATCCCTGCGCTGCTCGCCGTCGGTCAAAACATCTATCCCTGCGTCCTCTTGATATTTTACAGCAAGCAAAACCGCTTCATCAGCTGTGGCGCTAAACTCTTCGTAGGATATCTCGCCCTTATTCTTTCTCTTCAGCTCGGAAAGCAGCCATGAAGGCCTCGGCCAGCTTCCCACAACGCTTGTAGTGAAAGCTTGCTCCAAAACTAGCTCACCACAGACAGCTGAGGAATTATCCTGACGGTTCTGGAGAGGGTGTTGCCCACGGGCGAGGTTTCAACCGTTTTCCTCCAAACCTCTTCAAGCGTCTTCTGGTCTGCCGACGCCCGCACGTAGAGCTTGGCCGTTATCTCACGGTATCCAGGATGACCTTCATCACTAAGGCCCAGGAATGTCAGTATGTTGTCTATCCTTCCCTCCAAGCTTACCTCCAGGGCGTCTATCTTGATGTTGTTCTTGGTTGCGTTGAGGACGAAGCCAACCGTCAAACAGCCTCCTAACGCTGCTAGGACATACTCGACGGCGTTGGGGGCTGTGTCGACTCCGGCGAGGTCAGCCGGCTCGTCTATGATGAAGCTGTGGTTTCTCACGTAAGCCCTGCCTTTGAAGCCGCCCAGCCATCTAACTCTAGCCCTCCACACGTTCAGCTCCTCAGCCTTCTCCTTCTGCGACGCCACTAGGTTCACAACCTCCCTCAGCTTCTCCAAGCTCAAGCCGTTGAGCTCTGTTGCTGACAGATGCATCACCTGGCTGTGTTGCGGCTATTTCACTGATATAAGTTTTAAATAAGATTGTCTTTACACACCCATGTGAAGGTTTACGACCTTGTCATCATGGGTGCTGGGGCTGCGGGCTTCGCCGCAGCCATAAAAGCCAGCGAGCTCACAGACGGGCGTTTGAGCATTTTGATGGTCTCTGCTGGAAAGCTGGGCGGGACATGCGTAAACGTTGGATGCATTCCCTCAAAATACCTCATCGAAGCCGCTAAACAGTATCATCTGTCGCGGACGGCTTTGTTCGACGGTGTCAGCCCTAGGAAAGCGGACCTCGACTTCAGAAAACTGATGAACGCGCTCCGCAGCTTCGTGGAAAGCATGAGACGTGAAAAGTATGAGAATGTTCTAGGGAGCTACGGCAACGTCGAGCTTGTGGAGGGATGGGCTACGTTCACCTCGGGGCAAGGCATCAAAATAGCCTCGGAAGACACGGCTCGGGAGATAAGGTTCAGGAAAGCTTTGATAGCGGTAGGCTCAAGGCCGTCGAAACCCTCTATCAAAGGGGTTGACGAAGTCGGATACTACACCACCGACAGCGTATGGGGTTTGGACAGTCTGCCCGACAGGACGCTTTTGATAGGCGGGGGAGCGGTGGGGCTTGAGATCGGCCAAGCCCTGCAGAGGCTCGGCAGCCAGGTCACGTTAGTAGAGGTCTTGGACAGAATTCTGCCGAACATCGAGCCTGAGATATCTAGGATGCTGGCGGCACTGCTTGAGGAGGAGGGAATGAAAATCGTAACCAAAGGCAGGGTGGTGGAGCTTTCACGGCGTGGAGAACAAGGCTGTGCAACGGTCGTGACCGGCGAGGGCCTCAAAACCGTCGAGTTCGATGCCATGCTGTTGGCGACGGGCAGAACTCCCAACACCGACAGTTTAAACCTTGAAGACGCTGGCGTGGCGACTGATGGACGCGGCTACGTAAAAGTAGATGAAACGATGTGCACGACAAATCCATACATCTACGCCGCAGGCGACTGCGTATCAAAGAAATGGATGCTTGAAACCCTTTCAGCCCGTGAAGGCGTGGTCGCAGCCGCAAACATAGTCTCCGAGGGCTCGGCCAGGATGGATTACACCGCTGTTCCCGCCGTGGTGTTTACCGAGCCTCAGGTTGGAACGGTTGGGATGACTGAGAGAGAGGTTGTGGAAAAGTTTGGCGCATGCTCCTGCAGGGTCGTGGGCTTGGAGCATGTCGCTAGAGCGAGGATGACGGATGCAAAAGGCCTGGCTAAGATTGTGGTTAAGCCTGGGACGGGCGAGGTGTTGGGCGTGCACGTTCTTTCACCGTACGCAGCCGAATACGTAACAGAGGCAGCGCTCTACGTCAGACATGGCAAAACCATCGCAGATATCATCGACACCATCCACGTCTTCCCCACGTACGCCGAAGCCGTCAAACTCTGCGCCCAAGCCTTCCTCAGACCCTTAACAAGGATGAGCTGCTGCGTAGAATGAAGCATCGTCATCCACTGAAGAAGTGGAAGCCCATCCAAGAGTCATGTGGCCGTCTTGCTTGACAAGCCGCTGAAACTTCACGGCGTAGCCTGGCCAATAAAGCTCTGCCAACATCCTTTACATGCTTCCTGTGGTTTGCGTTGGCTGCGGGCTGGCATCGCCTTATATATGACCGTTACAGATTACGTAACGGATGGCTGTATGGCTTTCTAGAAGGCTTGGAATTCTTTATTCAAAGATATACCATAAGTTCCGGGCTGAAGCCTTCACATCTAGGGATTTAGCCGAACTCGTGGGGAAAACGGGTGCTGCAAGAATAGCGTTGTTAAGGCTGAGGAAAGCAGGCGCGGTCTATGTTCACGAAAAAAGGGCTGGAGGATGGTTTTACAGGCTCGCCGACCCAGACGTTTACATACTGAGCCTAGCCGGAGCGTTGAGGAACATCGAGAAAATACCGCAGCAAAGATACTGTAGGCTGGTTGGAATCTTCAGCGTTGAGCTTCTGAAAGCCAACGTCGGCGTCAGAAGCCTCATCCTTTTCGGCTCGGTGGCTAGGGGCAACGCAAAAAAAGACAGCGACGTTGACGTGCTTGTGGTTTCAGACATGTTTAAATCCCTTGGGGAAGCGGTCGACAGGCTTGTGGAAGTTGAATACTCGCCAAGGGTCATCCAAGAGCTGGAATGGTTGGAGAACAACGGCGTATACACCCACTTGTCATTCCATCCCATAAGCAGCGCCACTTTACGGAAACATCCTCCCATAATCCTCGACGTAGTTGATGAAGGCATAGTGGTGGTTGACGATGGAACATACATGAAAGAAGCGAGAATAATTAAGGCGAAGATGAAGACGCTTGGAGCCGCGAGGATATGGTTGGCTGAGAACGAATGGGTCTGGGTTTTGAAGCCCGACGCAAAAGTCGGAGAGGTGATAGAGCTGTGAAAAACGTGGATGTTGCAAGATCTCTCCTAAACCAATCATCAAGGAGGCTGGAGACGGCTCGAAGAGAATTGAAAGAGGGAAGCTTAGCCTACTCTATCAGAAGCTCGCAGGAGGCCGTCGAGTTAGCGTTGAAGGCCGCCCTAAGACTTCTCGGAATAGAGTATCCGAAAAAACATGACGTGAGCTCGGTTTTAATAAAATTCAGAGAAAGGTTTCCTGCATGGTTTCCAGCCGACAGGCTGGCGGAGACCTCGATAAAATTAGCGGAAAAGAGGGAGCCGGCAATGTATGGTGACGAGCTTTCGATGACTCCTGCAGACCTCGTGTTCGAGAGGTCGGAGTTTGAAATGGCGGAGCAGACGTACATGTATGTGGAAAAGCTTTTCGCCGAATACAGTGACTGACAAGGCGACGCCTTGGATGTCCAGCAGCTGGACAAACGCGGCGTCGTCCAGCTATTAGTGATGCAAGTTGCTTCAGCAAATATTGCGTGCGGGGGGTGGGATTTGAACCCACGAACCCCTTCGGGACAGGAGCCTCAGTCCTGCGCCGCTGGCTTTGCCCAGCTTGGGCTGAGCTAGTTTGACCAGGCTTGGCGACCCCCGCTTTTCCCGTCGCATGAGTAGTGTGTTTTTCGTTTATTTTATTTTGTTGGGCTGGGTTGTTGTGTTTTTCCTGCCCTATGTTTAAATATCAGGATATCTCACGATACATCATGATACTTAGCGGAAAGCCTGGCCCGTGGAGGGGTCTGTGGACACGGCTGGGGAGGGGAGACATACGTCTGCTAATCCTCGAAGCCCTCAGAAAGAGGCCGATGCACGGCTACGAGGTCGCCAAAGAGATTAGCAGGGTTTTCGGCGGTCTTTACGAGCCCAGCCCTGGAGCGGTTTATCCAACCCTCCAGTGGCTCGAGGATGAAGGATACGTTAAAGTCGTGCAGGACAACGGTAAACGTGTTTACAGCATCACC
>Ga0209289_100548_pt1 | contig 18919 bp, 17 predicted proteins | sample GXS110809BmetaG_FD_184121 | JGI IMG/M metagenome (GOLD analysis project Ga0209289, IMG submission 184121) | Hot spring microbial communities from Gongxiaoshe hot spring, China to study Microbial Dark Matter (Phase II) - GXS 110809B (SPAdes)... ...
GCTTCCATGTGCCTGAACCGGATGGAGAAGCCGGGGACTGGAACGGGTCGGGGAATTGGCGGTCTGTCATCCGGCGGGGGGACAACGATACCGCACGCCCAAGCGAAAATTGGCGTCAAAATTGTCGCTAAAGCCAAAGCGCTCAAACGCACAGCAACGCACCTCCCGAACAATTCGGTTTTGCCATTCGTTTGGACGAATTGGGCAGTCAAATTGTTCCCAAAAAGTAGGGCGCGGTTTCACACCGCGCCGATAGAAAATTCGTCGGCAGGGTGTAAAACCCTGCTCTACAAGGGAAATTGGGCTTGATGTAGGGCGCGGTTTTACACCGCGCCGATAAAAAGTTCGGCAGGGTATAACCCACTTGTAGCACTCGTCATTTCAGTCCTACTTGGGGCAAGGCAAAATTTTTGATAGCGAAAGGGTGAACGAAATGCGATTTGTCGTTTGCTTTGCGATTTTGGCGATTGCCCTGACAGAAACGAGAGGGCAAGTGGGCTACACATACGGCGCAAAAGTTTTGGGCGCAAAAGTTCATTATGTAGTTGTCAACCCCATGAGCGGTAACATCCGCATCACGCCCGCATATGTTGCTGGCGGTTTGCCTTTTGAGGCTTTCATTGCGCTTTACCGTCCCATCGCTGCAATCAACGGGACATTCTTCAACCCGAGGACAAAACATCCCGTTGGCGACATCGTCATAGAAGGCACGCACCTCAACAGGGGCAAATTGCGGACGGCATTCGTTGTTGAAGGACCATTTGCTTTTATCACGACCATCCCGACTTCAACGGACTTCACGGGCAAGGTTGAAAATTTGCTCGCTTGTGGTCCGAGACTTTTGACTGATGGACGCATAACTGTCTACCCGGCAGCGGAAGGGTTCCGAGACAAAAGGCTGTTCCGACCGGCGAAGCGAAGTGTCATCGGCGTGACGAAGCATGGTAAAGTCATTTTCGCAGTCATCGTCACTCCAGTGACGCTCACGAAAGCGGCGCAAATCATGCAAGCATTGGGTTGCGTTGACGCGATGAACTTGGACGGCGGAGGTTCATCGGCGCTCTATTGTGCTGGCAAATTCTTCGTCAAGCCGAACCGGAAACTGTCAACAGTGTTGATGGTCTTGCCGGCAAGGAATTTGCGGACGGTTGGGTTGACAGGGGGGCAATGAGATGGTGGTTGATTGGGACGCTTTAATTGTTGCAGCGAAACAAGTTCGCGAAAACGCTTATGCGCCTTACTCGCAATTTCAAGTCGGTGCAGCGCTGCTTGGAAAATCGGGGCGCATCTATGTCGGCTGCAATGTTGAAAACGCTTCCTACGGCTTGACAATTTGCGCTGAACGAAATGCTGTCTTTTCAGCGGTCGCTGCGGGCGAGCGTGAGTTTGTTGCTTTGGTGATTGCAGGCAAAGATGCCAAAGTTTTTCCTTGTGGTGCTTGCAGGCAAGTCCTTGCCGAGTTTTGCGAGGATTTGCCCATCCGAATTGTAGGCGAAGACGGAACACAAACCGAAACGAACTTGAAGGGGTTGCTGCCTTTTGCCTTTCGGTTCAAATGACCGTCTTCTTTCGGCACAGTTTATAACCATGCCCCTTTTGCTATGGTAAAGTGCCTAACCACGAACTTTACTTACAAAGTTGATGAAAGGTTTTTGGCGCAAAAAGAACCGCAATGGCAAATCCTTCGCTGCAGTCACGCCTATCCTGCCTGTAACTGCAATGTCGCCCTCACCGATTTCAAATGGCTTATTCATTTCCGCTATCCAAAGTTGTTTGCCTAAAGTCAAGTCCCAACCATCAAAACTCAAGTCAATAGCCATCGCCATGCATAATTTGCCTGGACCGGTCGCAGGCAAAGGGTCATCTCGTCCTAAACGCTTTCGCATTAAATCAACGCCTTCAATGGGCATAAGTGCGCGAATCAAAACGGCGCTTGGGACATTTTCAGGTTCAGTGACGGCGTTCAAGCAGCAAACTTGGTGAATGCGGTAAACATAAGCGTGTCCTGCTGGTCCGAACATGCTTTTGTTTCGGTTTGTTTTGCCTTTGAAAGCGTGATTTGCAGGGTCATTTTGAGCGAGATAGGCTTCGGTCTCAACGATGATGCCAGCAGTTACTCCCTCAATTGTCTCCCTCACCAAAACTTTTCCGAGCACCTCTTTTGCAAAAGTTACAGGTTCACGGTTGTAAAACTCTCGTTGCAAAACTTTGTCCCAGCCCACAGGCATCACCAAGTCTTTCGGCAAAATTTTCCCTGACCAAAGTCGGTGCTCAAAGATTCATCATCCGACCAACCAGCATTAGGCATGCAATAATTTTGCACAGGTGAAAGCCATGCGAAAGGAAATATGGGTTGGGCTTGCAGGCATCGCAATGGTTTTGCTTTTGGCAACTGTTTTGTTCATTGCTAAGAAGCGGGGAGCATCAGAGCGAATTAGCGAAGGGGAAGCCTCCCTTGAAGAAGGACCTCCTGGTGACCGAGAGATGAGTTTTTTGGAGCATTTGGCTGAGTTGAGGGCAAGGCTATTTTGGGCAATTTTGTTCTGGTCTGTTGGGAGCGTTATAGCGTGGACTTACTACGAAGAGATTTTTTGGCTCCTTGTCAAGCCTGTTGAACCAGCCCTTCGCAAATATGAAATCCCCATCACCTTGCAATCCATTTTTGAGCCGCTTTTGCTGAAGTTACAAATCAGCGTCGCTGCTGGCTTGGTCATTGCGTTTCCTGGCATACTTTATGAAGTTATGGCTTTCATTTGGCCAGCCCTTTACCCTCATGAAAAGCGTTTTGCGTTGAAACTTATCCCTGCTTCTTTGCTTCTGTTCGGTGCTGGCGTGTTTCTTGCTTACAACCTTATCCCTGTTGCAGCCCTTTTCATGCTGCAAATAGGCTTGCCTCACATGGACAATCCAGGCGTAAAAATCCAAGTGCTGAACTTTGCCCGCCAATACTTATGGTCGGTCGCCAAAATCGCTGCTGCTTGTGGCATTTTGTTTCAAATGCCTTTGGTCATGATGTTTTTGGGTAAGTTGGGGATTGTATCGGCAAAAAGTTTGCTCCATTATTGGCGTCATGCAATCGTTGCCATCTTTATCCTTTCGGCGATAATCACGCCCACCATAGACCCCGTCAACATGACTTTGCTTGCAGGACCGATTATCGGACTGTATTTTCTGAGCATACTTTTGGTTTACTTGACCCAGCCCAAATCTAGCCAATAAGTTGTCGTTCATCCGTCGGTTAAAGTCTTAGGACTTACGCAGTTGATGTCATTTTGTGTAGGGGCGGACGATAGTCTGCCCGAAAACATCCTTTATAAGGGATTAAAACTGTCCTTGCGGGCGGCTTAGCAGCCGCCCCTACATCCAACTGCGTAACTCCTAAGTAAGCACGATTTCCCAAAAGATGTTCGTGAGGCTGCTTATCAGTTTGTGAGCAAGATTTTAGGTGGCACAATTTAGCGCATTACTCCCGCTCATATGCCCTGTTGCATCTTTGCTCTGGATGCGACAAGATAACCAACGCTCTTAAAAATCACTTCAAAAGGAGGTGGTTTGAGATGAGACAAAAGGAGATGAGTCTTTTGCAAAGGGTTTTGGTTGGCTTGTGGTTTGCAGTAATCGTAGGGATAACAGCAAGGTTGGGTGAAGATATTTGCTTGTATGCCACGCTTCGTCAAAATCGCCTTCAACTTCAAAGGGAACTTCAAATGCTCAACCACCAAGCAACTGTGCTCCAAAACAAACTTCGCTATCTTTACACGCCTGACGGCATCAGGTGGGTTCAAAGGTCACAATTGATGGGAGTTGGCAACGAAAAGATTTTCGTTCTTGAAGATGGCTTATTGCCAATCAGCATGACGGAGTTGCTGCCGGGAGGATTTGAGGAATGGGAAGAAAAGAAAGTTCAGCAACCACGAAAGAACCGATGGCTCGTTCGCCTGTCCCGGCACTGGCAACGGTTGAGAAGCGAAAGGTATCGTTAGCGATTGTTTCGGCTATATGCCTATCTTTGCCACTCTTCATCCCTGCAACTTTCCCGCTGGCTTGGTTTGGGCTTGTTTTCCTAATGGCTGCTATCAATTCAAGCCATTGGAAAGTTGCCTTGATGGCTTCTTCGGTTTTTGGTCTCGCCTTTCACGGAGCAGCCAACTATTGGCTTGTTCCAACGGTCGCTGGGCTTGAGCCTTACACGGAATCGCAAAATCAAGCGATGGAAATTTGGGCTATTGTCGCCTTCGTTGCCCTCTTGCTTTGGCAAAGTTTGTTTGCTGCCATTTTTGGTTTGATTGCGTGGTCAGTGTTTCGCTTTGCGAGAGGTATTCAGGCTGCCGTCGGAATTGGTTCAGCGTGGCTGTTGATGGAGTGGCTGAGAAGTATCGGAATTTTCGGTTACCCTTGGGCACTTTTGGCTTCAACTCAGGTCGCTTTTTTGCCACTCGTTCAGTGGGTTTCCTTCATCGGGAGTTTCGGTTTAAGTGGACTTTTGGCTTTCGTAAATGCTTTGTTTTTTGAATGGCTTCGTTTCCGTGACAGAAGATTTTTGCTCGCTGCTTTTATCTCGCTGGCTTCGCTCAGTTTTGTCGGTTGGATTGAGATGGAGCGGATGAAAGCGGTCTTGAGAAAATCACCTCACTTAACAGTCGCTGCCGTTCAAGGTAATTTCGGCAAGGAGCGATGGCGCCAAGATGTAACTTTTGCTGAACTTGAAGAAATTTTGAGAACTCATCTTCGCCTTTCAGAACAAGCAGCAAAACGAGGTGCAAGGTTAATTGTTTGGTCTGAGACGGCGCTGCCTTGGAGTTTGAGAGAAGATGGGCGATGGGGTTACGGCGCCAGGGAAATTCAAGCCTTTGCCAACAAGAAAAAAGTGGCTTTATTCGTCGGTGCAAGTGAGGTGCGTAGCGGGAAAAGTTACAACGCTTGTTTCGTGTTCGCCCCTGAAAAAGCGTTGTCAGGGAATGAAACCTATCACAAAATTAGGCTCGTCCCATTCGGCGAGTATATTCCAGGCAAGGAAATTTTTCCTTGGCTTGGCAAAATTTTGCCTCACACACCTGTTGAAACTACTTCGGGAAATAGTTGGGGAATAACTGTTTTGAACTTAGAAAATGTCAAAGTGCGTTTAAGGGTAACAACTGCCATCTGCTTTGAGTCCCTTTTCCCCTTCCACCTTAGGAAACTCGTCAGCATCCCGTCATCGCAATTTTCTCCTGCTAACTTGCTCGTCATCATCACCAACGACAGTTGGTTCGGCAATACCCTTGCACCTCGCCACCATGCCAGAGTTGCGATTTTGAGAGCAGTTGAGTTGCGAAGGGGCGTTGTGAGAGGTGCCGGAACGGGAATAAGTGAAATTGTTTCGCCGACAGGGAAGGTCTTGCAAATGGCAGATTGGAATCAAAGACGCATCATCGTCGCATCTTTGCCAATAGTTATCGCAAGGTCAGTTTACCAAATTTTGGGCGATTTGCCTTTCGTCGCTTTTTCCCTTCTCGCTCTCGCATTAACGCTTTTTCGGGCTAAATCAAAAGGCAAAGACTGACCGCTTTTGAGCGAATGGTTTTCGGTTGAAGTCGTGGTAATTTGCTGCAGTGCTATAATGTTGCTGGCTTTTGCTGACAAATTTGAGCAAAGGGGGTTGGGACTGTGTCAACTCAGGAGAGACCTTTCCCGTGGGAAGAGAGACCAAGGGATTGTAGCGATGTAGTTTGGCGTTACAGCAAAAACCCTATCATTCCCCGAGACGCTGTCCCAAGGGCAAATAGCATTTTCAACAGCGCCGTCGTTCCTTTCAATGAAGGTTACGCGGGAGTTTTCCGCATTGACGACAAAAGGCGCATCATGAACTTGCATGCAGGCTTCAGTAAAGATGGAATCAATTGGCAAATCAATCCTGACCCCATTGAATGGATTTGCGACGACCCAGAAATTGCGAGATTTGAGTATCGCTATGACCCACGAGTCGTTAGACTTGAAGACCGTTATTACATCACTTGGTGCAATGGCTATCATGGACCAACGATTGGGATGGGCTACACTTTTGACTTCCGAGACTTCTACCAAATGGAGAACGCCTTTTTGCCATACAACCGTAACGGTGTCCTGTTTCCGAGGAGAATTCGCGGCAAGTATGCCATGCTCAGCAGACCAAGCGACAGAGGTCATACACCTTTTGGCGACATCTTTTACAGCGAAAGCGTTGACCTAATTCACTGGGGTTGTCATCGGTTCGTCATGGGACCAAAACATGGCTGGGAAAGCACAAAAATCGGCGCTGGCCCTGTCCCTATTGAAACCCTTGAAGGTTGGTTGCTGATTTATCACGGCGTCATAACTCAATGCAATGGCTTCATTTACAGCATGGGCGCAGCAATCCTTGACTTGGATTATCCATGGAAAGTCATCTACCGCTGCCGACCATACTTGATGACTCCCAATGAGTTATATGAGTGTGTTGGCGACACTCCCAATGTCGTTTTCCCTTGTGCTGCTATCGTTGACCAAGGGAACAAAAGGTTGGCAATTTACTACGGCGCTGCTGACACTGTAGTCGCACTTGCTTTTGCCTACTTGGACGAGTTGATTCAGTTCATCAAAGACAACTCGGAATTGTGAGAAAATGTCGTATCGGGATTTTTCAGTAGTGCCCAAATTTGCGGTCTTCTCCTTTGCTCTCGCCCTTTGAACAGAGTGGAGCAAACTTTTATAGACCCAACCCATCTTGGTCTGGCTCAAGCCTGCGCAAAGCCATCAGGGTGTAGCCAATAGTAGCCTTGACAGCATTAGCCAATTCAGAACTTTGGGAGTGAAAGGAGTCAATAGTGCTCTTGGTTGCTTCAACGGCTTCACGAGGTATGTTCTGAACCGATGAGCAATCTTGAACATACCTGACCAAGTTTTCGGCATTGTTGCGTTTCGCTCTTCTCCAACCTAAGCAGCGCCTGATTTCCCTCAAAGCGAATTCAATCATGTCTTCCAGCGCTGCTTCATTTCGCTTCTCTCTCAAAAGCCAAATCGGTTTTATGGCGGATTTGAAACCGACATTGAAACTTCGCCCCAAAGGTGTCAAAGGCAGCGTTTGCACCATTCTGACCCAAATTACTTTGTCAAGGCTGTTTGGGTCAAAAGGGTCAGGTTCTTTAGGCTCAATTCTGAAACTGACCAGGCCTTGCTGCCAAAATTCAGCCAAAGCAGACAATAGCATCGTTTCCGCTAATTTCTCGTTCAAAACTAACTTGCCATCGCCGACTTCAGTGTATTTGTGCCTTTGCCATTCGGGCACTTCGCCTTTAGGCAGGGTTTCAACGAACTCTTCAGCAAACCGCAAGACCACACACTCTGCTCCCCACTTCTCTGGTGGTGGCAAAGTCGGTTCATCGGGTGCATTCAGCCATCGGTTAAATTGTCGCAACCCGTAAACCATTAACACTGTCAATCCCAAAGCAATTAAAACGAGCCAAAAGACGACCAAAATGACGCCTGGCGGCATTTCGCTTCACCCTCACTGAGAATGACTTCCGCCAAACAAAAATCCTGACACAACAAAACTTTCAAAGCGATACTTGTTAAGTTCCCCATTTTCTGATAGGAGTTACGCAGTTGGATGTAGGGGCGGCTGCTAAGCCGCCCGCAAGGGCTGTTTTAACCCCTTATAAAGGATGTTTTCGGGCAGACTATCGTCTGCCCCTACACAAAATGACATCAACTGCGTAAGTCCTATTTATGAAATGGATTGAACCGATGCTGTGACAAAATCAAGATGGTGATTTGCATGGATTTTGACGAGAAACTTCAAGTGCTTGTAAGCGATGCAATATTTGAGTGCGAGGGTGGCAAAAGCGTATCTGCAAGGGCAGTCCAGCAAGTCAAAGAGCAAATGTTGCAGGAGAGTGTTTACCATGCGAAAGTCGCCGGCGGAACAATGCCTCTGCTCAAAACTCTCCTAACCAACGCTTGCATCAAAAATTGCCACTATTGCCCAATCGCTGACTATTGTGACCATCGCGTTGTTTCCTTCAAACCTTACGAAATGGCTCGCCTGTTCATGGCGATGCACAAGTCGGGTTTAGTTAATGGTTTGTTTTTGTCAAGCGGAATAGTTCGTGACCCAGACACGACTCAAGAGATGATAAATGAGACGGCGAAAATTTTGCGAACCAAATATGGCTTCCTTGGCTACATTCACCTGAAAATCATGCCTGGCGCTTCACTTGAAGCCATTAAAGATGCGGCTAGATGGGCAAACCGAATAAGCGTCAATGCCGAAGCGCCCAACGAACATCGGCTCAAACAGATTGCACCCGACAAAAGTTTTCAAAAGGAAATGCTTCCGACCCTTGAAGGCATCTCTCATGTCATAACACAAAAGAGGTTAGAGTGGCTGGAACGGAAAGGCAAAGTCCAACGCACTGGCAAAGGTTGGTTGGCGGATTTGGATGAATTGGCTGAAGTTCACCTCCTGCCAGTTTTATCCAGCACAACGCAATTTGTTGTGGGAGCAGCAGGTGAAAGCGACAAAGAATTGTTGCAAACGACAATCCAGTTTTACCGCCAATTCAACTTGGGGCGAGCATACTTTAGCGCTTTCCGTCCCATTTGCGGGACAAAGTTGGAAAACGCCCCTGCCCAAATGCCTATCCGTGAACATCGGCTTTATCAAGCCGATTTTTTGCTGCGCCGTTACGGATTTGAGTTAGACCAACTCCCTTTTGATGAGCACGGCAATTTGCCAAAAGATGTTGACCCCAAATTAGCATGGGCACTACAGCATCCTGAACGCTTCCCCGTTGAAGTCACAAAGGCTGAAAGAGAGGATTTGTTGTCAATCCCTGGCATCGGTCCAGAAACAGCAGAGCGAATTCTCAAAGCACGCAAGGAAGGAGTATTGCTTACCGCTCACGATCTCCAATCTTTGGGCGTTCATCTCAAACGGGCAGCCCCATTTTTAACTTTGCACGGCAAGCCTCTGACAGAAGAGGTCTCTGTAAGGAAACCCGAACCAAAAAATCAATTACGGTTGCTCTAAACCTTTGCCTGCTTGGGAAAAGCCGAAATCGGAAATTCAAGTTCAGGATGCTGTTGTTTTCGCTCTCTCCAATTCGTAGTCGGCAATGCCTTTGCGAACCTCTTCAGCACTTTGATGCAGCGATTTCAACTCCTCGTCAGTCAGTTTCAATTCCACAATTCGTTCCATACCGTTTTTGCCCAAGATGATTGGCACTCCAATGAAGACATCGCGCAAGCCATACTCACCTTGCAACAAAACGCTACAAGGCATAAGTCTTTTTTTGTCCCGAACGATTGCCTCAACCATTTCGGCAACTGCAGCACCAGGAGCGTAGTAAGCGCTGCCCGTTTTGAGCAAGTTGACAATCTCCGTCCCTGCCTTTCGTGTTCGGTCGTTAATTCGCTCAATGACATCAGTTGGCAAAAGTTCGGTGATGGGAACACCTGAAACGGTTGTGTAACGGGGCAAAGGAACCATTTGGTCACCGTGAGAGCCCAAAACCATTGCTTGGACATCTTTGACAGAAACTCCAAGTTCAAAGGCGACGAAGTAACGCATTCGGATTGAGTCCAAGACACCTGCTTGCCCAATGACGCGTTCGCGCGGGAAACCGGTGACCTTCCAAGCAACATAAGTCATGACATCAAGCGGGTTAGTGACGACGATTACGATGGAATTGGGCGCTAAATCGCGAACATGGTTAGCAATCGTTTCAATGATTCCTGCATTGGTCATCAGCAAATCCATTCTCGTCATGCCAGGCTTGCGCGGAACTCCTGCTGTGATGGCAACAACATCACTGTCTTTGATGACACTGTAATCGTTCGTTTTACCAACAAGTGCCACATCAAACCCGTCAAGGGGAGAAGATTCAGCCATGTCCAACGCTTTTCCTTCGGCTACAAACTCAACGACATCAACGAGCACGATGTCACCTAATTCTTTTTGAGCCATTTTCAGTGCAGCAGATGAGCCTACCATTCCAGCACCAACGACAGCAATTTTAGGTCGTCCCAACATTTTCCTCATCCTCCTCCTTCGTGAGTGCTCGGTTTACACAATGGCAATTTAACGCTGCTCACCTTTTTCACATCCCCCATTCAACAGTTTTGCACAGCCATTATTTGCTTGCTAAAGTTGGACATTGACGCAAATGGGATGGCTGAGTAAGGCTTGAAAGGCAAAAAATTTAGGACTTACGCAGTTGATGTCATTTTGTGTAGGGGCGGACGATAGTCTGCCCGAAAACATCCTTTATAGGGTTTAAAACTGCCCTTGCGGGCGGCTTAGCAGCCACCCCTACATCCAACTGCGTAACTCCTACACCTTAACGGCATTCGGATTTTTGGCTGCCAGAATGTGAACCGCTGTGACCTGATTCACATTCCGAGCAGCAAGAACCTTGGTTTGAGCCGTTTTGAGTTAGACCGTTGCTATTGACTGGAGAGTTCAGAACCTTGAAGCCATTCTTAGTCAGCGTTCCAACCAATTCGCTGTATCGCACTGTCGCCTTCGGGTCAAAACTGACGAGCAACCCTGATTTATCTGCTTTCACATTAGCGACACCTTTTACCCTTTTGAGAACTTGAACGGCTTTTTCTCGGTCTGCCTTATCCCAATTGCTGATGGGCAAAAGCAAAGTAAGTCGGTAAGAGACCTGCTTATGAGTTTGAGCGACAAGGGTTGAGACAGGCGTTTTACTCTCGTCCAAAGTTACAAAAGCACACTTGCCCTTGAGCGAAACTTCAGCCTTTTGGACACCCTTCACGCTTTTCAGCGCTTTCGTCAGGCTATCAACACAACCTTCGCAATGAAGTCCTTCAGCAGCAAAAGTCAAATTGACGGGTGAAGATTTGCTCCCTTCACTCGTTTTAGCCAAACAAAGTGCAAAAGCCATCGCAACTGTCAGGCTTGCAAAGAGCCAACGCATACTCTCAACCTCCTTTGGCATTACTGTTTAGGCAATTCAAATCTTAAAACGACCTGACGGTGAATTCAAGTCCCGTGAGAATCTCCTTGAGATGAAGCGGTCTTGCTTGACCGTAAGAGTTTGTTAAACTTTTCGTTGAGTGTTTTTGCCGTTTGGTCTCAACGGTTCACGGCAAAAAGTTGTAAGCAGGTTTCTTTTGCCAGCAACCCCAAAGCGACCAAAAACTGCCAATCAAGTAATCGCCAAGCACTAAGCCCATGAAGAAGGGTGTCGCTTGACGATGCATCGCCAACCCGCCCCAACGAATGAGCGACGCTTTCAAAAGCCAAGCCACAAAAAGTGAAACCCAAAACAAGTTCATGCTCCAACTTCCTGAAACGACAAAGCCTGCTGGGTGAAGTGGGAAGTTGAAATGGTTGTGCAAAGTTGACAGCAAAAAGGTTTGAGTTAAGCCCCAAAGGATCGCGAAAAGGGAAGCCCAGCCAAAACCTGTCGGCGAATAGCGGTAAGTGTCCAACTGCCGAAAAACTTCCATGCCATACCAAGGTCGCCCACCAAACTGAAACGATGCCCTCAACAAAGCCCAAGCCCCAAAACCGTAACCGAGCAACCAACCGACAACGCTCGCCTTCATCGCAACCCTCATCTCAACCTTATCCGTGCCCCGTGTCCTGTGTTGCATGTCCCGCAATTGTTTTTCCAGCCACATGCCTTCCAAGATGTGAGGCATCGGATGTCCACGATATGCTCGGTTGAAACCGCCAAAAATTGTCAAGAAGCAAAGGTCTCGCATTGACAAATTCCTGCTGCCTGAAACGAAAAGCAACATGCGGTCAGGACCTGAAAAGTGCAAATCGTGAACGGGCGAACCCAACTGCGCACGAATGCGAGCGATTCCGATGGCTATCAAAAAGTAGCCCGCAAAAAACAACATTGCAAGCCACCAACTCATTCCTTGCTGGACACATAAAATTGTCAAGCCAACGAAACAAGCGACGAACCCTAACGCCCAAACCGTTTCGGAGCGAAAGGAAGTTTGTGTTTCAACATCGGTTGCAACAGCAACTTTCAACTTTACATTTGCTCCTTTGTCTTTCACTCGCTTGAACTCTTGCACTCCTGCACGCTTATACGCCTGCACGCCTGCACGCTTACGCGCCTGTGCGCTTTCTTTCAACTTCGGCATCAACGCCAGCAACGCCCAACAAGCATAAGCGCCAAATTGTTGCTCTTCAGCGTAAGGGAATCTTGGCAATCCCCACCATCCCGTCATCGCTGCCAAAACCCGCTCAATTTTCCAGACGAGGTAGAAGACCCAGCAAGAAAGTGTCAAGTCAAGTGGCATCAAGAAACCTAATCCGACACCGAAAGGCAACAAAGTTATGGGCGTCCAGCCAATGGCGTTGAGTGGTCGGTTCGGGAAGAAGGGACTTAGGTCAAAAAGCCAACCGCCCATGCTGGGTATGTTTGGGTAAAGGAAATGCAAACCGTTGAGCAAGTTCATGAGCGCAGCCAAGCAAAAACCTACCCAGAAAACTTTTTGGCGAAGCAAAGGTAAATTCGGCGTCATAAGTTCCAGCGGAATTTGAGCGATGGGGTAACTGAGCCTCGCCTTTTCAGTCCAATCACGGAGGAAGAGACCGCAGAGACATAACATACCTAAGCCCAGCAAAAACAAAAACGAGCCCCACCAAAGCAGTGCAGGCAACCAACCTTGAACCACATCCCAGCGCTCAAAAGTTGCCAAACCCGTATAGAAGCCACGCAAAGCATCTTTGTCCCAAACAACAAGCAAGCGAGGCAGGTGAGGCAAAATCGTGACATCCCAGTCATTTCCCTGACCTGCGAACCAGATGGGATGAGCGATGACGGACAAAAGCGGTTGAAGCAAATCCAACCCGAAAACGGCAGATGCCACCGAGAGGCTGACATAAAGCCAAAGGAGACTTGAAGGTGAAAGCGAACGGCGAAACAAAATTCGTGTCAGTTCGTTGATGAGTGCAACTGCAAAAATCGTAGCGACCACATTAACGAACAGAGAGACCGTTGACGGTCGCATCTGCCCCGTCATCAACCCGTAAGCATCCCAAAGGGCATTGAGGGCAATGAAGACTACAACGAGCAAAACTGTCAACAGCCCCACCGTCCATGATTGATGTCTCGTTGCCCGTTCCATTTTAGCGCCCTCCGAGCAGGAAAACAACGAGATGGCAAGTTCGGCGGAAATTGAATCCTTAAATTTTGACGGCAAATTGCCACAAAATCGCCGTTGACAAAATGGTTCAGCGTGCTTTTTTGCGGAGGGCAAGCCTCTGGCTTGCCGAAAATTTTTGGGGCAGGACGGTAGCCCTGCTCTCCGAATGGTTTTGATTCGGCGTCAACTTAGCCCATAAACACAGTGCAAGGATTTCTACAAAGCCGAACCTATCAGCGATGTAACACTTTGAAGGGAGATGCCAGCGATGCGATTGGTAGGCGCTTGTTGCTTGTTGGCAGTTGCAGTTTTGCTTCTCGGGTGTTCAAATCGTCAAGGCACTGTCGTTACTCGCTCCACTTCTTTTGAGACGAGCACTGATGAAGATGCCGTCCTTGACTGGGTTGAGGCTTTAGAGACAGAGTTGAGACAGAGTCCACGACCCTTCACCGACGATGAGTGGACAAAGGTTAAGCAACTTTGTGAAAACAGCGACCCGGGAATTCGCATTGTTGGGCTTTATTTGTGCGGGTTCGCCAGAAACGACCCCAATCGGCGTTCTGAAGCCATTCAAATTGCCAAGAACTTGTTGAGCGACCAAGAGCCAAATGTCCGAGCCAGCGCTATTCTGACGCTGCACGACTTAGACGCCCGCGAAACTGCTTCCGAGATTAAAAGTTTGCTGAACGATGCTGATGAGCATGTCCGTGAAGACGCAAATGCTGTTTTACAAGCATGGGGATATTCAGTTTCTGAACCAGTCTCACAACCGACGGAATAAAATTGTCAACACTGGCATGCTTGCAGTTTTCCCTTTATCGCTTTTGAGTAGGCGCTTCTTTGAACATTGGTGGTTTGGGTTTGAAACCTTCTGGCATCTTTTGTGTTTGAGTGCGACCGCCAAGCATGAATATGCCCGCCACAACTGCGATGACCAGCAATATCAACGCAATCGCTAACCAAGTTGGAACGGTTCGTTTCATTTCCTTCCTCACCTCAACTTTCGGCTTGGCATCCAGAAGGAAAATCGTTAACGCTGCCACTGAGGATGCCAATATCGCTTGCTGAGCACCGATGTCAGTTTCTGCCACTTTGCGTGTCCGTCAAGGAAAGCGAAGTTAAGTCCTGCATTATGCCTGTTTCTGGCAAACCAAACCCAAGTCCAAGGGCAATTTGTCCATTCTTTTCCAGCCCAATCGTCACCGCCGCTGACATTGATTTCAACGGACAAGTCTTTGCAGTTTCCAGTGTAACCGACAGACCAAAAAGCACCGTCAAGGTAAGCACCTACTTCGGTTGTGATAATGGCTTCTGCAGGTCTCGGCCATTGAGCCAAGTGCGGAAACCAACGAATGGCGATATTGAAACCATAATGCAACCGAGCAATTTCAGGGTTCTTGCCACAAGTCTCTTGTCCCGTCGGTTGGTCGCCAATACTTGGGCAAATGTAAATTTGGCGGTTGCGAGTGTAAGTTTCTAAGAGCGCAAAGAAGCAAAAGCCCCTCCGGTCACCGCGAACTGCAACGCAACCGCAAGGCTGTGGCGGGACACGCTCATCGTAGTCTTGAACATACTGGGCTACCGCTAAGCCTATTTGCTTGATATTGTTTAGGCAAGCCGATTGCCTTGCTTTTTCCCTCGCTTGACTAAAGACGGGGAACAAAATCGCCGCCAGAATGGCGATTATTGCAATCACCACGAGCAACTCAATGAGAGTGAAGCCAAATCTGAATTGACAAATTTTGTGCTGCATCTTTATCGCCCTCCTTCTTCACTCTTGAGTCAACGAAATGGGACGATTTTGACGGATGGTCAAACTGCAATTGCAAATGTGAAACAACTTTGGGAAAGGCGTGCAATTTTCATTGACCTTAATGCGGCTAATTTTGACCTAACCCCAAACGCGCAAGAAGGGTTTCTGGCGGATGCGTTTTCGGCTGCGAACTGAGTTCGGCGTCTTACCATACGCTCGTTTGAATAACCTCTGAAAATGACGCAAATCGTTAAAACCAGCCAAGAAAGCGACATCGCCAATGCTCAAACCTGTCTCCTGAAGCAGATAATGAGCCACACGCAATCTTAGCCGTTCCAAATACTGCCAAGGGGTGATGTTTAGGTAACGGCGAAAAAGTCGGCAAAGATATTCGGGCGTCACACCACAATAGCCAGCCACCTGGTTCAAAGTTATGGGCTTATTGTAAGCACGATGCAAGGCTGTGAGGGCATTTTGAAGTGGAAGGGGCAAATCGTTGTTGGCGAAGTTGCTTTCAGTGGGCAAGAAGGGTGACGAACGGGCAAGTAAACCGAAGAAAGCCATCAGTAAACCTTTTGTCACCCTGAAGTCAGCATCGGTCTGGTTTCGCTCCCTCTCCCATTCCCAAAACAAATCCGCTAACCTTCGTTCAGCGACGACGAAATGTGCGCTTTGGTAATGAGCCTTTGGCGTCAAGCGAGAGCGAAGCACTACAACCCCAAAAGGATGAATTTTAAACCAAAGCCACTCGCGCGACAGGATTCGGTTGCTCAGCATGAGATAAGGCGCATACAAGGTGCCTTTAGGCAAGTAAAAGCCTTGCCCCTCGCTCAAAGCCAGCATTTTGTTCTCAACAAGCATCAATCCTTGCCCCGAAACAAGGTAAACGAATTGTGGAGTCCCATCTTGCCTCGGGCGTGACCAACTTTCGCTCACGATAGGAACAATTGCAGCGTCCGAAGGCAAGGAACGCACAACTGATTGAAATAACTTGTCGCCAACCGCTTCAACTTTCGGCAGAATTTGGCGCCGTATCAGTTCAGATATGCTTTCCCAAGTCCCTTCCTCGCCGACAATTGGAAGGTTGGGCAGATAGGTTTTGTTTGCCATTGCTTTTCCCTCCCCACTTGAGTTTTTGTGTCGCAATTCCTGTTCACGAAACCAAACGAACGGGAACGCCTCTTTCCGCCAAGTAGCGTTTTATCTCGGCGATGCGATACTTGCCATAGTGGACGATGGAAGCCACAAGGGCTGCATCGGCTTTTCCAATTGTCAATGCTTCGTAAATGTGCTCCAAAGTTCCAGCACCGCCTGAAGCGATCACTGGGACGGAGACTGCTTCCGCAATTCGTTTCGTCAAGCCAATGTCATAGCCAACTTGAGCGCCATCGGCATCCATGCTCGTCAGCAAGATTTCGCCTGCACCCAACTCAACTGCCTTGACAGCCCACTCAATTGCGTCAAGTCCCGTCGGCGTCCTTCCGCCATGAATGTAAACTTCCCATCGGCAATTTTCTTCAAAACGCTCATCGCCCTCAAAGGGTTTCGGTTCGCGACCAACCCGCTTTGCGTCAATGGCAACGACAATGCACTGGCTCCCAAATCGTTCCGACGCTTCGCGAATAAGTTCAGGGTTTTGAACCGCTGCGGTGTTTATGCTCACTTTGTCAGCGCCCGCTTTCAAAACTTCACGAATGTCCTCAACGGTTCTCAAACCACCGCCAACTGTGTAGGGAATGAAAACTTTTTCGGCGACACGAGAGGCAAGTTCTGCGATGATTTTCCTTCGCTCCGCTGAAGCGGTGATGTCAAGGAAGACCAACTCGTCAGCGCCTTCTGCGTCGTAGTAAGCGCCGAGTTCAACTGGGTCGCCAGCATCTCGCAACTGAACAAAATGTGTTCCCTTGACAACTCTTCCGTCCTTGACATCAAGGCAAGGGATGATGCGTTTTGCCAACATAGCGTCTTCACCCCACGACTTAAAGTTTGCGGCTCTTCGGGCGCGAATCACCAGACCCAACACACGAATCCTTTGAGGTATTCGCTTTCTGGGAAGGTGACAAGAACAGGGTGGTCACGGCTTTGTCCTAAACGCTCAACGATAACGACATCGCGTTTCGCATCATGGGCAGCCTCAAAAATCACCTGCTGGAACATTTCGGTGCTAACCATGCCTGAACAGGAAAATGTCACGAGAAACCCTCCCGGCTTAAGCAACCTCATCGCGAGCCAGTTGATGTCCTTATAGCCCCGCAGGGCGTTCGGGACTGTCGCTTTCGTTGGAGCAAATCTTGGCGGGTCAAGGACGATGGCGTCAAATTGCTCACCTGCATCCCGAAATTTCCGGAGCACTTGAAAGGCGTTGCCCTCAAGCGATTGGACCGAACCGGTAAAGCCGTTAATGGCTGCGTTCTCTTCAGCCAACATCAACGCCTCCGCAGAAGTGTCAAGGTTGATAACTTGCTTTGCTCCAGCGCGAAGGGCATAGACGGCGAAACTGCCTGTGTATGAGAAGGCGTTGAGCACCCGTTCGCCTTTCAAGTAATGCGCTGACCGGAGACGATTTTCCCGTTGGTCAAGGTAAAATCCCGTTTTGTGCCCTCGCCAAACATCAACGATGAACTTAAGCCCATGTTCGTTTATGGTCAAACGCTCGGGCGGCGGTTCGCCCCTCACAAGTCCAACGCGAGGCACCAATTTCTCTCGCAACCGAGTATCAAAATCGCTCCGCTCAAAAACACCCTTAGGACGGACGAGTTCTGCCAAGAACTCGGCTATCGTTTCTCGCCACTTTTCCATCGCCGGCGTGTAGATTTGCACGACAACAAAATCGGCGTAGCAATCAGCAATAATGCCGGGCAGGAAGTCGCTTTCAGCGTAGACAAGCCTAAAGGCATCGGTTTCATCTGGGATGCCCAATTGCACCCGTTTTTGCCATGCTTGGCTCAACCTATTCCAAAGCCACTCTTCGTCAAGCCTTTCGTTTGGATCCCAAGTAGCAAGTCTAACTGGCACTTCGGATTGTGGGTTGATAAACCCGCGAGCCAACCAAGTTCCGTTTTGGCTGACGACATCAACGACATCGCCGGGCTGAACTTTACCTTCAATTTTCGCTACCGAGCCGCTGAAGAGCCACGGGTGGCGTCGCTTGACAGCATCTTCCCGTTCCGCTTTCACGATAACTTTGCCCGTCGGTTCGCCTTTTGGCATAACTGCGTCACCCAAACCCAAATTTTGGCTCATTGGGGAATTTAACTTTCTTTGGACTTACGCAGTTTGCATCCTTCTTAGGACGCAACATTAGTCGCAACCAATCAGAAACCGCCATTTTTTCTGGGCTGAAGCCCCTTTATTGGTGACTCATTATGTTGGTCTTGTAGGGGCGTGTGAAACACGCCCGCTTTTCTTCGGGCGCATTTCATGCTTTTCTTCGGGCGCATTTCATGCGCCCCTACATTGAATTGCGTAAAAAGAGGCTTTGGTGTCTGAACTGAGATCAATGCTAAGGGTTGACAGGAATGGTGGAATGAAGGATTTTGTCAAGCCGAAATTTCTTTGTTGTGGCAAACTGAAGACAGCGGTGAAACGAGCATGCTATAGGAAAGAGGAGATGGGGCAGGAATGATCGGCGCGAAGGTAACGCCACAGGAAAAGAACAAGCGCTTGAGAAAACTTTTAGAGCAGCCGGGAATAATCCGCAGTTTTGGAGCCCACGATGTCTTCACCGCTTTGCTTGTTGAGCGTGCAGGCTTTGAAACGGTTTTCATTGGGGGCTTTGGAACTTCAGCGAGTTTGCTTGGCTTGCCCGACATCAACTTTTTGACGCTGAGCGAAATGGCTGATGCCGTTAGGAGGATGGCTCGCCGCTTGACAGTTCCTCTAATCGCTGACGGTGACACGGGTCACGGGGATGTCCACAATGTCGTCAGGACCGTTGCTGAATTTGAGTCGGCAGGTGCATCGGGGATCATTTTGGAAGACCAAGTTGTGCCGAAGCGATGCGGTCACTTTGAAGGCAAGCAAGTCATTCCTGCA
>Ga0209289_100550_pt1 | contig 18889 bp, 18 predicted proteins | sample GXS110809BmetaG_FD_184121 | JGI IMG/M metagenome (GOLD analysis project Ga0209289, IMG submission 184121) | Hot spring microbial communities from Gongxiaoshe hot spring, China to study Microbial Dark Matter (Phase II) - GXS 110809B (SPAdes)... ...
TCATATAGTTATTATAGTTACTACGATCCTTACAGTATTTACGGGGAAAACATAAAGATAAGTTTTCCAACAGAATACTGGTATTACGATTATTCAACAGGAGAATATAAGAAAGGAAAATAAAAAACAAGGAAAATTAAAAAATTTGTATAAAATATAAATGTAATAGGTAAAAAGGAGGTGGATTTTATTCGATATAAATTCAAGTGAAAAAAAATAAAAAGAGAAAGGAGGAGGATTGATGGAAAAAGAGTTAATCAAACCTGTGATTCCCACTTTAGGAAAACACATAATAGTGGAGTTATCAGGATGTGACGAAAATAGTATAAATGAAATAACTGAAGTAGAGAAAACAATGCTGGAAGCTGCAAAACAAGCCAATGCAACAATCATTAAGAGTGTTTTCCATAAGTTCTCTCCAGTCGGAGTAAGCGGAGTTGTTGTTATCTCAGAATCCCATCTTTCCATCCATACCTGGCCCGAATTAGGATATGCAGCTATTGACATTTATACATGTGGAAATACAACTAAACCATTCAAAGCTTGCTATTATTTAGCAAAAAAATTCAAAGCCCAAAAAATAAAAGCAACTTATATTCTAAGGGGTATAGAAAACAAAAGGAAAAACCTCTATACACATAAAATTAAAATAATAGAAGGTAATATAAACGTCTTAAAAGTCCTACCAACAAGAATAAAAATAGAAAAATACAAAAATGGTAACCATAAAAAAGATTTATTATTGGTAGGTGGATAAAAAATGAGCTTATTCATACCTTTGGATAATTACGAAAAATTTGATCAATCTCTACCTCTACAATGGCTATGGTACTATGAATACCACAGTATTTACGAAGTTCATGCACATGCAGTAAAAAATGTAATAATAAGAGCAAGAAGTAAATACCAACAAATAGACATAATAGATACTTTTAACAGTGGAAAAATATTGGTTTTAAACAGTGAGCCTCAGTCTGCTCAAGTAGATGAACATATTTATCACGAAACATTAGTCCATCCAGCATGTATATTACATAATAATCCTCAAAAAGTATTAATCATAGGAGGAGGAGAGGGAGCAACATTAAGAGAAGTCCTAAAATACAAAACAGTACAAAAAGTTGTAATGGTAGATATAGATGAAGAATTACACCGAATTTCAAAAGAATATTTAACAGAATGGCATCAAGGATCGTTTTCAGATCCAAGAGTTAATCTAATATTCGATGATATAAAAAATTACATAAAAGATTGCCAAGAAAAATTTGATATAATTATCTCAGACCTTAATGAACCAACAGGAAGCACTCCTGCATTTAAAATCTACACTGAAGATTTCCTTAAACAAATAAAGAAAATAACAAATGAAAACAGTATTTTCGTAATGCAAGCCTCTGATATGAAAGATTTACTTTTCTGGGAATATAGGAAAGATCAAGATGTTCCCCTACTTAAAGATTATGTTGAATTATTTGGCAAGTTTTTCAAAGATGTTAAAATATTCCACACATTTATCCCCTCGTTCTACAGCGATTGGGCATTCTTAATAGCAGCAAACCAAAAAATTAGTGAATTAAGCAATCAACAAATAGATGAAAGAATAAAAGAAAGAATTAACGGAAAATTAAAATACTACGACTCTGAAACACATAAATTACTGTTTTCACTACCCAAATACGTAAGGGAAATAATAAACATCCGCTTGGGGGTATAGCGGTATATAAATCCCCACCAAAAAAAAGCTATGAAAAAAAATATTCATCCTCAAGTTTTTGAAACAATAGTAACCTGTGGTTGTGGTAATACATTTAAAACTATTTCAACAAAGAAAGAATTGAAAGTAGAAGTATGCTCTAATTGCCACCCATTCTATAAGGGAGTCACAACTACCACAGTAGAAGCAAAAGGTAAAATAGAAAAGTTCTTATCAAAATTTGGAAACTATCAAGAAAAAATTACAGCAAAGCAATCTAAGAAAACCCAAAAAAATAAAAAATAAAAAAATAAAATAGAGCTAAAACTATGATGGATAATCATAAAAAATGGTTTATTATTGCTATAATCTTGATATTGATAGGTTTCACTTATAGGTTTATACCACATCCACCCAATTTTTCTCCTCTAATGGCAATAACAATCTTTAGTTCCTTTGTTTTATCGAAAAAAATCAACAAATACTTTTCATTTTCTATCCCATTAATAATCCTTTTTATTTCAGATTTAATAATTGGGTTCAGCATTATTAATTTGTTTGTATATATAGGATTTTTAATTTCCTCTCTTCTCAGCTATATCTACTCCTTGAAAGTTCAAAAAAACATAATAATACATTCCAATTTAAGTGGGTTAATAAATAATACAGTTTTCTTTATCATATCTAACTTTGGAGTATGGATTTTTACAAACATGTATTCAAAGACTTGGCAAGGATTAATTGAATGTTATTACAATGCTATACCATTCTTTAAAAATTCAGTTTTATCAACTTTAATTTTTACAACGATTATTTTCTTAATATATCCATTATTAGAAATGGAGAAGAGGGAGCAATATGATAGCAGGTAATTTTGATGTAATAGTAATAGGAGCTGGACATGCAGGTATAGAAGCTGCTGTAGCTTCAGCAAAAATGGGTTGCAAAACAGCCATATTTACCATGATACTTGAAAATATAGGGCAAATGAGTTGCAATCCAAGCATCGGTGGTCCTGCCAAAGGACACTTAGTAAGAGAAATAGATGCTTTAGGTGGAGTTCAAGCAATGGCAGCAGATAATACAATGATACACATTAGATTCCTAAACACCAGCAAAGGACCAGCTGTAAGAGCCTTAAGATCACAAAACGATAGAAATCTTTACAAAAAATTCATGAGAAAATTGTTAGAAAATCAGCCTAACCTACACATAAAACAAGAAGAAATAGAAGAAATACTTGTGGAAGAAAACAAAGTAGTTGGAGTAAAAACAAGGATAGGATTGGTTTATTTAACAAAGTCATTAGTTATAGCAACCGGGACATTTTTAAGAGGATTGATACATATAGGGGCTGTAAAAATGGAGGGAGGGAGAGCTGGAGAATACGCCTCTAATTTCTTAACTAAATCACTACATAAACTCGGTTTCGAAACAATTAGATTAAAAACAGGAACACCACCGAGAATTCATAGAAAAACGATAGATTATAGTGTAATGAATATTGTTGAACCATCAAAAGAGCCTGTTTTCTTCGAATTTTTCCCAACTTGTCCATACCCAGAAAATCAAATAAATTGCTATCTTACAAGGACCACAAAAGAAACAAAAAAAATAATCTTAGAAAACCTTCATCTGTCTCCAATGTATAACGGAGAAATAGAAGCCACAGGAGTTAGATATTGCCCATCAATAGAAGACAAAATAGTTAAATTTGGAGATAAAGAAGAACATCCGATATTTTTAGAACCTGAGGGGTTTGACACAGATGAAGTTTATGTACAAGGCTTTTCTACTTCATTACCTGCAGATATACAGTTAAAAATGCTAAGAACAATAGTAGGATTAGAAAATGTTGAAATGATTAGGCCTGCTTATGCGATAGAATACGATGCAGTAAAACCTTACCAAATAGACCCAACATTGCAAACAAAAAAAATAAAGGGATTATTTTTAGCAGGACAGATAAATGGAACAACAGGATATGAAGAAGCTGCAGCACAAGGACTAATAGCAGGAATAAACGCAGCACTCTATAGCAAACAAAAAGATCTTTTAGTTCTTTCAAGAAATACATCTTACATCGGAACATTAATAGATGATTTAACAACCAAGGAAATAACAGAACCATATAGGATGCATACATCAAAAGTAGAATACCGCCTCTATCTAAGACATGACAACGCTGACGAAAGATTAACACCCTTGGGATATCAATTAGGATTAATAAGCCAAACTATTTACCAAAAATTCCAAGAAAAAATGAAAAAAATAAAGGAAGAAATAGAAAGATTAAAGGAAGTTTTTCCTCATAGATATCCCGAATTAAAACAAAAACTAAAAGAAATGGGATTGGAAAATACTTATGAAAGCTTATATGTTTTACTTAAAAGACCAGAATTTTCATACGTAAATACGGAATGCTTAGATATAAATAGACCTAAATTAGATAAAGAAATCCAAGAAAGAGTAGAAATTGAAATCAAATATGAAGGATACTTGAAAATAGAAAAAGAAAAAATAGAAAGAATGAGAAAATATGAGGAAATGATTATACCTGAAAATATGAATTTCTTTGAAATAGAACATTTATCCTATGAGGCAAGAGAAAAATTAACAAAATATAGACCAACAACGATTGCACAAGCATCCAGAATAGCAGGAATAAGAGTCTCCGATATATCTTTACTTATCTTAGCAATCCAAAAGAATAGAAACTAAATATGGAAGAAAAATTTGAATTAATAACAAAAATAACGAAAATATTCAAAGATGAAAACTTAGAGGAATTAGAGATTGAAAGTAAAGAAGGAGAAGAAAGTTTTAAAATAATTTTGAAGAAAAATTATCAAACCAACGAAAAATTAGTTTTTATACCCAATACCCAAATAAATAAAGAAGAAACTGGAAATAGAATTACAGAAGAAGTGGAAAATATAGAAATAGAAAATGTAGAAAGCAAAGAAGAAATTGAGAATGGGTTAGTAATTAAAGCTCCAATAAGTGGTAATTTTTATCTTACTCCTTTCCCAGGTGCAGAACCATTTATTCAAGAAGGACAAGAAATAAAGAAAGGACAAGTAGTTTGTATTATAGAATCGATGAAAGTTTTAAACGAAATAGAAAGCCCATACAGCGGCATCGTAAAGAAAATTTTAGTAGAAAATTCGAAATTCGTAAAAGAGGGAGATCCCTTAATCTTAGTAAAATAAGCGTAAAATAAGTGAAAGAAAATTTTATCTCCAAATTTTCAAAACTTCCAAAGTATATCTTAAAATTAACCAAAAAGTATTCCAATAGGCTTATTTTTGGGCAAAACAGGTCTATATTTAAAGGAAGCGGCATAGAATTTGTAGATATAAGAGAGTATGTTGAAGGTGATGATCCAAGGTACATTGACTGGAACGTTAGTGCCAGGATGAATCAGTTATTCGTCAGAAATTTCCAGGAAGAGAGAGAAATTCCTATATACTCCATTATGGATCTTGATAGTTCCCTATTTTTTGGGACAAAGAAAAAAACTAAGATAGAATTATTAGAAGAATTAATAGCAACAATCATCAACATTTCTACATCTCTTTCAGAAAGATTCGGAGCAATAATTAGCTTTAAAGATGAAATGGCTTTCTTTAGACCATCCAAGAACTTTTCACAAAACTACAAAATAATTAATTTCCTACATAATTTAATCGAGGATTTCCAAAAAAACAAAGAAAAATATTTGGGAGCACAAAGCAACATAGAAAAATTACTAAAAACTATAAACCAATACATCAAAAGAACCTCTATCATAATAATATTCTCAAGTTTCGCAGATGTGAAAAATTATGAAAACATAGAAAAGTATCTAAGAACCATAAAAAAGATAAAAAACAATGAAGTTTATGTTTTTAAACTAACAGATATATCCGAGATAAACCCAACAATAAATGGAATGATAAACATAATGGATCCATTCACTAAAAAAACAAGATTCATAGAATTGACTCCCAAAATATTAGAAGAATTTAAAAAACAAGCAATAGCAAAAATAAACAAAATAGAAGAAATATGCAAAAAAAATAACATAATTTTTATGAATTTTTTCACTAATGAAGACATGGATAAAAAAATTCTGGAGTTTCTGAAGAAAAAAATGTTCTCAAAAAAATGATCGTTGAGATTAATACAGCAAACTTCCTTTTCAAAATGACTCAAAAATACAAAGGAAAAGTTGGAAACATTAATAATTTACTTAAAATAGACGAAATACCTGATGAAGAATGGGAAAAATTAAAATACAATGGGATGACAAAATACATATGGTTAATGGGTGTATGGAAAAGAAGTAAGTTATCCAAGATAATTTCAATAAAAAATTTCCAAGAATTTATACATATAGTAAGAGATTTAAAGGAAGACGATATAATAGGTTCTGCATATTCGATAGTCGATTACTCAGTTGATCCATTAATAGGAGATTTCAAAAGCTTAATAAAAGTAAAAAATAAGTTGAATAGATTAGGTATAGGTTTAATCCTTGACTTTATCCCAAACCATTTCTCCTTAGATAACAATTACATAAATGAAGATATTTTCATAGAAACCGATTTTAATGGATACAAAAAAAACCCTTACCTATTTTATGTAACTGAAAATGAAGGAAAAATAAGATACATTGCTCATGGCAAAGACCCTTTCTTTCCACCATGGATAGATACTTTACAAATAAACATCTTTTCGAAAAAAGCACAGAAAATACTTTTAAAAAACCTAAAAAAAATTTCGAAATATGCGGATGGAGTAAGAGTCGATATGTCAATGCTGTTACTTAATAATATCTTTTACAACAACTGGAAAGATTACATTAAATTAGAAAATATTGAAGAAGAATTCTGGAGCATTGCAACAAAATCAGTTGATTTAACCTTTATAGCCGAATGCTATTGGAACTTAGAAAACAAAATGTTAAAATTAGGATTCCATTATACGTATGACAAAAAATTTTTAGATAATCTGTTTAATATTAATGATATAAAACAAATGATTTCAATGGATTTTGAATTTCAAAAAAAAATGGTAAGGTTTTTAGAAAACCACGATGAAGAAAGAATAGCAAACAAAATAGAAAACAAAGATGAGCATATTTTAACCTTGTTTTTTACTTGTTTAGGTATGAAGATGATTTATTGGGAGCAATTTGAAGGTCAGACAACAAGAATTCCTGTGCAACTAATAAGAGCAAACGATAATTATAAATCTTTACCTTTTTATCAAAAAATCATAGAAATATACCCCACGATAAAAAATTTTCTCGAAGAAGGAAAATTCTTTATTTTCAAAGTTGAAAATATATATGACGATACATCAAAAAATCTCATAGCATATGGTTATTTGCTAAACGAAAAAGTAATGATAGTAGTAATGAACTTTTCATCCCAATTCTCACAAGGAATTATAAGTATAAAAAACATTTTACCTCAATCCTTAATAAAATACCTTCAAAAAGAAGAGAAAGATGTGGTATTAGTAGAATTAATAAAAGGGGAAAGGTATTACAGAAATTTGGAAAGAGTACATGTAGTATTGAACCCATTTCAGGCACAGATATTCATAGAATTATGAAAGTAGTAAAAATAGGTGGAAGTGTATTTAAAAAGGAGAATATTATAAATTTAGCTGAGTTCATAGTTAAAAACTATGAGCCATATAAAACGATAATAGTAGTTTCAGCTTTAGGAAGATCACCTTACCCTTACTCGACAGATGAACTAATCAATCTATTCGTAGAATTTAAGCAAAATCATAGTAATGGTAATAATTATTTATTGGATTTGTCTAAATCCTTCGTAGTTTCATGTGGAGAGAACATAGCGGCAGGACTACTATCCTTTGCAATAAATTACCTAAATCCAGAATTCAAAGCAATACCATTAAATGCATTCCAAGCAAATATCATCACTACAGACAACCCCATAGATTCTGACATAATAACCATTGAAATAGATAATATTTTAAGATTATTAGAAAACAAATTTACCCCTGTAATATGTGGTTTCCAAGGTGTTAGTAAAAGTGGAAAATTAACGATACTAAAGAGAGGAGGAACCGATATAACAGCAGCATTTATTACAAAACTAATGAAAGCTAATGAAATACATATAATAAAGGATGTTGATGGTTTAAAAAGCGCTCCACCCAACATAATCCCACATTGCATAACAATAGAAAAATGTAACATAGATGAATTAGCAGAAGCAACGATGAATGGAAACCCCGTTGTTAATCCAGAAGCAATAAATATACTACAAGAAACAAACGCAAAAATCATCATAAAATCAATATTCTCAGAAAAATTCACGCTCTCATCAAAAGAAATAGTTCCTACACAATTGGTAAGCAATATATCAAACAAGGATAATATCACAAAATTTGTTATTTATTTACCAAGCCAAATGAAAAATAAAACATTAGTTTTGGATAAAGTTCTAAAAGAAATTTTTGAAAATTCAATAAGTCTGGATTTTATAAACCTTGATGTTTTCAATAACCTTGCATCATTCATTGTAAATAACAATCAAGTTGAAAAGATAAAACAAATTCTTGATAACAATCAATTACATTATAAAACAATGGGTAGATTATCAAAAGTGAGTATAATAGGGTATAATATGAGAGGAAAACCAGGAATAATGTATAGGATAAATAAAGCATTATTAAATGAAAAAATATCGATTATCCAAGCACAGGATTCTCATATAAGTATATCTTTACTCGTGCCCTTAAAATATTTGGCAACAACAATAAAAGCTTTACATCAAGAATTCTTTGAAGATTATTGATAACAAGATTAGGTTTCTTAATTTTTCATAAGCATTAAATCGGGTCATTTCAATTCTAACACTTTAACCTTTCACTTTAACCTTTGAGAAGCTTCACCAAAAGTTTAAAAAACCTGTTTTAAATAAATTTTAAGTGATTTTGATTTCTTAAAAAAATTAAAAAAAAATATCTACTCCTAAGAAACTATTTTCATTCTTAATTGTCCGCAAGCACCGTCTATGTCTCTTCCCAAGCTCCATCTAATACTTACTTCATAATGCTCTTTAATTATTTCTTCAAATCTTTTTATCCTCTCAATCTCTGGTTCTTGTAATAACTTCCCTTCAAAATAAATGTTCCCAATACTGTTGTAAGGGATTAAATTAACCAAAACTTTTATATTATGTTTCTTTAGAATTCTTACCAATTCTTTAGCATGATCTACTGTATCATTGATTTCCTTTAAAAGTATGTACTCTATCGTTACTCTCTTCTTAGTTTTTAAGAAATAGTAAGATACTGCTTGAAGGAGATCATCAATATGATACCTTTTAGCTGTTGGTATCAATTTTTCCCTCTCACTTTGGTAAGGAGAATGCAAAGATAATGCCAATTTTACCTTAACACCATCATCAACTAATTTGTAAATTTTCGGAACTATCCCTGAAGTAGAAAGAGTTATGTTTCTTTTACTAATTTTAAACCCCCAGTCAGAAGTAAAAATATCGAGAGCTTTTAAGACATTATTATAATTAACTAATGGTTCCCCCATTCCCATAAAAACAATGTTAGAAATTCTTTTTCCCTCATTTTTATGTACAAATTGCTGAGCCAAAAACAATTGATCAACGATTTCATCAGGCGTTAAATTCCTTTTCAATCCATACATTCCAGAAGCACAAAAAACACAGCCCACATTACAACCAACCTGAGAAGAAACACAAAGAGTATACCTATCTGGATGCTTCATAAGAACACTTTCAACTATATCCCCATCTACCGTTTTGAAAGCAAACTTTATAGAATCTGTAATTCTCGAATGTTGATAATCAAATAATTCTAATGATCTAAAATCAAAGTTGGTTTTTAATTTTTTTCTAAATTCCTTTGATAGATCAGTGAAATTTTCAGGGTCATCCTCCCACTTACTGTATATCCATTTTAATATCTGATTTGTCCTAAAATTTATTTTTTCACTACTACAATCTAATAATTGACATACTATTTTGTTAAGTTCAACCTGATTAAGCGATTTTATTTTCATACTAGCTCATTTTAAGAATTTAGGTAGATAAAATATCTTCCTCTCTTTAACTTGCCAAGGTAAACACCTTCGCTTCTTAACCTTGCAAGATTTACTTTTAAATAGTGGCTTGAAAAGATATCTCCTTTAGAATATCTAATACTTCATTTATTTCTTGTTTAGAATATTTTTCAGTAGTGCAAATTATTGCTAAATCATCAAGATGATGGTTTATTCCTACCTTTCTCAAATTATCTATCATTTCTTTATGTAACTTAAACTTACTCAAGTTGATCCCAAAAATAACATTACATTTATCTTTTATTTCTTTATAAACTTTTGTATAATTTGGGATATAGAAAAGTGCTTCATTAAACACATTTTCAAAAACTACTTTTCCTAATTTTTCTTCGTTAATTTTAGTCATTAAAAATCTAATATTTGTATAATTTTTCTGTGCTATTTTTATTAAGTTATCTTTACCCATAGACATCAGGTATATTGTATTTCTTATAGCCATCAGCCCTTGGTTTGTACATATATTACTTGTGGCTTTTTCTCTTCTTATATGTTGTTCTCTTGTTTGTAAAATCATTGTATAAGCAGTTTTTCCATCCTTGTCAACTGTTTGCCCAATAATTCTACCTGGAAGATTTCTAATATGCTCCATACGGGTAGCAATAACTCCCAAATAAGGTCCCCCAAAACTAAGAGGTATTCCAAAAGGTTGCAAGTTAGCAGCAACTATATCAACCTTCGGAGAAGGGGCACCCATTCCTCCAGATGGATGAATAAGAAAATAAACAAAAGGATTTGTAGTAATTAAAACAGTAATCTTATCCCCTACTATGTTTTTAATGGCACTAACATCTTCTTCGATGACACCAAAAAAGTTTGGGCTTTGAATAACAACAGCAAAAACATCTTCGTTTATATTCTCCATTAATTTTTCTATATTTAACTTTCCTTTCTCATCAAACTCGATAAATACAGGGTGAAGATTTAAATTTGAGGTATAAGTTTGTATGACATTCAAATATGTTGGATGAACAGAATTAGCAATGAGGAATTTGTTAGCATTTTCATTTATTTTCGAGTATATTCTTTTAGCCATTAAGACAGCTTCAGCAGCTGCAGTAGCACCATCATAATGAGAAGAATTACAAACATCTTGATCTAAAATCTCGCAAATCAGGGATTGAAAATCCCATATTATTTTAAGGACACCCTGAGACACCTCTGCCTGGTAAGGAGTATAGGAAGTCAAAAATTCACTTCTTACTAATGAATCAACAATTGGGGGTATAAAGTGATCATACGCACCTGAACCAACAAAATATTTATATCTTTTTATGTTTGATCTTTTTTCGAAATAATCAATTATTTTTTGTTGTGGGAGTGGCTCCCCCAATTCTTTAGGGTCAAAAAATTCTTCCCTATTCGTTATTTCCCGAAATATGTCATCAATCTCTTTTATTCCTAAAATTCTTCTCGCTTTTTCTATATCCTCGGTAGTGTGAGGAATATACAATTTTAAATTCCTCCAATTATGCTTTACTTATCGAAGCTATTGCATGCTTGTACAACATAACTTGTCCATTTTCAGTTTCCAATATAACAACATATTGATCAAATGATACCATTTTTCCAGTATATGTCTTTGAACTTGTGGTTTCAACAGTAACTTTTACATCCTCCCCCCTTAATGAATTAAGGAATCTATCCTGGAAATTTCTTGATTTTTTAGCTCTTCTATCTGTTTTTCTTCTTATAGAAGGTGTTATGTTTTGCATTCTTTTACACTCCCCTTTCTAAATCGTTATTTCTTCTTGTATTTACTGCTTCTAACTTTCCACTTTTCCTTATTATAATTCTTCATAAATCAACGCTTTCCTTTTTTCATAAAGCCTAACAAAAATTCAGAAATATCCTTTAAAGGAAATGGAGGATAAAATTCAAAAAAAGTTTTTCTAAATTCTTTTATCTTCGATAAGTAGTAATCATAGTTTTCCAAAATATTATCAAGTTTATCAACCACAGAAAGATAATTGTATTCATCTTGAATAAGTTCAGGAATGATAAATTCATTACCCAATTTGAATTCATATTCCCATAAAATGTTTGGTAATGCTATTTTATCAACCTTAATTTTTTTTATTTTTCTAAAAATAAACTCGGATATTTTATAAACTTTGTAGAAGCATATAGTAGGTACAGAATATATAGCGTTTTTAAGGACAACGGTTCCCGACACAGCAAGCGCTACCCCTGCCTTACTTATTATTTCATAATAATCTTCACTTACCTTAACAATATCACTATTAAATTTCCTCAAATACTGTTTTGTTAAAAAAGTAGAAGAAATAAATATTTCTTGGAATTTTTTTGTAAAAGATAAAACATTGTCAAGAACCGGTTTAGATACAAATTCCACTTCAAACTTCCTACTACCCGGGAATATCCCTAAAACACTCTTTCTATTTTCCAAAGTCAAATCTTTCTTTACTATTTCCACAATAGGATGCCCAAAATAGAACACATTTTTTCCCTTATAAACATTTAAATTAAATTTAAAAGGCACAATAATAACATCACAGTTATTTTCAACAAAATCGTGAACTTTACTTCTTTCCAAGCTCCAACTTTTAGGAGGAATAATGTAAATTATTTTTACTCCCCTACCCCTTAACAACCTTATTAACCTTAAATTAACTGCAGGAGAGTCAAATAAAATAGCATAATCTATCCTATTACTTCTTAATAATTTCTTTAATTTTAGATAATCAAAAAACATAAATGGTATCCTTGGTAAATTTTCAAAAAATCCAACAGCACTATATTTAACAGAATCAAGCCAAAAATTGACACCCCTAAAATCTTTTAATAATCCCCCACCAATAGCAAAAATGTTTCCATCTATTTCCTCTTTAATATATTCAAGAATTTTATAAGCATAGAGTTCAGACGAATAATCACAAACAGAAATAAATATATTCATAAATAAGGTAATTTCAAAATTCAGTTATCTTTCTTACTTCAAAACACTTTTCTTTATCACAAACTTGTAAAACAATATCTTTTTGTCCATTGATTTTTACACTTCGAGGTTCAATACTAACATTATTGTCCAAATTAATAAATTCCATTTCGTAACAATTATCCTTTTTTGTTAATCTTGTTTTTACAGCATTTTTGCTTATTTTATAAAAATCAAGGAAATAAAGAAAACTTGCCAAATGTAGAATATTTCCTGAATCCCCTTCCCTGCAAAAACTAAACAATTTCAATACTAAATCTTCATTATCAATTTTTCCATCAAGTATGTACTGTACTAATAAAGCTAAGGAGTTATTAGAATGTATAGAATTATCAAAAATATCAAAAGATAGAAATAATTTTGAATTATAAAAAACATTATCTTTAAAGAAATATTCTTTACATCTTTTTAATAGACTTTTAGCCAATTCCAAATATTGCTGATCTTTCACTATTTGATAGTATTTTTCGAGAGCCAAAGATAACCATAAGTAATCTTCAAGCAAAGCATCCCCATATGACTCACCATCAACGCTTATCCTGTAAAAATTATCCTCCTTCATCATTTTTGTGAGGATAAATTCTATAATATTCTTAGCTACATCAAAAAATTGTTTATAATTTTTTAGCTCATAGCTTTTAAGTAAATAAAAAGCCAACATTGCATTCCAGGATAGAATAATCTTATTATCTAAGTAAGGCTTATTTTTCTTTTGTCTTATTCCTTTTAATCTTTCTCTTAATTTTTCTATTCTTTGAATATTTTCATAAAGTATGTTTTGGTTTTTGAAATGAACGATAAAACCTTGGTAATTTGTATGAAAATTAACAAATTTAAAAGTGCCAAATAAATCGTGAAATTCGCTAACAAAAGTTTCATACAAATACTTAATTTCTTCTTCTGAAAACAAGTAATATGCTCCTTCTTCGTCTCTTTCTAATCCTTCATCCCTTGACTCAGCAGATAAAGAACTATAAAAAGCATTTCCACTATATAAAAAATTCAAAAGAAATTCGAAAGTTTTTAAAGATATATATTCGAAAATTACTGATTTCTGGTAATTTATAGATTTATAAATTTCAGAAGCATGAGAATATATATAAAGTAATAAAGCGTTATCATAAAGCATCTTTTCAAAGTGAGGGATCATCCAATTTTCATCTACACTATACCTACAAAATCCCCCATCTACCACATCATACATTCCACCTAAAATACAATTACTTAAAGTTCTATCAATACATTCCAGGACATATTTACTTGGAGTATCCTCCATTCTTAAAAGCAAGTATTCGAGAATCTGGTGGGGAGGAAATTTAGGTCTAAAACTAAAACCTCCTTTACTATCTAATCTAGAAAAGATAAATTTATCGCAATTGTAAAAAAAATTTTCCAATTCATTTATGTTCAATAAACTTTTGGGTAAATCTTTGTCTATATATTCAAGATAATTGGTCGATAGGTAACTATAAATCTTTTCTGCGTATTCAATTAAACTTTGTCTTTCATACTTCCAAAGTTGAATTATTTTATTTACAAGATTTATAAAATGTTTTTTTGGAAGATAAGTAATTCCGAAGAAAGGTTTGAGTTCTTGAGTTAGAAATAGATTAGCAGGCCACCCTGCATTACCATCATTTAGCAAACCCAATGCGTTTATATAAAAACCATCAATATCAGGATTTTCTTCTCGATCAACCTTTATACATACAAAATTTTCATTTAGTATTCTTGCCACCTCTTCATCTTCAAACACTTCTCTTGCCATAACATGACACCAATGACAAGTAAAATAACCAATCGATAAAAAAACAGGCTTATCTTGTCGTCTTATATAATTCAGAGTTTCATCATTCCACAACTTCCACTCTATAGGATTATCCTTATGGGATAAAAGATAAGGGCTTTTAGATTTATACAACTCATTCATAATATATATATTACAAATAATTCCTTAACACTCCTTTTTTAATACTTTTTTTAATACTTTTTTAATATTTGAATGTAGGTTTTCGAAATGATAGTATAGAATAATAAATTTGATGAAAGCAGTAAAAGAAATAATAGATAATATAGTTGAATTCCTAAAAGATCCGCAATTTCAAGTAGAAAAAATAATACTATTTGGGTCAAGAGCAAAAAAAGAAAACAAAAAATTCTCAGACATAGATATAGCAATAGTTACAAAACAGAAACTGGACATAAGAACAAAAAGAAAAATCAAAGATAAGATTGAAGAATTATCAGGAATATATTCAGTCGATTTAATATTTTTGGAACAAACATCAAATGAATTTAAGGAAATAATTAAAGAAACAGGAATAACAATCTATGAAAAAAATAGAAATAATAATAGCACTAAATAAATTCAAAAAATCATTCCTTAAGCTCAAGGAAGGATTAGATAAAGAAAATATAACAGAATTAGAAAGAGATGGTTTAATTCAACGGTTTGAATTTACATTTGATACCTTTTGGAAAACCATAAAAATATTTCTTAAATACAGTGGTTTTGAATGCAGCAGCCCAAGAGAATGTATAAAAATTGCTTTCAAAACAGGACTAATTCCCAATGATGAAATATTCCTTGATATGTTGGAAGATAGAAACACATCAACACATATATATAACGAAGAAATAGCAATAGAAATATACCAAAGAATAAAAATATACAAAGAACATTTTGAAAAATCTATCCAACTTTTAGAAGAATTTACAAAGAAATATTGAATAAAATTTTTTTTGAGATACAAAATTATGGTCGTGTTATTGTTGTCTGATATATTGTATTAACGAATGTCTGAGGCAATCTAAGGGTAAGTGTAGTTTCATTAGGTCTTTGATTTGCCATTATTTTCTTGTAGTCATAACTACTTACTATAATCTGAGCATCATATTTTTTTATCTGATTCTTGTGTTGCCATTCAACAATTATCGTTACTCTATAGATATTGTCAAACCTACCACCTGTCGGCTTTATCTCATTTTCAAAACTCGCTACTTTTATACTTTTTATAAAATCAAGCCTATACCTACCCTCTTGTAACCTTGCCATAATAATACTGTCTATATTACCTTTGGGAAACATTCTTCCTGTATTACTGTCATAATCAAAATATCTTGTAGTATTATTCACCATATCAGCTTGTATATATGTTAAAATATTATTTATCGACATTATTTTTTCATTTACTGGGTTATAATTTGTTCCCCAATAGACTATCATATACAAAGCCATTATAAGGATAAGTGCAATAGAAAAAGAAATAATTACTTCAACTATAGTTATTCCCAACCTCCTTTCTATCTTTCTCTTCCTCATTTTATAACCTCGGTAAAAACAGGAGTAAGCGTGTTTAAATATAAACTATCAGTAGTTAAATTCGGCACAAGTTTTATATTCGGATCTTTTGTCGTTAATCTGTTATCACTTACAAAGTATTTACCAATATTAGCGTTTAATATATCAAGATTAGCCCCTTGAAGTGATCCAAATATATAAAAGTTACTAGCATACCCTGAAACCCATGAAATTCTGCTATTACTATCAAACATTGCAATATAATCACCAACTACCACAAAATCAGGCCCAGTATATGAGTCACACATAGTTGGATAAGCGGAATAAACATCTGGCCAAACAGAATCAAACACAATCTCTTGAGCCAAAACTGTAAATAATGGTTCTGGATTTGTATAATTATACATGCTTATACTCCTAAAAGTATATATAAACTCATACTCATTAAATCTCAAATAAAACAAATCATCTTGAATAGTCACTATCTCTTTCGTTATAATCATTATTTGTTGAGAAATTTTGCTCTGTGGAGTAGTATTACTAAAACCCACTATATCAATTGGCATTTCTGAATATATAATCATTACAGGTTTTATTTGACGAGGAAACCTTATAATAGTATCAACAGTGGGGTCTCCATATTGATATCCTAAACAACTTGAATATAGATAATAATCTGGATAAAAAAGATAATTAGCATTTGTTGGGGAATAACCATTAGGATTCATTATATCAGGATCGTTTGAAATGAGTATTGTTCCATAACTTACTGTTCTTGCAACATTATCATAGTAATCAAATTCACCTATAAATATCAAGTTATTACTGTAATCTAAGCCATATATATCTATCCATTGGTTATTAACAAAATTATTAAATCTCAATACAATTTTTTGATACAAATTAGTTCTCTTTATGTACAAAATTCCGGATGGTGTAAGTTGGATAAAATTGTGTGGATGATTAGGACTTATCCTATTAACATTGTAGTAATTTTCCATCCCATTGTAATTTTTTGCCATATTGCTTATTTGGTCATACAGTTGGTTATAGTATGAAAAGAGAACTTGTCTATAGTCTCCATAGGATGCAAAATCTGCATATTTTCTCAATTCTTTTAAATTTTCCTCATTAAATCCCCCTTTTCCATTTACTATCGTATCCGGTCTTATTACTCCCCAACTCAATACCTTTTTTCCATTACTTCCCCCTTGCACATTTACTCTATTACCCATTATCCATCCTGATGAATAATAATCACTACCCTGCAGATTAACATTGTCATCTGTTGTTATCAATGCTAAATTATCGAACTTATTCTTAATCCTTACTATGCTCCTTCCTACTACCTCATTATTTTTTATTAATTCAACCATTATATCTGTATCCGTTAATCTTCTTATTCGATAATCAATATTATATCTTACTCCTGCCAAGTTTGTTATATAGTTTCCATTTGTTCTTCCTGTTTCTTTATACATCTCTGCTAATACCATTGCAATCGAACGATAATCAAAATGTTTTCTACTTGTTAAATATAAACTTCTTACAGCTTTTATATCCGCACCTACATAATTAAACAATATTATACTGAAAAAACTAACAAACATAGTAAATAAGGAAAGCCATAAATACAACATCATCCCTCTTTTTTCCATTTTTATTCACCCCTTTTTTTAATTTCTAAGAAAATCATTCATTTTCCTCAAAACATTGTTAAAAATTAATAAAAAAATTGTTAAAAATAAAAAAAATTGATCATAAAAAACAGGCAAGTAAAAAGTAGTATTGAAATGATATATTATGAGGTATTGTTTTGTTGTGGGGACACGGCCAGAATTAATAAAAACTGCACCCGTAATAAAAGAATTCCAACAAAATAACCAAGAAACAATAGTCTTATCAACCTCACAACACAAAGAGCTACTTAACATGGCAAACCAAGTTTTTAACATTAACTTCGATTTTGACCTCGACATCATGAAACCTAACCAAGACCTTTTTGATATATCAATAAATGTCATGTCCAAGATAAAAGATTTTCTTTCTCATATACAACCAGATTTCGTATTTGTGCAAGGTGACACAACAACAGCTTTCATCGTATCACTTGCATCCTTTTACTTAAATATAAAAGTTTGCCATATAGAAGCGGGCTTGAGATCCTTTGATAAGCATCAACCATTTCCAGAAGAAATAAACAGAAGATTAATAAGTGTAGTAGGAGATTATCATTTTTGTCCTACAAAATTATCAGCACGAAATCTATACAAAGAAAACATAAAAGAGAACGTCTTTATAACAGGAAATACTGTTGTTGATGCCCTATTATCAATAAGTAAACTAATTGACACAGTAGATATAGAAAAAAAATTCGACGTAGAAAAAAATAATTTCATATTAGTGGAGGTACACAGAAGGGAATCATTTGGCAAAACAATGCTATCAATATTGGAAGCAATAAATGAAATACAATATTTTACAAAATTAAAAATAATATTCCCCGTCCATTACAATCCAAATGTAAGAAAACCCGCTTTTGAAATACTATCAAAAAACAGAAACATAAATCTAATAGAACCCGTGGACTATTTAACAATGTTAAGTTTAATAAAGAATGCAAAGTTGATAATAACGGATTCTGGAGGGATACAAGAGGAAGCCCCCACCTTTAGAACACCTTGCTTGGTAGTTAGAAATAAAACAGAAAGACCAGAAGGAATAAAACATAAATTCATCATCATTGCTGGCACAGAAAAAAAATCAATAATATCAAAAACATTAAAATACCTTAATCATAAACAAAAATTACAA